>Ga0209506_1000815_pt1 | contig 37142 bp, 32 predicted proteins | sample AD_JPNHG2_MetaG_FD_184409 | JGI IMG/M metagenome (GOLD analysis project Ga0209506, IMG submission 184409) | Active sludge microbial communities of municipal wastewater-treating anaerobic digesters from Japan - AD_JPNHG2_MetaG (SPAdes) (version 2) | ecosystem: Engineered > Bioreactor > Anaerobic...
CGGTCGGCCATGGCCGCGAGGTGCAGTTCATGGGTGGTGAAGAGGACGATTTTCCCCCGGGCGGCGAGGCCCCGGCAGATATCAATCAGCATTTTCTTGTGGGCCATGTCCTGGCCCAGGGAGGGTTCGTCAAGCAGGATGCCGTGGGCCGCCTTGCGCATGAGCACCGTTGCCAGGGCCACGCGCTTCTTCTCCCCCTCGCTCAGGATAAGGGGCGGCGTGTCTTCGTACTGCCGGAGGCAGAGGGTCTCCATGAGCCAGGCGTACCACGCCATGTCCGGGTCTTTCACGCGGTAGAGGATCTCTGACCGGACAGACGCGTTGAAGAGCTGGAGATCGGCGTTCTGGTAGACCTGTCCGAAGTCGGGACGCATGGCGTCAATGTCGATGCTGCCGCCGTGTTTCTGGAGTCCCGCCAGGGCGCGGACCAGGGTGGTCTTGCCGCTGCCGTTTCTGCCGACAACCGCGGTGACCTCGCCCGGTTCAATGGAAAAGGAAAGATTCCTGATGATATTTTTTCCGCCGATGGTTACGGCCAGGCCCGAGACATTGAGCTTCGGGCCTCGCTTTTCATCGGACGCGGCCCGGGCCCATCGTCCCGGCGCCCCGGTGCGCTCCGGGGCTGTTGCACTGTCAAGGGCCGCTATCCGTATCCCCGGCAGTCCAGCGAGATAATCGGAACGGTGCTCGAAGATGACGATGGCGGTCCCTGCGCGGGCCAGCTCCGAAAGATATCCGGCGAATTCCGTGGCGGCAGTGACATCGAGCATCGACAGGGGCTCGTCCAGGATCAGCACCGGCGGCCTGCGGGCGATGATGGCCGCCAGGGCAAGCTTCTGCTGCTCCCCGCCGGAAAGGGTCTGGGGGGCGCGGCCACGGAAGCTGCCGAGGCCGAAACGTTCCAGCGCCTCATCCATCCTGTCCCGCATTTCCCCGCGGCCAAGGCCCAGGTTTTCAAGGCCCATCAGTATTTCTTCTTCAACGGAATTTCCCAGCATCTGCATGGCCGGGTTCTGGAAAACGAATCCCGCGGATTCGGCAAGCCTCCAGAGGGGTGTGCCGGCAGTATCGAGTCCGCCGATGCGGACGCTGCCCTTCATGGTGCCGTGGTAGATGTGGGGAATGAGTCCCGTGATGCAGCGGGCGAGGGTGCTCTTGCCGCACCCTGACGAGCCGGTCATGTGCAGCATCTCCCCTGACCTCACGGAAAAATCGAAGGGCCCGATTCCCCGGCCGTGCTGGGGATAGGCGTAGGATAATTCGTGTATCTGTATCATGTCAATTCAGCTTGAGCGGCTCCCAGTGGTCTTCGCGCCATTCAACATAGGCAACGGGTTTTCCGCCCCGGCGCGCCGGCCGTATTTTGTCCGACATCACCATGCCGGCGGTTACGGTTTTTTCATCAATGGTGCGGACTTCCATCACGCCGGCTTCGAGGACCGCTTCCACCGGCAGGAGGCCGCTCAGATCGCGCACCCGCCCGCAGAGAAGGTAGCGCCCGTCGTCGCCGGTTGCGGTGAGTCCCACGGAGGCCAGGGCGCCGATAACGCCGTCCTCGGTGCCCCCCAGGCCTTCCAGGGCAATGCCGAGGGTCCGGGCGAGGTCCCGCGCCTCGGCCTGGGTGACCAGCCGTTTCTGGGCATTGCGGCCGTGCGCAATGACCTGGTCAGGAATATCCCGTGTCACGCAGAGGCCGGGATCGCTGCCGACCTGGAAATCGGAAAGCATGAGGGCCTTTACTCTGGTGAACAGGGCGGTCAGGTCGGTGCTGTTTTTTTCCTGAAGGATTATCGTTGCGCTGCTGTTATGGCTGGTGAAGGGGACCCGCGCGTCCTGTAAGAGCTGGTGCCGCACCACGCCCTGCACGGTAAAGTCGTTTGCCAGGATAGCGGCGATGTTCCTCGCAAGGCGTCCGGTGCCGCGCGATTTTAGTGTGTCCGTGTCGTCAATGCCGATGAAAATCATTTTGAACCAATACTATTAAGAAACTAATTGTTTTTATTATCTGCTGCTTTTTTCATTGATAATAGTAACTATCAATATGGTCAAGCAATATGATGAAAATTAGTATTTTTTTGTAGTTTTTTGGTATTTTTTTCAAGTAATAATTATTTTGATAATTAATATTATTAAATAAGAAAAAAATCACAAAAAATCATATACAAATTATATATAACTATAAATTCATTAATATCAATTGGGAGTTTGTATATGAACAAAATTACGGGCATATTATTGACAATATATTCAGCAGTCTTTTTTCTTTTAATCCCTGCCTATGCAAAAGAAAAAGACATCATTTTCGCCACCACCACCAGCACCCAGGATACAGGCCTCCTGGATGAGCTGATACCGGTCTTCGAAAAAAAGAGCGGCTACAGGGTGAAGACCATTGCCGTGGGTTCCGGCCAGGCCATGGCCATGGGCGGGAAGGGCGAGGCGGACGTGCTCCTGGTGCACTCGAAGGACGCGGAGGAGAAGTTCGTGAAGGATGGTTTCGGCATTAACCGCCGCATTGTCATGCATAATGATTTCGTTATCCTGGGACCGAAGGACGACCCGGCACGGATCAGGGGCCTTGCATCTGCGGCGGATGCGTTCAGGAAAATTGCCGCGTCGAAGTCGCTCTTCGTGTCGCGGGGAGACAAGTCCGGAACCCATGTGATGGAGCAGAAGCTCTGGAAGAAGGCGGGGCTCAATCCTGAAAAAGAAAAGTGGTATCAGCAGACCGGCCTCGGCATGGGCCAGACCCTGGCGGTGGTCGTGGAAAAGAGGGGCTATACCCTATGCGACCGCGCCACCTATCTTTCGCGGAAAAACAAGATCGACGCCGCGGTCCTGGTGGAGGGCGATGCCGCCCTGCTGAACATCTACCACGTGATCGAGGTGAACCCGAAAAAGTTCCCCAGGGTCAACGCGGAGGGCGGGAAGGCCTTTGCGGATTTCTGGGTAGCCCCGGAAACGCAGAAGCTGATCAAGGATTTCGGGATCAGGAAATACGGCGCCATACTCTTCCATCCGGATGCAGTGAAGTAACGTACGATAGATGGACCTCATAGTAAACGGCATCATCCAGGCCTTCAGCCTGATCGTCTCCCTTGACCCAGAGGTCGTGGAGGTAACCCTCCTTTCCCTGAAGATATCGGGGGCCGCTACCCTGGCGAGCACCGTCATAGGCGTGGGCGCGGGCACGGCCGTGGCGCTCCTCCGCTTCCCGGGAAAGCGCTTCGTTATCAGTGTGATCAACACCGGCATGGGCCTTCCGCCGGTGGTTGTGGGCCTCTTCGTTACCCTCTTCATCTGGCGGAGCGGGCCCCTGGGCGGACTCGGACTTCTTTACACGCCGGCGGCCATGGTGCTGGCGCAGATCGTCATAGCTGCGCCCATCATCACCGGCGTTACCCTTGCCGCCATGCAGAAGCTTCCGGCCAGGCTGCGCCTGCAGATCCTCGCCCTGGGCGCCACGCGGCGTCAGCTGGTATGGCTTCTCATGAAAGAGGCGCGTCTTCCCCTCCTCACCGCTGTCATGGCGGGTTTCGGCGGCGTCATATCCGAGATCGGCGCTTCCATGATGGTGGGGGGCAACATCAAGGGCTACACCAGGGTCCTTACCACCGCCACGGTAATGGAAACCGGCAAGGGGAACTTCGAGCTTGCCATTGCCCTCGGCGTGATTCTCCTCATCCTCGCCTTCACGGTGAATTATATCCTTACCGCGGTCCAGCAGAGGAAGCAGAAATGAGCGGACCCATCATGGAAATAACGGACCTCCAGGTCATCCGGAACAACATGCCTGCCCTTTCCGTTGCCGGCCTCTCCTTCAGCGAGGGACGCGTCTATTCCCTGATCGGGCCCAATGGCGCGGGCAAGTCGACCCTGCTCCTGTCCCTCATGGGCCTGGTGCGGCCCGACCGGGGCAGAGTACGGTACCGCGGCGCGGATATTCCGGGGGGAGCATCAGCCCATCGGTACCGCCGGAACCTGGCCATGGTGTTCCAGGAGCCGCTCCTGTTCACCGGGTCGGTATTTGACAATGTCGCGTCGGGCCTGAAGTTGCGGGGAGTGAAGCGGGAAGAAACCAGGACCGTCGCGGGACAGGCGATGGAACTGCTGGGGATATCCCACCTGTCAAAGCGCCGGGCCGGGGCGCTCTCCGGCGGCGAGGCCCAGCGGGTCAGCATCGCCCGGGCCCTGGCCGTGGATCCGGAGATCCTTCTTATGGACGAACCCTTCTCGTCCCTGGATGCCCCGTCGCGGGAGGCACTCATCGCCGATCTGGAACACATCATCAGGGAACGAGGAATCACAACGGTCTTTGCGACCCATGACCGCGGCGAGGCTATGCGCCTTGCCGATGAGATCATCGTGATGAACGGCGGCGCCGTTGTCCAGACCGGGAGCCCCAACGAAATTTCCCTGTACCCTGCCAGCGAGTTCGTCGCCTCCTTTATGGGGACCGAGACCATCCTTACCGGCAGGGTAACCGGGTCCGGGGGCGGCCTCCTGGTCCTGTCGGTTAACGGCACGGTAATTGAAGCGGCGGGGGATGCCGGGCAGGGAAGCATCGTCACCTTCTGCGTGCACCCGGAGAGCATTCTTTTCTCCCATGATCGCCCCGGGACAAGCGCCCGTAATTCCTTCAACGGCAGGGTGACGAAAGTTGTGCCGGCCGGGTTGTACCGCAAGGTGTATGTCGATTGCGGCATTACCCTCATGGGATATGTCACCGCCCGGTCGATGGAAGACCTTGGCATCAGGGAGGGGGGTGAGATCACCGCATCCTTCAAAGCCACGGCCGTGCATATCATCAAGACGATTCCAGCATAAAGACCTGTAAAAAGTAAAATTTCATATCTCTTCAATTTATGAATAGGTAGACAGGATTAACAGGATAGATAAATCCGGCCTAATCATTATCTGATCACAATAATTCAAATTCTGACCGATCTAGTGCAAAATCAGATCGATCTGGTTTTGGCTGGAATTGTATACAATATTTTAATAAATTTATTGCAGACAGTCCGGACGGTTTATATACTGATCACCGGAAATGATTGTGAACGTATGAAACCGGTTTCTCAACATTATTGATACGAGGGGGTTCCTATGAAGGTTCGTTTTTTTCAATTTTTTCTAATCCTGCCTTTGATCATAATGGGCCTGGGGTATTCCCTTATGAGCTGTGCCGATAATCAGGGGTATCCCACCGCGCTTCTGGGCCTGGTTACCGATAACTATCCGGCGCGATCGAGCAGTTATTATTACGATAGTATATATCCTCCCCACTGGCTCAACTGGACGACGGACGGATCGCCGTCAATAGAATGCGGGGCGTCGTATCTCACGGGCGGAGTCAAGTGCAGCGGGCGGTACTGCGATAACGTCAACCTCCTGTGCCGGGGTTCCGGGTATAGCCAGACCTCCAGCTGGTGGACCGACTATTTTTCGGAAGAGGGGACCAACTGGCGGGTGTGCGATAACAATGCCTTCGTCACCGGCATACGGTGCACGGGGAGCTACTGCGACAACATGTCCCTCCGCTGCTCGCAGCTGAATAACGGCGGCATCCGGCGGGACTGCTACTGGACCGGGTACCTTTCGGAAGAAGACGGCGGGACCTTTGTCGCGCCGGAATCGATGTTCGTGGCCGGCGCCCGCTGCTTCGGAAGGTACTGCGACAACATGCAGTTCTATCTCTGCCGGGCCGACGGGGACACGGCCCCGGCCGATTTAGGCGCCCTTGCCCGGAAGTTCGCGCCGCGCCTCAGGTTCGACCAGCTCTTCGGCACCGATTCCGGCGAACAGAGCAAATGCTTTCCCAGCGACCCCCAGGTATATTATACGCAGCGGTCACTTGGCGTTAATCCGGTTGCCCTGTGCAACAAGGATTATTCCACCATCGCGAACAACCGGGTCCCGGTTTTTTACATAGCCAAGCAGTGCGGCACCAACACCGTAATCATACGCTACTGGTACTTCTACGCCTGGCAGAGCACCTGCTTCACCAGCTTCGGTTCCCACGCGGCCGACTGGGAGTCCCTGGCTGTCATGATCGTCGACGGTCAGCTGAAGCGGGCCGCCTTTTACCAGCATGGCGGATGGTACACGCGCACTGCCGGAAGCTTCGAGACCGTCGGCGGGACGCACCCGGTCGCGTATGTCGGGAAGAACGCCCACGGTTCCTATCACGATTCCGGCGGCTCCGGGGGGTGCCTCTATTTCGAGGATTTCCGGAACCCTGGAAGCAACGATTATCACATGGACACCTGGAACAACCTGGCGGCCATAGAGCGGGGCGGCTCATCGCCGTCGTGGATGAACTGCAGCGGCGACGGCTGCTTTGACGGCATCGGCCATCCCATCGACCAGACCGGGGAGGTCTGCGGCTTCGGGGGCTGCAACAAGGACGGCTGCAGCAAGTCCCAACTAGGCGGTAACGTTCCCTTCATTACCGCGCCCTGACGGTGGGATAAGTATCGGTTATGTGGTGTGCGCAGGGGGGCGTGCTGAAATTTCCCCCAGCCCCCGAGAGTGGATATATAATCAGTACTGATCCCTAAAGCCCCTCTCCGGGGGGGTTGGGGGATTCCCTTTGTGTATGTATTCCTCGATCAGGTCCGCCACCGCGGAGGCGCCGCGCGTGTTCAGGTGGAGAAGGTCCGTCAGGTAGTATAAACCGTTTTCTTCGGATATTTCATCGTAGGATTTTCGCAGAAGGTAGTGCTTTGCCAGCACGATGTACAGGGGCATCTCGGTGTCACCCTCGTAGCGGAGCTCCGGGGCAACACCCCGTCCCTCAATGCCGCGCGACATGGTCTCGTTCAGCGGCAGGTAGTCTACCTTCTGCTCCGCCGCAACGTCGCGGATGATCCGGCTGTATTCAGCAGCGCGCCGGTACGCATCGCTTCCCGGCTCTTCGCCGATGGGGGGGAGAGACAGGAGGGCGATGCGGGCCTTCGTCCTGGCCTTCAGTTTTACACAGAGAGCCGTCAGGTTCTCGCGGAACCATTCCCTGTCCGGTTTCCGCGGGAGGTTCATCTCGCTGATGGCGCGCTGCGCGGACCGGTCATTAAGGGAAGCGTTGGCGTCGTTGGTGCCGATAAGGATGGTGATGACAGCGGGATCGCACCGGATGATCGCGTCCAGGCGCAGACGGAGGTTAAAGGCAAGCTCGCTGTTGATTCCGGCATTGACGAAGGCATATCCCCGGAGCTTCGGGCGCCGTGCGAGGATGTCCACGTAGTCGACGCTCACCCTCCCGTGGGTGATGCTGTCGCCGGCGCACACCACCACGGGGCGCTTCCGCGCTGCGGAACCCTGCTCCAGGTATGAGCGCGGGTTGTTGTCCGGGAGACGCTGCGCGTCCCTGTATATGATTCCATAGATGACCAGTGCCGAGGCAAAAAGGACTGCCGGGACAAGAAGTGCGATCAGTACCTTTTTATTCATGGCATCAGTATGCAGGTTATGGCCGTGACTGCAACAACTAAATGATCGTTTTCATGGGGGGGGACACGGCAAAACCGGGACGTATGGTTACTGAGCGATTATCCTGTATGCGGACACCAATGAAATAATACCAAAGCCTGCCAGGCATGCCCCGGCAAAGGCTATCAGGTATCTCTGGTATTTTTGATTGATGACCCTGTGGAGCCTGCTGATGCCATAGATCAGCGGGATGAACCAGGCCAGCACGCCCGCCATGATTATCGTCACGGTGATGATCGTGTAACCCGCCGAATCGGGAACCCGGTCCTTCCAGAGAATGAAAAAATTGCCCGCGATGGCGATCCAGCCGATGATTGTCATGGGGTTGGTCAGGGTTACCGCGATGCCGGAGACGAAGGTCATCAGCGGCCGCGACTGGAGCGTGGCCGCGCTTTTCGCGTCCGCGCCGTCCCCTTCTTTTGCCGATGCCACGGTGGCGACGCCGATCAGGACCAGGAGGAGGCCGCACAGGACCCAGAGAATGAACCTGTTCCCGTCGCTTTGAATGAATTTCGTAAGGCCGAAATAGACCAGGCAGATATAGAATATGTCCGTGAGGCTGGACCCCATGGTGAAAACCAGGCTGTTCCTGAAGCCGTACTGGAGGGCCCGCTGGCAGGCGATGACCGTGACCGATCCCGGGGGGATTGCCACGATGACGCCGAGGATAAAGGCCGAGATGTAGTATTGTAATGCCATATCAAGACCGCCATGCTGGAGATCAGAGGGCCGGCGGTAGCATCGTGTCAATAATTTTTATCCCGAGGCAGATTGTCCCCGTACGGAAACGCTGTTGATGGTTTTGTAAACAATACGGAAGCGGTTCATTAAAAAATAGTGGACATTGCATCAATAATTTCACAAGAAGTCATAAGCACATCATATAGATAGAACAAGCCATTGGATAAAGCCAGATCATTGCTCAGACCTGCCGGCAATTATGAAACGCCGGGCATGACCGCTTGATCTGCGCTGGGAGGGGGATACTCGACTATGAAAAAAAGAATTGCAGCGATAATCATTGCGCTCTGCCTGGTCGCAATTCCGCGGGCAGGGAAAGCGGCCGGCATGGGCATCGGCATGACCACCTGGTTTGTCTGGTGGAAGCCCTATTTTACTCTTTCCCCTGGCGAATCCATGTCATTGAAAAGGGAAACTAGCAACAACCCGAGTTTCCTCTACGGTCCGGTATTGTCATTCTATCTGCCCAAGCATGTTACAATAACAACAACGTTTCTATATGGTGAATTTCCAATAAAAATTGATGAAGTGAATATGAGCTTGAATTTCATTTTTCCTCAAAAAACAAGATACCTGATAAAAAGATATGACAGCGATTCTGCGATCACCTATTCCTTTGCCAGATTTTTCAGCATGTACCTCGGCTTTAAATATACAAAATTCAAGTTTAAATCAAATGAAATTTCCGCCTTAGATGAAATAGTATTTTATGAAAAAATAAAAAAGCAGTATGATGAATATGCGCCGGCCCTGGGGTTCGGTTTCACCATACCCCTTGTGGAAAAGACCCTTTACCTGCTCTTTAATGGGTCGGTTATATTTGATTTTGTTGCATTGCAGGGATCCACCACGACTTTAGCTTTTATGAATATTATGCCACTTGAAGTGACACTTTTACCGCAAAAACCGATTAAACAGAATATGTACAAGATCGGCATGAACAGCACCCTGTCCCTGGCCTACTATGTTGATGTGATTAATACCACCTTCTCCCTCGGTTTCCGTTACCAGATGTTCAAGATGCTTAACACGGACAGTACGCTGAATATCAAGCTCAATAAATTGTATGATCACTTTTACGGCATAACCGCGGCCGTGATCTACCGCGTCAATTTTCCCGAGAAAAAAACGGAGGGGAGTGATTCACCCCAGACAACAAAGAAATGAGGATTGACCAAACGGAACCATGACTGGGTGATCTATGACCAGCGGGGGCTGATCGCACCATCAATGCATCACCAGTTTACAACGTTCCCGACGGGTTCGTCTTCAAAATCCTTTTTTTCTTTTTTTGATTTTTCCGGCTTAGGGTTCGCCTGTCCGACCTTTTGTGATATTTTTTGCTGAATTTTCTTTTCTATTTCAACAGGTTGGGGCGCCGGTGTCCTGTCTGGTGTGATATCGGAAGAAGAGCTGATTTTCTTTTTGTTTTCGATTGAATTTCCCGTATCGCTGACGGCGGTATCTTTCCTGCTGCTGCATGTAATATAGGCGCAAATCAGGCTGGCTGCCAGGATTAATAGGGCTATCAATACTGCGGTCCCTATTTTCAGCTTCTTTTTATAATTAGAATCATTTAATTCTTTCATATACCACTCCTTTGGCATGGTTGATTATCTAAAAAAAGCTCCATGGACGGGTGCGGCTTTCAGATCATCACTGGTCTTGCATGGACCAATTGTGAAATGGTGTGAGGATCTTTTCAATTAAAAAAGAGATGTGCAGGGATTAATGCTCCATGGCAGATTTCCCTGTGTAATATGGCGTGATATTTTCATCACAAAAAGCGCTGGACAGCGGCATCAAGGGGCTGTCTTTATTTAATAAATGTTAATACTCCCTGGAGGTCCAAAATGAAGGTGCTCGGCATCATGGGAAGCCCGCGGGTCGGCGGCAACAGCGATGTTCTCCTTGACGATGCCCTGTCCGGCGCGGAAAAGGCGGGCGCCGCGGTGGAAAAAATCATCCTGGATAGAATGAAGATCTTTGGATGTAAGGACTGCAAGAAATGCAACGAAACCGGCCTCTGCATCCTGAAAGACGACATGCCGGAGATTCACAAGAAGATAGTGGAGGCTGACGCCATAATCCACAGCGTGCCGGTCTATTTCTGGGCCATGACCGCGCAGATGAAGGCGTACCTGGACAGGTGGCACGCGCTCTTTGACGCTGAATGGAAATGGCAGAAGCAGTATTATCCCAGGATGAAGAACAAGGGCATCGGCCTGATCACGGTGTGTGGGGACGCCAATGTCCATACCGCAGACCCGATAGTACACAGCTTCAAAACAACCGCGGAGTTCACGAACCTGCGCTGGCTCGGGGCGGTCATGGCCTCGGCCAACGACAAGGGAGACATCCTCAAGGACGAGAAGGCCAGGAAGAACGCCTTCGAACTGGGGGAAAAAGCGGCGGGTGCCCGATAGGGCCGGGTTTAAACCCGACCCTGTCAGAACAAAATACCGGTCCGTCTCCGGATCACAATCAGAATGCATAATCATTGGCCGGAAACTTCGCCCAGTTCAGGAACTCGTCCCACTGCGTGTCCGCGCAGAGGTCCAGCGCGCGGTAAACAGCGGTGGCGCTTTTAAGCGTGATGGCGGTGCCGGAGGCCGCGTCCTTCCATGCCGATCCGTGCCACTCCGATACCACGAGCTTCCCGCCCGCGATAAAGCCCATGCAGGCGCCCGCCTTTTCCCTGACAGCGGCGGCCACCTTTGAGGATCCCTGCACGGCTTTCAGATAACCGTACAGGTCCTTGGTGAAATAGCAATTGCGGTCTCCATCGCTGTAAAATCCGAACATGGGGAGCCCCTTTGAAAGCGCGCGGTAGGTCGCGGCGGATGTGACGCCTGACCGCGCCGCTGCCGCAAAGTCTCCGAGGGAGCGGCCCAGCGGGCCGGCATACGCCAGGTACAGCACGGACATGGTCGCGTCCTCCTCCCCCTGCCTGACGTAATAATTTTTATAATAGGAGAGGGCCTGTATCGCAACACTCCTCGCAGAAAGGGACGGGTTTGCCTTGATCCTGGAAAGGAAGGCATAATCCCATCCGTCGCCGGGTTCAGACTGCTCGGAAGCCACCAGGTAGGAGGCGACATCCCGGTACTGGTAGGCGATTTCCGCGGTGGCCATGAGACAGGCGTCAAAACCGACGACATCGATCTTTTTACCCGCTTTTTCCTTGAAGTAGCGCATGATATCCTTCTGCTCGATTTCGGTGAGATGGTCGCCGCTGTTCGTGTCGTCCCAGCACACGCCCTTCATGGCCGACATGCGGTCAACGGCGCCGCCATGGTTCCACCAGATCCAGAGATAATGCTCTGCGGGAAAATTTTTCACCGCGTGGGCGATGAAGTCCCGGGCGGTCCGGGGATCGCCCATGTTGACCTCGCCCGTGTCCCTGATGAGGGTCACGCCGCCGCGCTCAACGTAATAATAGCCGTGGCGCTCCGCCGTTCCCTGGACGTCCTGGGACGGATCGTTGTCCCAGAGGACGACGATATTCATGGCGCCGTCAGAACCGGAAGCCATCATCTCCTTTATATCCTTCGATGAATAGCGCGAAAGGTTGTTGTCCCCGTCCATGTAGACAAGGACCGTCCATTTTTTCTTCTGCTGGGGCAGGGCCAGTTTCCGGTCTGTCAGGCTGAAGCGGGGAACGGGCGTATCGTCGGCAGGACCGCTCTCCGATGTAAGGCTGAGAAGGGATGACCGCTCCTCCTTGCTTGATCCTCCATTTTCATACTGGCACGAGAGGAACAGCATTAATGCCAGCGCTGGAGAAAACATCTTCTTTATTATGTTCATGGTACCTCCAATTGTGTGATGTTACCCCGGGCCGCGGCCCGGAGCGGCACGCCGGGGTGCCGTCATGGAGGTAACGAAGGGCCGGTTTATTTCATGAAAGATTTTTTTTTCGGCAGGATAAAAAAATACGCCTCTATCGATTACTGCTCGTAGGCTCCCATGTCGGGGCCTCTGCCCTGAGGCCGGGGTGTTCCCCCGAAATCCAGTGTGACGCCGGACGATGTCCCCGCGTCAATGCAGGGGGATGGTGCCTGGAGGCGGTAATCGTGCGAAGCGGCATCGACGAATTGCGGGTCCTCAGCCAGGGAATGGGCGTCCAGGCCGGTCAGGGCCTGGTAATCGGCAAACTGCGCCATGGTATACTCCGCCGAAATATCGGAAATGCGCATTATGACGTCCGCCGCCTGGTACCAGCAGTTGTAGTCCATGGACAGGACGCCATCGTACTCCGACGCGTATCCCATCCAGAGGCCCAGGTTTCCTTCATAAAAGATGTTGTTGCGGATGATTATTCCAGATGTGCGGGCCGGGTTCCACGGCAGGAGGACGTGGGCGCCCTGCAGGTCCGGCCGCTGCGGCGGTGCGCCCCAGCCCTGCCCGGCATAAAGGGCGGTATTGTGCTCGAAGACGATGGAATCGGTCGAGGAGCTGGCCGGGCGGTTCCAGTATTCGAAGGAGCTCATGGCGCAGTTCCACATGATGTTGTTGCGGTAGGTGATGTTGTATTGCCGCACGAAGGAGGAGCTGTTCTGGTTCGTGAGGGCGGAATCATATATCTCCCAGATGCGGTTCCCTTCAACAAGGTGATCATGGGCCCTGCCCCAGAACTCGATGCCGTTGCCGAAGCGGATGTTCTGCCCGTCCATGGTCAGGTCGCCGCCGCCGATGTAGGATATGTCGCACCCCCTGATGGTGATATGGGCCGTGTTGTATCCTCCGAATCCGTGGGCAGCGCCGTATCTGACCGAGAGATTCTCGAAGGTCGCCGAGGATACATTGGTGTAATCCACCACGTGGCGCCGCAGGGCGATTTCGATATCGGTGTAGAAATCGGCGGGATTTGACGCGGAATAGATCCTGAGTTCCCCCGTGGCCCGGTCATAGTAATAGTCCCCCTGGGAGGCGCAATCGCCGGCGGTCCATTTCTTGAATCCGAATACGGCCGCGCCGTTGAAGATCATGTTCCCCGCGTCGTAGGGAGACGTTTCAGCGCAGCGCCAGATGCTGTCGCCCTCGTCTATCCAGTCCGTACTGTTCGACTTGCTGACCGAACCCATGATCACCGGCTTTTCCCCTATCCCGTAGGCTCCATAGGACACCCGGCTTTTGGGTAGGAGCTGTCCCCGCCACGACTGGTCCCGCCTGAAGAGCACCTGCGACCCCGGGCCGTACCGGGAGCTGTTCACCCGGTCCAGGCTTTGCCAGGCCGTGCCCGATGTCAGGCCGTCATTGGCGTCATTGCCGCCGGCGGCATCGACATAATAGGTCTGTGCAGGGCCGCTGAAGAGAATGAGCAGGGCTGATGGATCGATAGTGGCGGATTCTTTCTTGCAATGGAGGTGGGAGAAGATCAGGATGGAAAGTATAAGATATAAAGCATTTTTCATTATATGCTATCCCTGATAAGAATATAGTAACAGATCATGGGTAATCTGGTGTTATACAAGGTGTTAAGGTCCTATATAAGTTGTGATGGATAAAATTTCTGAACTTATAAACGATATGTCATTGCGAGGAGCGCAGCGACGAAGCAATCTTGAAATTGCAGCTTTTTAATATCAATAAAATAGATTTTAATATCCCGTGTCGCGTATGGAATCAAGTACAAGATCGCTTCATTTGACTCGTGATGACAATTTGATGCCTGCCCCATCATGGGGACAGGGGGATCTATCAAGATCTCTCCTCATTTCATTGAGTTCAGTTTTAATAATATAAATAAATTGATACTATTTGTCAAGGGAGAGATGTTGCAATACATTTAATCGTGTGATCCGGTGAAACATAGTAAGGCATACTGATGTCAAAGATAATACCCGGCCGGGGTGGAGTTTCCGGCCCGGTCCACTGGTGAAGGAGTCAATACATGAAAAAAAATATCATACCGCTGCTCATTATCCTTATAACCGCCACCGGCTGTGAAGGCGCCCTGTACAAGTTCATCTACAATTCCATGGATTCCATCATATACCGCATGGTGGCTGACTACACGGACCCGAAGCCGGAGCAGGAGCTTCTGCTCCGGCAGAAGATCGACGCCTTCATGAAATGGCACCGCGGCCGCGAGCTGCCGCGGTACGCCGCGACCCTCAGGGACCTGCGCTCGCGCATGGCCGCCGGCCTCCGGGAGGCTGACCTGGACTGGATGCGGCAGCGCTTTGAGCGCCACGGCGCCGACATCTTCAACGCCACCTCCGGGGACGTGGTGGAATATCTTCTGTCCCTTGACCAGGGCCAGGTTGACCGCATGAAGCGCAGGTTCGATGAGAGCATCGTCAAAATGGAAAAGGAATCGGCAGTAAGCGATGAAAAGCGTTTCCGCGAGATGGAGCGGACCGCGGCGCGGATGATGGAATTCCTCTACGGCACCCTGACGGAGAAGCAGAAGGACGAGATCGCCCGGGGCGTGCGCCAGGTCGACAACCTTGACCGCGACCGGATCCGCATGTACCGGGAGCGGCAGGCCGAGTTCATAGCCCTCCTCAGGGGGAGGCCTGGCCGGGAAACCCTTAGGGATTACATCAGGCGCATGACGATCGATTCGGAGCGGTCCTACCCGGACTACTACCGCGAGAGATCTGAGCGCCGCGACCGGGCCATAGCCGGGGCGTTCCTCAGGTTTGACCGCGACCTGGTCACCCCCGTCCAGCGGGCAAATGCGGTGAAAAAGATCGATATGCTCATCCAGGTGCTGAACGAATTGAATAAAGGGTGAGGCGCCGGGCGCGGCTCAGCCGCCGCACACCATCTTGTGGAACTGGCCGAAGAGGTAGTGCGAATCCTGGGGGCCCGGGCTCGCCTCCGGGTGGTACTGGACCGAGAAGATGGGAAGCTTTTTATGGCGCAGACCCTCCACGGTTTTGTCGTTCAGGTTGATGTGGGTGATCTCTATGTCCGGATCGTGCTTCAGCGATTCATAGTCGACGGCGAAACCGTGGTTCTGCGAGGATATCTCCACGCTCCCGGTCAGCAGGTTCTTCACCGGCTGGTTGGCGCCGCGGTGGCCGAATTTGAGCTTGTAGGTCTTGCCCCCCAGGCCCAGGCCGAGGATCTGGTGCCCCAGGCAGATGCCGAAGGTGGGGACGCGCTTTTCCACTATGCCGCGCACCAGGTCCCGTCCGTATCCGACGGCGTCAGGATCGCCGGGGCCGTTGGAGAGAAATATCCCCTTCGCGCCATCCTTCATGATCGTATCAAGGGGCGTTGTCGACGGATACACCCGCACCGAAAATCCCGACTGGGACAGCAGGCGGAGGATGTTCGTTTTCACGCCGAAATCGTACACGCCGATGAGGGGCCTGGATCTGTCGATGGTCCCGAAGTCATAGGGCTTTGTGCAGGAGACCCCCGAGGCCAGGTCGAGCCCTTCCATCAGGGGATGTGCGAGGAGCCTCTGGACGGCGTTTTTCCTGTCGAGGAATATGCCGCCGCGGAGGGCGCCCTTGTCGCGTATGTGCAGGGTGAGCTTCCTGGTGTCGATCCCCTCGATGGCGGGGATCTTCGCGTCGATGAGGTACTGCGCCAGGGAGCCCGTGGCGCGGAAGTTCGAATAGGTCTTGCTGTACTCCTTCACCACGAAGCCCGCGGCCTGGACGCGGTCCGATTCAACGTCTTCCGGGTTCACGCCGTAATTGCCGATCATCGGGTAGGTCATGGCAACGATCTGGCCGTTATAGGAAGGATCGGTGAGGACCTCCTGGTAGCCGCTCATGGAGGTGTTGAACACCACCTCGCCGATGGTCTCTCCCTCGTAGCCGAAGGCGACGCCTTCGAACTCGGAACCGTCTTCCAGGATAAGGTAGGCTCTGGCTGGCATGGGGTTGCGCTGCTCCTCGTAAAGTTACCCGTGGTTAATTCGATACCCCTATATTGTCAATAGTAATAATTTTGCAAGGATAAAATTTATGCCATGTATCATGGCCCTGCCGCCGGTGCACTGCCATAAAGTTTAGTGCTGCTAAAAAAATATCAATAATCCCAGGATAATGAAGAGAACCCCCGTCGCTTTTTCCAGGTAATGGACGGCGTTACTGCTCCGCCGCAGCCTTTCCGAGATCAGGGAGGAGCATGCCGCGATCATGAGGCACCAGACAGTGCCTGTCGCCAGGAAAATGCTTCCCAGGAACAGGAAGGATATGAAGCCGTAGTTGTTTACCGGATCGACAAACTGGGGCAGGAACGAGAGGAAAAAGAGCGCCACCTTCGGGTTGAAGAGGTTCGTCAGCACTCCCTGCCGGTATATCTGGAGGCCGGACTGGCGAGCCAGATAGGTATCGGTGTTCATTTCATCGTTACGTTTCCCGCCGAGGAGGCACCGGATGCCAAGGTACACCAGGTAGAGCGCGCCGGCTGTCCGCACGAACTGAAAAGCCCGGGGTGATGCGAGCAGGATCGACGACAGGCCTATGCCCGCGAGAAGGGTGTGGCACAGGCCGCCGGTGCTTATCCCCAGGGCGGACAGTATCCCCGCCCGCTTTCCCTGGGATAGGCTGCGGCTGATGATGTACATTGTGTCGGGACCGGGGTACAGGTTCAGGCCGATGCCGGTGACGATGAAGGTGGCGAGGTTTATGGTTCCGAGCATGGTGCGGGGCCCTTATACCTGTATGAAGCCGGCAAGGGCAAGGGAGAACACGGCAAGCGTTATGGCAAATGTGAACAGGCCGATAATAATGAACAACAGGCCTTTTCTCTCTAGGAAGGCTTGTTCGGGCCGTGAAGGGTCATAATAGACCTGGACGGTTTTTCCTGCAGGGTACCTGCTAACCGTTTTTAATGCAATAGAGGGAAAGGATGAGCTCCAGCTTCCGGTAGGATAGATGCTGGTGGAGGAATACTCCATTACGCCGACATGATATGTATAGGAAATCTGCGGCTGGTATTGTACTCCCTCGGAATCGTCGATTTCGTTCACCTGAGAAGCGGTGATTATTGCCCGGGTGGCGTTCCAGCCGTATGATCGCAGGTAGCGGATCAAGTTTCTTAAGAAATAGGCCAGCCCGCACAGCGAGAAGATGATCCCTCCGGCGTGAAAATAGCGGCCGGGCAGTTCCGGGATGGTGATTTTATTTTTTGTTATTCCTATGGCAAGGCCGAGAAAGCCGATGACGACCAGGATGTTCCACGGCCTGAAAACAATAGTTTTGATTTTCTTTTTGTTCATGGCCATTACCTTGGTGAAACCATCAGGATTTATCCTTGGCGCCTGTTTTCGATTCCACGCCCGTCTTGATGTTCCCGAGGACAATCCTTGCGAGAATATAATGAACGGGCATGATCGCATGTATCCACGCGATTTGAAATGCCTTTGTGGTGTCGGTGCAGAGATCAAAATGGAGGATGGTACCCTTTGCGCCGGGAACGATCTTGTACCCTGTCACGCCCTCGAAGAAAAACGAGTTCAATGAAAAATAGTATTTCTCCGGCTTCTTTGCTTCTATGAAGGTGAAGGGGCCGAAGGTTGAGCCGATCTTGAGGGGCTCCGCTTCTTTATTCATCCTGTCCTGCCAATATGAGTCATCCCGGATAACCTTCAGGGCGGATTTCATCCCGTCCACCATCGCTATCCTGAGGAACAGCAGGGGCTTTGTATCGAAGAGCCTGAAGGTGGGGAACTTGTTCGGCATGGTCTCGATGTATTCATAGACCTGCTCCGGCGTCGCACGTATCTCGATTGCCTGGTCGTCGGTTATCCTGCAGGCCGGGACGGCGGTGATGACCACGGCGATCATGAGGGAGCACCACGTCCGCTTCATTGTTTTCATGCGCTGGTCCTGTTTTGATGCCTTCATATCTTTTTCATCTCCCACACGGTCCCCTTCGGGTCCGGGCAGTGGAGCTTGTAGATCTTCCGGTTTTCGCTGTTCCATGACGGGAACCCGAGGGTAACCCGCCAGGTGTAAAGCTTCAATACATGCATCAGGGCCTCGCACACGCCCTGCGGTTCCTGATAGGGATTTTTGAATATGAACACATCGCCCACGTTGTGCGGGCATTCCTCGTTTTTTCAACGCACCGGACCTCGATCGCGCCGACCCTGTTCCAAAAATCCCCGTATTCCGCATGGTTGCGGATCTTCTCCATGTCCACATGGAGGTCCAGCTTTTCCGCGTCTTTCATGATACTCCCCCGTTTGTTACTTCACGGCTATGACCAGCATCTCGAAATCCTCCGTGGTCAGCCGGTCGTTTCTGCTGAAAGCGCCCAGCTTCGCGCCGTAGATGTCTATCGTTCTGAATCCGAGCGATTTGAGGAGCCAGGTGATCTCCGACGGTACGTAGTACCGCTCGTTGCACTGCAGCTCCTTCCTGTTCCCCGAATCATCCTCAATGATTGTAGTATTGTGGTCGCGGAAGGTCATCAGGTCGAAGGAATGTCCGTCATAGGCCGCGTTCCCTTCTTTCGATGCAGAGGCGAGAAAATCCTTCACGGAATGAAACAGGGGGAAGAGACCATTGAGAGTCGTAAAAATGAGCTTCCCCTCAGGCTTCAGGCTTTTAGCGGCACTCTGCAGTATCCGGAAATTCATCTCGTCCGTTTCCATGAGGGGGAACGCCCCCTCGCAGAGCATGATGGCCAGGTCGAACTGGCCGCTGAAGGGCAGGTCCCGCGCATCATGTTTCCGGAAGTCGATCTTCAGGTTTTCCTCAAGGGCCTTTTCCCTGGCCCTGGCCAGCTGGGATTCCGACAGGTCCACGCCGGTGACCTTGTAGCCCCGCTTCGAGAGCTCGATTGAGTGCCTCCCGGTGCCGCACCCGATGTCAAGGATCTCCTTTGTCTTGTTGTAGCCGATTTCTTTCTCTATGAAATCGCATTCGCCCATCGTTCCCTGGACAAAGCATTCTTCATCGTATTTTCTGGCGTAATTTTCAAATAGCGATTCATACCACTGTTTCATTTCATTGCTCTTGCTCAGTGTATTATTTCATATAATAACCGGAAACTCTCCATTTTCCGTCAGTGTCCTTCATGGGGGTGACGGTTTCTATGGATTGTTTCCTGTTCCGGAATGCTGTCCTGAAGGCGATGACCACGTACTCTCCGTCCGGTGCCCCGGGGAGGGACGTCATGTATACCCTGGAATCAAGCGTCCGGGTAATGGTCTCCCCGAAGGGTTTTCGCGTTGAAGTCATGGTCCTGACCCATGTATCGCGGGATGCCGCATTCCGGAAAATGCCGGCGGACTCGTCCCAGCTCTGTGCGTATTTTTTGTCATCAATCAAATGGACCCATCCGGTGGCGATTGCCACGGCCTCCTTTTCCTGCTTCGAGAAATCCCCCTTCCGGCACGCCGGCGCCGCGATAATCGTGGCGATAATCATAATGGCGCCGAATGCCCTCGTGATTGATTTCATGGGCCAGTACTGTAATGATAATGGTAATAGATAAACCTGTTACATAGCTTTAAGAAAGGATTTGTCAAACAATAATTTCATTGTCAACGAATTACAGCTTTGGTGTCCAGGGCCCTGTCTCTGAAAAAGAATTGCAATATACAACAGCGCGTTGTACTATACGCCCGAGGTGGCTATATGGATGAATTCAGGATGTGCCCGTCGTGCGAGTATACCCGCGGTTTCCACGCGGCCTTCAGGAAGGACCCGGAGGGGATACGGATCGTCTTCATCTGCCCCGAGTGCGGCGCTTCCTTTGACATCGGCATCGTCGACAGCCTGATTAACGACCTGAAGCCGAAGCGCGGGGCGGATTACTGATTCTGACGGCCGTGGTTTTCTCGGACGGCCGGACATAAAAGCCGTCGCGCGCTCCTTCGGAACGCTCTACGGCGTTTTTTCACGGGAAATCCCCGCTTTCAATATTTTTTACCTCGCGCGGCCCCCCTTTCAATTTCTTGACAGTAATTGCCATGCATGCTTTAATGTAATCAGACGTTTTTTCATAACCTATCATGATTTGGGTGCTGTACTTATGCGCGCAGTGATACTCGGCGCCGGGGTCGTGGGGGTGCAGATCGCAACCCAGCTGATCTCCGAGGGCAAGGATGTCGTGATAATCGAGAAAGACCCGGAACGGGCCAAATACGTCGCGGGCAGGCTCGACTGCATCGTGGTGAACGAGGAGGGCGCCGGGATCTCGGCGCTGAGGCACGCCGGCCTGGATGAATCCTCCATTTTCATCAGCGTCACCAATTCCGACGAGGTCAACATGATCGCCTGCGGCCTGGTGGCGAGCGAATTCAACGCGCCGGTGAAAATAGCCCGGGTGAGGAACCTCGACTATTCCCGGGCCAAGATCATGGAAAAGTCTTTTCTCGGGATTGATTATATCGTCAATTCCGAGGTGGAGACGGCGCGGCAGATCGCCAATACCATAGCCCTGGGCGCCGACAGCGACGTGATGCTCTTCGAGAACACCGATCTCCAGATGAGGAACGTCGTGGTCAGCATGGCGTCTTATTTCGCCAACAAGGCCGTGAAGGACATCCGCCACGGCATAAAGGAGCCCTTCCTCATGGCGGGCATCGTGCGCGACAACGAATTCATAATTCCGACGGGAGACACCGTCATCAGGGAGCATGACAACATCTACCTCCTGGCCACGCAGAAGGACTTCACGCGGATATTCATCCAGGCGGGAAAGCGGCAGGAGACGATAGACCGCATCGCCATCGTGGGGGGCGGCCGCATCGGCGAGCTGGCCTGCCAGTACCTGATCAGGACCGGGAGGAACATGACCATCATCGAGACGAATTACGACCGCTGCAAGGTCCTCTCGGACCGGTTCCCCGACGCCCTGGTGCTGAACGCCGACATATCGGACGAAACCATTTTCGAGGAGGAGGACCTCGGCAGCCGCGACCTGATGGTGGCCGTCACGGACAACCAGGAACTCAACATGCTGGCGAGCCTCTACGCCAAGATCATGGGGGTCAAGCGGACCATCGCCCTGGTGACCAACGCGGGGTACCTCTCCATCGCGTCGCGCCTCGACATCGACGTGGCCATCAGCCCTAAAAACAGCACCGTCGACGCCATCATGAAGTACATCAGGCGGGGGAACATCAAAAGCCTCCACAGCATCTTCGGCGGCAAGGCGGAGGTCATCGAGTTCCTCGCTAACGAAAAAAGCGGCATGGTGGGCAGGCGCCTCAGGGACCTCGAGTTCCCGAAGCAGTCCCTCATCCTGTCCGTGGTCCGCGGCGAGAAGAACATCCTCCCCCACGGCAACATGGCTGTTGAACCGGGGGACCTGGTCCTCATGGTGGCGGCCAAGGATTCGATCGCCGAAATCGAACGGTTCATCCAGGACTGACGGGCGGAGCGCCATGAATCCCCTTGTACTTGCAAAAATAATTTCAATACTCCTCATAATCATTTCCTGCTTCATGGCGGTACCGGCGGGGATCGCCCTCTACTGCGGCGAGGAACGTTCCTTTGCCGCCTTTGCGGCGACCATTGCCGTCACCGCGGCCTGTTCTGCCGCGGTATTTTTTATACTGAGAAAGAAGAGGGCCGGGTCACTGTCGACCCGGGACGGGTTCCTCATGGTCACCCTGAGCTGGGTGCTGGCGTCACTCATCGGCGCCATGCCCTTTTACCTTTCGGGGAGCATCCCCTCCTTTACGGACGCCTTTTTCGAGACCATATCGGGATTCACCACGACCGGCGCGTCCATTCTAACCGACATCGAGTCGCTCCCCCGGTCCATGCTCTTCTGGCGCTCCCTCACCCACTGGCTGGGGGGGATGGGGATCGTCGTCCTCACGGTGGCCATCCTGCCCCTCATGGGCGTCGGGGGACTGCAGCTCATCCAGGCGGAAGCGCCGGGCCCCACGGTGGACAGGCTCACGCCCCGCATCGCCGGAACCGCGAAGCTCCTCTGGTTCATCTATGTCGGTTTTACCGTGGCGGAAACGCTCCTCCTTGTGCTGGGGGGTATGGACCTCTTCGACGCCCTGACCCATACCTTCGGCACCCTGGCGACCGGTGGGTTTTCGGTGAAAAACGCCGGCGTGGGTCACTACAAATCAGCCTATATAGACGGAGTCATCACGGTGTTCATGCTTCTCGCCGGCATCAACTTCACCCTGCATTTCCGGTTCATCACCGGCAGGTTCAAGCCGATATTGAGGGACACGGAATTAAAAGCGTATTTGCTGATATTCGCTACAGCAACCGCTGTGGCGGCCTTTTCTCTTTACGGGAATATTCACCATACGGTGGGAGAGTGTATCAGGTATGCCTCATTCCAGACGGCCAGCATATTGACTTCAACCGGGTTTGCTTCAGAGGATTTTGAACAATGGCCGCTCCTCGGCCAGATCATTCTCTTCATGCTCATGTTTGTCGGGGGTTGCACCGGTTCAACATCGGGCGGCATCAAGGTGATGCGAATCGTCGTGCTCTTCAAACAGGCTGTCAATGAAATGAAGCTCCTGTTACATCCGCGGGGAGTGTTTACCCTGAAGCTGAGCGGCGGTATGGTTAAAAAGGATATTGTCTATTCCGTTTCAGGGTTCTTTTTTCTTTATATCGCTGTGCTGCTCACGGTAACGGCAATCGTGGCTTCGGCCGGGCATGATATAACCACGTCTTTTACGGCAGTCTTGACAACGCTGGGGGGAATCGGGCCCGGCTTCGGCAAGGTTGGGCCGATGGACAATTATTCTTTTCTGGAGGATTACGTCAAGTGGGCCCTTTCCTTCGCCATGCTGGCGGGCCGCCTGGAACTCTACACGGTCCTCGTTATCTTTCTGCCCGGTTTCTGGCGCCGGTGACGGTTTACTCCGTTCCGCCCCCTCAATCCCCCAGGGGGGGACCTGGAAAACCGGAACCAGCCAATAAAGGGGCCGTCCTACAAGCCCCCTAAATCCCCCGGAGGGGGACTTGTTTGTAGAGTGCTTGCCTTAAAAGCCTTCCTCTGGTGGGTCGGAGGGTGTTATGAGACACACCCATGCTCCCCTGAACCTACGATTCCTCGAAGCGCACCCTGACCGATCCGCCGTGCTTGTCCTGGAAGCCTTCCACTTCCGACATGGCGCCCACCGGGCCGCGGGCATGGGCCAGGGCCTGGGGCGACACGAGCTGGTAGGTGGTGCGGCGCATGAAGGTCTCCACGGACGTGCCCGAGGAGAAGCGCGCGGCGCCCCCCGTGGGCAGTATGTGGTTCGTGCCGGAGAAGTAGTCCCCCACGGCCACCGGCGCGTAGTCCCCCAGGAAGAGGGAGCCCACGTTCCTGATCCGTTCCAGCCACTCCATCGGCTTCTCCACCATGACCTCCATGTGCTCCGGGCCGTAGCGGTTGGAGAACTCGACCGCTTCCGCGATGTCCTCGACGAGCAGGATGAGGCCGCTCTTGTCAATCGATGCTTTCTTTATGGCGTGCCTGCCGACCCCCGACGCCAGGTCTTTTTCAATTTCATCGCGCACCTTCTCCGCCAGATCCCGGGAGGGTGTGAGGAGGATGGCGATGGCCATTTCGTCGTGCTCGGCCTGGGAGAGCAGGTCCCAGGCGACCCATCGGGGGTTGGCCCGGCCGTCGGCGATGATGAGGACCTCGCTGGGGCCCGCCATGGAATCGATCTGGACCGCCCCCAGGCTGAAGAGGTAGGTCTTGGCCGCGGTCACGTAAATGTTCCCCGGCCCCACGATGATGTCGGCCTTGCGTACGCTCTCCGTGCCGAGGCCGGCCGCCGCTATTCCCTGGGCGCCGCCCGATTTGACCACGGCGGTGACGTTGAGCATGCTGCAGACGGCGCCGACAATGTCCGGGAGCCGCCCGTTTTTCGCCGGCGGGGTGATGAGGGTGATGTTCCCGACGCCGGCGATCTGCGCCGGGATGACGCCCATGAGCACCGACGAGGGGTAGGAGGCCTTGCCGCCGGGCACGTAGACCGCGGCGCTTTCGATGGCCTCGTACTTGACGCCCAGGACCGAGCCATCGCTCCGCTCCTGGCGGATGTTGTCCCTGACCTGGAGCCGGTGGAATTCCTCTATGTTGCGCTTTGCCTCCAGGAAGGCGCTGTAGAGTTCCTGGGGGGTGTTCCTCCGGCCCGCCTCGATCTCCTCGGGGGCGGCGATGATTGAATCGAGCTTCACGCCGTCGAATTTTTCGGTGTACCCGGCCACGGCGCGGTCTCCGTTCTTCCGCACGTCGTTGATGATCGGTATGACCGTGTCGATCATGACGGAGGTGAAGTCCTCGCCGAAGCGGTTGAAGAGACGGTTAAGCTCGGCGGTGGTGAGGTCGCTCAATGTTCTGATGGGGATCATCCGTAATCTCCTCCGGGTGCTATGCGTTTTTAAACTATTTCCGGCTCCTGATCATTATATCACAGCCGGCGTCTTCCATGTCAATACTAATAAGAATTGAATAAAAAGGGTGGCGCAACGGGAGGAGTTTTTATCTTCCTCCTCCCATTGAACGCCGGGGGGGTTATGAGGTTGTTTTAGAAGATTTGCTTTGCTTGATCAATGGTAATATACCGCATCCCTGATCGCCTGACAATAACGGAGTCCCGTGTTTTATCGGCTACGGCTCACGTTATCCCGCCGTCATGGATTCCATGACGGCGTGTCAGGCGGCGCCCGACACGGAATTTCCCCTGAACCGTATGGTGTAGGCCGTGCCGCCGTCGGAAACGACGGTAACGCTCCCCTTGATCTGCTTGGTCAGCTCCCGTATCAGCTCCATTCCCAGGGTTGCGGCGCTTTCCAGGTCTATTCCGCCGGGGAGCCCGATGCCGTTATCCGCTATCGTCAGCGTGTATGTTCCCCGGCCGCTCCGCTTGAACCGGATGGTGACCTTGCCGGTCTTTTCCCCCGGAAAGGCGTATTTCATGGCGTTGCTCAGGATCTCGGTCATGAGGAGTCCGCAGGGTATCGCTTCCTTGATGCCGAGGAAGATGTCATCGATGTCGGTGACTATCGACACCCGGCCGTTTTTCCCGTGGGAATTGAGCATTTCCGACGCCAGCTCGGCGGTATATTCGTGGAAGTTGATATGGGAGGGATTTTCCGACGTTGAGAGCTTCTCGTGCACCTTGGACATCGAGCTGATCCGCTCCCGGCACTGCTCGAACATCCTGGCGACGTTCCTGTCTTCCACCTGGGACGACTGGAGGTTTATCAGGCACGAGATCGCCTGCATGTTGTTCTTGACCCGGTGGTGGATTTCCCTGAGCAGGGTTTCCTTTTCACCGAGCGATGCCGTTGCCCAGGCGGCCGCGTCTGCGAGTTCCCGTTTTTCCGCCTCATGGCGCTCGCGCTCCCGGGCGAGGAGCTCCGCCGCTTCACGCTCCCGGCGCTCCATTTCTTTTTTCATGTCAGCCACGGCCTGTTCGGCTTTCTTCTGGGCCGTGATGTCCCGGGTAAGGACCATGAGCCGCTCGACCTTTTTCTCTTCGCCCGCCACGGGGGTGATGTCCACGTCCAGCCAAACCGGTTCCGGCCCCGCGAGTGACCCCTGGAAGTTGCCGCCCATGCCCCTGGCCGCCAGCTGGATCGCCATGTCGATGGCGGTCTTTTCAAGGCCGTTGAAATACTCGGCGAACTTACTGTGCAGCGCGTCGTCCATGCCGGCGACGCCCATCAGCCTGCATGCCGTCTTGTTCATGTAGAGGATTTTTCCTTCGGTGTCAAGGAACAGGATGCAGTCGTTGTTGTTGCTGATGAAATGGGTGAAGAGCCGGTTGTAATCGCGGACGGCTTCGTCCGCGGCGATGGCCGCCGTGAGGTCTTCCATGATGAGTATCCAGCAGACCGGTCCGGTTTCGCGGTCTTTCATGAGGTGGAACCAGAAACGGCCGCGGCGTATGGTGCCGTTCTTGCGGATGTAATCGGTCTCTATCTGGGTGCCCGCTCCTATTTCAAGGTCCGGGCCCTTGAACTGGCTGTTCGCGCCGGAGTCGGGGATCAGGATATCCTGCAGGGTCAGGCTTATGAGGTCTATTTCATTGTATCCGGTCAGCCGTGTGAAGGCGCGGTTGGCCCGCATGATGCGCCGGTCCAGGCTTACAATGGCCTGCGGCGCGGCGGAGAGGTCGAAGGCGGTATGGTATATTTCCTTGCTCTTCAGGATTGTGTCGAGCGATACGCTTGATGTTTTTACTAATGTTTTCACCCGCATCCGCCTCGTGATGGCTACAATATACATCCGGCCGGCATCTGAGGACAATAGCATATAAGGCGGTTTTGGCCTTCAGAATCTGTTAGGGGTGGTGGTGGAACCCGTTACGGTGCCGTCAGGTCTGCTGGGACGAAACCCACTGGACCGCGGCCTTGACGAGCTCCGAGCCCTTCTGGATGCCCAGCTTGTCCTTTATTTTTTTCCGGTGGCTTTCTATGGTGTTCACGCTGATATTGAGCTTTTTCGCTATGTCGCCGGTGCTCATGCCGGTGCCGATCATGCGGAATATCTCGAGCTCGCGGTCGGAGAGGACTTCGGGCATCGATTCGGCGCCCCCCTCCTTTCCCTGGAACAGGCGGTCGATGATCTTCATGGATATCCTGCTGCTCAGGTACAGCTCGCCCTTCATGACCACGCGGATCGCCTCTATGATGACCGCGGGAGCCTCCTTCTTGGCCACATAGCCGCGGGCCCCGGCCTTGAGGGCGCGCTCGGCGTAGACGTTCTCGTCATGCATGGACAGCACCAGGGTCTTGATGCGGGCGTAGCGGTCGCGGAGGGCCTTGATCAGGTCGATGCCGCTCACCTCGCTTTCCAGCGAAATGTCAACGATGGCGAGATCGGGCTCCTCCTGGCTGATATTGCGGATCGCTTCCTCGGCGCTCCCCGCTTCGCTTATGACCGTGAGGTCCTGTTCCCGCTCGATGACTTTTTTCATGCCCTGGCGGACCAGGGGATGGTCGTCGACTATCATAATTTTTATGCTGTTTTTATCCGCCATAGCGCGTTTTAACCCTCCATGGGTTCATTCACACCACCCCTGCCCCGGAGGGGTGTGCGTACCGATGAACACTAAAGTCCCCCTCCGGGGGATTTAGGGGGCAATGGGGTTTGCCTTATATATTATAATAGTAAACATTTAGATTATCTGTCAATAATGAATCAGGGGATTTAGGGAATAACAGATTCCGCTATGGCTTGCTCCGTCTACAGGTAGTTTTCAATATATTCCTTTTTAACGGCCACGCGGACGATGAACCCGTCCGGGGTGTTCTCAAATGAGCAGGTCCCCCCGATTATCCCCGCGCGGTACTGCATGATCCGCAAACCGATGCCGGTTTTTTTCATGAAGGTCTCCGGAGCCCCTGTGCCGTTGTCCCGGATCTCGAGGTAAATGAATTCCGCGTCGTCCGAAAGGGTCAGGCCGATCATTTCGGCGCCTCCGTGCTTGATGGCGTTGTTGATCGATTCGCGGCTGATAAAGTAGAGGTTTATCACCACCTGGCTGTTGACGATCGGTTCCTTCGTGTTGTTCTCAAGACGGCAGGTTATGCCGAAGAGGATCTCGGTGTCATCGGCCAGCTCGCGCAGCGCCTTCTCGGCGTCATACGATTCAAGGCGGGTCGTCCAGAGCCCGCTCGATATCTTGCGCGCGTGGTCGATGGATTCGGCGATGTTGGTCGATATCTCCTCGATGTCCTCCAGCTCGGGGTAGCCCTTCTCCTTCATGGAGCCCTTCAACGCTTCCGCCAGAAAGGCGATGCCGGTCAGCTTCTGGCCGAGGCCGTCGTGAAGGTCCTGGCCGATCCGCTGGCGTTCCAGTTCGCTGATCGCCATGATGTCCTTCTGGAGCCTCCTGGTCTCGGTGATGTCATGGGCGAAGACGGCCAGTCTGGTTATGGCCCCCTGATGGTCGGGCACGGGGTAGATGACCGTGTCGTACCAGCTGCCGCCCAGCTGGTTCTCAAAGCGGAGGGCCTTGCCGGCGCTGATGACGAACTCCATCTTTTCTTTATAGCGGGCGGCGCTGGCCCGGTCTATGAACCCGAACATCGGTTTTCCGATGATGTCCTTCTTCGGCCGGCGCAGCCTCATTTCAAGCTCGGCGTTGGCGTCCAGGATGGTGCCGTCAGTCGACACGAGGAAGACCGGCTCGCTGGGCGAGTTGATGAGGGCCCGCGCCAGCTCTTCCCCTTCCCGGAGCTTGATCTCGGCCTTCACGCGCTCGTCGATCTCGTTGACGAGTTTCTTGGTGCGCTCGCGCACCCGCTGTTCAAGCAGTTCATTGGCCTGCTGGAGCTCGCTCTCGAACCGGAGGCGCTGCAGGGCCATGGCGTACAGGTCGGCGAGGCGGCCCACGGTTTCCAGGTCGCGGTCCGTGTAACCGTTCGGAGCGTTCGCGAGGGAAATCTGGCCCAGGAGCGTGTTTCCCGCCACGGCGGGCACCGAGAGAAAATTGTTGAGGGGCACGTGGCCCGGGGGCACGTCCTTTGACGAGGGGTGCTCCCGCGGGGCGTTGGAGTAAAAGGGCCTCAGGGTGTTGAGGGAATAGCCCCAGAGTGCGTCGTAACCGCCCTTGCGGTTCACCGGGAAAATGATCTTCTGCGACTTACCGGCGACATCGCACTCCTTCCCCATCATGGCGGTCAGGGTGTGGCAGACAAGGGATTTCGTCCGGGGTTCTATGAAGCCGACGTAGCCGTGGGCGCTGCCGGTGACGCGCTTGGCGTGCTCGAGCACTTCGCTGCCCATGTCCTCGATGGTGATCTCCGGCCGAATGATCGTTTCGGAGAGACGGGCAAGGGCCGCGTTCACCGTGAGCTCCCACTGGAGGTTTTGCTCCAGCCTCTTGCGCGCCGATATGTCGCGGGCAATTATCTGGAATCCGGCAATGCGCCCGTTTTTCATGAGTGGGGAGATGAAAATTTCCACGAACATCCTGTTTCCGTTGCGGTGGATGATGGGCAGCTCCATCCGGTGCAGCTGGTGAGTCTTCAGTATTTCGCGGTACATGGCGACGTAATCGGGCATGTTCCGCCTGTCGAGGACGGGAAGGTCGGCCAGGTTGAGCCCCATGGTCTCATCCCGGGAATAGCCGGTATGGGACTGGTACGCCGGGTTTACGTTGAGGACGAGGCCGTCGATGCTGAAGATGATGATCGGCTCCGGCGATTCCTCGAAGAGGGCCCGGTAGCGCTCCTCGCTTTCGCGGAGGGCGTCGTCGGCCCGTTTGCGCTCGATGATCTTCCAGATGTCCTCGGCCAGGAGCTCAAGCATGTTCACGTCGCTCTCGTCGTAATCGGTCGCCTTGTTCCCCACGCCGATGATCATGATGATCCTGTCCTGGTCGGCCACCGGCACGGACAGGTGGCGGGACACGGGCGTGTGCCCCTCCGGGAGCCCCCGTTTCCATTCCGCGGCTTCGTAATTGTTATGGATGGCGGGCTTCCCGGTCTTCGCGCAGTCGGCCCAGATGCCGGCCCGGTCAAGGGGGTAGTGGGTCCCGGCGGCTGCGGTGCAGGTCCGCAGGGCCTCCTGCGACCAGGCGTAATACTCCACCATCTTCTGGTCAGGGCTGATGAAATGGAGGTAGGCGATTCTGCTCCGGGTAAGGCGGACCGCTTCCTCCAGGCCCAGGTCGATGATCTCACGCTCGGACAGCTGCGCGGCCTTCTGCCCCAGGCTGATAAGGGCCTGCAGGCGCGTCTGGTTCAGCTGGAGCGCCGCCTCCGCCTCCTTCTGCCGGGAGATGTCCCGGAAAATCCCCTGGACCACGGTCTTTTCCTCCATGCGGGTGACCGCGGTGTTGATCGTGACGATCTTTTCCGCGCCGGTCTTCGTTATGATGCGGACCTCGACCGGCTCCACGCTTCCTCCGGCCTTTTCCGCGAAAATGTTCCTGATCGGTTCCTCGAAGTCCGGAGGGTGGAGCATGGTGAAGTGCCGGCCGATGATCTCGTCGCGCCGCATCTCGAAAAGCCATTCCGCCGACCGGTTGCAGTCAATCAGGATGCCGGTCTCCGCGTCGGCCCAGAGCATGGCGTCCATGGCGTTCTCAAAGGCGAGGCGGAACCTGATCTCGCTGATGCGCAGCTTCCGCTCGAGGTCGCTCCGTTTCAACGCCGTCTCGATCGTCGTGTAGAGGTCGTCCATGCTGACCGGTTTGACCAGGTAGCCGTAGGGGTTCGTATCGAGGGCGCGCTTGAACATGTCCGGAGAACTGTAGGCGGTGAAATAGATCACCGGTATGTCCAGGCTCTTCTGAATGCGGTGCACGGTGTCGATGCCGTCCAGGTCTCCTTCAAGGGAGATGTCGGTGATGATGAGGTCCGGCTTCTGCTCCATCACCTTCGCCACCGCCTCGGCGCCGGAGGCCACGGGGTCAAGGACCTGGTAGCCGATGCGGCGGAGTGTGTTGCGGAGGTCCAGGGCGGTGAGGCGGTCGTCCTCGATGATGAATATCCGTTTTTCCCGCTTGTCCGGCATACGCTACCTGTTATCAGGGCCTGAAGCGCTGGGCCAGGGGAATGCGCCGCCCGACGCCGAAGGCCTTCGCGGTCACCTTGATGCCCGGCGCCGCCTGGCGCCGCTTGTATTCATTGATGTTGACGGTGTGGAGGACCGAGCGCACCGTGTCGCCGGGGAAGCCGTGGGCGATGATCTCGTCCGCGGACAGGCGGTCCTCGATGTACAGCTCAAGGATCCGGTCCAGCACCTCGTAGGGCGGAAGCGAGTCCTGGTCTTTCTGGCCGGGCCTAAGCTCGGCCGAAGGGGGTTTGGTGATGGAGGCTTCAGGTATGATCGCGCGGTCGCGGTTGATGTGGCGCGACAGTTCGTAGACCAGGGTCTTGGGAAGGTCCGAGATCACCGCGAGGCCCCCGGACATGTCGCCGTAGAGGGTGCAGTACCCCATGGCCAGCTCCGACTTGTTCCCGGTCGAGAGGACAAGGCTCTTCTCCTTGTTGCTCACCGCCATGAGGATGTTGCCCCGGATCCGGGCCTGGATGTTCTCCTCGGTCACGTCCTCGGGCCTGCCGCGGAAGATCTCCGCGAGGGTATGCCGGTACTTGTCGAAGAGAAACCGGATCGGCACCGTCTCGAAACGGATGCCCAGGTTCTCCGCGAGGACGCGTGAGTCGTCGACGCTCCCGGCGGAGGAGTAGACCGACGGCATGGTGATGCCGGTGACGTTTTCCGGGCCCAGGGCCTCGACCGCCAGGGCCGCCGTCAGGGCCGAGTCGATGCCGCCGGAGAGGCCGATCACCACGCTCCTGAAGCCGCACTTACGCACGTAGTCGCGGATGCCCAGGACCAGGGCGCGCCGTATCTCCTCGATGTCGCTGTCCGTTATCTCGATGGCGGTTCCGGCCTCGACGTCCACGATGGCCAGGTCCTCCTCGAAGGCCCTGCCCCGGCCGACGATGAGTCCCCGGCTGTTGAAGGCGATGCTGTTGCCGTCAAAGACCAGGCTGTCGTTGCCCCCTACCTGGTTGACATAGATCACCGGCACCGCGTGGTGCCTGGCGATATCGCCGATCATCATTCTTTTGAAGGCGTTTTTCCCCCGGGTGAAGGGAGACGCCGAGATGTTGACCACCAGGTCAGCCTTCAGGGAGGCCAGCTTCTGGATCGGGTCTATGTCATAGCGGCGCCGGTAGTCGTATTTCTCAAGCGAGCCGGCCTGCGCCCGCCCCTCGGAATAAAAATCAAGGTCGTTCCAGATGTCTTCGCAGATGGTTATGCCGATGCGGCGGCCCATGAATTCGACGACGGAAAGTTCCCGCGCCCGGGAGAAATACCGGAGCTCGTCGAAGACGTCATACGTGGGGAGGAGGGTCTTGAAGTGGCGCGACACGATCCTGCCTTTTTCCATGAAGGCGGCGGCGTTGAAGAGGAGGGGATGGTTTTCCGGGTCCTGGTCAACGTACCCGCAGATGACCGCGGCCCCCGTGCAGTGGCGCGCTATCTCCTCGATTGAGGCAAGGTTGTCATGGATGAGCTTCCGGTTTTCCAGCAGGTCCATGGGAGGGTACCCGATGGTGGCCATTTCGGGAAAGATAACCAGGTCGGCGCCCCGTGCCGCGCCGTCCCGTATGAATGAAATAATCTTTTCCCTGTTGCCGCTGATGTCGGCTATGGTCGGGTTTATCTGCGCCATGGCGATCTTCATGTCCCATCCTCCGGAAAAACGTTTCAAGGATACAGGCGGGGAGGATTTTATCAATTCATATTTTTACTACCTCATGCCTGCCCTGCCTCAACCCCCCGATCCCCTCTCCATAAAATGGGAAGGGGTTCGTAGACATTCAGTCTGATACGTTGAATGAGGTTTGGAATTTAAGGATTTGCGTAAAGTGTCAGTGGTAGGTTTTGATTAGCTCCTTATGGTGGGGGTCAGAGCAAAATAATTTGTCCGATTGTCTTAATTTTAATTTGTATATATGTCATGCAAAAAATATAAACATGAAATTGTTAAATGATAATTTTTAATCTGAACATATTTTAAAATTGTATAACTAAAAGCATAAAACCGACGATCATCTGTTTCATGTCAATTTTTGATTATGTCTAGTGAGAGTTTTCAAAAATCGTGCATCCTTTTTTATTGACTTTTTTCCCCTGCGCCGTAATATGTTTTTTAACCCAGGCACGGTCCCGAGGTCATACATGGATGTATATTACATCCCCACGGTTTTTTTTACTCTTTTTTTTGTGGTGGATCCGCTCGGACTGATACCGGTTTTTCTGGTCTATCTGGCTGGATACCGTGACCACAAAAGAAAAAGGATAATAATACGGTCCATTGTGATTTCAATTGCAGTTTCCGTGTTCTTTATCCTCTTGGGAAGATATCTCCTCGGGTTTCTGGGGATTTCAACAGGATCCTTCCTGGTAGCAGGGGGGATCCTGCTTTTTATTATCTCCATGGAAATGCTGCTCGGCCAGCCCTCGCGGGTCAAAATGCGCGACATCGGCGACCATAACCAGCCTGAAGAGGAGCGGGACGTGTCGGTGTTCCCCCTGGCGATCCCGATGCTCTGCGGACCGGGCAATATCGCAGCCCTGGTCATGTTCAGCACCCAGGCCTCGGACGATCCGCTGAAGCTTCTTGTCATCACGGGACTTTCAATTGCGGTGTTCCTTCTGGCGATGGTTGTCATGTTCTTATCGGCGTATATCAGCAATGCCCTTGGCTCCACGGGGATCTCAATATTTCAAAAGCTGATGGGTCTCATCCTTTCCGCCATGTCCGTGCAGTTTATACGGAACGGGCTTTTTGAACTGGGAATAATCAGGTGACCCTCCGGGAGCCCCGCCGACGGCGGCAGGCCTCCCCGGGGGCCGCCGCGTATAATTATGACACAACACGTAAAAAAAGTCTTCACATACATCCTCTGCGTAGCCATTGCCGCGCTGTATCTGGCCGTCAGGGCCGTTGACGACATCAACTATTCCCTGAACTTCAGGCCGGTAAAGAACATCCTGGTGCGCTATCTCCAGAGCAAGATAAAAGCCGGTGTCGGTGTCGGCGAGCTCCACGTTGCCCTCTTCCAGGAGCCGGGCATCACCTTTTCCAGCGTCATGATCGGCACGCCGGGCGGTTCCCCCGTTTCAGCCAATGAGGTCACCCTGTTCTTTTCATTCATCCAGAGGGTCAATGAAGGGGACTGGCTGAAGCGGATCCGCATCGACCGCCTTCGCCTGGATAGTACCGCACAATCGCTCTCCGGTGATACGGCCATGCCTCAATTCTCCCTCCCGGAAATCGAGCTCCGCCATCCGGACGTCACCATCCGTTTCGGGAACAGCGTGATGTCCTTCAGCGGAGCGATGACGGGCTACGCCAGGGTCAGTTCGAACGGGAGCATATCGATCGTGGGCGAGCTCAGGTTCGACAACACGCAGCTGCGCTTCAACGATGACATTATCAAGCTGAACGGCACCGTCGTCATGAAGGGGCGCGATATATACTCGCCGGGCCTTGACTTTATATCGGAGCCCCTGGTGGTATCCGCCACAGGGACCTACACGGGGGGAGACCACCGGACATTTCACGGCAGGGTCCACATCAAGAACCTGGCGATCGGCGGCGGACGCGGCGGCGGGAGCCCCATCCTGGGCGTCATCCTGGACAAGCTCAACGGCGGGGCCGACTTTTCCATATCCGACATGACCCTGTACGGCATTCCCATCGACACTGTCTATTGCCAGGGCGTGGCAAAGGATGGCTCCCTCATCCTGAACGGCCTGAAGGCGCGGGGCGCCTTCATGAACGGCGCCGGCAGCGTCATCATGACGCCGGGGCAGAATACCGCCTTCGATGTCGCCTTCACGCTGAAGGGCTTCGACATCAGGCGGGTCCTGGACACCGTGTTCCCGGGAAAGCAGTCGTGGGTCGACGGGGCCATGAACCTGGAGGGGAGGGTCTGGGGAAACAGCGGCTCCATCTTCGGCGACCTGCTGTTTTCTTCGTTCAACGGCAGGCTCATGAAGTTCGAGGCCCTGTCAAAGATGTTCGGCGCCTTCAATTTCTACAAGATGGCCCTGAACCGCAACCCGGACATGCGGACGAAGGGGTTCCCCTATAATTCGATACTGTCCCGGATCACCGTCAGGGAGAGCGTGGTCTCCTTCGACAGCTTCTATCTCGACAGCAATTCGATACAGCTTTCGGCGAACGGGACCTATTCCATGAAGAATGACCGCCTTGACGCGCTCCTGGGGATCAGGCCGCTGGAGACCCTTGACCGCGCCGTGGGCCTGATCCCGGTCATCGGGTGGCTCCTGGTGGGGGCGAACGAAGGGATGTTCGTGATCTACTGCCGGATGACCGGGAGCTTTGACGATCTCAGGGTGGTGCCGGCGCCCATGATAACCATAGCCCGCGGCATCGGCGATACGCTGCTGCGGACCCTGACCCTTCCTTATACTATCTTCACCAGGCCACAGAAGCTGATCCCGGGTCTCGCCGGCAGGCCCGACAACGAGCCAAAACGCGGAGCCGGCCCGTCCCGATCCTCTGTCAGAAGGTATACGCCGCGGTAACGATAATCCCGCCGAGCTGGTCGAATTTCGTCGTGTAGTTCTTGAAAAATTCCCGCGGCGACGCGCTCATCAGGGCAAAGGTCATGGCGTGGTATCTGCCGCCGATGGAGATCGTTGTCCGCGCCCCTTCGATATAATACGAAAGCAGAACCTCCTCGACGCTCTTGAAGGCCATGTGCGTGTTGACCTTCCTCTTCTCGAACTGTATGTATCTCTGCAGGGTGCCCCCCATGACATAGAGGGAGAGCCGTATCTGCGCCGTCAGGTTCTTCGCAAGCTCGAACGTCAGGTTCAGCCCCACGCCGGGGCCGCAGTCGTACTGGAAGGAGCGGAGCGAGCCCTGCAGGGGGATCGTGACGGGGAGGACGGGAGTGAGGTTGATCAATACCCGGTAATCGCCGAAAAACTTGTCCGCCTCCATGTTGACGGCGATGAAGACGCCGGCGTATTTCGAGGCCCGGTAATAGGCGCGCAGGTCCGCGTCGTACTTGTTGACCCGGTCGATCTCTGTCCTGGCGAGGTGCAGGCCGTCCAGGGCCGCAGTGGCGTTGTATGATCCCGCCGAGTACTGGTTGTGGAGCGCCGTGAGGAGGGTGAACGAGAGGTTCCACGTTTCGGATATTTTGTATCCCAGCACCGGTCCGTACAGCGCGCTCGAGTTCTCCATGAAGAAGGTGGTCTTGACAGGATATTTCCTGTCGAGCTGCTGCAGATAATTGGCCGCGAAGGGCTTCCACCAGCCATACATGACTGCGGCGCCGACGCTGAATTCGCCGGCCCTCACCGTGGTGCCTCCGGCGATTATTGATATGGCTACAAGGAGAATGAGAACGAGACGGAATTTTTTGTTCATGATCATGCCCCCTTGAGTTCGATGCTCTGACCCTACCATGGATAGATGGATAAATCAAGTTATATTCCGATCCGGGGGCAGAGATGCAGGGGGTCAGAGCAAAAAGGTGCAAGAAAATAACAAAAACTCTGTCCCCACTGTCCCACTTTGAAAAAAACAGTCCAGCATAAATTTTTTCAAATAATCAATTCTCATTCGTTATTATTCATAAACACGAAAAAGGAGAATTATATGCCTCGACCATTAAGAAATATTGCACAGGGATCAACCCATCACATTTTCAGCCGATGCCATGGCCGAAGAAACCTTCTTCAGGGTAAATATGGGAAAATATATTTCATTGAGGCCATCAACATGTGCCAGGAAAAATATGATTTTGAGTTAATTGCCGCAGAAATAGTGGCAAATCACATACACCTTATCATTAAAACATGTGAAGGAAAGGAAACAATTTCCCGCATCATGCAATATACTAAGGCAAGAATTGCAGAAAAATACAACAGGGCCATGGGAACAACCGGGGCTTTTTGGAATGAGCGTTTCGGATCGACCGTGATTGAAGAGGCGGACAATCCTGAAGAATATTTTTTATGGCTGTTGTGGTACATTGGGTATAATCCAGTGAGGAAAGGACTGTCGCGGGATCCGCGTAAAAATGATATTGGATTTATTAACTGTTATCTTGATAAAAATTACAAACCTCTTATCAAGATTACACTACATAATTATTTTCTCAAGCTAGGAAAAACCTTTGATGAATGCGTTAAGGCTTTTCTCTTTTATGAAGAGGCTTACCGTAAGAGGCTGGCTGTGTATTATAAATAAGATTATCAGGGGTCAGAGCCTCGAAGGAAGCCTGGAATAAAGCCACACCTCTAACACCTCCCCGGCCAGGTGGGGAGAGGCCGTATGGGGCACAGGTTTATTGCACCCCGCCATAATAACCGCTTTTGCCGGCCGCGCCGGGATTGCCGGCTGAAGCGCCTCCTGCCCCCCCCGGAACCGTGATTTAGCGTAGGAGTTGAACCGGACAATATAATTCCGGAAGACCAACCGCCTTTATATATCGTAAAAGAGGGTCCTCCGGCGCCGCCGCCGCCGTGACCGCCGGTGCCGC
>Ga0209506_1000816_pt1 | contig 37115 bp, 30 predicted proteins | sample AD_JPNHG2_MetaG_FD_184409 | JGI IMG/M metagenome (GOLD analysis project Ga0209506, IMG submission 184409) | Active sludge microbial communities of municipal wastewater-treating anaerobic digesters from Japan - AD_JPNHG2_MetaG (SPAdes) (version 2) | ecosystem: Engineered > Bioreactor > Anaerobic...
TGAAACGGTTTATTCATTCACGGCTACAGGAACGGAAAATTTGCAACAGCGTTTTCGTATTGTAACGCGTTATTACGAAAAAGGAGAACCGGAAGAGGCATCGCAAATCAAGGTATTTTCTTCCAAAAGCCATATTGTGATCGACAATCTGAGTGCAGAAAATGGAGAAGCATTGATTTACGATATGGCGGGACGAAAAGTGGGTCAGGAGAAATTCTTTAGCGAAACCATTACCATGTTTGGCGATTACCCAACGGGAGTTTATGTGGTAAAAGCCGTTTCAAATAAGGAAACGGTAACAAAACGAATCATTGTTCAGTAAAAGCGGAGAGAAATGAAAAAGGAAGAAATAAAACTGTCGTTGATATTAGTGGTTGGAGGGCTGGGAATGATTTTTTGCCTTTTCTTTCTGGATATTCCCTTTTTGCCCAACTTGAAATACAAGTCTGAGGTGCTGGATATACAAAAATATGGCAGACCTTTCGATCGTTCTTCCTATCAACCTCATCCACTTCCAAAATCAAGCTATAAAAGTAATAGAACTTATTCTTCTGATGAATTAATGACCGAACAAATAAGTGCCGATATTCCGGGCAGAGGTTTTCAGAGCGAAGCAAATGGATACAGCTTAGGCAATGGATCCACAACAGTGGGTTCCACATTTTCCCAAAAACTCAGATCAAATACTTCCTCACAAGGAATGGGCAGCGGTGGTGGATATTACGCTTATGGGAAAAGAGGTTCTTCCGAAAGTCGTGTTTCCGGCCAAGTATCAAAAGGAAGTATGTTTGCGGCGAGCGAGTTGAGAGAACCGTTTTCAAACAGTACACCGGCTCCACAAAGAGCTCCTTATGCACCAAACCAGGGTGGTACAGATCCGGGCGGCGATCCATTGGGTAATCCCATACCGGTTGGTGAAGGATGGGGAGTACTGTTGCTGCTGGCTGCCGGTTATGCTTTTATTATGAAGTTAAGAGCAAAAAGATAGTTTTTGTTTGAATGTTCGAATATCAAGCTCCAACATACCTATCCCGAAATTTTTTCTTTCTATTTCGATTTCAAATCGTTTTTTAAAAATTTTTCCAACTCGCCTGTATAATAATGTGTTTGTAAAAAAATAAAGTTGCTGCTCTCCTAAACATTTTTAAGGACATTAATTTTTACTTTTTAATTTTTTCTACTTGTGTTGTTTAAAAAAATTCTAACTGAACACAGAATTTTATATAATTACATTTTGACTGAACTTTTTCCTGTTTTGAAATCGAAATTTTGCTTTCAAAAAATTTTCATTATATCAATTGCCTTATCTTACTCTGTTTTTAAATTTTTTTGATAAATCTTTTTCGTATGAAACCCACATGTATTACATACACAAACACGAATAATGAATGTAATATTCAGACATGTGGGTTCCATCAGACCATTAAAAAATAAATTATATTCTGATGAAATATTGTTTTTTTCTCTGAAAAATCGAATAATTGAAATATATTTGCATTACTATATAATAAGCTTGACAAAATTAGTTAAAATTTTCTTGAGAAAATTTGTGAAGCCAAAAATGGAATAGTCGCGCGGTTTCGATTTCAAATGTCGGGTTTACATTATCAGTGGAATAAACACATAAGCAAACACATAATTCAATTGCTATGAACAGATATTTACAACATGATCCTTGGTGCATTATCGAAGAAGGTTTTCATCCGGAGAAACAATTGGCTTCCGAAAGTATTTTCAGCTTAAGCAATGGTCACATGGGGCAACGGGCAAATTTTGAAGAATATTATTCGGGTGAAACCATGTTGGGTTCTTACGTGGCCGGCATTTATTATCCCGAAAAAGCTGAGCGGGGAAGTTGGAAAAACGGCTATTCCGAATTTAACGACAAAATTGTGAATGCCCCCAATTGGACAGTCATCAGTGTTCGTTTAAATGATGAAAGGCTGGACATAGGCGAATGGGACCTTGCCAACTTTAAACGTGTGTTGAACATGCGCGAAGGTTATCTGGAAAGAACTTTTGAAGCCACATCATTCAAGGGACACCGGATTCAGGTTACTGTAAAGCGGTTTTTGAGCATGGCTGAAAATGAAATCGGCGTCATCAGTTATACGGTAAAGTCTTTGAATTATGATGGCCGTATTTCTTTTCTTCCCTTGATAGATGGAGATGTGCGAAATTATTATACCAATTACAACGAACCTTTCTGGAATGTTCTTCAAACCAGAACGGAACAGGATGTTTCTCATTTATGGGCACAAACCCGTAAATTGGATTTTTATGTTTGTTGTGCGCTCACTTACGATTTTTACAAAAATAGAGAATTGCTGAATGTCAACCCCATTAAAATTGAAAAGGAAAAAGTTGCAGGTTTTAGCGTAGGTACGGACATTAAAAAAGGGGAAACCGTTACGTTGAAAAAATATGTTTCGGTTATCAGCTCGCTGAATCATCCGCGCGAAGAACTTACGGAACGTGCCTGTTCCCTAGCCCGACAGGCAAAAAATAAAGGCTGGGATGAGCTGTTTGAAGAACACAAATCGGTGTGGGCAGAAAAATGGCGTCAGTCCGATGTAATTATCGATAACGACGTAGCTGCACAGCAAGCCATACGGTTTAATATTTTTCAACTCAACCAAACCTACAGTGGAAATGATCCCCGATTGAACATCAGCCCGAAAGGTTTCACGGGCGAAAAATTTTCAGGAGCCACACGCTGGGATACCGAAGCGGTGTGCGTGCCGTTTTATCTTTCCACTTCGCCGCAGAATGTGGCACGAAATCTTTTACTTTATCGTTTCCGGCATTTGCCAAAAGCCATTCAGAATGCCGAAAAACTTGGTTTCACAAATGGCGCAGCCCTTTTCCCTGCTGCAACTTTCAATGGCAGCGAAATTCTCAACGAATGGGAACTGTCTTTTGAAGAAGTTTATCGAAACGGCATTATAGCTTATGCTATTTACAATTACGTGCGCTATACCAACGACTTGGATTATCTTGTCAATTACGGATTAAAAGTACTGATTGCCATCTCACGTTTCTGGAGTCAGCGGGTTAATATTTCGGGACAGAGAAAAAAATATGTTATTTTGGGCGTAACAGGACCAAACATGTACGAAAATAACGTAAACAACAACTGGTTTACAAATTTCATTGCCGTTTGGTGTTTGAATTATACTATGGAATGTATTGAAACCATACGAAAAACCAACTTCCGTGCTTTTGAAGATGTGGCTCAAAGTATTGGCTTCTCCAATGAGGAAACATTTCTGTGGAAAGATATAGTCGAAAACATGTATTTCCCAGAAGACAAGGATTTGGACATTTTCCTCCAGCAAGATGGTTTCATGGATAAGACACTCACCAGAGCCAATGAAATACCTGAAAGTCAGCGCCCCATCAATCAACATTGGACGTGGGATCGAATACTTCGTTCCTCGCTTATCAAACAAGCTGATGTAGTACTTGGACTTTATCTTTTTGAAAATTTTTTCGATAAAGAAACGATAAGCAAAAATTTCGATTTTTACGAACCGCTCACTGTACACGAATCTTCCTTATCGCCTTGCATCCATTCGATAGTGGCCTGTAAAATTGGAAAGATTGAAAAAGGTTATGAACTGTATCTGCGCACGGCACGGCTCGATTTGGACGATTACAACAATGAAGTTGCCGAAGGCCTGCATATTACAAGTATGGCCGGAACCTGGCTTTCCATTGTTCAAGGTTTTGGCGGAATGCGCATAAAAGAAGGCCTTTTGCATTTCTATCCGCAAATTCCTAAACAGTGGCAATCGTTTGCTTTCAATGTGATTTTCAGAGGGGTACATTTAAATGTTCGTATCGAAAAATCGAAAGTAATCATTCAACATATCAAAGGTGAAGCCATCAGGCTGATGATTTACGACAAATCTTTTATGCTTTTGCCGGAAAGTTTGATTGAAACGCCTTTTGAATAACAAATATTGAAGTCCATTAAAAAATAATTTGTTTACTAACATGAAAAAAATTCTTTTCCTGCTTTCTTTTCTTTTGGCTTGTTTCGCATCAAAATCAGCCGATAAAAAATGGGTTGACCACCTTGAACCAACTTTTTGGTGGACAGGTATGAACCAAACACAACTCCAACTAATGTTTCATGGGAAGGACGTGGCACAATGCGATTTTTCGATTCAGGACAAGGAAGTAACCATTATCCGTAAGGAATTGACCGATAACCCAAATTATGTTTTTCTTTATATCGACCTCCAAAAGGTGGTTTCGCCGAAAAAATTTCAAATCGTCCTGAAAAAAGATAAGAAAATTCAGCAATACCAGTACGAACTGAAAGAGCGCAAGGCCAATTCTTCATTGCGGCAGAGCTTTACTTCGGCAGATGCTGTTTATCTGCTGATGCCCGACAGATTTTGCAATGGCAATACGGCAAACGATTCTGTGAAAGGATATTTTGAGGGTGTACATCGTGCAAAGCCAGGAGCGCGTCATGGTGGCGACATCGAAGGTATTATTTCCAAAATTCCTTATTTGGCCGATTTGGGTATCACAGCTTTGTGGACTACGCCGTTGTTTGAAGACAACGATACGCAATATTCCTATCATCATTACGCCTGCACCGATTATTACAAAATTGATCCGCGTCTGGGAAACAATACCGATTATTTACGACTGGCCGACACCTGTCATGCTTATGGATTAAAATTATTGATGGATGTAGTTCCCAATCATTGTGGCTGGAAACATTGGTGGATGAAAGACATTCCCGATAAAAACTGGTTCAATACTTGGAAGGAATACACTTCTTCCAATTATCGCATTACGGCTTGGACTGATCCTCATGCTGCGGAAACCGATCGCGAAAGACTCATAAAAGGCTGGTTTGCTCCCAATATGCCCGATTTAAACCTTGATTTTCCGCTTCTTTTCGATTACTTGAGGCAAGCTTATATTTTTTGGATAGAATATGCCGGAATTGACGGAATGCGTGTGGATACTTATCCGTACAACAACATAAAGGCTGCTTCGCAATTTATTCAATCGATTCTCGAAGAATATCCCAACATGAATGTTGTGGGCGAATGTTGGGTGAAAACGCCTGCAGAAACAGCTTATTATCAATCGGGCAACAGAAATGCGGATGGATTTGACTCCCATTTGTCGAGTGTAATGGATTTTTGTCTGAAAGACGTGTTTTCCTTAGCCTTTAACGAAAAAGAAGGATGGGAAAATGGAATAGTTCGTTTTTACAGTCATTTTGCGCAGGATTTTGTTTATCCAAATCCGAATTTCATCATGATTTTTTTGGACAATCATGATATTGATCGGTTCCAAACGGCCGTCAGTAATGATATTGCCAAATACAAAATGGCTTTGGCCATGTTACTGACACTGCGCGGTTATCCACAAATATATTATGGCACAGAAATCATGATGCCCGGCATTCCGGGTAGTTACGAAGGTCATCGGTTCGATTTTCCCGGTGGTTGGGCTACCGACCAACGTAATGCTTTTACAGAAAATGGCAGAACGCCTCAAGAAAACGAAATTTTCAACTATTTGCGATATTTGTTGCATTACCGGAAAAACAATACTGTGCTTCAAACCGGAAAAATGAAACAGTTTATTCCCGAAAACGGAATTTATGTGTATTTCCGTTACAATGAAGAAAAAACGGTTATGATTGTTGCCAACAACAACGAAAAGCCCGCAGAATTGGATCTGCAAAGATTCAACGAAATGTGGAAGCAATATGGCAACGCTAAAGAAATTTTCAGCGGAAATTTTTACAACTTGAAAAACACTTTTTCCATTCCGGCTAAAAGTGTGATGATTTACGAACTTCAATAAACCTGTTACCAAGTTATGAAACCCACATGTATTGCATACACAAACACGAATGAATATAATATTCAGACATGTGGGTTCCATCAGACCTTTAAAAAATAAATTATATTCTGATGAAAAACAAAATTCTTTTTTCCTTTTTGTGTACAAGTCTGTTCTTTTCTTGCCAGCCATCTTTACATTATGCTCCCGATGGTGAAAACAATTTTAACTTAAATTCTCTTTTAACATTGGAAATTGGGGAAGATACCATTTATTTACAGGATTTTATACTGAATCCTACAGAAATCGACTCCATAACTTCATCTTCCTCCTGGTTACAATGGAAATTATCCAACGACAAAAAATTACTTTATGTTAAGGTTGTGCCGGAAATGGAAAATTTTGTAGATTTAAAAATTTGGTTGAACGGAACGCCTTATTCCATCCCCTGCCGAAAAACCGACAAAACAGATTTTGTTTTCACTTATCGACCACAGGGAAAAACATATCGAAAAGTTCAAATTGCTGGACAAATGAACGACTGGGTTCCCAACTTTACGCCCGATTTGCAACTTAACGACAGCAGCTATTATCAGGTAACTTTGCATTTAAGTCCGGGAACTTATCTTTATCAGATGGTGTTGGATGGAGAATGGAATTATGATGTCAACAATCCGCTTAAAATCGACAATGGAAGGGGAAAATTCAATTCCATATTGAAAGTTGAAGGCCAGCAGTCGCTGCTTCCCGAACTTTACACTGATGCGTATTCCGATTCCAAAATAACACTTTTATCGGTAAACAAGGTAAACAATATTTTTGTTTACTGGCAAAATTACCGTTTGCCCGACATGTTTGTGAAGAAACAGGAAAACCGCATTATTTTCGATATTCCTTCCGAAGCTCATTCTCTGGAACGTTCGTTTATTCGTGTTTGGGTTTCCAATGATTTTGGCGTCAGCAACGATGTTTTCATTCCGCTTCACAAGGGAAAAGTACTGACGGACTCAAAAGAAATTACGCGTTCGGATAAAGCATCCCAAATTATTTATTTTCTGATGGTCGATCGGTTTAAAAACGGCAATAAGGATAACGATCATCCCCTTCGTCGAGCTGATGTACATCCTAAAGTCGATTTTTGGGGTGGCGATTTGGCCGGGATTCGACAAAAAATTGATGACCGGTATTTTACCGATTTGGGAGTAAATACTTTGTGGATTTCTCCGGTGAATCAAAATCCGACAACTCCTTATGGATTTTATGCACCGGTACCTACAAAATTTTCAGGGTATCACGGTTATTGGCCGATTTCTTCTTCCAAAGTCGATTTTCGGTTTGGTACAAACAACGAACTGAAAAATCTTGTGGTCCACGCTCATTCCAACAATATCAATATTTTACTGGATTATGTTGCCCATCATGTACACGAAGAACATCCACTTTACAAGGAACATCCGGAGTTTTTTACTTCATTGTATCTTCCGGACGGAACATTGAATACGGAAAGATGGGATGACCAGCGGTTGACTACGTGGTTTGATACATTTATGCCGACTTTGAACACCACCGATCCGAAAGTGATCGATTTAATGACTGATTCAGCACTGTTTTGGTTAAAAGAATTTCAACTCGACGGCTTTCGACACGATGCCTGCAAGCATATTTCAAATGACTTCTGGAGAGAACTCACTCTAAAAATAAAACGTCAAAATCATGGAAAAAATTTATATCAAATTGGCGAAACATATGGAAGTCCACAGCTTATTGGCAGTTTTTTAGGCACCGGCATGTTGGATGGTCAATTCGATTTTAATGTTTTTGATGAAGCTTCCGTTGCTTTTGCCGGCATTGGCGGAAATTCTCTAAGTCGGGTAAACGATGTGTTGCAAAACAGTTTTAAGGTGTATGGACATCACAACTTAATGGGCTATATTTCAGGCAATCACGATCGTCCCCGATTTATGGCTTATGCTTCGGGCGATTTGAAATACGGAGAAGACACCAAACTGGCCGGATGGAAAAGGGAAATAGGAATTTCAGATTCTACGGCTTACGATAAAATGTTTTTATTGCATACTTTTAACTTAACTATTCCCGGTATTCCCGTTATTTATTATGGCGACGAAATTGGCATGACGGGCGCCAATGATCCCGATTGCAGGAGAATGATGCGTTTTGACCATTGGAACAAGCGAGAGCAAAATTTATGGAAAAAAGTTTCTACTTTGACTCATTTAAGACTTCAACATCCGGTACTGATTTATGGCGATTTTGTTTCTCTTCAGGCTAATAACGACAGCTGGGTATATGCCCGAAAATATTTTGATAAGGTGGCCATAATATTTATCAATAATGCGCCCAAATCCCAGCATTTTGAAATCAATCTTCCGAGCATCATGACAAACACAATTTATCAGGCTGTTTTCCAACATGCTTTTACAGAGGTTAACGGAACCATCAACATAGACTTGCCGGCCTACAGTGCCGAAATATTACTCAATTAGAAAAATACAAAAAAATGATACAAATCCCAAGTTCAGAATTGCAGCAAGCCCTTGAAAAAGACAATAAAGAATTTCTTCGGACGATTGCCAATACCTATTTGACAGCTATTGGTGGTAATTTGAATACTTCCAACATGCAATTGCTCAATGGGTGGCAACATGTTTTGCTTTCGTGGTATTTTTTTTCGACCGAAATGGATGAAGGCGGTTTTGTTCAACTGATTCAAAACGGTTACGGAGGGTATATTTTTGACAATCCTTTTGCCAAAGCATTACGATTGATGGGAGCACGTGAGCTGTCGAAACTGATTTACAGGGCAAAAAAAATTTATGACGAGAACAAAACCACGCTGGAAAGAGATACTTCCGAAGAAGAATTTAATGCAATGTATGTTGATTTTGAGCAATTTGATGAATTGGAAGAAGAATATTTCGACATGGAAGAAGAACAACTGGAAATAATTTCAGCATATGTAAAAGGACATCTTTCCGATTTTACTGAAATACTTGCCAATCAGGTCAATTTTTAAAATTCTATGTTTAACACTAAAAATAAAGTACTGATTTTAAAAATATTAAACATCTTCCGGTCAAGATTTATGTTCACTCACATTTGTAGATCCATTCATTTTCATGTATTTTTGTATCAGTGAATTTATATTAAAGAAGTTCAGAAAAATAATCAATTATTAAAAACTTAATTATGGCCGAAAAAACAACCGAAGAACAAAAGAAACCGTCTTCCGAAAAAATAAAAGCCTTGCAGCTGGCAATGGAAAAAATAGAAAAAGATTACGGAAAAGGGACCATTATGCGTATGGGCGACAACCAAATAGTTGACATCGATGTGATTCCAACCGGCTCCATAGGTTTAAACATTGCTTTAGGCGTTGGCGGCTATCCCAGAGGCAGAGTGATTGAAATTTACGGACCCGAATCGTCCGGAAAAACCACATTGGCCATTCATGCCATTGCTGAAGCTCAGAAAGCCGGCGGCATTGCTGCCATTATTGATGCAGAACATGCTTTCGATCGTGCTTATGCCGAAAAGTTGGGTGTAAATACCGACGAATTGCTGATTTCTCAGCCCGACAGTGGCGAACAGGCGTTGGAAATTGCCGATCAACTGATTCGTTCCTCAGCCGTTGATATTGTTGTTATCGATTCCGTTGCCGCCTTAACTCCAAAAGCCGAACTGGAAGGCGACATGGGCGATTCAAAAATGGGACTTCAAGCCCGATTAATGTCGCAGGCACTTCGCAAACTTACTGCCAACATTAGCAAAACCAACACAACCTGTATTTTCATCAATCAACTTCGGGAAAAAATTGGTGTTATGTTTGGCAATCCTGAAACTACTACCGGAGGAAACGCCCTGAAATTCTATGCTTCCGTTCGTTTGGATATTCGAAAAATCGGGCAACTGAAAGATGGAGAAGAAGTTATAGGACATCAAACGCGTGTGAGAGTAGTGAAAAATAAAGTTGCACCTCCTTTCCGTAAAGCAGAATTTGATATTATGTTTGGCGAAGGAATTTCCAAAAGCGGTGAAATCCTCGATTTGGGCGTAGAATACGGAATTATCAAAAAAAGTGGTTCGTGGTTCAGCTATGGCGATACCAAACTTGCTCAGGGAAGAGATGCCGCAAAAACCGTAATTAAGGACAATCCAGAATTGGCTGCCGAACTCGAAGCAAAAATTGTTGAAGCTATCAAAGAAAAATAAAATTGTTGCTGGAAAACGAAAACATACGGCTACGTGCTGTCGAACCCGAAGATTTGGAACTTCTGTATCGATGGGAAAACAATCCCGAATTGTGGATGGTGGGCAATACCCGAAATCCCTATTCACGTTATATGCTGAAACGGTACATACTGGATTCGGAAAAAGACATATACGAAAACAGGCAATTGCGGTTGATGATAACTATCAAAAGCAGCAATGAAACCATTGGAACGGTTGACTTGTTTGACTTCGACATTCACAATAGCCGCATAGCATTGGGACTTTTTATCGAGCAAAAATTTCAAAGAAACGGTTTTGCCAGAGAAGCACTTCATCTCGTTGAAGAATATGTATTTGAATTTTTGAAAATTAACCAACTTTACGTACAAATTGCTGAAGAAAATATCCCAAGCATGCGCATGTTTGAAGAAGAAAATTTTGAAAAAAACGGCATGTTGAAAAATTGGATAAAAACCACGAACGATTTTCAAAATATTATCGTTTTCCAACAATTCAAAAATGTTTACAATAAAACAAAAATGAAGTGATGTGATAGATTTGTTTTGACAGAATAAAACAGGAAAAAGGGAATGGCACTTCAACTCTCGTTTGCAGCCATTCCCTTTTTAATATTAAGTTTGAAATAATCCTTACTGAATATATACTTCCAGCAATTTTACCTCTCCTTGCGGAATCAATGAAACTTCGTCCAAACTGGCAGGAATTAAAACTGTTTCGCCCTTTTCCACCAAGATTTTATGGTTTTCGCATTCTAAAATGAAATTTCCTTCCAAACACATATAAACTACAAAGGAATCCAGCGAACTGTAATTGCGGATAATATTACGATTAAATATTAGCAGATTGGTGGTAAAATAATCACACGAAACCAGTGTTGTTACCGCATTAACTTTAGATTCGTATTCAACTTTTGGATTTTTTGTGGCGGAAAAATTAATGACATCCAAAGCCAATTCTGTATGCAGCTCACGCTCTTTTTCATGTTCATCGGTTCGTTTGTAGTCAAAAATACGATAAGTAAGATCACTTGTCTCCTGAATTTCTGCAACCAATACGCCTTTTTTTATGGCGTGTACCAAACCTGCCGGAATATAAATCACATCACCCTTGCTGACCGGAACTCTTTTCAATAAATCGGCCACACGTCCTTCTTCCAAAGCTTTCAAATATTCTTCGCGTGAGCAATCGTTTATAAATCCAACTATCAATTCTCCTCCCGGCTCAGCATCTATTACATACCACATTTCGGTTTTTCCCAACGAATTGTGCCGCTGAGCTGCCGTCTCATCGTCGGGATGCACCTGAATGGACAAATCGTCATTGGCATCAATAAGTTTAAAAAGCAAGGGAAAAGTCAACCCAAATTCTTCAAAAATCTTATCCCCAACCAAGTCTCCCATATATATTTCAATCAATTCCGTCAAATTATTCCCGGCAAGGAAACCATTCGATACAATTGATTCATCACCTTCAAAACCGGAAAGTTCCCAACTTTCACCAATCTTGTCGGATTCGGTTTGCTTGTTGAAAAGTTTTTTTAGCCGCGTTCCTCCCCAAATTTTTTCTTTTAAAATGGGTTGAAATTTTAAGGGATATAAGCTATTGTCTTCTTTCATTTTAATTGAATGAAATTTTTTATCAAGCATTTTGTTTGGTACGTTCAGCCAGTTTTTTCTCCCATTCCCATGCACTGCGAAGCGTTTCTTCCAAAGGTCGCTGAGCTTTCCAACCCAATTCCTTATTGGCATAACTCGGATCGGCCCAAACTTTTTCTATATCACCTTCCCGTCTTCCCACAATTTTATAAGGTACCTTGACCCCATTAACTTTCTCAAACATTTTGATAATTTCCAGCACCGAAAGTCCTCTGCCCGTTCCAAGATTGAAAACTTCCAGATTGTTTTTCTGCTGATGATTCAACATGCGGTTGAGAGCCGAAACATGTGCTTTTGCCAAATCAACGACATCGATGTAGTCGCGAATACATGTTCCATCAGGCGTATTATAATCGTTTCCATAAACCAGCAACTGTTTCCTGATTCCGATAGCTGTTTGAGTAATAAACGGGAGCAAATTATTGGGCACGCCATTAGGCAATTCACCAATTTCGGCCGAAGGATGCGCTCCAATCGGATTGAAATATCGAAGAACAATGCTATGATAGAATGAATTGGAATGAATGGTATCGCGAATAATTTCTTCACATATTTGTTTGGTATTGCCATAAGGAGAAAGTGCCGGCTTAAAAGGTGAATTTTCCGTTACCGGCAAAATATCCGGCTGTCCATAAACGGTGCACGAAGACGAAAAAACCAAATGCTTGATTTTATGCACCGGCATCAGTTGCAATAAATTGATCAGAGAAAGAATATTATTCCTGTAATACAGCAAAGGCTTTTCAACCGACTCGCCTACAGCTTTATACGCTGCAAAATGAATTATGGCGTCTATATTCTTATGTCTTTCAAACATGCGATCCATGCCAACATAATCCGTACAGTCGATATTTTCGAATATGGGACGAATACCGGTAATTTTTTCGATTCCGTTTAAAACCTCAATATCGGAATTAAAAAGATTATCCACAATAATAACTTCATGTCCTTCCTGTTGCAATTCAACCACAGTATGCGAACCAATATATCCGGTTCCGCCGGTAACCAAAACTTTACTCATGATGTCTGTTTATTTGAATAATTTTTCTGGATATACTCCTTTACGGATTAATTCATTGATTTTTAAAACTGTCTGCGGTCTGTCATTGGAATATGTTACACCAAACCACTTGGAAGGCGTATCCAAAATTTTGCAGGTAACTTTATTTTCGTGTATCAATTGATTGACAACCGTCGGGATATAAAATTCGGCTTTAACATTTTGACCATTTTCAGCTAAAAATTTCTTGAAAGCTTCCCAAGAATAGTCGAAATAATCGGGAGTAAAACCCCACATATTCATTGATACGGGTACATTGGGATGAATGGCAACTTCCTTTCCGTTTTCATCCAAATAAATTATTGTACCTCCCTTTTCCACAATATGCGTTCTTTCCACCACGTCCTTTAAAAAATTGTTTTCATCAGCCACACATATTCCTCTGCTCACCGGTCCACTTTCCGAAAGCGTGTTACCTACTCGATAACCAATCATGCAATATTCATTCTTTTTATTTTCTACGCTGCGCAGGAAATCGGCCAAAATAAAATACGACTCACGACCATAAAAATCATCGGCGTTGATTACGCCAAAAGGCTCGTGAATAACGTCCTTTGCCATCAGCAGTGCATGATTTGTTCCCCAAGGTTTTTCGCGTTCGGTGGCATAAGTACATCCTTCTGGCACTTTGTCGAGTTCCTGAAATACCAACTCAACATCAATTAAATTTTTGAATTTACTGACAATCAATTCATTAAATTCCTTTTCAAAGCTTTTTCGAATCACGAACACTACCTTTCCAAATCCTGCCTGTATCGCATCATAAATGGAATAATCCATAATGGTTTCTCCATTGGGGCCTAGCCCATCCAATTGCTTCAATCCGCCATAACGGCTGCCCATTCCGGCTGCTAAAATTAATAAAGTTGGTTTCATATTTTATTTTCTGTTGTTTATTTCAAAGATTTAATATAGTTTACAGATAATCAATGTTTTCAGAAAAAATTTATTAGGAAAAATTCGAGTTTGCGCTAAAAGTTTTAGGAAATGCAAATTTACTATTATTGTTTCAATTAAGAAAACTGTAAACTACTTCATAAACTTAACTTTGACAAAAGTCGAAATTTTATAATTTCGTTAAAATTTGCTATTTACAACTTCAAACAACAATAAAAAACAGTATGAGATTATTTGAACAAAAATTTTTTGTAATAGAAAAAATTGAAATCAAAAAATTTACTACTTTTACAACCCCACAAACAAAATTTTACCGATTCTTATGATTGTCCATCCCAATGCCAAAATCAATATAGGCCTAAACATCACAGGCCTGCTGCCAAATGGTTATCACTCCATCGAAACAGTTTTTTATCCAGTCAATGTTTATGACCATCTGAAAATTGAACCTATTCCGAATGCTGCCGAAAATCAATTTGTTGTAAAGGGTTTGTCCATTGACGGCAAACCGGAAAACAATCTGGTTATAAAAGCATGGCAACTACTGCGGGATGAATACAAAATAGCGCCGGTAAAAATTTTTCTGGAAAAAAATATTCCTATGGGTGCCGGCTTGGGCGGTGGTTCTTCCGATGCAGCATTTATGCTGAAAACACTCAACGACCTTTTTCAACTCGATATCGACAGAGAAAAATTAAGAAATTTGGCTGCCAAACTTGGCGCCGATTGTCCTTTTTTTATCGACAATCAGCCGGTTTTTGCTCAGGGAAAAGGAGATGAATTTCATCCGTTGAAACTTTCGTTGAAAAACTTTTATTTGGTGCTGGTAAAACCAGATATTCACATCGCTACTGCCAATGCTTATGCCGAAACGGTGCCAAAAAAACCGGAATTTCCCTTGCAGGAACTGGTGAAAAAACCCATTGAAGAATGGAAATATTTTATCAAAAACGATTTCGAAGAATCGATTTTTAAACGTTATCCGCTGATAGCCGAAATAAAACAAAAACTCTACGAAACAGGCGCCGTTTATGCTTCCATGTCAGGTTCTGGATCGGCCGTTTACGGCATTTTTTACGATCGGCCTGTCCGCAATGGCTATTTCGATAATTATTTCTTTTCGATAGTTCCATTGAGCTAAAGAAAAACATTTTCTTAACTTGTTTGTTGTTATTGGTAAACAATTTAATTAATTTAAATATGGAAACCACAAACAAAATACAAAAAATTATTGGTAATCAGGAAACTTTCACCAATATCGGCTTATTGATTTTCAGGCTGATAATTGGCATATTCATGTTGACACATGGCTTGCAAAAAATAACTAATTTTGAAATGCTGAAAGCTTTTTTCCCCGATCCTTTGGGAATTGGTGCTTCTACTTCGCTAATATTAATCATTTTGGCTGAAGTAGGTTGTTCCCTGTTAATCATTTTTGGCATTTTTACTCGATTAGCTGCAATTCCTCCCATGTTTGGCATGGCCGTAGCTGCATTTATGGTTCATGCCAACGATCCGTTTTCCGTCAAAGAAATCGCGTTTCTTTACCTTTTTCTTTATGTTGCATTGTTATTCCTCGGTGCAGGAAAATATTCGATAGATTATCTTCTCACAAAACATCTGACGAAGAAAAAATAAATCGGATTCATTTTCATTTCTTTCAGTCCTATTATGACGGAAACATTTTCAAAATGGTGTTTTCGTCTTTTTTATTCCTCAGCTCTTTTTTATTAACGTTAGCAAACTGATTAACAACTATTCGTTAAAAAATTCAAAAATTTTCCAAAATGAAATTTAATCCTCATTTTCAATTAAATATCTATCAATAACATAAAAAATAATCGTAAAAAATCTTGTCCAATTGAGTAAAAAGTAGTAATTTAGAGCAATTTTTCGATAAAAATAAAAAATTGCATAGATGATTGAACAAGAAAGAATTATTAAAGTGAACATTGACGAAGAAATGAAATCTTCGTACATTGATTATTCCATGTCGGTAATTGTATCCAGAGCTTTACCTGATGTTCGCGATGGTTTTAAGCCGGTACACCGGCGTGTGCTTTTCGGAATGAACGAATTGGGCAACACTCCCGATAAACCTTATAAAAAATGTGCAAGAATTGTGGGTGAAGTGATGGGAAAATATCATCCGCACGGCGATTCTTCGATTTATGGAACATTGGTTCGACTGGCTCAACCTTGGTCAATGCGTTATCCACTGGTAGATGGTCAGGGAAATTTTGGTTCGGTAGATGGTGATAGTCCTGCAGCCATGCGTTATACAGAAGCCCGTCTGCAAAAAATTGCCGAAGAAATGCTGGCCGATATTGATAAAGACACTGTTGATTTTCAGCCAAATTTTGACGAAACTTTAAAAGAACCGGTGGTTCTTCCCTCACGCTTACCCAACTTAATTGTCAACGGTTCTTCGGGGATTGCCGTCGGCATGGCTACCAACATGGCGCCTCACAATTTATCGGAAACCGTAGATGCGATCGTTGCCTATATCGACAACAACGATATTTCCATTCAGGAATTGACAAAATATATCAAAGCACCCGATTTCCCTACCGGCGGAATTATTTATGGTTATGCCGGAGTAAAGGAAGCTTTTGAAACCGGACGAGGCCGCATTGTCATCCGCTCCAAAGTTGAAATAGAAACGGAAGCTTCAGGGCGCGAAAAAATCGTGGTTAAAGAAATACCTTATCAGGTTAACAAGGTGGAATTGATAAAAACCATTGCCAATCTGGTAGAAGAAAAAAAGATTGAAGGAATTTCACATATCAACGACGAATCCGACCGTGAAGGAATGCGCATCGTTATTGAAGTTAAACGCGATGCCAATTCCAATGTGGTGCTTAACAAACTTTACAAGCTGACAGCCTTACAATCAACTTTCAATGTCAACAACATTGCTTTGGTTCATGGCAGACCTCACATGTTGAATATCAAGGATTTGATTCGCTACTTTGTTGAACATCGGCACGATGTTGTTATTCGTCGAACCAAATTTGAACTGGCCGAAGCCGAAAAAAGAGCACACTTGCTGGAAGGATTTATGATTATCCTCGATAATCTGGACGAAGCCATTCAAATAATCCGCAATTCTAAAACTCCTGACGAAGCACGCTCCAATTTAATGAGCCGCTTCAACCTTACCGAAATTCAAGCTCGCGCTATTGTAGAAATGAGACTGCGTCAACTTACCGGGATGGAACAGGAAAAACTTCGTGCCGAATATCAGGAAATCCTTGCATTGATTGCTCATTTGAAGGAAATTCTCGATAAAATAGAACTTCGTATGCAAATCATAAAGGATGAACTGTTGGAAATAAAAGCAAAATATGGTGATAACCGTCGTACCGAAATTGTTTATTCTTCAGAAGAATTCAATCCGGAAGATTTCTATTCGAATGATGAAATGATTATTACTATTTCTCATTTGGGATACATCAAAAGAACTCCACTTAGCGAATTCAGGACACAGGGACGTGGCGGCATCGGTTCAAAAGGCAGCGATTCGAGAGACGAAGATTTTATCGAACACATTTATCCTGCTTCAATGCACAACACCATGTTGTTTTTCACGCAAAAAGGCAAATGCTACTGGCTGAAAGTGTATGAAATTCCCGAAGGCAGCAAAAGCTCAAAAGGGCGAGCCATTCAAAATCTTCTGAATATCGACGGAGACGATAAAGTTACAGCATTTATCCGCGTAACCGGCTTAACGGATCCCGACTACAACAGCTCACATTACCTGGTTTTCTGCACCAAAAAGGGAACAATTAAAAAAACCTCACTGGAAGCCTACTCTCATCCTCGCCAAAATGGAGTAACAGCCATTAATATTCGCGAAGATGATGAGGTTATTCAAGTTAGGTTGACCGATGGAAATTCGGAAATTTTAATGGCTAACCGCAACGGCCGTGCCATTCGGTTCCATGAATCAACCGTGCCGGAAATGGGACGTGTTTCTACCGGCGTTCGCGGCATGAAACTCGACGATGAAAAAGATGAAGTTGTTGGCATGATTTGTGTTAACAAGGAAGACAACACCAACATTCTGGTCGTATCTGAACAAGGTTACGGAAAACGAACTTTACTGGATGACGAAAATGGAGAACCAATTTACCGCATTACCAACAGAGGTGGAAAAGGCGTAAAAACGATGAATATCACCGAAAAAACAGGAAAATTGGTTGCCATTAAGAATGTTACCGATGACAACGATTTAATGATTATCAACAAATCTGGAATTGCCATTCGACTGAAAGTTGCAGATATTCCGGTTATTGGTCGTGCCACTCAGGGTGTCCGTTTGATTAACTTGGAAAAACGCAATGATGAGATTGCTTCCGTTTGCAAAGTAGATTCCGAACCGGTAGAAGAAATTGTTGACGAAGAAATAATAGAAACCGAATTAGCGGAAAATAACGAACCAAATGAAAATTAATTAAAAAATATTTGGAAAACAATAATTTGCATTGTAATTTTATGCCCTGAAAAAAATATTTTTTTAAAAAATAAATATTTACTGCAAGTTGATTTTATTTGTCAATCAACTTGCAGTAAATCAATAGGAAGAGTAAAATTTTATTGTAAAAAAATTTAATAATAAAAGTATGAAAAAAATCATTTTATCTTTCTTTTTGGTGCTAAGTTTCACCTTCACTTATGCTCAAAAGAGCAATGTGTCAAAAGCGAAAAACAAAGCATTGATGGAAAATCCAGATTTTGCAGGAGCTCGTGAAGCCATTCAAGCTGCTTTGAACGATTCTATAACGAAAAATGATCCCAACACTTGGTATGTTGCCGGATTAATTGGATATAAAGAAAACGATTATTGGTATCAGAAATTGATTCTCAATCAAAAATACGATGCTGACGCTAAAGGACAAGCCATTTTGGAATCGTACAATTATTTCAAAAAGGCTGCCGAATTGGATCAACTCCCCGATGCAAAAGGTAAAGTAAAACCAAAATTTTTGAAAGATATCAAAACAAAAATTAAGGAATACTATACCTTACAGCCCAATTTAATCGGCTATGGTGCATACCTTTATGAAAAGAAAGACTATGAAGGAGCATTAAAGGTATTTGAAACTTATCTTGAAATTCCAACTTTGCCTTACCTAAAGGATGAAATTGTGATTGATTCTACTTACTATATGATACAATATTTTGCAGCCCTGTCCGCTACTAACGCAGGTTATCATGATAAAGCCATCAGCCTTTACGAAGATTTGAAACATAAAAATTATGAAACCTTAAATGTATATGAACTGTTGGCAGATGAATATAGAACTATTAATGATACCATTAAATATGTTGAAACGCTCAAGGAAGGGTTAGAAAAGTTTCCTTCTGAATTATGGTTTTTACAAAATCTTATCAATCATTATATTTATAGTGGTAAAATACAGGATGCTTTGGCATATCTTAATGATGCTATCAAACGCGATCCGAACATTGCACAATATTATTTTGTAAAGGGGAATCTGGAAGAAAATTTGGGGAATTACGATGAAGCAATTTCAGCTTTTAACAAAGCAATCGAATTAGATCCCAATTTAGCTGAAGCGTATGCTGGCATAGGCCGATTGTATTACAACAAAGCCATTAAAATGTTGGAAGTTGCCAATGATATTAAGGATGTGAAATTGTTTAACCAGGAAAAAGAGAAAGCAAATAAAGTCTTTAAAGAATCAATTCCTTATTTTCAGAAAGCAAAAGAATTGAATCCCAACGAAATAGAATACAAACGTACTTTGCGTACCTTGTATTATCGTTTGCAAATGGATAAGGAATTTGAAGCTATTGATGAAGAAATAAGAGCTATGGAAAATCAATGATAAAATCAATTTTTATACAATTATCTATATATAGGAGAAAATTATTTAGGGTTTTCTCCTTTTTTTTTATTCATTTTTAACCCACATTGCAGGTATTATGGAGCTAAGTACCAGTAAGAGAGTGGATGTTTTTTTGAGGAGGAGCCTTTGGGTGCCACACAAATTTTTTTCTTCTTATCAGAGGTGTTTTTATATCCAGTGCAGTCAGAATTTGATTGAGCTTTTCTTCCGGTTCTGTACATTGTCGTATTTCTATCCGTGCACCATCATTCCGTGTGGCTCGCGTGGTTACCACAACCTGCGTTTTCATTACCCGTACCAACTCATTCCATTCGTGACCAATACCCTTTTTCTTGAGTTGATATTGTGCCGATGAGACCACCCAATAGGCCAATATCGCCAGATGAAGATGAGCCTTGATGCCCTCATCCCCCTTATGGTATACAGGACGAATGTCAAGATCCGTTTTCAAAATACGAAAAGTTTCTTCTACCGTACGAATTACGTTATAAAACTGCCATATGTTCTCCTCTTCATTCTCATCCATATTGGTTGCTATCAGGTACTTGCCATGTGAACTTTCGGTCAACTGCGATCGGGCTTCTTTCTTTTTCCAACTCATGGCTCGTGTGATGTCCTTTTCATCATATTCAAACGTAACTTCATAGTCGTTGTGAATGCCGTAACTTCTCTCCTTCAAGCGTCCCAGACGCAAATTGACAGCGTCTCTCTTTTTTGTTCCACCCTTTCGGTAAATACCGGACTCAATGGCTTTCAGTCCCTCTTCATAAACCCCGCAAGCCCGTCTGTACATGCTTTGTTCCTTGCGGGTCTTCAACTCGCTGTCCACCAATAGCACCGTATCGGAGAGCTCTTCTATCCTTACTTTTTGCAGTTCGATTTGTTGTCCCTTATTATCTGTAACCGTTTTGCGGGTGTTGTCTATCGTGGTGTACTTGACTCCCGCTGAACGCATTACCGTGATGTATTTATATTGGTGGGCTTTCAGCCAATCCAGGTTTTCTTTGGTGGAAATGCCGGCATCCATTACTACAATTTTACTGTGGGTATCGCAAGTTGTCGAACCTTCCAGACTGCCTATCATCTGCTGAAGGGTTTTGCAGTCGGCTCGATTTCCTTCGAATATCCGGCTGCGAACAAGCATGCCCTCCGTATTGACCACTGCTCCCAGTGCTACCAGTGGACAGTCGGAACGTTTTTCCTTGCTTCGCCCATATCTACACAGTTCAGAGGCTGACATCCGTCCTTCAAAATAAGTGTTGGTAAGGTCGAAAAGAAGTATTTTGTCATCCATGGCAAAAAGTGATCGCGTCCGGTTATAAAGCCACAGCTCCAAATCCTCATGCAGCCTGTATAAGTTGTAGGCACTTCGATAAAGGTCATCTTTGGTTATGGTGAAGGGATCGATTCCGACAATTTCGCAAACGGCGGAATTGTCGCGTAAGACCTTAACGGTGCGAAGTTCCGAATAAGGATAAACGGCACGGCATGCGATCTGAACAAGGGCTATATCGATATCCCGCTTTTTCCATCCTCTGGATTTGAGGAAATCCCTCACCTTGAGCTTCTCGAGCGTCGAGATACATACCTGTTCTGCTCCAATGGTGCGTGCGTGAAGATTCTTTATGCTGTCTGCATCTATGGTGAGATAATCAGAAATCAACGAAGAATTATTTTCCCTTGCCGGCTGCTCCCGTAAATGTTTTTGGCGGTCTTCCTCCACACGCTTAATCTCCCCGATCCGGTTGAGCCGCTTCAGTTCTTCGTATACTTTGTGGGCAATGTCCATCACGGCGCTATCCTCACAAAGTGGCAGTTGATGGTGAAGTACCATCTCATTGAGCACTTCAATCAATTTGTCCAGTTGTGATTGTTTGGGTAGTTCCAAAAGTTCTCCAAGTCCCATGATCATACGCTGGTGAACCTTTCCCCGACTATCTCTGTAGGATTCACTCAAACGGAAATAAACGTATCTTTCGTCTTTCCCGTTTGCTCCTTTGCGATGTTTTATTATCGGCTTTAGAAACATGTCACAAAGTTGAACATTTTCTCGCCAATTATAAAAAAGCTGGGTGCCACACAATGGCACTTTTTCTTTCTCTACTTAAAAATTTAAAGTAAATTAACTCAAAAGGGTTAATTCCTTGCCGAAAAACGGTCTTTTTCTGCAAAAAACCATCTAATTTTTGATTATTATTAACAATCAGGGAACGGATACCCTGCAATGTGGGTTAAATTAAAACATGAGTCCGCTTCGAAAAGTCAAAAAACTAAATTCATCGACTTTTTAACCTTATTTTTTATAAGTTGCTGAAAAACGAGTTTTCTTTTTGGTCGGGGGCGAAGCGAATTTTCAAAAATAAAACTTTTCGGAGTAGATTTAAACATGAATGAATGTTTACCGATAAAATTTTTTCGTGATTTCCTTCATTGCTTCCGAATTTCGCTTTAGCTTCCATAGTGGCTACCAAAGTACGTTTTCCGCCTCTGTTTCTGAATTTGCAAAGATTAATTCCCTAAACCGACAAAGAGAAAATTTGATTACTTGATTTCGTCAACACATCTTTTTACAAAAGAGAAGCGGTTGTAGTCGTTGCGCATTAAATTGTCGTTCCAGAAAATCAAATCAATATCAATCGGGACAAGTCCTGTTATTTTACTCTCGGGAGTTCGGCCCATTTCGGTTTCTATTTGCTTGAAAATGGCTATTGTCTCTTCGGCTGTTTCATCGGAATAAAGTTTCACGGCTTCGTTCAAAAATGGTGCAACATAGTTTTCACCAACGGCATCGCTGCCAATGCGGGAACTGCATAAGTCTATTTCAAAATATTCCGACAACCTTTCTTTTGCAGCGTCGATATTTTGATCAGCGTCAACATTGCTTCCAAGTATAACGATGGCGGTATTCATAAAACTTTTTTAAATAAACTAAAGGCTTATTTGGTAGGTGGTAAAAATATTAAATCCACTTTTACTTCAGTAAAACAAAAAAGCCGGAAAAATGTTTTCCGGCTTATAAAATATTTCAGATGTCAGTCGCGATAATCTTTCAATTGTTGTTGCAGTCGCTTACGTGCTAAAAAAATTCGACTTTTCACCGTTCCTATTGGCAAATGCATGGTTTCGGCTATTTCTTCATATTTATATCCCTGCAAATGCATGGAAAAGGGAATTCTGTATTCGTCGGGAAATGCTTCAATGTTGCTGTTAATTTCACCGATGGAATAGGAGCCTTCAGGGCTGTCAAATCCGGAATTTTGCGGCAAATTAAGGTGATACATGTCTTCTGTTTTATCAATAACTGTCTGATTGCGAACAATCTTACGATAATTGTTGATAAATATATTTTTCATTATGGTCAGCACCCAACCTTTGAAATTGACGTTTTTGGTAAATTTTTCCCTATTGTCCAATACTTTCAGGGTGGTATCCTGCAATAAATCTTCTGCATCCTCTCTGTTCAACGTGAGTGAAAAAGCGAAATTCCGCATATTGTTTTGTAAGGCAATTAATTCGTTTTCAAATTGATTTGGCTTCATAACTTTTAATATTAAGTGTGTGAATAAATTTCACCTCTCCGACAAAAAAATTCGGCAGGTAATTTTTTATTCTAAAACGAATCTTTCTGAAAAAGTTTTTGAATCGAATAGCATCAAATTTATACTTCCATTAAAAACTTAACAAAGAACTCTTTCGAAAATACTTGTTCTAGATTTTCACGACAAATATACAGCATATTTTTAAATGTTTCGTATATTTGGACAAAAATATTCGATAATATGAGAAAGTTTTATATATTTTACATTTTTGTAACAATTACAATGTGTTTTATAACTGAAAATCTGAATGCTTCGAATAAAAAAACGACTGTTTTTGTTATAGAATTGAAAAAAGATATAGGTGGTACAGCATGGGTTTATTGTCAAAAGGCATTTAATCAAGCCAAAGAGAAAAATGCCGATGTCATTCTGATGCACATGAATACTTATGGAGGCGAAGTGGTTTTTGCCGATTCCATTCGAACACGAATTTTGAACAGCCCGATTCCGGTTTATGTTTTTATCGATAACAATGCCGCTTCTGCCGGAGCTCTGATAGCCATAGCTTGCGACAAAATTTTTATGCGACCCGGAGCGGCAATTGGCGCAGCAACAGTTGTAAATACCACCGGACAGCAAATGCCCGATAAATATCAGTCGTACATGCGGGCAACCATGCGTACAACAGCCGAAGCTCACGGGAAAGATACCATTATTCAGGGTAATGATACCATTTTTCAATGGAAGCGCGATCCAAAAATTGCAGAAGCAATGGTGGACGATAAGGTGTCGATTCCCGGTATCATTGAAGCAGGAAAAACATTGACTTTTACGGCAGAAGAAGCTTTGCAACACGGATATTGTGATGGAATTGCAGAAAGTATTGATGAAATTATTAAAAATCACATTACTGAAGCTAATTTCGAGATTATTGTTTTTCAACCGAGTTTTTGGGACAAAGTGAAAGGATTTTTTTCCAGCTCCATTGTACGAAGCATTTTAATTATGCTAATTATTGGAGGTATTTATTTTGAACTTCAGACTCCGGGCATAGGATTTCCCTTGGCAATAAGTATTCTTGCAGCCGTATTGTTTTTTGTTCCTTTGTATATTGATGGTTTGGCTGCCAATTGGGAAATTTTGATTTTTTTGCTGGGACTGGTTCTATTGGCATTGGAAATATTTGTAATTCCCGGTTTCGGTATAGCCGGAATTTCCGGAATTTTGTTCTCTGTGGCGGGTTTAACGCTCAGTTTAATAAACAATGTCAATTTCAATTTTGATGGGGTTCAGGCAGGCACAGTTGGAAAATCGTTGCTTACCGTTTTGGTTGGCATTACGTTGGGATTTGTTTTGATATTGTATTTGAGCAATAAAATCGGTTCGACGGGAATTTTCAAAAAAATGGCTCTCAATACGGCGCTCGAAAATAAAGAAGGTTACATAGGCGTTTCAATGGATGAATTGCAGCTGGTGGGTAAAACAGGTTATGCTTCAACGGTTCTTCGCCCTTCAGGAAAAGTAAATGTCGAAGGAAAAGTTTATGATGCCGTTTCTACGGAAGGTTTTATTGAAAAAGGAGTTCAGGTTCGCGTGCTTGAATATCGCACCGGTCAAATTTATGTTGAAAAGATATAAATATTTTTCTCTTTCTTTTTCGTATTATTGCCTATCTGTTTGAATTTTTCAAATAGTATCTCCAAACAGTTGTGTAATTTTTCGGATTATTTTACTTTTGCAGTCCATTTAAATGAATAAGAAAGGTATTTTTATTCAGTAATTTTACAAATAATTTCATGATTGTATATAAATTTGGTGGTGCTTCGGTTCGTTCGGCAGCCGGAATAAAAAATTTGGCATCAATTGTTTCTGGCGTGAATGATAATTTATTCATTGTTGTTTCGGCGATGGGAAAAACAACCAATGCGCTCGAAGGTGTATTGGAAGATTTTATGCAGGCCGATCACGCTTCTGCTCTGGCAAAATTTCAACAAATAGAAAATTATCACAATGAAATTTTAGCAGAACTTTTCCCGGATACCGAAAATCCTGTCGCTATTTTGCAGCCTCTTTACGACGAGATTACCAGTATGCTGAAACTTTCGGTTGGTGACGATTATGACCGATGGTACGATAAAATTGTATCCTATGGTGAAATAATTTCAACGCAAATTGTTTCCAAATTCCTAAATGAAGCCGGTATTCAAAATGGTTGGCTGGATATGCGGAAACTGCTGATAACCGACAGCAATTTTAGGGAAGCAAATGTCAAGATGAAAGAATCGCAACAAAAATTGACGGAAGCCGTAAATTTCGAAAATTATCCGGTTTATATTGGTCAGGGTTTTATCGGAGCCAATACCAAAGGAGATCCGACAACTCTGGGACGTGAAGGTTCGGATTATACGGCTGCTGTTGTGGCCAACTTGCTGAATGCAGAAAATTTGACTATATGGAAAGATGTTCCGGGTATTTTGAATGCCGATCCACGTCTTTATCCTCAGGCAAAGCTTGTTCCCGAACTGACTTATTCCGAAGCGGTGGAATTGGCTTATAGCGGGGCTCAGGTGATTCATCCCAAAACGATTAAACCTTTGCAAAATAAAAATATTCCGCTTTATGTTCGTCCTTTCGGAAATCCTTCTGAAAAGGGTTCTGTTATTAAAGCTCATGTCGAAAAACCAGCCGGTATTCCGTTTTACAGTTTGTTGAAAAATCAAGTGTTGGTAACCATTCGTCCGATAGATTTTTCTTTTGTGCTGGAAGAAAATTTGCCAAAAGTTTTTTCCATGATCAATAAACACCGGCTAAAAGTTTCGATGATTGAAAGCTCAGCCATCAGCATTTCGGTAGCCATTGGCAACAGTCGATATTTGCCGGCTGCTTTGGACGAACTGTCGAATGAGTTTGATGTAAGTTACAACGAAAATTTAGAATTGCTGACTGTCAGAGGAATTTCGGATGAAATTGCACAGGAAGTTACAAATCATCGAGAAGTTTTGCTTATGCAGCGTACGCGCCGTATTGGTCGTTTTTTGATGAAAGAAAGATAAATTCTTACCTTTTGGTTATAAAAAAACAGGACCTGTGAAATTTTTCACTGTCCTGTTTTTCGTATTAATTTTCAGATTTGTTTATTTTGCCAAATGTTCCAGATTTTTTATATTTTCGGCAATGTCGTTTTCAGAAAGGGAATAATTGGTTAAGTCGCCAGCAAAATACTGGTCATAAGCAGTCATATCAACCATTCCGTGTCCGGAAAGATTAAACAAAATAGTTTTTGGTGTTCCTTCCTCTTTGGCTTTCAGAGCCTCATGAATAGCCACTGCAATTGCGTGAGCCGATTCCGGCGCCGGAACAATTCCTTCGGTTTGTGCGAAAAGTACGCCGGCTTTGAAAGAATCCAATTGATCAATATCTACTGCTTCGACCAAGTTGTCTTTTTTCAATTGGCTGACAATAGTGCCGGCTCCGTGATAACGCAGACCACCTGCGTGAATGTGAGGCGGAGCAAAATTATGTCCTAAGGTAAACATAGGCAAAAGTGGAGTGTAACCAACTTCATCTCCGAAGTCGTATTCAAAAACACCACGTGTCAATTTCGGACAAGAAGCCGGTTCGGCAGCGATAAAACGTGTTTTTTTACCATCTTTAATATTATGACGTAAAAATGGGAAAGATATTCCTGAGAAATTGGAACCGCCACCAAAACAGCCAATAACTATATCAGGATATTCGCCTGCCATTTCCATCTGCTTTTCTGCTTCCAGTCCTATTACGGTTTGGTGCAGTGAGACATGATTCAAAACACTGCCAAGCGTATATTTACAGTTTGGCGTATTCATGGCAAGTTCTATGGCTTCAGAAATGGCAGTTCCCAAACTTCCGAGATAGTTGGGATGTTCGGACAGAATTTTTCGTCCTGCATTGGTGGACATGCTTGGAGAAGCAATTACCTGAGCGCCCCAAGTTTGCATTAGTGAGCGACGATAAGGTTTTTGTTCGTAACTGATTTTTACCATGTAAACAAACAATTCCAAACCGAAAGTTTTCGCAGCAAAAGCCAACGCTGTTCCCCATTGACCGGCGCCGGTCTCGGTAGTCAAGTGGGTAACGCCTTCCTGTTTACAATAATAAGCTTGTGGCAAAGCTGTGTTTAATTTGTGGGAGCCAACAGGACTGACACTTTCGTTTTTAAAATAAATGTGTGCGGGTGTGTCGAGCGCTTTTTCCAAATCATAAGCTCTTACCAGCGGAGTAGGTCGATAAATTTTATATTTCTCGCGTACTTCTTCGGGTATTTCAATCCATGCATCGGTCTGATTTAATTCCTGATGCGACAATTCTTCTGCGAAAAGTGGGTACAATTCTTCTTCTTTCATGGGCTGTTTGGTAGCAGGATTCAGAATTGGCATGGGCTTGTTCTGCATTTCTGCCACAATGTTGTACCAATGGGTTGGAAGTTCCTTTTCGGTAAGAATAAATTTTTTTGTTTTTTCCATTGCAGTAATTTTAAAATTTGAGAGACGATAAAATTAATCGGATTGATGTTGTGTGTGTTGTCTTAAAAAAAAGCCGAAAACTGGTGAAAAGTATCCGGCAATATAAAGCGGAAGCGACGAGATTCGAACTCGTGGTACGGAAACCCGTACGTCAGTTTAGCAAACTGATGGTTTCAGCCACTCACCCACACTTCCTTGTGTCTGCTTTTGTAATGCAAAGATAAGAAAGAGTTTTCGATTATCAAAGTCATTTTTACTGAACCTTTGTTCGGGATAATTTTAGGGGAAAAAGAATTTAACAATTCAAATTGATTTTTAATGAATTACATTTTAGAACGGATAAGTGTTTTTTTAAGAAAAACATTTACTTTTGCAACTCAAATCCAAACGCATTTTTTATGAAAAAGAAAGTCAGGAAAATTTTGTTTGCAGCGCTTGCGGTTCCAGTAATTGTGGTTATTTATTTGACCTACGTTTTTTTTGCGCCCAATATTTTCCCAAAAAAAGAAACAGAAACTTTTGTTTGCATTCCCGAGAATACGAGTTTTGAAGATGTCGTGAAACTTATCAAAAATGAATCACGCGTGTGGGACAGTTATTCTATGCGGTTAACGGCCAAAATTTTCGATTACGATAAAAATATCCGTTCGGGGCGCTATGCGTTAAAAAAAGGAATGAACAATTTTGCATTAATTCGAAACTTAAGGAGTGGGAGACAGGTTCCATTGCGATTGACATTCAACAATATACGAACAAAAGAGCAATTGGCCGGTCGATTGTCGTCTCAACTAATGACCGATTCACTCACTTTTTTAAAATTGCTGAACAATTCTCAATTTTTGTCGCAATACGCTTTGAATCCCGATAATTCGGTTGTGATATTTATACCGGATACTTACGAAGTTTTCTGGAATATTAAACCCAAAAAACTTTTCGATCGAATGTACAGAGAGTATTTAAAATTTTGGAACGAAGAACGCCGGCAGAAAGCTGCTTCCATACCGCTGACTCCAATAGAAGTCAGTATTTTGGCATCAATTGTAGAAGAAGAATCCAACAAATCGTATGAACAGCCTATTATTGCAGGAGTTTATATCAATAGGTTAAAAAATAAAATGCCCTTGCAAGCCGATCCTACCATAAAATTTGCATGGAAAGATTTTTCTTTGAAACGAATCAAAGGTCAACATTTGCAAATCAATTCGCCCTTCAACACCTACAAATTTCAAGGTTTGCCACCCGGTCCCATTCGATTGCCTTCGCCTCAGGTGATTGATGCCGTTTTGAATTATTCACATCATTCCTATCTTTATATGTGTGCCAAAGAAACGTTGAATGGCGAACATAATTTTGCCGCCACACTTGCTCAGCATTTGATCAATGCTCGAAAATATCAGCGGGCATTGAATGAAAGGCAGATTTTTGAATGAATTTAAAATAGCATTGAGCCGTTCGTCAAATTGAATTTGTAGTTTTTAATCAATTGGTTACAATTTATTAAGCGATTTTTTACCCAACTGTTGCCACAATGGAAAAATGATGTATATAATTCTGTTTTCTGATCATAATTTTTTACTTGGTTGCCGCATGATTGCATTGTGTAGCTAATTAAAATTATTTCAACCTATCTTTTCCCTAAGGCATTTTCAATTGTATTGCTATCTATCGGCTTTAAGACCACCCACACGATAAAATCGTGCGAGAATAGGATGGGTTTTCGTAAAGTACTTATCCAATTTATCAGAAAATTTCGTAATGAAGAGCTTTCCCTTACATTTGAAAAAAAAAAGGAAGGTGATTATTTGCCCAAAAACATTTTTCTAACTTTTTCCAAATCTTCCGGTGTATCGATGCCATAAGATTCGGCTGTTGTGAAGCCAACTTTTATTCGGTATCCATTTTCGAGCCAGCGGAGTTGTTCCAATGATTCTGCTTTTTCGAGCGATGAAACGGGAAGTGAACAGAGTTCTTTCAATATCTCTGTTCGATACGCATAAATTCCCACATGAACAAAATACTGATGATTCGAAATCCAATGTTCGTTGGCAGTATTTCGTTGGTATGGAATAACTTGCCTGCTGAAATACAGGGCTTCATTGTTTTTATTGAGTACTATTTTAGGTCTGTTGGGATTCAGTATGTAATCGTATTCTTCTGTTTGGGGAACTATTTTGGCAAGTGTAGCAATTTGTGTTTGCTCATCTTCAAAACACTCTTGAAGCGTAATGATTTGCTCTGGTTGAATAAATGGTTCATCTCCCTGAATGTTTATGACGGCATCAAAAATTTCCTGTAGCTGACTAATAGCTTCATAACACCGATCAGTTCCACTTTTGGCTGTTGCGGAAGTCATAAATGCTTTTCCACCAAAAGTATTAACGCAATCATAAATCCGATGGTCGTCAGTAGCCACATAAACGGTTTGCAATACTTTGCGTGCCTGTTCGTACACTCGCTGAATCATAGGTTTTCCACCAATATCTGCCAGCGGTTTTCCCGGAAAACGAGTGGAAGCAAAGCGGGCCGGAATAATGCCGACAAAGCGAAAATTTTTATTAGAATGGAGAGTCATTGGTCAAATGATTTTTTTAAAGAAATTTTATCTCAACTTTTCCTTGAGTGGTGGTGTAGTCCGTTGCTATTGGTGTAATAGTCCCGATTATTTTTTTTCTTTAGCGAAAAATCTTTTTTTGTTGTGGCTGTCCATCGCACTGTTCGCAGCAAAAGCAACAGGATAAGCGGAAAACTGGCCGGATGGAAAACCTGAAGTCCAGCAGCATAAGCTACCAAAGCCAGAAAAATCAATAAACAGTTTAAAACTTGATAATAAAACACATACGGTTTCATTTTGTGAAACCAAAGGAGAATGCCCAGAGCAAAATTCAGCGGATTCAGCCACAGAAGATTAAAATTGTTTTTTACAAGCGGATGCGACGAGAAAAAGGCAAGATAAAAGACAATAATTCCACCAAGACCGCTTACTATATAAAGTAGGCTATCGAACAAACGGAAACTTTTTTTATTGTTGAAAATAGTTATGATAATTCCCAAAATTAAAAGAAAAGTACAAACAAATACAGGCTGAAATATAGGCAAAGGTTTAGAATATTTTTCTTCCTGTTTGGGAATCAATATCTTATTTTCAGCTACCAGATGGCGTTTTGCACCATCTGCAGCTATTATATGAGCTGCCTGAAATTCGTACATCAGATTTTCAGGTAAAAACATCGATACATTTCGCGAAACGCTCTTGTCTGCATCACGCCCGAAGATTAGATCAAGACCAAATTGCATCCAACTATTTACTCCGGTATATTGAGCTATCATTTCTCTGAAAGTTACGGGCTCGTTATATAAATGATATTCAACCTTTCCATTAACCGATTGTACAATTTTATCTCTTGGTCGGGTAGAGCAATTGTCATAAACAAAATTGTAGCGGTAGAATCTGTTTTCAGGCTCGTAATTTTTTATAAGAGAGTGAAGCAGATTTCTTTTTTCGTTTAAAGTAAGGTTCAGTTTTTGTTCCCAAACCATTGAATTTCTACTTTTATATTCTTCCAAAAAGCTTTTGGTATCATATACGGCAAGCTGATAATCGGTATCTCCCTTAATAAATTTCAGGTAGAAGTTTTTGGTGTTGAAATCGAATACGCCAAAATTGAAAACCACATCGTAGCCGGTAATCGGGTCGTTGACACGAATGGCAGTATGTCCGAATTTTTCATACACTTTTTTCCCGGGAGAACAAGTGAGCAAACTTACTTTTGCCGAATCGCTGAATGTGAAATTTTGTGATAATATTGGGAATAATATGAAACTGAGGAGAGAAACGAATATTGCTCTTTTCATGTATTGCGATTGGTTTTTATGGATTTCAAATGGCAAAAGTAATAAATTTTTCTTTTCTCATAGCTTTTTGTTAAAAGTTTTATTCAATGTTTTCCTCTACATTTTACAGGTAGTTTCAAATGTTTACAATTCAGAAATTTTTTAATTTTTCCCCGTTAGAATTTTTATTCGGAATAGAGAAATATTTTTATTTTACGTTTTGGAATTTATTTTAAAAAAATAATTAAATTTGTGCTGTATAACAATGTTGTCAAACATATTTTTTCATTTGAAGCAATGACCAAAAAACCTGCTTATGAACTGAAACCCATTGAAGAAGTTTTCATGGTTTGGGATGTGCTGACGCCCGACGAAAGGCAATTTGTAAGAAACAACTACACGGTTCATCATTTCAAGAAAAACGAACTGATCCAAAGCGAAGGTGAAATTTCTACCCACATGATGATTTTGGCGGCGGGTAAAGCAAAGGTTTACAAGGATGGTATTGGTAGCCGAACGCAAATTATTCGGATGTTGAAACCGGGCGAAAATTTCGGTTATCGTGCCATTATAGCCAATGAGCCAAACAGCACCAATGTAGCGGCTTTTGAAGCCTCAACCGTTTATATGCTCAAGGCCGATTTGTTTTTGTCCATTCTCAGACACAATATTGCAGTTTGCTATCGTTTTCTTGAAGAATTGGCTTCCGACCTGGCAGTTTCCGATGCACGAACTGTCAATTTGACACAGAAGCACATTCGTGGTCGTTTGGCAGAAGCTTTGCTGTTTCTGAAAAAACGATACGGAGTGGAAGAAGATGGGGCTACCGTCAATATCTATTTGTCGCGTGAGGATTTGGCGAATTTGTCGAATATGACCACATCCAATGCTATACGCACTTTATCGAATTTTACCAACGAGCACATCATTGCTGTGGATGGAAGAAAAATTAAGATTATTGATGAAGATAAACTCAGAAAAATAAGTAAAATGGGATAATTTTTGTTGTTTTTCGCTTTGTGATTCTTTCTCCAAATTGAAAAAGTGATATTTAATTGACCATTGTTTTTATTTATGAATGCAACTCAAATTGATACTACTTATAAGGCTATTTTGCGATTTGTGTCGGCGTCAAGGCTCAAACCTGCATTCGACAGGATAAAAATGATGATTGACGATTTGCAGTACGGCGAATTTTCGGATCGTTTTAACGAATTGGAAAGGAATTACAAATTTTTACTCGATTATTATCTCAAGGGTGTGCAAGATCCCGAAAGGAAATCGGTTTACAGTAAGTTGGTCGCAAAACTTTTGATACTGCTTGCTGACGTTCGCGAAGAGCTGATGATGAAAAATTCTTCAAATTTCGAATATTCACAGAAAAGATTTTTTCCATACACTCGTAAATATCAGACAGTCAATGAACTGTTCAATGCTTTGCAGTATTTCCACAAGCAGTCGGCTTTGCTTTCCGAAAATAAGGAACAGTACAAAATTGAATTGAGCAGAATGCGATCCAATTTTGAAGATGCGCTGGATGAACTTTTTGGCGTGTTTTGGCTGGCAACTCGCTATACCGAAGAAGAAAACAATTTGTACAAGAAATTGCTCGAAGCCGATGATAAATACTGGGTGGAAAAATCCTTGATGGTTTCGGCCGTAACGTTGAATTTGTGGAGAAAATTTGACGAACAAAAAATAATGCTTCTTTTTGACAGTTGCGAAAACGCCGATCAAAAAGTTGTTCAGCGGGCATTAGTCGGGTTAACTTTTATACTGGCCAAATACAATATTTATCTGCCTTATTTCCCTTCCATTCGTAATCGTTTGGTTCTTTTAGTCGATCAAAACCGTATTGCCGAAAATTTTCAGAATATCATTATTCAAATTATTGGGACTACCGAAACAGAAAAAATTTCGCGGAAACTCAGGGAAGAAATTTTGCCTGAAATGATGAAAATCAATCCTTTGTTGAGAGACAAAATGGATGCTGAAAACTTTTTGAATTCCGATGAATGGGCAGAAGCAAATCCGGAATGGCAGGAAATTTTCGATGAAAGTGGCTTGTCGGATAAACTCAAAGAATTGAGCGATTTACAATTGGAAGGAGCGGATGTTTACATGAGTACTTTTTCCATGCTGAAAAATTTTACATTTTTCTCTCAATTTTCTCATTGGTTCTTGCCTTTCGATACTGAAAATTCGGCAGTCAATCAGTTGTTCGAGTCGGATGAAAAAACCATTTTGTCGGCTTTTGTCAACAGCAATGTCATGTGCAATTCAGACAAATATTCATTTTGCCTGAGTGTGTTACAAATGCCCGAAAGCCAACGAAATATGCTTAAACATTCTTTTAAAATGGAATCGGATCAAATGGACGAAATGGAAGAAGAAATGTCGATACTTTCGCCCGAAACAATTACAAAAAACATTTCCAAACAGTACATTCAGGATTTGTTCCGTTTCTTTAAACTTCAGCCTCACAAGGAAGATTTTGAAGATATGTTTTCCTATTCTCTGACTTTACATCGCACCTGGCTGTTTGATATTTTGTCTTCTATTCCCGGTTTTTCAGAAAGTGTAGCGGAATATTATTTTTCTAAAGGGTATTATTTGCAGGCACTGGAGCTTTATGAAAAAATTCAGTCGGAGAGTCAGCCTTCCGCTGCGTTGTATCAGAAAATGGGTTATGCGTATCAGCAGACTTCGCAATTGCAAAAGGCACTGGATGCCTATTTGAAAGCCGATATGATTCAACCGGACGATGGCTGGACTATTCGAAAAATTGCGCTTTGTTATCGGTTGCTGGGAAATTATGAAAAAGCGTTGGCATTTTATCAACATGCCGATTTTCTGAAACCCGGTCAGTACAGTACGCAAATACATATCGCTCAATGTTATTTTGAACTCGGAAAATTTAAAGATGCGCTGGCAATTTATTATAAACTGGATGCCGAAAATGTGGACGACATAAAAGTGTGGAAAGCGATTGCAAAATGCAATTTTTTTGACGGAAATCTGGATAAAGCCGATTATTATTCAGAAAAAATTATTTTGGCTGAACCCAATGCTTACGATTATTTGCTTTCCGGTCATATTAGCTGGTGCCGACGTCAGTTGTCTGCAGCAGCCAATGCTTATCGCAAGGCTTTAGAAATGTTGCAGAATAAATGGGAAGTTTTTCAGGATTTGTTTAATGAAGATAAGGACAGGTTGATTTCGTTTGGTATTCGGGAAGAAGAATTGCCGCTCATGATGGATGCATTGCTATATTACGAGAATGAATAGAAATGGTTGGAGAACATTTTAAAATTTATATCCTATTCCCGCATCAATAAATTCCGCTTTTTGCAAATGGGTTTTCAATCCCAAAGATAGGAGGAAATGTTCGTCCAAAGCATATTTTAATACAGCTTTTGTGTAAAACCAACCATCTTCCTTTTCAATATTATATTTGTAAATCAAAGGTTTGTTTAAAGTTCCGTTTTTTGCTTCTTCGTAAGGTTCGAGATTTTTCACCGGATTATAAAGGTACAAACCAAAATGGAAACCTGTTGTGAGTCTGCCAACTAAAAGCTCGTGTCGAAAAGAAGCGCCAATTCTAAGTTTGTATTTTAACTCGTCGGTAGTGAGATAAGTTCTTTTGAAAGCTGATTTACCATTAAAAACGCCATCGTAAAACAAATCTGCGCCCCATCCCATTCTGTAAAAATTGGTCATGGTTCGGTATGCTGCTATATTGAAAGTGCCTATGGGATAGGTTTTGTCGTCTTTGTAATAAAGTTGTCGTATACCGCCGGTAAGAGCCATTTCAATTTCGATTTTATGCGGCAGGTCTGGTAATGGTTGAGGTTTTGGTGGGATATAACGCTCGTAATTTGGAAAATATTTAATTCCCAAATACATATCCAACATATTGATTCCTGAATTTGGTTGAACAATACTTCCGTTGGAAGTATGATTCCATCCCCAGTTGGAGGTAATGCTCCATCCTTTTGTCAAAGGAATTTCCATGTTGAGATTGGCTGTAAGATAGACATTCACATGTGATCCGATAGCGGCATTGCTTTTGTTGAGATATACGCTGCCATCAGGATGATAAGCCGTAGCATTGTAGAAAGTTTTTGTTACGTAACTCAGCCCTCCGCCGGCTTTGAAAGCCATATTAAAATGTTGCTGACGAATAATAGGGAATTTCAAATATGGATATAGGGCTACAGCATAACCCAATGTGTCGGGATGACTGAAATCCAAAAAAGCAGTGGAAATTCCAATGGAAGGAAAATTAAGATACTGATGCCACGCTTTTTCTCCCATTGTTTGCCATTCTATTGAAAATTCTCCGCCTTTGAGCGGTCCTTTGACCAGATTTTCGAGATGCTTGTTGTGCTTGAGAATTTCACCGTAAATAAAATCTGCACTCAGAGAATAATTTTTAAACGTTTGCGCAAAGCCAAAGGAGTAGATTGCGAAAAACATTGGCAATAACAGGAATTTTTTTTTATTTCTGCCCATAAATGTAATTTTTCCTTTGACAATTTTTGGTTACCTTTGAAAGCGTAAAATTAACAAATATTTTAATCGAGGGAATTATTTTAGTCTTCATCAGTAAATAATTTAAACAAAAACGCCGATTGGTATGATTTCTATTTTCAAAAAAGAACTCGGAAGTTTTTTCAGCAGTGCTACAGGATATTTGGTTATTGGCATTTTTTTGGCCTTGACAGGATTGTTTTTGTGGGTTATTCCCGGCGAATTTAATATTCTTGAATCAGGTTATGCCAATGTGGATGGGTTGTTTTATCTGGCGCCATGGCTTTTCTTGTTTTTGTGTCCTGCCATTACCATGCGATCTTTTGCCGAAGAAAAAAAATCGGGAACTTGGGAAATACTCATAACCAAACCTTTGAGCATCACAGAACTGGTTTTGGGAAAATTTCTGGCCGGTTGGATTTTGGTTTTAATTGCTTTATTTCCAACCGTTTTATATTATTTCTCGGTTTATTTTTTGGCCGAACCAGTGGGAAATATTGATGCCGGAGCTTTCTGGGGCTCGTTTATAGGGTTAATTTTTCTGTCGGGTGTTTACATAGCCATTGGAATTTTTTCGTCATCGCTTTCAAACAATCAAATTATTTCGTTTGTTGTGTCAGTGTTGCTGTGTTTTATTTTCTTTTACGGTTTCGACTTATTGGGAAGTTTTTTCTCTTCCGGAGCTGTGATTGATTTTGTTCAAAATCTTGGAATAAACGCTCATTACAAGTCTATGAGTAGAGGAGTGTTGGATATGCGTGATGTGGGATATTTCTTGTTTTTGGGGGGATTGTTTTTGGGAATAATGGTATGGAAAAATTCCAAATCGGACAAGTAAGCGCTGATTTTGAAAGAATATTTTTTATTGTCGATTTTTAAAATTTTTGTTGTTAGAAAAATTAATGAGGAAGCATGAATAAAAATTTGATTTTGATTTCAAATGATGATGGGATAGATGCAAAAGGGATAAAAATTTTAACGAAATTAATGATGCAGTTGGGAGATGTAGTGGTGGTAGCTCCCGATATTCCGCGTTCGGCTCAGTCAAGTGCTTTGACGGTTACGCAGCCTATTCGTTACAGAAAAATAGAAGAAGAGGAAGGAATGGTTCGATATTCCTGTACCGGAACGCCAACCGATTGTGTAAA
>Ga0209506_1000821_pt1 | contig 36964 bp, 22 predicted proteins | sample AD_JPNHG2_MetaG_FD_184409 | JGI IMG/M metagenome (GOLD analysis project Ga0209506, IMG submission 184409) | Active sludge microbial communities of municipal wastewater-treating anaerobic digesters from Japan - AD_JPNHG2_MetaG (SPAdes) (version 2) | ecosystem: Engineered > Bioreactor > Anaerobic...
TGGCGGCAACGGCGGTCACGGCGGTCCGGCATACTTCATTCCGGATAAGATGCGTCTTATCGGCAATGTGAATGCAACCGGCGGCACCGGCGGCAACGGCGGTCCGCGCGGCCGCGGCGGCAACGGCGGCTATCGGAACGGCACCGGCGGTGCACCGGGAGGGATTAGCTATAATCGGTCCAATCCCAACACGGGAATCTTCCCTTCCAATATCTATTATATGGCCTATTATTGGGAAGATACCACCAATGTGTTCAATTATCCGGATAGTCCTGAGGATTATACCGATTTTGGATTCCAGTGGGAATGGGAACCTGTACTTGTCAATACAGAAACTCTTGATTATTACGATCCAGCCAATCCGGATGTGTCTCTGGGAACCTATGACCGATTTGAGTACCAGACGGTTCTTATGATAAACAGTCCCTTCTCGCCGTATTATGGTTTGGTCGCCAGCACAATGTTTGTTGAACCGACGCTAACGGTCGAGACAGATCCCAACACCAACGAACCTGTATTGGTTGCCGATTATGATAATCCTGTTATTACGCCCGGCCAGACGGAGCTGATTAAAAGTCTGACCCCGACGAATTCTGAACAGCCCAATGCGGGGGCTTGTGCCGGAGCCAATTACTATGGCCAAAACAGCATTATCACAATGCGGGATACGACTGTATCCTTTAACTCCAGTTTCGCCAACCACGGCGGCGGCGAGCTGTATGATAAGGGCTGTCGTGCCACATTTGAAAATTGCATTTTTGAAGGAAATACAACGCTTTATGAGACCGCCGCTGAGGTCGATTATAAATTTGAAGGATACGGCGGCGGCATTTTTGCAGACCAGCCGGTCAGCATGATTTTCAACGGCTGTCAGTTCAGCGCCAACAGCGGCTTTGCCGGCGGTGCCCTTTATTGCAATTTCGGTCCGTCGGATGCCAACTATCTGCCGGAGCTTCAGATTACAGACACAACCTTCACCGCCAACAGAGCCGATTATCACTTTATATATTCCTACGGCGGAGCGGTCTATGCAGGCAATTCGCTGACTCCTTATGAAGAGTATTATTTCAATTATCTTAAAGACTATCGCTATACAAACGCCCCCGACTATGCCCTCTTTTTCAGGTCTGATCTGACAGCCACAGAGGATTTCACCAGTTTCATTGCATCGGTATATGCCCATTCACACGGGGAAGTGGAATTTACTCACCCGATAACTACCCAGCTGTGGGATGATAGGGTGGAAGCCGATTACATTCTCAAACCGTGGGGTGAGCCGGACAAGAAGTATCCTGTTTATCCTGTTTCTGTTGAAGGCAGTATATTTGACAGAAATCTGTCTCCCTATGGTGCCGGCTTGTATCTGGATGCCTGCGATGCGGATGTTTCGGGATGTCATTTTGAGGCCAATACAGCTTGCGTTGGAGCCGGCGGTTTTGTGTTTGCCAGCGATATTACAGCCGGGAACAACACGTTCTTTTATAATACAGGCCGCGAAATTGAAAGTTTGGGTTACCAGAGTCAGGCCGATAACAGTACCGTTGAGATAACCGGCAAAGCCCCGGCGCTGTATCTTTCCAACAGCGATTCGTTTTTAATCAGCAACCGGTTTGTCGCCAATGAAAGCGGCGGCTTAGCGGGGGCGCTGTTTATCAATGGTTTGTCTCCGACGGGCTATCCGCAGTCGGTATTTAACTGCCTGTTTGTCGAAAACTCATCGGGTTATGCCGGCGGTGCTCTGATTGCCGATGGCGGTACGGATGTTGAAGTGCTGAACTGCACGTTTGCTGAAAATCTGGTATCCGACCGCTACGGCTACGGCGGCGGTATTGTCGCTCATGATGCCTATATGAGCATTACCAATACCATCCTCTGGGGCAATCTGGCGGCTTTGGGACCGCAGCTGTGCATTGGTGATCCGGTGGAAGTGCTTCAGGAGTATGATCCGTTTTATGTCCCGGCAACGACGGTCTTTGTGGACTTCTCTGATCTCCAAGGCGGCCAGAACGATGTGTATATTGATTGGAACGGCTGGCCGTGGCTTGAATATGGAGATAACAACATTGAAGACAATCCCGCCACGCTGGAGGATGAATCAGATCCGCAGTTTATAGAAGTAACCGACCCCAATGATGCTACCGGCCGGACGTTTTATCTGGCAGAAATTGCCGCCGGTCAGCTGACTGACAGCCCGTGTGTGGATTCCGGAACGCCGACCCACTTTATTTATGATCCAGCTGTCGGTGGATTTGTGACTGTGCCGGATACCGCCAGCTGGCTGCAGGAGAAGCTGGGCTACGAGATGACAACCCGAACCGACCACGCGGCTGATACGGGCATCATCAATATGGGCTATCATTATGATGCTTCCCTGCCGGTTCTGCAGTATTCGTTAACCACATCAGTCTTCATTTCGGACCGTGAGCCGCACGGTACCATCCAGCAGGGCAGCAGCGAAAAGCATGTGGAGCCGCTGACTCTGACCTATCCGCAGGGCACAGTGGTTCTGCTGCAGGCATTTGCTGAACCTGAAGATCTGTATCGGGTGGCGCGCTGGATCGGTTCGGATGATGACCGTTCCTTTGATTCGACCAATACCATTACCCTGACCGGCAATCGAACCGTTCAGGTGGAGTTTGAATTGGCTGTGCCCAAATACCTGTATGTGCCGGAAAGCTACGATACGATTGAGGATGCTGTCACTGCGGCACGTTCGGGCGATACGATTGTTCTGACGCCGCGTCCCAGTCAGCCCTATTACATCAGCAATCCGGACGGGATTGATTTCGGCAGGGATAAATACGGCAGACCCAAAGAAATTGTGATTACTTCGGTGGATCCGAATGATCCGCTGGTGGTGGCGCAGACAATTATTGACTGCCGCGGAAGCCGGTATTCGTCCAAGCGGGCGTTCCGCTTCTCCAGCGGCCAAACGGCTCAAACACGCATCGAAGGCATTACCATTCGCAATGCCTTTACAGCGAGGATCGGCTTGAGTGCGGCGGTGCCTCTGGGACGATGGCCTTGGTGGACCGGCGATGCCTCATGGTATGGCGGGCCGATTATACAGGAATGGGTCGAAGATCCGCCGAATCCAAGCCCGCTGCCGCCGATGCGTGCTTTGTCGGGAATGGACGCGACAGGCGACAGTTACGGCGGAGCGATTCTGTGCGAAAACGGCAGTTCACCGGTTATTCGAAACTGCGTCTTTGAAAACTGCACCGTTGCCGGCGGTATCGGCGGCGACGGAGCCAACGGGAATTATCCGGCCAACATGCAGACGGATCAGGACCTTGACAGCCAGTCTGGCGGTCACTCCGGAAAGGGTACCGGCGATGGCTACGGCGGGGCGATCGCAGTGCGTAGCCAAAGCAGCCCGCAGATTGTCAATTGCACCTTCCGGAACAACCGCGCAACCGGCGGCTGGGGCGGTATCCCGGGTAATGCCGGACTGTCCTATAACAATGGGCGGTACGGCTGGGGCGGGAATGATCCTGCCGGTCTGGAATATGCGGCGCAGTATTTCGGCTATAATCCTCAGGCCGGTTACGGTGAAGGTGACGGCCACGGCGGTGCTATCTACGTCGAAGCCGGCTGCAAGCCGCAAATCAAGGAATGTATATTTGAGAACAATTACGCTCGTCCCGGTTATGTCAGTGCCGGCGGGCGTGAGGCTGCAGGCAACGATTATCCGCAGCCGTTTGACAGCCAGACGGTCGGAGCGCAAGGTCTGCCGTGGGGCAATGCCGGAGCCCGGGCTGGACGCAACGGCATTCTGCTGACCTATGATACTATTGCCGGCGGAGCAATCTATCTTGAAGACGAAGCCGATATATTGCTTGAAAATTGCATATTCAAGCAGAATCAGGCCTATGAAGTCTATACCTATAATGATGCTCCAGTGGCAACCCGCGGCGGTGCTGTTCACAGTGAACCGAATGTTGTCTTGACTGTTGTCGATAGCATGTTCCGTGAGAATCTGGCCGGCGCGCTGTATTGTTCGACCGGATCAACATTGACTGTTGATAAAGCTCAGTTTATCAACAATCTTACATATCTGGATGCCGCATCTCCGACGGCAACCTTTGATATTGCCGGCGGTATTACCGTTGCACAGGATGCCAATGCCGTATCGATGATTACCAATTGCCAGTTCCTTGGCAATACCTCCCATACTGGCGGTGCGGCTGTCCGGGCTGATGGTGATATGTACTTTGAAAACTGCATAATGAACGGCAACCAGTCACTGGTTGACGGCGGTGCAGTTTACAGCTTTGTGCCGCTGCCTTCGCCGGATACCCATACCACCAAGCTGACGTTTGTCAGCTGCGAGCTGAGCGGCAACACGGCTCAAGGATACGGCGGCGCTGTGTTTGCAAAGAACTGCATTCTTGAAGTCACTGACAGCTTCATCGTCCATAATACCGCCTACAGCGGCGGTGCTGTGCGCATTTCAGAAGGCGAACTGACGATGGGCGGTTGCCTGATTTACGCCAACGAAGCTACCGGTCTGAATGCAGGCTCCTACCGCACTGTTACGGCCGAAGGATACGGCGGCGGTGTGCATATTACCGATACGCCGTTCTCCATTGTGGATACGCGCTTCCAGAACAACAAGGCTAACGGCATTATTTCTGCCGGCGGCGGTCTGTGCATTACCGGAAGCCAGACCTATTATAAGCAGAATCTGCTGAATTGCCTGTTTGCCGACAACCAGTCGGATAATATCGGCGGCGGCATAGCATGCCAGCTGTATGTAGATCTTCAGCTGGACAACTGCACGTTTGCCAACAACGTCAGCGGCGGGCAGACTGCCGACTGGAGTCCTCGAATACCCTATGTAGCGGGCCAGTTTGTTATGGCAAGCGACGGGTATAAGTACAAGTCGAAGATCGGTACAGTAGCAAATCCCAATCTCGGCCATGATCCTGTTGAAGACACTGCAAAAGTGTACTGGGAAAGAGCCGAAGGCGGTGGAGCACTGCATATCGATCACCTGTCCCGTGCCGTACTGAAGAACTCGATAATCAGCGGCAACAAAGGCATCGCTGTGTACGAGAAATTGGGCGGCAATTCGAAGGTTTCTTATACCTTGTTCTACGCCAATGCAGGCGGCGATATGCACAATGGCGCCGATGGTGTAGTGTATTCCGGCGTAGCTGCTCCGGAATATGCCAATAACAAGATTGGGGATCCGCTGTTTGCCGCAGGTCCGTTGGGAATGTATTATCTGGACCAGACAGCCAGCCCGGCTGTGAATGCAGGCAGCATTACGGCTGCCGCAGCAGGTCTGGATGTGTTCACGACCAGCCCGTCCGGCTCGCTGGATACCGGAATGGTAGACTTGGGATACCACTATCAGGATGCTGCCGGATTGGCATCCTACAGTCTGTCAACGTCATTCCGGGATGAAGCCGGTACGGCGGTCAATAACGCCGGCACGATCACAACGGTCATCAATGGCGGAACGGTTATTCCCGCTTCTGGAATGTTCAAGCGCGGTGCGATTCTTGAGCTGACAGCAAATGTTGACAGTGCTTATTATCTGACCGGATGGTCCGGCGGGACGATTAATGATAATACCACAGCGCCGAAAAATACTGTTCTGATGGCACGCAACAAGGATATTGCGGTTCTTGTTCGTCTGCGCCGCACACTTTATGTCGGTACATCGGCACAATACGATACCCTTGGCGATGCGATTTATGCTGCACAAGACGGGGATACGATTCTGGTGGCTCCCGGTGAATATACCTCGCCGAGCCAATTTCCGTCTATCGCCAACAGCATCTTCCTGACCGGCAAGAAGATTACAATTGCCGGGTTCAATCCGGATGATGAAAATGTTGTGCGTGCTACGGTATTCAGAGATTACCGCTTTGAACTGGCAGATTTGGATAATCAGACGGTCATTGACGGGATTACAATGAACCAGTGCTGGATGTATATGGAGAATTCAGATCCCATTATCCGCAACTGCGTGTTCAGTGAATGCCAGTTTGCCAATTCTACAGAAGTGCATTCTGGAACAGTGCCGGCAGGTACAGATGGCTATCACCAGCCGCCGATTTATGGCGGTGCTATTGCGATGTTTAACAGCTCGCCGAAGATTATCAACTGCACCTTTGAGAATAATTCCGTCCGAGGCGCGAATGGTGAAAACGGCTTTGCCGGCGGCCCGACGCATCCTACCGGCGGTGACGGCGGCTGGCCGGGTGCTGCCTATGGCGGTGCTGTCTATTGTGTCTTCAGCAGCAAGCCCGAGTTTATCCGCTGTACCTTTACCGGCAATGAGGTCTTCGGCGGCAACGGCGGCAATGGAGCCAACGGCTGGGTGAACGCTGGAAATACCTATGACGGCGGACGCGGCGGCGGCTGGCTGTATGATCCCGAAATGGAAGAATATCTCCGCCTCAATGCCTTTGATACATGGGACGGCTGGGCCAATAACAGCTATGGCGACAAATACAGTGCTTGGTCCATCTATGCCAACTATTACGGCGTTTATGATATTGACGTTTGGGCCCGCTGGTTCGGCTGGGGTGACAATTACACCAGCTGGGAAGATTTTATGGCGGATTACAATGCCAACCCGTACGATCCTCTGGGTGATCCGTATGACCAGTTGCTGGATGTTTGGCGCTACAGCGGATTCGGCGGTGCGGTTTACTGCGAATTTGACAGCGATGCACGGTTTGAAGAATGCATCTTTGAAAACAACCAGTCGCATGGCGGCCTGACGGGAGTGGGCGGAGTCATCGCCGACCAAACCTCACGGCCAGACCGTCAGCTTAATATACCGACGGCAGGCGGGGCGGTTTACGCCGCTCATGACAGCGATTTGACGTTTGACCGCTGTGTCTTCCGGAACAATCTGGCCGATAAATCGATGGTCCAGCTGCCGCATACATACCAGGTCAGCTTCGGTGGTGCGGTGGCCTATGAATTTAACTGCACCGTAACCTTTGATGACTGCGATTTCCAGGACAATGATGCGACAGTCGGCGGCGGTATGTACGGCCGTGACTCGTTTGCAACCATAGCAGACTGCAATATCTTAAGCAATCAGGCCTATATCGGAGCTGGTATCTACCTCCAGATGGAAGAAGCAGACATTACCAACACGGTATTCCGTGCCAACCGCGCCTGGAATTCCGATGTCTCCGGTACGATTGATTTGGCCGGCTGCGGGGCAGGATTGTTTGCCAATGTTCTCAACCTGAATATCCGCGACAGCGTCTTTGTGCAAAACGCAGCGGATATTTCCGGCGGCGGTTTGATGGTGACAGGCGTGTCTGATGAACCCACGGATATATTCAACTGCCTGTTTGTTCATAACACAGCCGGCCGTGACGGCGCGGGTGCCTCTGTGAACTGGCATTCCAATGCACGGTTCGGCAGCTGCACGTTTGCCGACAACAGTGTCCTCGGGCTGGCTGACTTTACGGCCAGCGGCGGCGGCCTGTACATCGGCTACAACAGCACTGCCCAAGTCATTGACAGCATCTTCTGGGGCAATACGGCTACACAGGGCGAAAGCATCTCGGTAGCCACCGGTTTTGCCTCCGAACCGCGTCCGTCAACACTGGCGGTTTCGTACACCGATGTTATGAATTATCCCAGCGCCAATGCAATTTATGTGGCTTCCGGCTGCACCCTTGATACAGGTGCCGGCATCTTCAGCGGGCTTCCGATGTTTGAAGCGCCTCTTGAGGCCGACGACATAGCTCAGCAGTATTATCTGAACCAGACGGCAAGCCAATGCAAGGACAAGGGAAGCCAGACATCGGTGCAGGCGGGATTGGATAGTTACACGACCAGCATCACCGGGGCACGCGACAAAGGACTGCTGGATTTGGGTTATCACTACCTTGTGTCGCCGAGAGTCCAGTGCAGCATCATTGATGAAGCGCTGTGGCTGAGCGGACGGATTGATTTAGGTGATTTGCTAGCCTTTGCGGATCGGTGGCTCAACGCCGGTCTTGTATGTGCCGAGAGCAACAACTGGTGCGGCGGAGCCGACCTGAATTATGATGGGGATGTCAATCTGGATGATATGTCCAACATCTCGGTCTGCTGGCTTGTGGAAGATACAGAGCCCCCGTTCCCGAATCCGGCACAGTGGGCGATGGAACCCAATGCGATCCCCGATACATACGGTACGATTGAAATGCTGGCGGCTGTTCATCATGATGCTTGGTGGCCGGATTCGTATCTGGAGTACTATTTCGATTGCATCCAGCCGCCTGACGGACCGGATAGGGGCTGGTCAACCAATCCGTACTTCAAGGTTTCCGGATTGAAGCCCGGCGGCTATAAGTATGTCCTGCGGGTGCGTGATGGAAGCGGGAATATGACAGCCGATTCCGTTGAGGCCGATGTAATCCCCGGCCAGAAGACTACACTGCCGCAGGCCCAGTGGCTCAATCCGCCGTTTGTGATGAATGCCCAGTTTGCCATTCAGATGGAAGCGCTGGCTTACGAGAACTTCGGAACAATCGGCATTCCGGTTCCATCGCTGCCCAGCGGCTATGTTATCAAGTACCAGTATGAATACCGCGGTACGGCCCCCGGCGGCGACAGCCGCGCCTATATGGCAGATCGGATTTATATCGATACCGGCATGGTTGCAGGCCAAACCTACACGTATCGTGTACGGATGGGATTGTTCTATGAGCCCGGCGATGGGACTTCCACTAAGATTGCCGATGGTCCGTGGTCAGAAGAGGCTTCTGTTGTGGCCATCGCCCCTGATCTTGAGCCGCCGCAGCCCAATCCGGCTCAGCATGCCAGCGGTTCGCCGTTCCAGATTTATGTGGCTTCGCAGGGTGTGTATTATCATGTGGTCACGGCGGTTGCGGCGACAGATCCCAGCGACGTGGAATACAAGTTTGTCTGCAGCGATTCGAGTGCCAGCAGCGGCTCGTCCAAGGATCCAGACGGCATCGAGTGGCGAAATGCAGACAATGTAGCCGGCCGGTTCTATCCGAACGGAACTGCACAAGTGCCCAACCAATACTGGTCACGCATTGGATTGGTTAACCAGACCGACAAAGTGTGGTATGTAATAACACGCGACCGGTCGCCTAACCGGAATACAGGCCAGACGTCGGTCGGCAGAACCATCGCTTCGCCGGAACCATAAGCCGGATTTAACTGCTAATCCTGTTTTTAGGCGGGCCGTCAGTTATGCGGCCCGCTTTTTTTTATCTGCTCCGGCAGTTGCAAATCTTGCCCACAAAAGGGCTTGACAGGGCAGGGAAAAACCGGTAAAAAAACCGAACATATTTGCTTGAATTGACGTAGCAAAAAATTATTTTTGGGTAAATTTTGGCAGGTTCAGGCCGTATCAAGCAGGAGAAGACTATGATACAAGTACAGCATTTGCGACGGTGTTTCGGACCGGTGGTGGCGGTAGATGATATTTCTTTTACCGCCAAGCAGGGGGATGTGCTGGGCTTTTTAGGCCCAAACGGGGCCGGCAAGAGTACAGCCATGAAAATGCTGGCCTGCTTTCTGGCACCTGACGGGGGAACGGCCAGCATTTGCGGGCGGGATATCCTGACAGATCCTGTGGGTGTGCGGCAGGTGATAGGGTATTTGGCGGAAAATGCCCCGGCCTATAACGAAATGACCGTTGCGGGTTTTCTGAATTTTGTATGCGATGCCCGGCGGATCAAAGGACGTGCCCGTCGGGAAGCGCTGGATCGGATTCTATCGATGTGTTCGATAGAGTCAGTTTACCATCAAACCATTGAAACCCTTTCCAAGGGCTACCGCCGGCGAGTCGGTCTGGCACAGGCACTTATTCACGACCCCAAAGTCCTGATTCTGGATGAGCCGACCGATGGACTGGACCCCAATCAGAAATACGAAGTCCGCCAATTGATTAATCAGATGGCTAAGGAAAAGTGCATTATTGTCTCGACCCATATCCTTGAAGAAGTTGAACAGGTCTGTAACCGCACGATTATTATCGCCCGCGGGAGGATTTTAGTGGATTCGACGCCGCAGAAACTGGTTCAGGAATACGGCTGTTCGCTGGATGAGGTATTCCGCAGAATCACAAAGACCAAAAAGTCTGCCTGATAATTGTGTATAACCGCTGTTGGGAGATTCAATATGCAGAGTTTTTTAGCTGTTCTAAAACGGGAATTGAAAGGTTATTTTGCCACACCGGTGGCTTATGTGTTTCTGGTGATTTTTCTTTTTTTCGCCGGGTATCTGCCGTTCCGAGACGGCTTTTTTGAAATCCGGCAGGCGGATTTGCGGCTGTTTTTTACAAATCTGCCGCTGCTGTTTGTTTTTATGGTGCCCTCAACAGCAATGCGTCTGTGGGCCGAAGAGCGGAAAACCGGCTCCATTGAGCTGCTGCTGACCCTGCCAATTACCGTGCCGCAGGCCGTTTTGGGGAAATTTATGGCGGCTTGGATATTTCTGGGGATAGCGCTGCTGCTGACTCTGCCGCTTCCGGCAGTAGTGGTCTATTTGGGCGATCCTGATATGGGGCAGATTATTACCGGCTATCTGGGGGCATTGCTGATGGCCGGGGCTTTTTTGGCTATCGGCTCCTTCTTCTCCGCGTTAACCAAAAATCAGGTGATAAGTTTTATTCTGTCGGTAGTTGCCTGTGCGATTCTTGTGTTTGCAGGCAATCCAACAACCTTGGATTATCTTTCGTCTAATGTGTCTTCGGCTGTCGTGGGGATTGTGGAAACGATGAGCTTTCAGACGCATCTGGATTCTATGATGCGGGGAGTCGTGGAACTCAAGGATGCCGCTTACTTTATTATCCTGATTGCGGCTTGGGTATATGCCTGTACATTGATTTTGGAAGAAAGGAAGGCACGCTGATGAACAGGATGATGCGTACAGTTCTGGGAATCTTCTTTGCTGCAGTCATTGCCGTTTCTGCGATATGGATTATCCAAAATCTCGGCAGACAGCTTCGTTTGGATATTACGGAACGCAAGCTTTATACCCTTTCGCAGGGAACCAAAGAGATTCTGGCAGATTTGAAACAGCCGATATCCATGAAGCTTTTCTATACGAAAACTGCGGCCATGAAGGCGCCGGACCAGATACGCTTTTACAACAATTATTTTACCTATGTAAAAGCATTATTGGAAGAGTATCAGGCCCAGTCGAATGGCAAGATTAAGCTGGATGTAATTGATCCGCGTCCCTACAGCGATGAGGAGCTGGCGGCCATTCGATACGGCTTGCGCCGGTTTAATATCACGGAAGATGAAAGTTTTTTCTTCGGACTGGTTGTACAGACCCAGTTCGGCGTAACCAAAATTATCGACTTCTTTTCCCCGGATCGGCAGGAATTTGTGGAATATGACATCAGTTATCTGATTGATACGGCAGTTACCCGCCAGAAAAAACGGCTGGGTGTTCTCAGTTCTCTGCCGGTGATGGGGGATTCTGAGTATATGATTCGGATGATGCAGATGCAGGGCCAGCAGGGCCGGCGAAAGTGGGGCATCATCAGTCATCTGGAAAAGCAGTTTGAGGTTACATCAATTCCGGCCGATGCCGGGGAAATCACCGATGTTGATTTGCTCTTGGTGATACATCCGAAGGATCTGTCTGAAAAGACACAATTTGCCATTGACCAGTTTGTTCTCAAGGGGGGACGGGCGATTATCTGTGTTGACCCGCATTCCATTGCAGATGCTCCGGATATGCAGCAGCAATTTGCAGGCGGACACCGGTCTGCTTCTGGTCTGCCGCGGCTGCTGAAGGCCTGGGGATTGGAAATGCCGGAAATGAAATTTGCCGGCGACCGTGTACTGGCTGTTACGGGTTCTCCCAATCCGGCTCAGCGGCCTGAAAAAATACTCAGCATTATGCGATTGAGCGCCTCGGAAAAATGCTTTAACCGGGATCATCCCATCAGTGCCCAGCTCAATGAGGTAACGGTCGTGTTCCCCGGTGTCCTTAATGTTCTGGAAGCCGATGCAGAAGAGCCGAAGCTGGAGCATATTCCGCTGCTGATGACCTCGGCACGCGGCAATGTGTGGTCGGTGAGCAGTCCCTATGAATTGATGAGTCCCGATTACCGCAAATTTATGCAGGATTTCAGGGATGGTGACAAACCGGTGGTTATCGGGTATTTTGTATCCGGCAATTTCAAGAGCGCATTTCCTGACGGAATTGAAGTTGCCGAGGAAAACACGGACGAATCCGGCAAAGAAGAACAGTCCGGCCAAGAAGAATCCGATAAGCCCAAAATGAAGAAAATCACCGGCTTGACCCAAGCCGAACAGCCCTGTGCTGTTGTTGTGTTAGCGGATGTAGATCTGCTGTGCGATATGGTGGCCTATCAGAGGACATTTTTCGGTCTGGCCGCGATGGGTGACAACAGTTCGCTGATTTTGAATACCCTTGAAAATCTTTGCGGCTCCAGCCGTCTGATTTCAATTCGTTCCCGCGGCAACTACAAACGTCCCTTTGTAGTGGTTGACCAGATCGAGGCCAAGGCCGATGCTGAAACGGCTGAAGAAGAAGCGGCTATTACCGCCCAGATTAAGGGTTTTGAACAGCAGTTGAATGAGAAACTGCGTTCTCTCGAAGGCGAAAACAAGGGCGAGTTAATTAACCAGACGATTTTAAAGGAAAAGCAGCAGATTGAGCTGAAGCTTCACGAGGCTGAAAAGCGCCTTCGTGAAGTCAAAATGCGCAAGCGCGAGCAAATTGAGAAACTCAAAGAGCGGATGCGCTTCTACTGCACAATTCCGGGCCCGATTTTAACCCTTGTTATTGCGGTTGTGCTGGGAATTTCCCGTGCTGTGAAGCGCCGCCGCTATATCAGTCATGCCAGTGATGCCTGAACCTATGGAATAACAGGAGATACCGATGAGCGACAGAAAACTTGCCATTTTGGGAATTGCCGCATTGATAATGCTTGGCGGGGCGATTCTGCAGAGCCATATGGGGCGGAAGGTCAATACAGCGGTCTTCAGCAGTTCGCCGCTTGTGGAAGGGCTGCCCATTGAGGCGGTCTCGGCTGTTACAATTACCAGTGAAAAGGGCACTCAAACCGTACGTCTGCAGAAGCAGAATAATGTCTTTGTTGTGGCAGCCAAGGACAATTATCCGGCCGATGTCAGCAAAATAAATACACTGATCAGCCATTGTCTGGATATCCGCACGCGTGAAAAAATTACCTCGGATCCTGCCAATCATGCAGATTTGAAAGTTACTCCTGAGACGGCACGGTATGTAATTGCCTTTCAGGATAAGGACGGCAAAGACATTGTGGGCTTGGCCGTTTCGGAAAGTGATGAAAACGGCAATTCTTTTGCCCGTCTGCTAAACTCCGATGATGTCTACACGGTCTCTGATGTTCCTTGGATTGACACCTCTGTGATGGGATATATCAATACAAAGCTGCTGGAAGTACAGCAGGACAAAGTCAGCAGCGTGGCAGTGCGTACGCCCGAGGATACGTATGTTCTGGCAGCTGCAGAAGAGGGCGGCGAAATTCGTCTGGAAAATATGCCGCAAGGCAAACAGTATAAAGGGACGACTTATAAAACAGTGTTCAATGCTCTCAGTTACCTGCGATTTGATGATGTAATGGCGGCAGAAAAAGCTCCGGCTGATCTTGACTTCAATAGCGTTTATACCTGCAAGCTGAAAGATCTGACTGTCTATAAAGTGCAGCTGGCCAAACAAGGCGATAAAACCTACGCGAAGGTGTCAGCCGATTATCTGGATAAGACGGAAGTAACCAAGACTGTGGGTCAGGTCGAATCCGAAGAAGAACTGAAAAAGAAAGAGGCCAAACTGCTGGCAATTGATGCTGTCAATGCGTTTAACCAAAAGCATCAGGGGTGGATTTATGTGATTCCTTCTTACAAGTCCGGCGATTTGAGCAAGCCGCTGGCGGAATTGATAGAGGATATTCCGACCAAACCGCAGGCGGCCGAATCAGATGCAGCCGAAAAAGCTGCTGACATGCCTGCCGATCCGAATGCGGCTGCATAAATCCCGCCATCCAACAGTGCTGTCCGGGCAGGGGCGTGTTGCCGCTCCTGCCTTTTTACATTCCCAGCGTTAATTGATCAATCAAGGGCTTATTGGGGTCGATTTTGCTCACGCGTCGCCCTTTTGAATGCCGCTCTTTGGAAGATGACGGGGGCTTTGTTTTTGGCCCTTGTTCTTTGGCCGGCGGCTGCTTAGGCGTCTGCTCCTTCATGGACAATTTGATGCGGCGTTTTTCAAGATCCACCTCCAGAACCGTAACCTGTACTTTTTGATGAACCTTGACAATGTCAGCAGGGTCTTTAACAAATTGGTTCGATAATTCACTGATATGCACCAGACCGTCCTGATGTACCCCCACATCCACAAAAGCTCCGAAAGCCGTGATATTGGTGACAATGCCGGATAGTTTCATGCCCGGCTTGAGGTCTTCCAGCTTGGTTATGCCTTCGGCAAAAACCGCTGTCTCAAACTTGTCCCGCGGATCTCGGCCGGGTTTGGCCAGTTCGTTGAGAATATCGGTCAGCGTCGGCAGGCCTACCGTATCGGTGATATAGCTGTTCAAATTAATGCGGTTGCGGTAAGCCTCAACAGTCATCAGTTCACGAATCGTGCATTTCAGGTCTGAGGCCATTTTTTCCACAACCCAGTAGCTTTCAGGATGCACAGCGCTGGCATCAAGCGGATTTTCGGAATCGCGGATGCGGAGAAAGCCGGCGGCCTGTTCAAATGCCTTGGGCCCCAGCCGGGGAACTTGTTTGAGCGCCTCCCGCGACGAAAAGGGACCAAATTCATTTCTGTAATTTACAATATTTTGGGCAAGCTGCGGTCCCAAACCCGATACGTACGTCAGCAGCTGCTTGCTGGCTGTATTGACTTCGACGCCGACTTTATTGACGCAGCTGATGACGACATCATCCAATCCCTGTTTCAGCAGGGTTTGGTCGACATCATGCTGATATTGTCCGACTCCGATGGATTTGGGTTCGATTTTAACCAATTCAGCCAGCGGATCCATCAGCCGCCGGCCGATGGAGACAGCTCCCCGCACGGTAATATCTTCATCCGGAAATTCTTCTCGAGCTGCTTCAGATGCCGAATAAACCGACGCCCCGCTTTCATTAACCATTACAATCAGAATCGCAGAAGGCAATCCCGCAGAGCGGAAGAACGTTTCTGTTTCCCGTCCGGCTGTCCCGTTGCCGATGGCAACTGCCTCTATGCGGAATTGTTCACACAGCTGGCAGATTTTCCGGGCTTCCTTCTCGGCCTGTTCAGTGCTGTTATGCGGATAGATTACATCGTGGTGCAGCAGCTTGCCCTGTTTGTCAAGCAGAACAATTTTGCAGCCGGTGCGGAAGCCGGGGTCTACACCCATAATCCGCTTCTGCCCCAGAGGCGGCGCCATCAGAAGCTGATGAAGATTTTCTGCAAAGATGCGAATGGCTTCTGCATCTGCCCGTTTTTTGGTTTCCAGCCGAACCTCTGTTTCCATTGAAGCAGAAAGCAGCCGCCGGTAGCCGTCTTCTATTGCCGCCTCGACATGAACGGCACAAGGACTGTTGTTGCGGACAAAAAGCGTCCGCAGAATGCCCAGCGCTGCCTCTTGCGGGACGGCAATCCGCAATGTCAGAAATCCTTCTTTTTCGCCCCGGCGCATCGCCAGTATCCGATGGGACGGTGCCGATGCTACCGGTTCCTGCCAGTCAAAATAGTTTTCAAATTTACGGCCTTCTGTTTCCTTGTCTTTGATGACTTTGGACACAAAGACGCCTTGTTCAAAATACAGCCGGCGCATCTGCTCCCGCGCGGTTTTATCTTCACTGATTTGTTCGGCCAGAATATCACGTGCTCCGGCTAAAGCCTGCTCGGCATCTTCGACGCCTTTTTCTGTGCTGATGAATGCCAGTGCTGCAGCGGTTGGATCAGTCTGCTGATCTTGAGCCAGCAGCAGCGAAGCCAGCGGCTCCAGCCCCTTTTCTTTGGCTATCATGGCACGCGTTCGCCGCTTCGGACGGTAGGGCAAATAGATGTCTTCCACTGCCGTCATAGTCCGGGCCTGTTCAATCTGCTCTGACAGCTCCGGCGTTAGAAGATTGCGTTCCGCCAGCGACTTGAGAATAGCCTGTTTTCGCTGGCTTAGTTCCATCATCTGAACCAACCGATCCCGGATGGTGGTAATGGCAATTTCGTCAAGACCGCCGGTCAATTCCTTGCGGTAGCGTGCGATAAACGGAACGGTGGCCTCTTGGGCCAGCAGTCCTGCCACCGCCTCTACCTGTTTGGATTGAATCGATAGTTCGCCTGCAATGGCCTCAAAATATGTCTGGTTCACACCCATTCCTTTCGCTTATGAATGAATCAATTAAGGATGACGGATATTCCGGCAAACATGAAGAAAATGATCAGGATAGGTACTTTTGTTGTCATGCCGGATGTGTGCTATTGTCTCAGATAAGCCAACCGTTCCGGCAGAGGAATATTATTGCCGACAATATCTTCACCATACCCATTTTCCGCCAGAAGCTGAATGTCCTGAAGGACGCGCTTGTCGCCGATGAATACAGCTCGGATATCTGTGCCGATATCAATTTTTCCCATCATCTGCAACTTTGCGATTTCATCAATAACCTGCTCTAGCAGTTTGGTATCGGGTGAATAGGGCTTGTCTTCAATTTTCAGGGGCTGTTCATAGAGAATGATTTTTCCGCGTTCTGCCAGCGTCATAATAATATCCCGCACGATCGTTTTGAGGCTTTTATCGCCCGGGACAGAAGGAACCAAATCGAGGCAGATAATTTCCTGTGCCAGTGAACGCCGTTTATGGGCATTGATTTTTTCATTGGCGCGGAACAGCTCCAGCGGAGAGCTGGCGTCGTAGGAGTCATCTCCCAGCTTCATTTTTACGTCGCTGCCGTAATGAAGCACCAATTTGGAGACCAGTGTGGAGGGCCGAACGTGAAAGCCGCGATATTGGGGGACGGGTACTTCAATATGTCCGATTTCTGTATAGCGTTTAAGCATGTCCTGACAAAGCAGCTCAGCACAGTTCAGATATAACGAAACAAAATTGATGCAGTAATTGATAAGAACATCCAGCAGCTTTTCGGGTTCAACAAGGCGCTTGCTGACTTTGACAATGGGATGGGCAACCGGACTGGCATGCCGTTCATAATAATGTGCCAAATCGCGGGCGGTTCTCAGCAGATGCAGGACTACGCTGATATGCCCACGCAGAACAGGCAGGTCATTATCAAAAACCTCTGTTTCTGTAGTTGAAACATAGGTGTCGTAGAGGGATTGCAGATTATGAAACCGCAGTTCAAGCGAACGCAGTTTTTCTTCGCTGACAGGCCCGGTTAGCTCGCATAAATATGCCTGCGGTTTGGTAAGCCGCCCCGGCAGGGCATTTCGGCTTTCGGCCGCCAGATTCAGAAATGCCGTTGCCAGCATGGAGACGGTCTGAGAAACGGCCTCGATTTTTCGCATGGCTAAATCATGCGGAAGGCGGCCCGGCGGCAGTGTTTCGCTGTAGGACGTTTCGGGGATAGACAGATTTTCGGTCGGCAGATGCAGTTGCCCGGCGACTTCCAGAAGACGTTTGGCCGCTTCGATTAAGATTTCTTCGCAGATATACAGGGTCTCTTCTGTGTATTTTGCGAAATCCTGCTTGACCGGCAGCAGGCGGTAGGCCGGAATCGAATGCTGGATATGCAGCAGCTCATAGCTGACGTTGGAAAACAGCTTGATGGCAGCTGTCAGCGAGCGAAACTTTGCCCAGCGGCAGTTATTTCGTGCTCCATAGGAATCCAGCAGTTCCTCTATTTGTGAGGCCTGAGACAGCAATTCCCCCAGCAGGGGGCGGGTTAAAAACTTTTTATCTCCGGCATGCTTGGTTACATACTCAACTGCCGTAAAATACCGTTTAATTCGACCAGATATTAAAGCTTTGAAGTCTTCATACGATATTGTTACAGGAACCATAAGCATTGGTCTTTGTATTCAATTAGTAATAGTAGGATAAGTTTAATAAATGCCGCAAACAATACATTTTATCATTAAAATCTGTAAAATACAATATGCATTATTCAAGATATTTCAGATGTCAAAGTCGGCAACTAAAAAAGTATGATCACTGGATTTTTCCCAGCCTCGAGGTAATGTATCTATCCAGCAGTCGGTACATTTATCGGCTAAAGAAGAAGTTGTCATAATATAATCTAATCGCCAGCCAAGGTTCCTCTTAAAAGCATTCAGGACTCGATAATCCCAGAAAGTATAATGTCCCGGCTCTGGATGCTTTAACCGGAATATATCCACAAAGCCCCAACTCATTACTTCTAAGAGTGCTTTTTGAACAGTTTCACAATAGCAAACGTGCCCCCACAAGCCCTTTGGATCATATACGTCAATATCTTGGAGGGCGACATTCAAATCACCTGCCCAAATAATCGGCTGGTCGGGAGTATGGTTTTTTTCAAAATATAATCTCAGCCAGTTAAACCAGTCTAATTTATATCTGAATTTGTCAGAATTAACATCCATTCCCTGCGGCGCATAAGTATTTACGACAATTATTTTACCTATTTTGGCTTTGAGGAAGCGTGCTTGATATGAAGTATCTTGTTCCAACTTTACCACAACGTCTTGCGGGGCAATTTTACTGAGAATAGCAACTCCATTATAGCTTTTCTGGCCGCTGAAGACGATTTTGTATCCGGAGGAAGAGAATGCCGATAAGGGAAAATCAGAGTCCTGAACCTTCGTTTCCTGAATCGCAAGAATGTCGGGATTATTTAAGTTTATCCATTTCAGTATTATATCTAAGCGGCTGCGGATAGAATTGGCATTGAATGTGGCAATTCTCATAAAATGATACCTGAACGAACAATTACTTAAAAATAGATAGTATGCATTATAAAACGGTTGATGAAGCAGTCAATCAATAAATAATAAAATATACTGGGTCTATAATACATTATATATTGAAAAAATTTTTGTGATTTATTTGAATTTATTTGATTTTTTAAGCAAAATCTTCTGATAATACGTATCTGTTAAATAACCAAGTTAAGCAATGGGATATTAGGAGATATTCAGTATGAAGCTTTCCTCGAGGACACGATATGGAATGAGAGCCATTCTTGAATTGGCAATGGAGTACGGTAAATCACCTCTTCAAATCAAGGCCATTGCGGAAAGGGAAGATATTTCCAATAAATACCTCGAGCAATTGATTGCGATGCTTAAGGCCGCAGGGCTTGTACGCAGTGTCCGGGGCCCTCATGGCGGATATACCCTTGCCAGACCGCCAGCGGAAATTCGGCTTAAAGAAGTGTTTTTAACTCTCGAAGGGCCGATGGTAGCAGTAGAATGTCTCCAGCATGCTGAGTTTTGCCCTCGCTGTACCGACTGTGGAACCCGCCAGATTTGGCAGGAGCTTCAAAATGCCATTATGAATGTTCTTGAATCTGTTACCTTGGCAGACTTGGTAGAACGTTCAATACGCTCTACAAGAGTTGAAAACTACAATATTTAAGCTTTCGGAGTTGTTGTTTTTTTATTTAGACTATAGGATATCGGAAGGCTGTAATGCAGCGGCATAGAATAAAAGCACAGGAGTCATTAAAATGGGCAAAATCTACAACGACATAACGGAAACAGTGGGGCATACACCTCTGGTTAAGCTCAAGAGGATGGCAGGTCCCAATGCTGTTGTGCTGGCCAAAATGGAATCCTTCAATCCGTGCAGTTCGGTAAAAGACAGAATAGCGGTTTTTATGATTGAGGCCGCTGAACGGGAGGGCAAAATCAACAAAGAAACCATTTTGATAGAACCAACCAGCGGAAATACCGGTATCGGGCTGGCGTTTGTCTGTGCTTCACGCGGCTACCGGCTGATGCTGACGATGCCCGAGTCGATGAGTTTGGAACGGAGAAAGCTGCTGAAGATGTTGGGTGCGGAAATAGTATTGACGCCGGCAGCACTGGGAATGAAAGGAGCTGTTGAAGAGGCCGAAAAGCTTCACCGCGAAATTCCTAACTCCCTGATTCTGCAGCAGTTTAAAAACCAAGCCAATCCTGAAGCACATCGCAAAACTACTGCCCTCGAGATATGGGATGACACCGATGGCAAGGTTGATATTCTTGTTTCCGGCGTAGGCACCGGCGGAACAATAACCGGCTGCGGAGAGGTCTTAAAGCAGCGAAAGCCGTCCGTCGAAATAGTGGCTGTTGAGCCGGCCGATTCTCCTGTACTTTCTGGCGGCAGGCCCGGACCCCATAAGATTCAGGGGATTGGTGCAGGATTTGTTCCTGCTGTACTGAATACGGCTATTTATGACCGGATTATTACTGTGTCTAATGAGGAAGCGATTCAGGCGGCTCAGAATCTGGCGCGGCAGGAAGGTATTCTGGCCGGCATTAGTGCCGGAGCGGCCTGTCATGCGGCTGTCATGCTTTCTAAAAAGCCCGAAAATGCAGGCAAAACCATCGTATTTATAATGTGCGATACCGGCGAGCGGTATTTATCAACCGATTTATACGCCCACCTGTCGCAATAGGACACAGACGGCTTTGGATATGAAGAAAAATATAGCATTCCATCTTGATTTTGAGAAACTCACCGAGGAAATTGTATCCACTTACCATGGAGATTCGGGCATCAATTTTATTGATGTGCGCAACCTGCCCGTTAGAGATAAAATTATTCATATTCTCGATCTTTTGGTGGAGCTGATGTTTCCCGGCTATACAGGACGGCGCAAAATAACGCGGGATACAATTCATTCCGTGGTGCATGAGCTTCTGGTAGTGCTTCGCCGGGAACTGAGCGAGCAGATTGAGCTGGCACTGCGTCACCAGTGCAGAATCAAGGATTGCTCAACGTGCGATTGTACCGTATTGGCTGACAGCAATGCCGCCTCGCTGCTTCAGCGCATACCTCATATACGTGAAATGCTCAAAACTGACATCCAAGCGGCCTTTGACGGAGATCCTGCCGCCAAATCCTTCGAGGAAATTGTTATCAGTTATCCTTATATAGTGGCGATTTCTATTCATCGGATTGCCCATGAATTGTACCGGATGGAAGTGCCTCTGATTCCGCGCATTATGAGCGAATGTGCTCACTCCCGGACAGGCATCGACATTCACCCCGGCGCCCAAATCGGCCGCTATTTCTTTATTGATCACGGAACCGGTGTTGTAATTGGCGAAACAGCGGTGATCGGTGATCATGTTAAAATCTATCAGGGTGTTACTTTAGGCGCCTTGAGTTTTCCCAAGGATGAGCGGGGGCAGATTATCCGCGGCCGGAAGCGCCACCCGACATTGGAAGATGATGTAACCGTCTATGCCGAAGCGACGATTCTAGGAGATATTACAGTCGGCAGGGGAGCTGTTATCGGCGGCAATGTCTGGATTCGGGAGTCTGTACCTGCCGGCACAATTGTGACGATAACAAAACCGGAGGCGTTATACAGAAAAAAAGGTCCCGGATTTGATGATCGTTTGGAGTATTATTTGTGAGCCCGGAAATTATCGAAAAAATCCGAACATTAAAAAAGCAGCGAAAAGCGGTCATCTTGGCCCATAATTATCAGCCCGGACCCATACAGGATATCGCTGATTTTACCGGAGATTCGCTGGGATTAAGCATCGAGGCGGCCAAAACGGATGCGGAGGTTATTGTTTTCTGCGGTGTACGGTTTATGGCTGAAACAGCGGCTGTGTTGTCGCCTGATAAGACGGTGCTGCTGCCGGCCCAAGACGCCGGCTGTCCAATGGCCGATATGATCGATGCCTCTCAGCTTCGCCAGTTAAAAGCCCAGTATCCCGGAGCTTTGGTTGTCTGTTATGTAAATTCGACGGCCGAAGTTAAAGCCCTCAGCGACTACTGCTGTACCAGCAGCAATGCGCTTCAGCTGGTGCGTTCTCTTCCGGAAGACCGCGACATTATTTTTGTGCCTGATAAAAATCTCGGCGGATTCGTTGCAGAAAAAACAGGACGCCCTTTGATTTTGTGGCCCGGTTATTGCTCAACGCACGTATGCATCCTGCCTGAAGATGTGATAATGGCACGCCGAGAACATCCAGCGGCGGTAGTTTTGGCTCATCCGGAATGCACCCCGCAGGTCCGTGCTGCTGCAGATGAGCTTCTCAGTACCGGTCAGATGCTTAAATTTGCAAAGGCCAGTTCCGCACAGGAATTTATCATCGCCACGGAAAAAGGGATTCTGCATACGTTGCGCAAGGAAAATCCAGATAAGCGGTTTTATGCTGTATCGCAGAAAGCAGTTTGTCCCAATGTGAAAAAGATTACTCTCGAAAAAGTGGTCTGGGCTTTGGAGGATATGCAATATCAGATAACCGTGCCGGCATCTATCCGGGCAGAAGCTAAAAAAGCTTTGGATCGGATGCTCGAAGTAACTCCATAATAACGACGTTGTAAAAAGAAAGCTGCCAAATGGACAATGCAAAAAAATATCAATTGGATACATTGGCTCTGCATGCCGGCCAGGAAATCGAACAAACAACACGAAGTCGGGCGGTGCCGATATACCAAACCACCAGCTACGTATTTGAAAATGCTGACCATGCGGCCAATCTGTTTGCGCTGAAAGAATTCGGCAACATTTATACCCGGCTGATGAATCCTACGACCGATGTTCTGGAAAAGCGGATTGCCGCGTTGGAAGGGGGCATCGGGGCCTGCGCCTTCAGCTCCGGTATGGCGGCAATTACTGCTGCCATCCTCAATATTGCCCCGGCTGGGTCGCATGTGGTTGCTTCCAGTTCGCTTTACGGCGGAACCTTTACGCTGTTTACACATACCCTGCCTCAAATGGGCATCGAGTTTACCCTTGTTGACCCCGGAAGCCCGGATAATTTTGAGCGGGCGATTCAGCATAATACCAAGCTTATTTACATTGAGAGCATCGGAAATCCTAAGAATGATGTGCTGGATTATGAAGCCATTGCGGCAATGGCTCATCGGAATGGTCTGCCGCTGATTTGCGACAATACAGTCACATCTCCGATGCTGTTTCGCCCTATTGAGCACGGCATCGATATTGTGGTTCATTCCTGTACCAAAATGATCGGGGGACATGGTACAAGCATCGGCGGGATTGTAGTTGATTCCGGGAAATTCAAATGGGATAACGGCAAGTTTGCCGGTCTGACCAAGCCGGACCCCAGCTATCACGGTTTGAAATATTATGAGGTCTTTGGTGCGCTGGCTTATATTGTCAAAATTCGTACCCATATTTTGCGGGATACCGGGGCATGCTTATCGCCCTTTAATGCGTTTCTGCTGCTTCAGGGAATCGAGTCATTGCACCTACGAGTGCCCCGGCATTGCGAAAATGCCTTGGCGTTGGCACGGTTTCTGGAAAAGCATCCGGCTGTCAGCTGGGTAAATTATCCGGGCCTGCCGTCGCATCCCAATTATAAACTGGCTCAGCAATATCTGCCGAAAGGGCAGGGGGCAATTCTCGGTTTCGGCATCCAAGGCGGCATCGAAAGTGGAAAGAAATTTATCGAGAATGTCAAACTGGCCAGCCATCTGGCCAATGTGCTGGACAGCAAGACGCTGGTCATTCACCCGGCCAGCACGACACACCAGCAGCTGACCGAAAGTCAGCAGCGTGCTGCCGGCGTTACGCCCGATTTCATTCGTGTGTCCGTTGGGACTGAGCATATTGATGATATTATTGACGATTTTGAACAGGCCCTAAGGGCCAGTCAGCGATAACATATCCTTATAGGAATACGGTTATGTGGGATTATACAAACAAGGTGATCGATCATTTCCGAAATCCGCAGAATGTCGGCAGGCTGGATGACCCTGACGGAGTGGGCGAGGTTGGTTCAATTGCCTGCGGCGATGCACTTCGTCTGATGTTTAAGCTGGACGAAAACGGTCGGATTAAAGATGTCAAGTTTCAAACCTTCGGCTGTGCCAGCGCGATTGCTTCTTCTTCGGTGCTGACCGAAATGATTAAGGGAATGACCCTTGAGGAGGCCTCACGGGTGACCAATAAGGATATTGTAGAACGTCTCGGCGAGCTGCCCAGTCAAAAAATGCATTGTTCGGTTATGGGGCAGGAAGCCCTTGAAGCGGCGATTCAGGATTATTACAAGCGCAAAGGCGGAAAAGCACCGGAGGCGAAGAAAGGGACCATCGTCTGTACCTGCTTCGGAGTAACCGATGAAGAAATCAAAAAAGTGGTACGGCAGAACAATCTGATAACCGTCGAGGATGTAACCAACTACTGCAAGGCCGGCGGGGGCTGCGGAGGATGCCGAGAACGGATAGCCGAACTGATTCAGGAAGTCCGCGGAGAACGTCCCTTGCCGCCGATGTCTCCTGCCAAGCCGGCCCGATTAACCAATATTCAGAAAATCCAGCTCATACAGCAGACTATCAATGAGCAGATCCGTCCTGCTCTGAGAGCTGACGGGGGCGACATTGACCTGATTGATGTGGAAGGCAATAAGGTCATTGTGGCCTTCCGCGGGATGTGTGCCCAGTGCAGAATGGCCGAATATACGATGAAAGATGTGGTCGAGGCGCGGCTTAAAGAATATGTCAGCGGCGATTTGTATGTTGAAGAAATGAAAGACTAAAAGCAAATTTCCGGGAGCACTGCTTATGGCTGCTGTTGTATATATGGATAACAATGCGACCACCAAAGTGGCCGACGAAGTCATCGAAGAAATGATGCCCTACCTGCGGGACAAGTATGGTAATCCGTCCAGCATGCATACATTCGGGGGGCAGGTAGCCAAAAAAATTGCATGGGCCAGAGAACAGGTCGCCGCGCTGCTTGGATGTGAGCCGGATGAAATTGTCTTTACAAGCTGCGGCACCGAAAGCGACAACACCGCTATCAAAGGCACACTTGAAATGTATCCCCAGCGGAGAAAGGTTGTGACCACTCGTGTGGAGCATCCGGCCGTGCTGACTACCTGCCGGGAACTGGAGCGTCACGGATTCAGCGTCAGCGAAATCGGTGTTGACCGACAAGGCAATTTGGATCTTGACGAGCTGGGATTTCGGCTTGACGACAACACTGCTATTGTGTCTGTGATGTATGCCAACAATGAAACCGGTGTAATTTTCCCGGTCGAGCAAGTTGCCCAGCTGGCGGCGGCGCGGGGCATTGTTTTTCATACCGATGCGGTTCAAGCGGTCGGCAAGATCCCCATCAATCTGAAAAACAGCGCTATTCATCTGTTGAGCCTGTCCGGTCACAAGATTCACGCCCCCAAAGGCATCGGAGTTCTCTATGTCCGGCGGGGCACGCGGCTGGGTACATTTATGCATGGCGGCCATCAGGAGTCCGGCCGGCGCGGGGGCACCGAAAATGTCCCGGGGATTATCGCTCTGGGCAAGGCCTGCCAGCTGGCTCTTGAACATCTCGAAGAAGAAAACACGCGCGTTAAGGCACTTCGGGACAAGCTGGAAAAAGGCATTCTCAGTTCCTGCCCGGACTGCTTTGTCAACGGCGATCGCCGCAATCGTCTTCCCAATACCACCAATATCAGCTTTGAATTCATTGAGGGGGAATCTATTCTGATGATGCTTGACCAGTTCGGCATCTGCGCCAGTTCCGGTTCGGCCTGCACATCCGGCTCACTGGAGCCGTCGCATGTCCTTCGTGCGATGGGTGTGCCTTTTACTGCTGCTCACGGCTCTATCCGATTCAGCTTGAGCCGCTATAATACCGAAGCCGAAGTCGATTTTGTTATAGAAAAGATGCCCGGCATTGTCAGACGCCTTCGGGAACTGAGCCCGTTTGTAAAAACCTGATTGTGTTACAGACATCGCCTCCGGGAGCCGGGGCCGCGGCCCACTGTTCTTCCGATGGCAGCGATACGGGCTTTAAGGCATCCTTGACATTGCTGGGCGGTTTCATTCACACAGGCCTTGCCGGGATAAATTTCGTAGTTAATGCGGTATGCTGCGGGGGTAACGTTCGGCATCACAATATTGGCCCCTCGCATCAACCCAAGTTCTCTGCCGCTGTCGCGGTTGACGGTTGCCAGTGCCGTCGTGCTGGGTATATTGGCCTGCGGACAGACTAAGCGGCTGAGGGCAATAACTTTGTAGGTCATCTGTTCGGTATTGGGGACCTGCTCATTTGGGTCGATACGGATGTCCATTTCGCCCCGTCCCAGCGGTGTATGCGGGTGCGGGATATAGGGTCCAACGCCAATCATATCCAGATCCAGCTGCCGGAATAATTCAATATCCTTGGCCAGCGTATGGTATGTTTGTCCGGGTATGCCGATCATGACGCCTGAGCCTGTTTCGTACCCTAACGCCTTCAGCTGCCGCAGAATATCAAAGCGGTTCTTGGATTGGGGCCCCAGCGGTGGGTGTATCCGGTTATACAGATCTCTGTCGGAGGTTTCAAACCGCAGAAGATAACGGTCAGCTCCGGCCTCTCTCCATTGCTGCAGCTCTTCCCGTGAGCGTTCGCCCAGACTCAGCGTTACAGCCAGCGGCAGGTGTGATTTAATGCGTTTAATAATGCCAGCCAGCCAATCGGCCTCTATGCCGTAATCCTCGCCGGCCTGCATCACGACCGTACCGTATCCATAGGCGGCTGCTTCTTCTGCACAGGAAAAGATTTCATCTGCATTCATTCGATAGCGCACAAGCTGCCTGTTTTCTGCTGATAAGCCGCAGTAAGCACAGCGGCGCACACAATAGTTGCTGATTTCAATCAGCCCTCGCAGATGCACCGCATCTCCTACATATTGGCGGCGCACGGCATCGGCAGCTGCCCACAGTGATTCCAGCTTATGTTCATCTGTTTGACGCAGCCATGTTATGATTTCTTCGGCCGACAATGAAGAAGAAATATCTGTCATTCGTTCACGCATTTTTGGCGGCAGTTTCTGTAGGCTTCCAGCGCCGCCGGAAAAGGCTGCAATGCCCGCTCAAAAATACCCAGACTGTATGCGATAACCAGACCATAATTGGTAATCGGAACACCTGCCTTGCGGCATTGCAGAATCCGGCTCAGCATTGTCCGCCGATTCCACATGCATGCCCCGCAATGGATAACCAGCTTGTAGGGGGATACATCTTCTGGAAAATCCTGCCCCTGAACGGTTGTAAAGTGAAGGTCGCCCCCGACATAGTGATTCAGCCAGTTAGGGATTTTAACACGTCCAATATCGTCTCCTATCGGATGATGACTGCATGCCTCAGCCACCAGCACGGCATCCCCCGGCTTAAGACGTTCGATTGCCATAGCCCCGAGCGTTTGGGTCACAAGGTCGCCTTTCAGACGCGAATAAAGAATCGAAAAACCTGTCATCATTATCTCCGGCGGTGTCTCCGCCGCAACCCTTGAAAAGGCCTGTGAATCGGTTACAACCAGCCGAGGCGGCTGTTTGAGGTTGTTCAGGGCCGCACGCAGCTGGTTATCTGTAACAACCATACACGCCGCTTCGTGATCCAGCAGATCGCGAATGGTCTGGACCTGCGGAAGAATCAGCCGGCCTTTAGGAGCTTCCTTGTCAATCGGTACAACAAGAACGGCCGTCTGACCCGGCCCGGCAATATCACCGATAATAACTGGGCTTTCAATGAATTCGGCCGGAACGGTCTCCAGAAGCGCCTGTCGAAAATCCGCAATGCCTTCATTTTTCAGACAAGATACGATAACCGTTGGCACTTTGGCTTTTGCCAATTGCTCCAGAATCTCTGGATTGGGCAAAGCCGCATCACTTTTATTAAATACAGCCATAACAGGGACATTGCGTCCGATTAGTTCGCTCAGCAGTTTTGTTTCGAATTCCGTCCAGTTGCTGTCGGTAACGAGTACTCCTAAATCGACCCGGTCAAGCGTCTTGCGGGTTTTCTTGATGCGAAGCTGTCCCAATGCTCCCTCATCATCAATGCCGGCTGTATCGATAAATAGTACAGGCCCGATGGGCAGAAACTCCATTGGTTTTTCAACCGGATCTGTAGTGGTGCCGGCTTGGTCGGAGACGATTGAAACCTGCTGACGCACGATGGCATTCAGCAGACTTGACTTGCCCACATTTCGCCTGCCAAACAGCCCGATATGCAGTCTGAATCCTTTGGGAGTTGCCTGTGTCATCGTTTTATTTCTCTGCTACAACCAGCATTTCGAAATCTTCGGTTGTCAGTTTGTCATTTCGGGAAAAAGCCCCCAGTTTAGCTCCGAATAGTTCTATTTTTGACCATCCGAGAGACTGAAGGAGCCAGGTAATTTCGCAGGGCGCATAGTAGCGTTCATTGGCTTTTATGATCCGTTTATTGCCGTTATCGTCGATACTCTCAAATGTGGTATAATATCGGAAAGTCAAAAGGTCAAAACTGCTGTCCATCCCGCCGCTTACTGCATCGCCGCCGGAAGCGATATACTCTTTGACCGAATGAAACAGAGGAAACAGGCCGTTGAGAGTAGTAAAGATGAACTTGCCGCCGGTTTTGACAGCATGCGTTGCATTTCTGAGTATCTGGTAGTTCATTTCGTCTGTTTCCATCAAGGGGAAACCACCCCCGCAAAGCATAATAGCCAGCCCGAACTCGGCTGTATAGCAAAGCTGCCGTGCATCACGGAGCATAAAATCGATTGTCAGCCCCAGCTTGGCGGCTTTCTCTTTTGCTGCCGCAAGCATCGATTCGGACAAATCAATCCCTGTTACGTGATAACCGCGTTTGGCAAGTTCGATGCTGTGCCGTCCAGTCCCGCAGCCGATATCGAGAATTTTTACAGACTTATTGCAGCTGATTTCCCGTTCAATAAAATCGCATTCGCCTGTTGTTCCGTTAATATACGGTTCGCTGTCGTAGGAGCGCCCGTAGTTTTCAAACAGTTTTTGATACCATTGCTTGCTGCTCATTTCAGCCTCTTGCGTCCTTGTTATAAACTGCTGAATAATCAGCAAAAAACATCCCGTCGCCCTTGACGAACCTTGGCCAGCATTGCCTCGCTGCGTTGTCTGGGTACTGGATCCATCTCAGCCAGCACGTTGGCAATTAGAGTTTCTCCCAAATGGCGAGTCTTGTCTGAACCGTAATCCAGCAGGTATTCAAGAAATGTTGAAAGGGCATTTGGGTCACAGTGTTCTTTAATAAGTCCCGGCTTAGCTAAATCCATAAAATCCTGACCGGTACGGCCGAGGCGGTAGCATCCTGTACAAAACGAAGGGATATAACCCAGACTTGCAGCATCGTAAATAACCTCATCCAGCGAGCGGTGATCGCCGAGACAGAATTGTGCCTCATTCAGTACATCCTGACCTTCTGTATAGCCGCCCGGATTTGTTCGGCTGCCGGCGGAGATCTGAGAAACTCCCAATGCAAAGGTTTCCCGCCGCATCTTCGGGGTTTCACGGGTAGACATAATAATGCCTGTATAAGGTACGGCCAGACGCAGAATCGCCACAATCTTGCGAAAATCGATATCACTGACTGGCTTAGGCGGGTGGGATGCCATGTCTGAGCCTGTCGCCGGCTCCAGCCGAGGCACGCTGATGGTATGCGGACCAACTCCGAACCGTTCTTCCAGATGGCGAATATGCTGCATCAAAGCCAGCAGTTCAAACCGCCAGTCGCATAGTCCGAACAGCACGCCTATGCCCACATCGTCAATGCCTGCTTCCATTGCGCGGTCAATGGCTTCCAGCCGCCAGTCATAATCTGTCTTTTTGCCCCCTATATGCACGCTTTTATAAGTTTGCCGGTGGTATGTTTCCTGAAATAGCTGGTAAGTTCCAATATTGGCGGCTTTCAGCTGTCGAAATTCATCCACTGTCAGCGGGGCAATATTGACATTGACCCGGCGGATTTCACCTTTGCCGCTTTTGGTTGTGTAAACGGTTTCAATAGCATCCAATATGTATTGAAAGCCCTGCTTGGGATACGATTCACCTGCAACCAGCAAAATGCGTTTGTGGCCTTGATTTTCGAGGATTTTTACTTCTTGGGCGATTTCTTCCTGTGTTAATGCCCGCCGTTTGATGGCCTTATTTTTGGCCCGAAAAGCGCAATAAAGGCATTCATTCTTGCACATATTAGAGATATACAGCGGGGCAAACAAAACCAACCGCCGCCCGTAAATGGTCTCTTTGACACGCTTGGCGGTATTAAACAGCTCGCCCAGTAGCTCCGGATCGCTAATGTTGCTTAGAACAGCGACTTCATAAAAATCCAATCCTTTTGCCTGAGAAGCCTTTGAAAGAATATCATATACAGCCGAAGCATCCAGTATAGAGGAGGTTTGTTTGAGGGTCGTTTCGATGGCCTCATCTTTGATGATTGATGCAGTTTTATCTGCCATTTTATATTTTCCTTGATACGAAACAGGACATCCTGCTTTTGCTTGAAAACAGGAAAATTTTTATGCATAAAAAAGAACGTTAACAGAATAAATATATGTAATAAACTAATAAATGTCAATAAAATATGTGAAAATAATAACAATAAAACAGAAAGATTTATAGTACAAAGCAGGTCTTGTATGTCTAATTGAAAGAATTTGAGAATTTCTTTATTATGGTTTTAATATCTTCGAGGTAGATGTAAAGACAGGGAACAAGCACCAACGAAATTCCTGTGGCAAAAAGAATACCGAACCCCAATGAAATTGCCATTGGAATCATAAAGCGTGCCTGCCGCGATGTTTCAAAAATCATCGGTGCTAATCCTCCAAAAGTCGTCAGTGTCGTCAGCAGAATAGGACGAAACCGCCGGACCCCGGCTTGATGGATCGCCTCTATAGCAGGCAAGTTTTCGCTGCTGCGCAGACGGTTGGCGTAATCAATCAACACCAAAGAATCGTTAACTACCACGCCGGACAGCGCCACGATGCCCATCATACTCATCATACTAAGCGAATAGCCCATCAGCAGATGACCGATAATGGCTCCAATAATGCCGAAGGGGATTGCAATCATCACGATAATTGGCTGAAAGTAGCTTCTGAAAGGAATGGCCAGCATTGCATAAATACCCAGCAAAGCAAATAGAAAGCCGATATTAAGGCTTTGCATTCCTTCGCTCAGATCCTGCTGCCGTCCTTCCCATGCATAGCTTAAGCCGGGATAATCTTTTAACAGATTCGGCAGAATTTTGCTTTCCAGCGTTTCCTTGACCTGATTGGTGTCATCAATCGGTTCGACATTAGCGGTTACGGTTACGGTACGCCGGCCGTTCCGCCGCTGAATGCTCGTATAGGAACGGCCGCGTGCAACTTCTGCTGCCTGCATGAGAGGGACATCTTTACCCGATGGTGTCCGTATCAGCAGAGTTTCTATATCATATTCACTTCTGCGCTGGGCAGGCGGAAGCTTTACACGAACCCGTATTTCGTTGCGTCCACGCTGCTGCCGCAGGGCTTCAGCGCCATAGAAGGCATTGCGCACCTGACGGGCGATTTCTTGGGCTGTTAACCCCAGTGCCTGCCCTTCAGGCTTGATTTTGAAATTCAGCTGTTCCTTGCCGGGCGTATAGCCATCGTCGATATCTTTGACATTCGGAAAATTGCTCAGCAAATCAGCCAATTCAGAGCTGGCTTTATCCAGAATAGTGATATCCCGATGACTTAATTCGACAGTTAAAGCGGCTCCTGAACCTAATCCGCCGCGGTCGGATTCAAACCGCAGCGATTCAAGACCCGGTATCTGCCCGACGGCTTCACGCCAAAGCTGTGTCAGCCGGCTTGTACTGATTGGACGGACTTCCGGTTCGGTCAGGTAGATACGCACCTGTGCCTGGTTTTCAGTAATACTGCTGTAAATGCCCTTGCTTAAAAACGCTCCGCCGTTTTCAGCAATAATGCCTTCGGCTTTTTGTGCCAGCAGGTCGCTGACAGCCTTGACTTTTGACATTGGACTGCCGAATGGAAGAACAGCTGTTACCACCGAGACATCGGATTCAACACGAGGCATTAAAATCATACCAATGCGTCCGCTTAAGACATAGCTGAGAATAATCAAGAATACCGCAATCGATGCAGCAACCGTAATCTGCCGGTACCGAATGCAGAAATCCAGAAAACGGCCGAAAATAGTGCGAATGAACCATTCAAACTGCCGGCTGAAGGCCTGCTGCCGGCTGTGCAGAAAAACTGCGACAGCGTTTTTACTGCGGGGCAGGGCGTGGGCTAAGTGTGAGGGGAGAATCAAGGTGGATTCTATCCAAGAGATTGTAAAAATCGTGATGACCACCAAAGGGATAACTTTCCAGACTTTCCCGATAAATCCCGGAATAAAATAAAGCGGCAGAAAAGCGATAATGTTGGTAATAATGCTGAATCCCACCGGCATTACCACATCGCGTGCGCCCAGAACAGCCGCTTGGAAATAGTTCATCCCGCGATTCCGGTATTCATAGATGTTTTCGCCGACAACAATGGCGTCATCCACCACGATTCCCAGTGCAATGATAAATGCAAACATCGAGATCATATTGATGGTAACGTCCATTGCCGGCAGAAACAAAAACGCTCCTAAGAAAGAAATGGGAATCCCCATCGTAACCCACATCGCCAATTTAAATTCAAGAAAAACACCCAGCAAGAGTATCACCAGAATCAGACCGCACAAGGCATTCTTCAGCAGCAGTTCCAGCCTCTGGCGATACACATCAGCGTCATCCCTGTTGATAGCCCAGTGAACTCCCGGGGGCAGCTGTGTTTCAATCCGCGCCATTGCTGCACGGGCTGCCTGGGAAACGCCGATAGGCGTTTGCTTGCCGATACGATAGACTTCGATGCCGATGGCTCGGTATCCGTTAAAAAATGCGGCCTGATCGGTATCTGCAAAGTCATCTTTAACCTCAGCAATATCTTCCAGATAGAGAATGGAGCCCTCTGCTGTGGTGATAATTGGAATTCGCGCAAATTCAGCTGCCCAGTCGCGGCGTTCCTTGACGCGAAGAAGGATATCTCCGCCGGCAGTTTCAATGTATCCTCCGGGCAATTCAATCGCACTGGCCCTGATTTTGGCGGCTACCGACTGCAGCGTCAATCCGTAGGTCCGCAATGTTTCCTGATTAATCAGTACAAGTACTTCATACTCCCGCACACCATCCAGCTCAACCTGTGTGATCCCCGGACTTTGAAGCAAACTGTCCCGAACCTGTTCAGCCACACTCCGCAGCACCCATTCCGAGACATCCCCGTATAAATCAATCTGCAGGACTTCCCGCCGGCGCATAAGAAGACTTACTTCCGGCTCTTCCGCATCCTCCGGAAAAGTAGTAATCCGGTCAATCTCCTGCTTGATATCCTGATAAACCTTCTGCTGGTTGGCACCTTCCAGCAGTTCAGCTGTGACAGTTCCAAAACCTTCGGATGCGACAGCAGTTATCTCCTTAATACCGTCCAATCCCCGAATTGCCTCTTCAATCGATAGAATAATGCCTTGTTCGACTTCTTCCGGGCTGGACCCCGGATAGGGTACACGGACGGTTACTATATCAAGGTCAAACTCGGGAAAAACTTCCTGCTTAATGGTAAAGGCAAGAATTGCACCGCCAATCAGGAAAATCAGCATAATCAGATTCGGCGTGATGCGGTTATAGGTCATCCACCCAATCAGCCCGCGCCGGACTTCGGTGCTTGAAAATGCTTCGCTCACAGGTGGGCCTCCCTGTCTGGGGTTTGCAAAACAGCAGTTTCAGGATCATTGTTCAGCCGGAGCGGCATTCCTTCTACCGGTGCTGAAATATCTGTGGTAACAATTCGCTCTCCGGCCTTGATTCCTTCTGTGACATAAACAGCATCCGCATTCCGGAAAATAATCTGCACCGGCCGGATTTCCATTCTATTCTGGTCATTCATAATCCAGACCGTATTGCCGTCCCGCAGCCAGTCCCGCCTGACTTCAATTACCGATTCAATCGGCCGTCCTTCAATTTCAACCCGCACATACGAGCCGATCAGCAGCTGCGGCAGTGCCGATACGTTGTCTGACAGTCCCAGCGGATTGCTGACGGAAACCAGCAGCTGGGCCATTCGTCCCTGTTCTTCTAATTGCCCCAGCAGGCGAAGAACTCTGCCTTCCCGAAAAATCCCTTCTCCCCAACCGGCATTGTTGAATACCATGACTCGTGAACCCTGTTGAGAATTTTCCGTCGGAATTGCTATCCAGCGAAGCTGATGAACTGGAACAAGGATTTCAATCCAGTATTCATCTGTTCCCAGCAGCGTCAGCAGGGGGGTGGACGGCGAAACCCGTGTGCCCGGATCGATGTGCTTTTTCTGGATAATGGCGTTAAACGGCGATTTGATTGTGCACCGCTGCACATCCAATTGTGCTTTATCAAGAGCCGCCCGGGCCGCTTGGACAGCGGCTTGTGCCTCCTCCAAATGCGGCTTGCGGAGCACCAATTCCTGGTCCTGTTCTGCTAAGGCTTCTTCCAGCAGTTTATATTCCAGTCGGGCAACAGTCTGGTTGCCGTATTCCAATTTCAGATTCAGCTGTGCCCTTGCCAGTTCACTTTGCCGCTGGGCTACGACAGCTTCGTAATCTTTTGAATCGATTTGAATCAGTGTTTGTCCGGCTTCAATAAGGCCTCCCGGTATAACCTCCTCGCTGAGCGAAAGAACCACGCCCGACACTTCCGGATAAAGTGTGGTCATTTTTGCCGGGACGACAGTGCCCATCGCAGATACTGTAGCCGTGATGTTTGTCAGCTGCGCAGTCTGGACATCAACCAGCCGTGCCTGCAGGGCGGGTTTTTCCAGTTTTGCCTGCGGACGGGTGTCCATCTGGTGTTTGGTAAATCCGATGCCCAAAAGTATAATGGCCGCAGGAATCAGATAGCGGATGGCAATGTCTCCTAAATTCTTCCAGATTGGCGAATGCTTCGGCGTTCCGGGCGGCGCTGATTGAGAAGTATTCATCGTGTATTTCCTCTCATTCAAATTGCTCATAGACAATGGCTGTCTGTTGGGGTCTATCTATAGGCCAGCTGCCGGCGATTGAGCGGTATAAGTCGATTCTCCGTTCCAGCAAAATACGCCTTGCCGACAACTCCTGCCGTTCCAAGCTTTGCAGCGATATCAGTGATTCGAGTACACGCAGATAATCCATCTGACCTTGAAGGTATTTATCGCGGTTTCTTTCGTATACCTGCCGGGCCAGCCGTAGCTGTTCCTGCAGACTCCGCATGTATTGGCGCTGATAGTCTTCCTGTGCCAACGCATCTTCTGTTTCTTTTAATGCCGTCAGGATTGTCTGCCCGTATTCGTTAAGTTTCTGCGAAACCGCTGCCCGCCAGCGTGCAATTTCTGCTTTGCGGAGACCCGCATCGAACAGCGGCCCTGTGATGTCGGCTGCCAGATTGGCCAGCCAGTCTTCAAACAGGTCTTTCGTTTGTTGGGCAGATGTTTCAGCGCCGGCGAACAACCCGATAGACGGATACTGGTCGGCAATAGCGGCAGCCAGCCGCAAGTCTGCCGCTTGTACCGCCTTGTAAGCTTTTTGCACATCAGGCCGTCTCTGTAAAACATCCGACGGAAGTCCTATCGCCGGCAGACCGGCCGGTTCCGGCAGCTCCATTGGCGTGTCTGTCCATACCAGACCGGGTTTTTCCCCGCACAGTACAGACAATTGATGCTGCAATAAAACCAGTGTTTCCTGATTTTGAACAGCTTGTCCGCGGCTGGATTCAACCAGCTGTTTTTGCCGCAGCACATCTGAAGCCCCGACTAGACCCTGTGCAAACTGGGTTAAGATAATAGCCAGCACTTTTTCATTAATCTCCAGCTGTTTTTGAATGACGCCAGCCTGCTGCTTGGCCTCTGCCAGCTGATACCATGTCTTGGCAGCGGCGGCACTGAGCGTAATTGCCGCTGTCTGTATGTCATCTGCTGCTGCCTGGGCATCCAAAACCGCTGCCTGACGCAAGGAGCGAATGCGCCCCCAAAAATCCAATTCGTATGAAATAGATGCCCCTGCTGAATACGCTGAAGAATAATTCACAATATCGCTTGCTTCAGTCCGGCTGCGCTGTGCTTGTGTGCTGTAACCGGCTTGGGGGAAAAGGCCGGCTCCGGCAATCCGGGCTGTCTGCTCGGCCTGACTGAGACGATCCCACGCTGAGCGGATGGAAAAATTATTCTCCAATGCCGTTTCTATTAGGCGGTTCAGATTTGGGTCATTCAGCGATTCCCACCAGCGCTGGCACAGGGCTTCGGTTCCATCACGGGAAAACGCTTCCGGCGCAGCGGCCGGCATTTTGAAACCTCGCGGCTCAATAGGCGCACATCCCAGTAGCCCAGCCGTCCACACAAGCAATACGGCTTTCTTTATGCTCTCAATCGGCACAATCTATTCCTCCGTCAGACAGAGGCAAACTATAATTGTTATGATTTCTCAAATACATCTTGACTCTCTTTCACAGCATTAATGCCTCCCAAGGAAAAGAGGGTGATATGCTCCACAAGGGCTTCAAAAAGCGATTCTTTACTCATGGAAGCTGTAAAAGCAGGAAATTTCCCGCGTTTGAGGCCAATGCCGAAACAGAGATGGATAATGCTCATGGCACAAAAGTTGACCTTATTGTCTGTGGCCTCATTTCCTAGCAAATCCCGAATTATGCCGCGAATATGTTCGCGGAGGGGACTGATGGCATCATTTTTGACCAGTTCAATCGCCTCGGTCGGATTGGCCAATTCCATCAGGAGAATCTGGCCGGCATGCCCCAGCGTTCCCGCATCCAGCATCCGATGCAAATGCGAGCGGATAAGTGCTTTCAGCCGCTCAACAGGTCCGGCATTGGGGGCGAGCCCTCCATCCAGCGGGTATTTGTCAAGAGCTTTTTGAAAGGCATTGTGCCAGGGTAACATCCCCCATTTTTAGGTCCATTGACTAAGTTAGGATTTCCCTGTAAAGAGGTCTTGAATTATTGGAATTACAGGAGAAATCGTTATGCGAAAGAAGCGGTTTAGTGAAGAGCAGATCGTTC
>Ga0209506_1000823_pt1 | contig 36944 bp, 26 predicted proteins | sample AD_JPNHG2_MetaG_FD_184409 | JGI IMG/M metagenome (GOLD analysis project Ga0209506, IMG submission 184409) | Active sludge microbial communities of municipal wastewater-treating anaerobic digesters from Japan - AD_JPNHG2_MetaG (SPAdes) (version 2) | ecosystem: Engineered > Bioreactor > Anaerobic...
GCACAACATCTCTCCCACCACGCCCGCGACGTAGTAGCAGTACTCGCGCAGTTCCGCCCCGTCGCGTATCGCGGGGTAGGGCCGCCCGCGTTCAGCGCTGCGCGTCAGCAGCCGGCACACGCCGCTCATCATCTTGTGCGCGCAAGCTTCCAACGCCTGCCGGTAGGCCGGCTCGAGCCGCCGGATTCGCGCCAGTACTTCTGCGGCATCCTGCATCAAGGCCCGCTCGCTGGCGCTCTCGCCGATGGGCCGGGCCAGGTTGCCGGGCGGGACCGGTTCAGGCGAACTCAACGCCACTTGCAGCTCGCTGAACAGCTCGCGGCGCTGCTCAGGCGACAGCTCCGGCGCATCCTCCAGCGTGTCGACTATCCGCATCAGCAAATACGCCAGGCCGACCGGCTCTGCCAAGCCGCGCGGCAGCATGGGGATAAGTATCGCGTACGTGCGCGACACACCGGCCAGATGCTGAGCGGTGAACTCTTCCATACGGCTCTACGTCGAGCTGCGCTCGCGCGGCGCCGGCTCGCCATTGCTGAGCGCCTCACGCGCAGCCTTCACCGCCCGCCGCACGGCCAGTGCGATGCCGGCGGCGTCGATCCCGGCCTCGGCCATTTGCCAGGCGCGCGATCCGTGCCGGTAGAACCGGTTTTCGGCCAGCCCCAGGCGGATAATTCCATCCGTCGGCAAGCCCAGCCGATTAGCAGTTTCCAGCACAGCGCTGCCGAAGCCGCCCGCGACCGAATGATCTTCGATCGTCAGCACCGGCGTGCCGCGCGTGATCGCGGTCGTGAGCATGTCCTCATCAATCGGTTTGGCGAAGCGCGCGTTCACGACGCAGGCGTCGATGCCCTCCGCCTCAAGCGTCTGGGCGGCCTCCAGCGCGGACTGCACTGTTGCACCATAGGCGAGTAACGTCGCATCCACGCCCTCGCGCATCGTCCGGCTCTTGCCCACATGGAACGGCGGCGCCTCGCCGTACGGATCGGGCACGCTGTCGCGCGGGTAGCGAATCGTGTAGGGCTGCTCGAGCTGCTGTCCGAGCCGTAGGGCCGCCAGCAGTTCCGGCTCGTCGGCCGGCGCCATCAAAACCATGTTCTGGAAGGCTCGCAGGTATGCGATGTCGAGGTAGCCGTGGTGCACCGCGCCGTCGCCGCCCACCAATCCGGCGCGATCCAGGCAGAAGCCGACCGGCAAACCCTGCAAGGCCACTTCCTGGAAAATGTGGTCGAAGGCCCGCTGCAGGAACGTCGAGTACACGCAGACCAGCGGGCGCAAGCCGCTCTTGGCCATGCCGGCCGCAATGTCCACCGTGCAGCCTTCGGCGATGCCGCAGTCCAGGACGTTCTCGGGGTACACCTCGCGCACCTTGGCCAGCCCCGTGCCGTCGGGCATAGCGGAGGTCAGGGCGTGCACGCGCTGGTCCTCGCTGATCACCTGCTTGAGCGCTTCGGCGAACGCGGCGGTCCAGCTCTTGCGCTCACTCTTGACCACGGTCACCGAATCGCCATCGACCTCCAGCTTGCCGGGACTATGAAAAGCGCAGGGGTCTTTGGAAGCCCAGGTACACCCGCGGCCCTTGATCGTGTGTACGTGTAGCAGCACCGGGCGCGGCACATCCTTCAGCAACTGCAATATGTCCAGCAGATGCTTGAGATCGTGCCCGTCCACCGGGCCGACGTACTTGAAGCCCAATTGCTCGAATATTTGGTGCGGCGAAACGGAGGCCTTGATGCTGTCCTTGAGGTACTCCAGGGCGTCTTTCACGCTCTGGCCGACCAGCGGCACTTTCGGCAGCGCCGCCGAGACTTGACTCTTGACCTCCTCATAGAGGCTGCTGACGCGGAAGCGGGCCAGGTACTTGGCCAGCGCGCCCTGCGTCTTGGATATGCCCATCGAGTTGTCGTTGAGCACTACCAGGAATTGGCGCCTCAGCGTGCCCGCCTGGTTCAAACCCTCGAACGCCGTGCCGTTGACGATACTCGCGTCACCTACAAGCGCCACCGCCCGGACGTCGCGCCCCAGCAGGGCATCGGCCCGCGCCATGCCGACCGCGGTCGCGATGGCCGTGCCGGCATGCCCCACGTCGAACAAGTCGTACTCGCTCTCCGCCGCGCAGGGGAAGCCGCATATCCCGCCGGCCTGCCGCAGGGAGTCGAACGCCGCATTCCGCCCGGTCACCAACTTGTGAACGTACGCTTGATGTCCCACGTCCCATAGCAAGCGGTCGCGGGAAAAGTCGAACACGCGGTGCAGCGCCAGCGTCAATTCCACCACGCCCAGGTTGCTGGCCAGGTGCCCGCCGCGCTTGCAGACGACCTCGATAATCCGTGAGCGGATTTCCTCCGCAAGCTGCGAAAGCTGCTCCAGCGAGAGCTGCCGCAAGTCTTCCGGAGACCTGATCGTGTCGAGTATTCTGTCGCCCAAAACGCTTCCTCGGTTCTCAGTGTTTCTTGCCACCTTAGCGATCGCGTGCGATCACGTACTCGGCCAACTGCCTCAGCCGGTCGGCCGCCGGGCCGAACATCTGCAAGGCGTCGCGGGCCGCCAAGTATTCACGCCGCGCGGCCGCACGGCTGGCTTCGAGGCCATGCGCCGCCGGATAGGTCTGTTTGCCGGCTGCGGCGTCTTTGCCCGCCCGCTTGCCCAGAGTAGCAGTGGAACCGGTGGCGTCCAGTAAATCATCAATGATTTGAAAGGCCAGTCCCAACCGCCGTCCGTAGTTGCCCAGGGCTTCCAGAGCCGCCGGGCTCGCTCCAGCACACAGTGCCCCGAGCCGGCAGGCCGTCTCAATCAGCTTCGCCGTCTTGTGCAGGTGGATGTATTCCAATAACTGCGCATCGGTAGGACGCTGCTCTCCGGCCACGTCGGCCGCCTGGCCTTCTATCATCGCCAGCGTACCAACTGCCAGCGTGCGCTGCAGCGCTACCGCCAGTTCGGGCGGATATTCGGCTGCCAACAGCGCGAACGGCTGCACCGCCAGCCAGTCTCCGGCGAGAATCGCGCAGGCCTCGCCGTAAACCTTATGATTACAGGGCTTGCCGCGCCGCAGCTCATCGTCGTCCATGGCCGGCAGGTCGTCGTGTATCAACGAGAAGGTGTGAATACACTCCAAGGCCACCGCGGCCGCAACGGCCCGCTCCTCGTCGCCGCCACACACGCGGCAGGATTCAAGCGTCAATACGGGTCGGAAACGCTTGCCCGGCAGTGTCATCGAATAACGTACGGCTTCGGCCAGGCGGCTGTGCGGCCCGACTTTCTCCAAACAACTCTCCAGACGGGTGCACATGGCCTGATCGGCCCGTTCCCGCAGGCTTTCGTACCAGTCTCGCCAATCTGAAGAAGACTCGCCGCGCAGCATTTTTTTTCGGTCAAAAAATGGGGCGGCGTGCGGAAAAGGGATTCCGAACCGTCGCGCCATTGGCAAAACTTATACTATACGGCGTAGCGGCCTGACTAGCTAGCGCGCTAACCACCCTAACAGCGGGCAACACCCGCCGCAGTTTCCGGAGTTTCCCACGCCGTTGCTCGCACGATCGAGGACGCCCGTGTAGGATGCCGCCCGCGCGCCCCTGAGACTGAGCTGTTCGGATTACCGGCTACATCAGATTGTCGCGGCGTCACCGCGGCTGCTATGGAGCCGGCGCTCGGTGAGCGCCGGAGGAGCACTGCATGAACTTGAAGCAAGAAAGGTACTCCAAGTTCGCCCTGGTTCGGGAAATGATGGACACCGTGGACGTTGTCGCCAGCTTCGATCCCGGCCGGACGGCACAGGTCGCCCAGGAAATCAAACGCGTCGGCCGGCTGCTGCTGGCCGGCGAGGGTTCCAGCCGCATTGTGCCGGCCAAGAATGCCATTCGAAAAGCCCTGACGTGGGGCCTGGATTTGCAGGTCGTCACCGACGGGTCGCGTCAAGCCGCGCACTACGATCTCGCCAAATTCGCCGTCTTTTGCGCATCAAACTCCGGCCGCACCAAAGAGGTGGTGCTGCTAGCCAGGAAGCTGGCCGAGGCGGGCAATCCGCACCGCTACGGGCTGAGCGCCAACCGCGGGACGCTGCTCGAAGAGGTGGTTAAGCACATTTTTGTGCTGACGTGTGGCTGGGAGCAGGCGGTGGCGGCGACCAAGAGCGTGGTCGAGCAGGCGTTGTTTTATCAGTCGTTGCTCTGCCACATGGGCGGCCGAAAAATGACCCCTGACCTGGACGGTCTGGCGGAGAAAATTCGGCACGTCCTGACCCTGCCTATCGACCCGCAGATCGTACAGAAGGCGATGAAGGCGACAACGATTTACTTTGCGGGCTACAACGACGGGGTGGCCGAAGAGCTGACGCTCAAGACAAACGAGATCACGCGCCGCAAGTCGGACTTCCTCGAGGGGACATACGCCATACACGGCGTCGAGGAGGTCATGGACCCGAGCGACGTTGTGTTCGTAATCGACCCGATCCAGGAAGAAGTGGAGAAGTTCCAGGAAGTGCTGGTAAAGGGCGTGGGCCTGACGGTGATCGCGATCGCCGACCGCCCGACGCCGTTTCCCACGATCCAGGTGCCGGCGGCCGGCGAGCTGACGCCCATGGTCTACCTGTGTACCGGATGGAATCTGCTGGTTGAGATCGGTTTGGCCCTGGGCATAAACCTGGATAAGCCGGAGCGTGCGCGAAAGGTCGGCAACGAATTGGTGGTATAACCAGCCCGCGACTCGAGCTTCCGGCGCGTGGTGTAGTGCGAGGCTTGGCCCTGCCAAGCTTGGGTTCCATGCCCAAGGTTGGGTGCCATGCCCAAGGTTGGGTGCCATGCCCAAGCTCTAAGCGCGGGCATGCCTTCGGCGTGTGCCTGGGTGCCATGTCCAAGCTCTAAGCGCGGGCATGCCCTCGGCGTGTGCGAACCGAAAGTTTGCACCCCCCGCACGGTTCATCGTATTGGTTCATGAGGCGCAAAATCGGGCAACGCGCTAAATAGCAGCAAGGTGTTCGGCTCACGAGGATAAGAGCATGCGTGAAGTCAAAGTACTGCCGCTGGAGGAGTTCGGGCGCGAGTTTGTTCCGCCGCAGTACCGGCCCGCAGGCCAGGACGAGTACTACTTACGAAACCAGCAAGTCGGGCGCCCCAAGGACTATTGGCGGCACCTGCGGGCCGACGAAATCGAGACGCTGGTCAAGAACAACAACACCTGCGCTGACTGGGACCACATGCTCGTGGCCGACCCCTTCGATCCGCGCCTGATCAAGAACAGCGAGTTTTACGGCCTGGTGCGGATCGGGCGGATGGAGCGCGTGATTCTGGAACACCATGATTTGCAGAAGCCCGTGGGCATTTCCGGCAGCTTGATCATCAATTGCGACATCGGCGATAACTGCGCCATCAACAACGTCCGCCACTTGGCGCATTTCATCCTGGGCGCGAATGTGATGCTGCTGAACATTGACGAAATGCATACCACCAACTACGCCAAGTTCGGCAACGGCATCGTCAAGGACGGCGAAGACGAAAAAGTGCGCGTCTGGCTGGACCTGGTGAACGAGGCGTCCGGGCGGGCGGTGATCCCCTTTGACGGGATGACGACCGCCGACGCCTATCTCTGGGCCCGCTACCGTGAAGATGCCGAGCTTCAGGCCCGCCTGCGGCAAATAACGGAAAACCAGTTCGATTCGCGCCGCGGCTTCTATGGCACCGTGGGCGACGCCTGTGTCATCAAGAACTGCCGCATCATCAAGGACGTCAAGATCGGACCGTGCTGTTACATCAAAGGCGCCAACAAGCTTAAGAACCTGACCATCAACTCCAGCGCCGAAGAGCCCACGCAGATCGGCGAAGGCGTGGAACTGGTCAACGGCATCATCGGCCTGGGCTGCCACGTCTTCTATGGTTGCAAGGCGGTACGTTTCGTGCTGTGCGACAACTCCAACCTCAAGTACGGCGCCCGCCTGATTCACTCTGTATTGGGCAGCAACTCTACTGTTTCCTGCTGCGAAATCCTGCACAATCTGGTGTTCCCGGCACACGAACAACACCACAACAACTCGTTTCTGACGGCCGCGCTGGTCAAAGGCCAGAGTAACGTGGCGGCCGGGGCCACGCTGGGCTCAAACCACAACAGCCGCGCCAACGACGGCGAGATTGAGGCGGGGCGCGGCTTTTGGCCGGGGCTGTGCGTGACGCTGAAGCACTCCAGCCGCTTTGCCAGCTTCACCTTGCTGAGCAAGGGCAATTACCAGGCCGAGTTGAACATCCCGCTGCCATTTGCACTGGTGAACGACAATCAGGCCGCGCAGCGTCTGGAGGTGATGCCGGCGTTCTGGTGGCGCTACAACATGTATGCTCTGGCCCGGACTACTTGGAAAGTACGGGTTCGCGACACGCGCAAAACCAAGACCCAGAACATTGAGTTTGATTCGCTGGCGCCGGATACCATCGAGGAAATCTTCGACGCCCTGCGCCTGCTGGAAATCTGGACCGCGCGGGCGCGACTGCGGGCCGATGGAAAGGACGCGGCCGAACACAGCCTTGAAGATCTGGCGGCGCTCGGGCGGGAACTGCTGCTAAGCAGCCCGCAGCGCACGGCAGGTCTGGAAGTGCTCGGCGAGAACATGGAGAAGAGCGACCGCAAGGTGGTCATTATGAAGCCGCGCGAGGGCTATCTCGCCTATCGCGAAATGCTTCACTACTACGCGGTCAAAAACCTGGTGGCCTACTTGTCCGCCCATCCGCAGGCCACCTTGGACACCATGGGCAAGGACCTGGCCGGACCGCGGCAGCGCGAGTGGGTCAACCTGGGCGGACAACTCATGCGCGGCCCGGACAGCGCCCGGCTCATTAGCGAGATCAAGGCCGGCAAATACCGTAACTGGTTTGAGATTCACGCGGCATACGACAAGCTGTGGGCGGAGTATCCAAAGCACAAACAGCAACACGCGCTGGCGACGCTACTCGAGCTGCTTGGGGTGACCAAATTGACCCCGGAGATCTGGGACGCGGCGCTAACCGAGGCGGTGCGAATCCAGGAATTCGTCTGCCAGCAGGTCTACATCAGCCGCAAGAAGGATTACGACAATCCCTTCCGCCAAGCTACGTTCCGCAATGCGGAGGAGATGCGGGCGGTCCTCGGCACGCCGGAGGAGAACAGCTTCGTCCGGCAGACGAAGAAGGAGACGGAGGCTTTCAAGGCGCTGGCGGAGGAGATGCGCAAGCGAGTGTAGAACAAAAGCACTCAGCCGCGCCGCTGATCAAACATGCAGTTCAGCGCTGGGCGCCGGCCCGAGGTCCAGCCCCTTCAGCGCCGGACCAAGAATGCGCTTCAAGTACTCGCGCGTCTGTTGCGGGGCCAGGCCGACGTAGCGCTGTGGGTTCAGCAGGCCGGACCATTTCACGTGGACAAACGCCGGATCGGCCTTCAGACGCTCCAGCAGGTCGTTCGGACGGCCAAGTTGTTTCACGCCCTCGCCGGCGGCCTGACTGTGTTCGCGCAAACGCTCGTGTAGTTGCTGGCGATCGCCGCCGCCTGCGACGGCGGCCATCAGAATCTCTTCGCTGGCGATGAACGGCAGTTCGGCCGCCAGGTGTGCCTCGATCATGGCCGGGTAGACGACCAGGCCGTCAAAAATGTTGTTCAACAGGATGGCCAGCGCGTCGGCGGTCAAGAAGGCCTCGGGGACGACGAGGCGCTTGTTGGCGGAATCGTCCAGCGTGCGTTCGAGCATCTGCGCCGCATGCGTGTGATAGGCCGAGCTGATCAGGCTGATTAGGTAGCGGGCCAGGCTGGTGGCGCGCTCGCAGCGCATCGGGTTGCGCTTGTACGGCATGGCGGAACTGCCGACCTGCCGGCGCTCGAAGGGTTCTTCAATTTCCTTCAGCATGGCTAGAATGCGGATGTCGTTGCACAGCTTGTGCGTCGCGCCGGCCAGCAGCCCGAGGGCGGCCAGAATCTCGGCGTCGATCTGGCGCGAGTACGTTTGTCCTACGACCGGATAGCAGTGCTCGAACCCCAGGCGGCGAACGAAAGACTGCTCCAGCCGGCGAACCTTCGCCCGGTCGCCCAGGAGCTGGAGGAAGGAAGCCTGCGTGCCGGTCGCACCGCGTAAGCCGCGGCAGGCGAGGTTGCGGCGGACGCGATCGATGGCCTGCGTCGCGCGCAGCAGATCGTCGAGCCACAGGGTGGCGCGCTTGCCCACGGTCGTGAGCTGGGCCGGCTGAAGGTGCGTGAAGCCCAGCGTCGGCAAATCGGCGTTACTCTCGCAAAATGGGGCCAACACGCGCATTGCCGCCACCAGCCGCCGCTGGAGCAAATCGAGCGCGGCGCGCATCAGGAGCAGGTCCGCATTGTCGACCACGTCCATGCTCGTGAGCCCCAGATGGATGATTCCGCGGGCGGCGGGGGCGGCGTCCCCGAAAGCGTGAATGTGGGCCATTACATCGTGCCGCGTTTGACGCTCGTACTCCGCGACGGCGTCAAAATCGATGTCATCCACCGCGGCCTGCATGGCGCGAATCTGGCCGGCGGTAATGGGCAGCCCTAACTCGCGTTCCGCTTCGGCCGCGGCCACCCAGATGCGGCGCCAGGTGGAGTAGCGCTGCTGCGGACTCCAGATCGCGACCATCTCGCGCGAGGCGTAGCGCGCCGCGAGCGGGTGCTCAAATGTCGGCTTCGATTTGAAAATCGAACTTCGTGGCTTCGTAACCGGCTTGCGCTGGCGCTTCGGGCTCGGGTCAGGCGGACTGGGACGGCGCGGTCTGCTCGGGCGCGGCATGTCACGACTCCAGCGCCTGCTTTACATCGGCGATCAGGTCTTCGGTCGCCTCCAGGCCGGTGTGCAGGCGGATGATCCAGGCGGGCTGCTGCGGGTCCTTCGAAATAAACGTCCCACCGATTACCAGGCTCTCGTAGCCGCCCCAGCTCACGCCGATCGTGAACAGGCGAGTGCGGTCCATGAAGCGGTTCGTCGCCTCGCGCGACTGGTCGTGCAGCTCAAAACTGAACAGCCCGCTGTAGCCGCGAAGCTGGCGGCGGCCGATCGCGTACTGCGGATGGCTCTCCAGGCCGGGGTGATACACGCGGCGGACGGCCGGGTGCTGCTCGAGAAAGCGGGCCAGCGCCAGCCCGCTGCGCTGGTGCTGTTCCATGCGCACCTTCAGCGTGCGCAGCCCGCGAATGAGCAGCCAGGCGGCGAATGGGTCGCACACGCTGCCGAGCAGCTCCAGCTCCCGGAAAACCCGGCGGCGAAGGGTGTCTTCACGCCCGGCGACCAGGCCCGCGACTACGTCGCTGTGGCCACCGATGAACTTCGTGGCGCTGTGTACGACTAGATCACAGCCCAGGTCCAGCGGGGTCTGGAAGCACGGCGTCGCCCACGAGTTGTCGAAAACCGTGACCACTCCACGCGCGCGTGCCGCGGCCGCGATCGGCGCAACGTCCGGCATCTCGAACAGCCCACTGGTCGGGCTTTCGAGGTACATGAGCCTGGTGTTCGGCCGGATGGCCGCCTCGAAGTCGGCCGGGTCGCAGCTATCAACGAAAGTGGTCTCGACGCCGAACCGCGGCAGGTAGTCGCGCAAGTAGCGTCGGGTCGGCCAATAAATCGTGCCGCTGGCAACTACATGGGCGCCGGCGTGAACGCAGGCATTAATGGCGGCAGCGATCGCGCCCATGCCCGAACCCAGGGCCAGGGCCCAGTTGCCGTGCTCGAGGCGGGCGATTTTCGCTTCCAGCACCGCGGTGGTGGGATTGCCGACGCGGGTGTACTCGTAATACGGACTATCGGGGGCTTCGCGCTGCTCCCAGGCGGCTGAGTCGGGGAACATGAACGTCGAAGCCTGGTATATCGGCACGGCGACCGCGCCCCGCTGGGCCATGCGGTCTTCGCCAAAATGGGCACAAAGTGTTTCAAAGTCGGCGCCGGGCACCGGATCATGCCGCGGCGGCGGCGGCGACATTTGAAAACTATAGGGGTCGAGAGCTAGGGGATCCATGTCCACAAAATCGCCGCAGGCGCGCCGGCGGTCAAGGGGCGACCCGCGTTTGGCAGCCGCCATTCATCAATCCGGCGTGATGCCCCCGCACGGCGCCCTATGGCTTGCCGTTCGGGGAGCGCAGCGGAGAAAGGTGGAAAACGGCCCCGCAGCCGGGGCGGTTGCAGCGCACCGTCAGCGTCGGGATGGTCGCGAATTCCTGCGGCTCGGTATTGAGCATCGCCAGAACGGTCGGCAGAATCGAATGGGCGGCGTGGATGCACAACCCGGCGGGCAGCGTGGCCGTTATGCTGAATTCCGGCGGCAGCGAGGCGGCGGCCGGGCAGATATCGATGTTTGAAGCGCGGGCCAGCACCACGCGTACGCGGTGCGCCTCGACCGCTGAGGCCGGCACATTTGGCTCGGCAGCGGATCGCGCGCCCGGATCGGCCCAGGACGGCAACTTTGCCGGATCACCTTCGGCTCGCGCTCCTGCCGCCTCTCCGGCGCCGGGATTTTGAGACGAGCCTGCGGCAGCCGTGGAATCTGCATCGAATACGATCACGTCGCTCTCGCGGTCGAGCGCCATATTCACAAGCTCGTCGGCGCGTGCGTTCTCTTCGCGTTTGATGTGCCGCAGCGTCCAGCGCGGGGCCCGCAGCAGGAAAAGTTGGGCTTGCTCGTAGAGCTGCTGAAGTTTTGGGCTCTTAACGTCGTATTCGCCCGTAACCTGCCGCACGAGCAACTCGCTGTCGGAGTAAATCGAAAGCGTCTGCGGGCCGCACTTTTCGGCGCGCATCAGCGCCCGCAACAATGCCTGATACTCGGCGGCGTTGTTCGTCTGGCGGCCGAGGAAGTAGCCCGCCTCGTGAATCGGTTGACCGTCGTCGGTGTGGATCACAACTCCGGCCGCAGCCGGGCCGGGATTGCCGCGTGCCCCGCCATCAACGTGAATAATCAGGCCCACGCGCCGCTCACGGAATCACTTCCTCTTATCTATATATAGGATACGGCCGCAATTCGGGCAGCTCTGCACATCGTCGCGGACCATGGCGGCGTTGAAATGTTCCGCGGAGATGCTCATGTGGCAGCCGCTGCAGATGAATTCGTCGCGGCGCGGGTGCGTGCGTTCGATTTTCGCGAGGACTTCGCCTTCGTACCGTTCCGACAGGCGTTCGAAGAGGTTGACGGTTCTTCCTTCGAGCTGGGCGATGGATTCCTCGCGCCGCGCCTCCAACTCTTTCAGCTTGTCGGAAAAGGTCGCCATGGCTCCGCTGGCCTGGGCTTGAAAATCGCGCAGGCGGTCGGCCTCGGCCCGTTCGACCTCCTCTGCCGCGGCCACAGCCTGGCGCTGTTTGTCCATTTCGGCCATGAGTTCCAGTTCGCGGCTCTCAAGGCGGTTAGCGTCTGCTTTTTCGTTATTGAGGTCAGCCAGGACGGCCGCGTATTCCTTGTTGGTCCGGACCGTGTTGAGGTGCTCGCGCAAGCGGGATACGTGCGCCTGGCGGCCTTTCAGATCCAGATCAATCGTATCGATTTCTATCTGCGTGCGTCGCAGGCGTTCCTGTTCTGCGGCCAGCCGGTCACGCGCGGCTTGCAACTTGGCGGCTTGGCGTTCGACCAGGCGCTGTTTCTGCGCAAGCTGGCGGCGAATATCCACGAGCTGAAGTTCGATATCCTGAAGCTCGAGCAAGGCGCCGAGCGTCGTTCCCATTCAACTCTCCCACGGGTGTCAAGAACCCATGATTATGCCACAGATCGACGCGGGCGGCAATAGAAGCCGGAACATCAGCAGCACCCAAGCCGGCCAACCGTGGCAAAAAGGGGGCAGGGGGCAACCGGTAGCGTGCCTGGGCGTCGGGCCAGGGCGTCAACGTGTGCGGCGTGACGTCGGGTGCCATGTCCCGTCGGGTGCCATGTCCAAGCTGTAAGCGCGGACATGCCCTCGGTTAAGTGCATCTCAAGTTCCAGACGGCCAACCGCCGGCCCGTCCGGCCTCCTGGCACCGCGTCCCCACCGCCCATTTTTTGACGGCGGCAGCTTGCACGGGCCGTCCGCTGGTTGAGAATGCCGAAAAACAGTCAGGAGTAGGCATGACACGCCTGTTCGAAAAATATGCGGGGCGCGCTACGCGCTGCATGTTAACGGGACGCTGGTGCGGAGCGTTTCTGGCCGTCGGCCTCCTGAGCGCCTGGGCCGCCATTGCCTGGACCGCGCCGCCGGCGGAGCATCGCCAATCCGGCGACCTGCGGCGCTCGCCGGTGGTCGACGTATTTGAGCGCTGCCGCGAGGCGGTCGTGAACATCAGCACCACGCGCGTGGTTCAGATGCGCTCGGTGAGTTTGTTTGAGAGCATATTTGACTTCGCCCCGCGCGTGCGGCGGCATAAGGTTCACAGCATCGGCTCGGGAGTGGTCATCCATTCAGCGGGTTACGTGGTGACCAACGCGCACGTCGTGGCCCAGGCTTCTGACGTGCAGGTCACCTTCTCTGACGGCAAGAGTGAAACCGCGGAAATTGTGGCGGTTGACCCCGAGCACGACCTGGCCGTCCTGAAGGTTTCCGGCGAGCACGCGTTCGCCAGCGTGAAACTGGGGCACACCGGCGACATCCTGGTGGGCGAGACCGTGGTCGCGATCGGCAACCCGCTGGGGCTGCAGCACACGGTGACCGCGGGCATCGTCAGCGCGCTGGGGCGCGACCTGGTGTTCAACGACAATGTGACCTACAAAAACCTCATCCAGACGGACGCGTCGATCAACCCGGGCAACTCGGGCGGGCCGCTCCTGAACGTAAACTGCGAATTGATCGGAATTAACACCGCTATTCGCGGCGACGCGCAGAACATCGGTTTCGCCATTCCGGTCGACCGCCTCTGGGAGACGCTGCCCGTCATGCTTGACCTGGAGCGCCGCGAGCGCGTTCAAGTGGGGCTGCGCGTCAGCGGCCCGCGGGCGGAGGTTGAGGAGGTGCGCCCGGGCAGTCCCGCCGCCGACGCCGGCCTTAAAGTCCGGGACCAAATTCTGCGGGTAAACGGCGAGCCGGTTCGGGACGGCATCGACTACTACGTGCACCTGCTGAACGCGCACCCCGGCGACAATATGAACCTGGCCGTCAAGCGCGGCGGAAGAACCCTGGATTTCGACGTACCCATACGGGTCACGCCGCTGCCCGACGGCGACAGCCTGGCCCGCAAGCTTTTGGGTATTAAGCTGACAACCATCCCCAGCCGCGTGCGCCGCCAATATGACCTGGCCGGGCTGACCGGCATGATGGTGGAGGAGGTCGAGCGCAACGGCCCGGCCCGCAAAGCGCTGGAGCCCGGCGACATCATTCGCCAGATCGAGAACATGCCGACCACCAGCCTCAAGCAGGTCGGCCTGGTGCTGGAGCAGGTGGTTCCCGGCGACGCGGTGGACATCGAACTGATCCGCTTCGAGCGCGACGGCGTCTACCTGATCAACATCTCCATCCCGACGCGGAAGTAGACCAACGCGGAAGTAGAACATTCGCCGCCAGAATGCGCGGATGGCGCGTGTGTGCGCGCCCGGCGGCCATCAGCTTTGAGCTATCAGGTGTGACAAGAAGTTGCCGCGGGTGCCGGAGCACGTCCAGCGCGAGGTCAACGTCACGTGCGTTGTAAGAGGCCAGATTGAGGACACTGATACAAGGCAATTGCAATAAAGTTATAGGACATACAAAGAAGTAATACGTTCTCTAAACTGCGACCCTGTCAGTACTTATGTGCTACGTCAGCGAGGCGCGATTGAATTATAACAGAAAAAATGTTATATTTCATTGCTTGGTTTGACGATGCTTCCGCGGAGGCGCGCAGTGGAAGAGCTTGGACTTTATGAGGTCAGGTTTATTGGACCCGCGTTTTTTGAAGCTCGAAACCTGTGTCGCGAGACCTTCGACAGAATGGCTCTTCGGGACCACCTGAGAAAGCTCGAGCACTGGGAGCACGACGATGTGGGTGGTTTGGCGGTCGACCTTGACTGGTTTTGGATACGTGATTTCAAGGAATTGCGCTTAGCGGAGGTGCTCATCGACGATGAACTCGGCGGGCATGCCGATTTGCGAGCGGTCGTTTTCGTGCCTACGGAGGCGTACCCCTATGCCCGCGACGGGAAGCGCGTGATATGGGTGCTGAGCGTGCTGGACAAACAGGACGATCAGTACACGCTCGCCGAAACCGCCAACCTGTGGCTGCGGCGAAAATCAGTGCAGAGGTATTACGAACGAGAATCTGCGGGTGAGTACGAGCGTTTGAATGATTTAACCGATTGAGCCGCGATTGTGCACCCGGGGAGTTATAAAATGAAAGTTGATAGGAAGCCGATGCTCTCACAAGAAATACCCAAGGAGCAACTCGCCGTCGGGGCCGCATTCCTGCGCGCGTTCATGGAATGCGATGATGAAATTCAGAAGCATGTCGTCCAACTGGCCAAATTAGCTGGTTCGCCGGAAGCGACGGATAGAGAGAAGACGATGGCTCTCTATTCGATTGCCGAAGCGCTGCGACCTGTAATGCATAACGGTCACCTGGGCATCTCGGTCGACGAGGCTGACCAGATTGCGGTCGAGGACCGGCCGGACGGTGCGGCGGCGCTGGCGCGCTTGCAGAATCAAAAGAAAGAGTTTTCCGAGCGCCTGGCAGCGCTGATGGAGCGGAAGAACATCAGCCAGGCTGAACTGGCCAAGGCGATCGGCGTCAGCCAGCCGGCCATTTCGCTGCTGCTTGCGCGCAAGTGCCGCCCGCAAAGACGCACGGTTGAGAAGTTGGCCGAAGCTCTGAACGTCGAAACTCGGGAACTCTGGCTCGAGGGATAGTCAAACAGAAGTGAACGCATTTGCAGGCCCGGCTGCCGTTGGGTCGCCGGGCCTTTTTCGTAGCACAGCGTGCTGACGCAAGGGCAGGGGCTCGGAGATCAACGGAGCATCGAGAGCGCGACTACTTAACGGCCAGCAAGGGCCGTTAACGCGGCAAACTCGAAGCTTGCGCTTCAGGTAGTGCCGCAGGCCGGGCTTCCCGCCCAGGCGGCGCGCAGTTCGCTGACCGGGACGCTGTGGCCGCCCACGCTCAGTAGGTCGTCGCGCCTGACCATTCCCAAATCCAGAATCCGCACTCCGCGCCGCGACATCATTGCGCCCAGCTTCCCCGCGTCCGCCGTTTCGATCACATACCCCGCGCACATTCCTGCAAAGGGCGACGTGTTCGGGTTGCCCTCACCGGCGCTTCGGGTTGTTTGGCCCTGGCTTGCGCTTCGGGCTCGGATTGCATGGCCCTCGCTGGCACCTTGCGCTCGCATTGGACTGAGCGCCTCATCGGCAATCCCAACCCCGCGCCCGCCCGCGAACGCCATCTCGGCCACCGCCGTCAGCCATCCACCATCGCTGCAGTCGTGGCACGCCGCGACCAGCCCCTCCGCAATCGCATCTGCGACAGCCACATGAATGCCGGCCGCCTCAGCCGGATCGAATCCGACCTGCGGAACTCCACCGACCAGGAACAGCTCGTTGCCGGACGCCTTCAGATCGCTCGTGACACAGCGCGTCACGTCCGAAACGATGCTGATGGCGCTGATCAGCAGCGTGCCCGGAATGGCCAGACGCCCCGTCTGCCGAATGCGATGCTCCAACTCAGGCAAAATGCCCCTGAGCCGCACCGCGTCGCGATCATCGCCTTCCGACATCCCGCGCAACAGCGCCAACAAAGGCTCCACGTCCGCCGCATCCAGCGCAAACTCGTTGTTCAGCGAATCCTTGCCCGAAATGAACGGCACACCGTACGCGACCGCCACGTCATAGCACGCCTGGCACGCCCGCACCAGGCCGCCAAGCTGCTGCGGATCATCCGCCCGCCCCCAGCAGAAATTGTCCAGCACCGCCGTCTGCCGCGGATCGCCTCCCACCGCCACCACGTTCCGCACCGCCTCGTCTATGCCGGCCGCGGCCATCCAGTATGGATCAACGTCGCTCAGCTCCAACGCCAACCCGCAACCCAGCGCGATTCCCCGCCGCGAACCCGCCACCGGCCTCAGAACCGCCGCATCGCCCGGCCCCTGCCCCGGCCCCACCAGCGGCTTAATGACTGACCCGCCCTGAACCTCGTGATCGTATTGCCGAATCACCCATTCCTTGGCCGCGACGTCCGGCCGCGCCAGCTCGCGCAGCAGCATCCGGCCCAGATCATCGCAGGCGCCAGCCGAGTTTTCACCGCGCTCCGGCGCGGGCCCGGATTGGGAGGGCTCGGATTGCGACTGTGGCGGGTGCCATTCCACAACCGCGCTGCGTTTCGGCACGCCGCGGTGCAGAAACTCCATTTCCAGGTCGCCGACGATCTTTCCTTCGTAGTGGACGACCAGCCGCGGTGCCCCGCCGTAGCCTTCCGAGCCGAAAACGCCGATGACGCTCGCCTCCACCTCCTCCTCGCGCATGATTTCGAGAAAACGCTCCAGGTGCTCCGGCGGCACCGCCAGAACCATGCGTTCCTGCGCTTCGCTGATCCAGATTTCGTCATAGCGCAGTCCCGCGTACTTCAGCGGCACCTTGTCCAGGTGAACCGTCGCCCCGACGTGCTCGGCCATCTCGCCAACAGCGCTGCTCAGCCCGCCCGCGCCGCAATCCGTAATCGCGCTGTACAAGCAGCCGCGCGCGTCATCGCGCGCTCGCAGAACCGCGTCCAGAAAGCGCTTCTCCGTGATCGCGTTTCCGATTTGCACCGCGTGCGAGAATTCGTCCGCGTGCGTGTCCGTCAGCTCGGCCGACGAGAACGTCGCACCATGAATCCCGTCGCGTCCCGTCCGCCCGCCAATCAGCACGATGTGATCGCCGGGTCGCGCGGCTTTCTCGATTTTGTCGCGCGGAATCAACCCCACGCAGCCGCAGTACACCAGCGGGTTCCCAAGGTAACGCGGATCGAAGTTGATCGCCCCATTGACCGTCGGGATGCCCATGCGGTTGCCGTAGTCGGCCACGCCTTTGACGATCCCACGCAAAATCCGCCGCGGATGCAGAACGCCTTTCGGCAGCTTGTCGGCCGGCCAGTTGGAAGGCGCGACACAGAATACATCAGTATTAGCGATCGGGCGGGCGCCGAGCCCGCAGCCGATTACATCTCTAATCACTCCGCCGATTCCGGTGGCCGCCCCACCGTAGGGTTCGATCGCCGACGGGTGATTGTGCGTCTCGACTTTGAACGCCACGCCATGCTGCTCGTCGAATCCAATGATCCCGGCGTTGTCCTTGAAGACGGACAGACACTCCGGACCGCGACCGGCTTCCATCAATTCTGCCGTCGCGCGCCCGATCGTGTCCTTCAATAGGTTTTCGTAGCGGCGTTCGAAGGCGACGCCGGCGCGAGACGCCCCGGCTCCGCCAGGCAGAGGCTCGCCGCGATACACGATCTCGCTCTTGAGCGTCTTGTGAACGCAGTGCTCCGACCACGTCTGCGCCAGCGTTTCCAACTCCAGGTCGGTCGGATCCCGCCCCAGCGGCCGGTAGTGAGCCTGAATCGCCTTCATCTCCTCGCGCGAGAGGAACAAATGTCCGCTGCGCGACAGCTCATTCAAGCCCGCGTCGTCCAACTCGCGGATCGGCACGCGCCGCAGAACGAATTCGAAGACCGGCGGTTGCGGCGCCGGCTTCACCCCCGCCGTTCCGATAACCACCTCCTCGATGCAGTCGTTCGCCAGCACACGCCCCGCCGCCGACCGCAGCTCGGCCTCCGTCATCTCCCCGAAAAGAACGTACCGCCACGCTGTCCGGACGGCCTGCACCCCCACTCCCTCCGCGCGCAGCTCCGCCAACGTGCTCTCGGCGACTGGATCCATCACCCCAGGCCGCCGATGAACCTCGACCGTCCGGGCCTTGGCCGGCGGCACGGCCGACTCTCCCTCGCGACGAACCGAGAATTCTTCGGTCACCGGGTCTATCAGCAGCTCGACGACCCGCTCGATATCCCGCGCTCCCAGCTCGCCGTCCAAAAAGAACAGCCGCTCCGCGTAGCCGCTCTCCACGGCCAACCCGGCCTCACGTAGTCTGAAGATCAGGCTTCGATCGGACGCGGGGCGACCATCAACCGGTCGCGGTCGGACTTCGATGCAATAGACAGTCATAAGGATGGAGATTGTCGCACAGCCGCCGGAGTTAGTCTATCCAGTCCGGACGCTGGAACTTCTCGGCCAGCCATTCGTTGCGGATCTGGACGGCCCGCGCCAGTAAACGATGGACGTTGCCGTCCTCGTGGCGCTCCAGCCAGGTGTCCAACTGTTTCAGGTCGTCGACGAGCTGGCTGATGGCCACGCGGACCTGTTCGCGGTTGGAGGTGAGGATGTCCTGCCACAAATCGGGATCCCGCGACGCGATATGGGTCATCTGGATCAGCCCCGGCGCGGCCACGTGCAGCCCCTCCTGCCGCGCGGCCAGGAGCAGCGTCAGGGCCGAAACCACGTGCGGCAAATGGCTTACGCGAGCTATGGTTTCGTCATGCGCCGCGGGCGACATTTCGGTCACGTGCGCCCCGGTTAGCTCCCACATTGAGCGAACGCACTGCACGGCTTCAGGCGCAGTCGCCGAAACGGGCGTCAGTATCACGGTTTTGCCGTGAAACAGGTCCGCGCGGGCGAAAGACACGCCGCGCTGGTTGAACCCGGTCATCGGATGGGCCCCGACGAAACGACAAGGGTGGCTCAGCGTGGAGCCGGCGGCGTTTACGACTGGGACCTTCACGCTGCCAACGTCAGTAACGATGGCGGCTTCGTCCAGGATCGGGGCAAGCTGCCGCAGCATACCCGGCATGACCGAAAGCGGCGTCGCCAGGCAGAACAGCCCAATGTCTTTGGGCAGATCCGTCGGCCGGGTCGCGCCGGAGTGCACCGCGCCGGTCTCGATCGCGGCCTCCAGATCGCTTGGATCGCGAGCCAAGGCAAGAAGCTTCCCCTCGAACCCGGCCGCCTGTAGCGCCAAGCCGAGCGATCCGCCCATGAGCCCCGGGCCGACGATGCAAACGCGTTCTATCTCTTTGATTTCCAGGAGCTTACGACCTATTCAGGACCTGAGGCAAACCATCAAATCTTTAGCAACGCCTAAAAATACGCTTGCATTTGGCGCTCCATAGCAGGTAGTATTCCCGTCCAACAGGACGCAGAAGATGCGTTCGAAAAGGCGCGGTTAGCAATCAGGTAGATATGAGCACGCAGCCGAGTACCAAGAACGGGCCCCAGCCTTACCTACTCGATTTCGAACGACCCATAAACGTCATCGAACAGGAACTGCTGCGCCTCGAGGCCGCCGCAGCCGACGGGGGGAGTGATTTCTCAGCCATTGAGAAAAAACGCGCAGAACTCAACGAAGCACTTCGCCAGGTCTATGGCAAGCTGACAGCCTGGGATCACGTGCTGGTTTCGCGCCATCCGCGCCGCCCGCTGCTTCGCGATTACCTGCGCCTGATCACCGAAGACTTCTACGAGCTGCACGGCGACAAGGTCTACGGCGATGACCGGGCCATGGTTTGCGGGTTTGCCCGAATCGCCCGGCAGCGCGTGATGATTATCGGCCATCAGAAAGGCCGCGACACACGCGAGAAGATCGAGGCCAATTTCGGCTGTGCCCACCCGGAGGGATACCGGAAGGCTCTCAAGAAAATGCAGTTGGCGGCGAAGTTCAAGGTGCCGATCGTCTGCTTGATCGACACGCCGGGCGCCTATCCGGGCATTGGTGCTGAGGAACGGGGCATCGCGCACGCGATCGCCGTAAACCTGATGGAGCTATCACGCCTGCCGGTCCCGATGGTTGCCGCCGTAATTGGCGAGGGCGGCAGCGGCGGCGCTTTGGGCATCGCCGTAGCCGACCAGGTGGCCGTGATGGAGTACGCGTACTACTCCGTCATCAGTCCCGAGGGCTGTGCCGCAATCCTATGGAAGACCGGCGAGCAGGCGCCTCGGGCGGCCGAAGCCTTGCGGCTTACTCCCGGCCACCTGAAGGAATTGGGCTTGATCGACGCGGTCATCCCCGAACCGCTCGGAGCGGCCCACCGCGACCCGGTCGGTGCGGCCCGCAACCTGGAGGCCTGGATCATCCAGGCCCTGCGCGAAGTACGCCGCCCCCGTATCGAAACCCTCCTCCGCAGACGCTACGAGCGACTGCGAAAGCTGGGTTCAGCTTTTACGACCAAAAGCGGTATGGAGGCCAAGACTGTGCGGTCGCGCGGCCGGCGCCTGGGTGCGTCTCGCCACGTGGCGGCTCTGGACTCGCCGTCTTAACCGGGCCGAACTGGGACGGCGAACCGAATTTAGGCTCGCTCCAGATCAAAATACCTGCGACACGCGGCAGGTTTTTGTATATAATTTGGTCAAAAGGCCTTCCCAGGTGGGCGGGAAGTCGTAAAGACCATTAGGCGGAGGTAGCCGAGTTGCCCAGGTTTTTGCATCTGGGTGACTTGGGTGTTGGTAGATAGATAGTTTGAGAAACGTTTCGACGCTGTGCGGCGGTTCGAGCCGGATGTCGCTTGGGTGCATGCTGGTCGCCAATGACCGAACCCGCGGCAAACGGCTCGGATAAGACCGGCCGAATTCAACGGCCACGGGGCGCCGCGAAAAGAGGTTGTGTTTTACTAGCGAATCTTGCTACAATCGACTTTTTGGCTTGCTTGTGCGGAAATAAGGATGGCATCTGAAGAGACTATGAATCGTTCGGGAACGTGCGAGGCGCTGGTTCAAGCCGCCGATCTGCACGTGTTTTTGTACGATCGACCCCTGCACCCGGAGCTGTTTCGCCATTATCGCGATTTTCGGGTGGCCCAGGGCCGCTATTATGCGGACGTTTGGATCGTTGGGTTGAACCACGTCGTCACCGTCACCTCCGGTCAGCGCTCCATGACCGAGCTGCTCGCCTGCGAGAGCGACGTGCTGCCGGCCCGCGGCCTGGTGGCGCGCTTCCGCCTCAAGGGCGAACGCGACCAGGAAAAGCATCTGCCGGACGGCTGGCTGCACATGATCAGCACACAGGTTGAAACCATGGACGAGCCGCTTTACAAGTCTGTACATAACGACTTGTTGCGGCACGCCTGCAAGCGCGGCTGGTTCCATGCTTACGAGGAGTGGGCCGACGGCGACCTGGTCCCGTTCTCGTACATCGACCACGAGGAGCGCGACGCGGAGTTCCACATTCACGCGTTCCACGCTTTCCCGCACGAGCGCACGCTGATTAAGACACAGTCGATTTTCGAGATGCCGCCGGCCTAAGCCGTTACGGCGTATTCTCAGCGACCATGCCCGGAAGGCCGGCCCCGTGCGCACCGCCGGAGCCAGACGCGCGGAAAAGAGCCGCGCCGCCTGCCGGGGATGGTCGCGCTGTTTAGCCCCAGCGCGCCGCCCGCGCCAGTGTCCGCCGCACGTGGCGAGGTGGGCGACCCGCGAAGTAGACGGAATCGATGAAGGCGCGAGCGACAATGCCGAGCGAGAGGGACATGGTTCACGTAATCGGGGCGCGCGAGCATAACTTGCGCTCCGTCAGCCTCGACCTGCCCAAGAACCGGCTCATCTGTTTCACCGGCGTGTCTGGCTCGGGTAAAAGCAGTCTCGCGTTCGACACGCTCTACGCCGAGGGACAGCGCCGCTACGTCGAATCCCTCAGCTCCTACGCCCGCCAGTTCATGGGCGAACTGCCCAAGCCGGACGTCGACCAGATTACCGGCCTGGCGCCGTCGATCTCCATCCAGCAGAAGACCAGCGGCTGGAACCCGCGCAGCACCGTCGGCACCATCACCCAGGTTCACGATTACATTCGCGTCCTCATGGCCCGCGCCGGCACCGCCCATTGCACCAACTGCGGGCGGCCGATCACTGCCCAAACCCGCGAGCAACTGCTGGCACGCATCCTGGAGCTGCCCGAGGGCACGCGCTTCATGCTGCTGGCCCCGAAAGTCCGCGCTCAAAAAGGCGAGCACAAGGACCTGTTCGCCGAGCTGATTCAGCAAGGCTTCGTGCGCGCCCGCGTCGACGGCGAGGTGATCGACCTCTCGAATCCGCCGCCGCTCGATCGCTACCGCCGCCACGATATCGAGGTCGTCGTCGATCGCCTGGTAATGCGGCCCAACCTCCGCCCGCGCCTGGCCGAAGCGCTGGATACCGCACTCGAAGCCGGAGGCGGCATCGCGATTCTCGCCACCCTGCACGAAGACGAGGGTCAGCCCGAAGGCGTAGGGCAGCCGGCGCCGGCCGGACGCGCCCGGCTGGCGCACATGCGCTCCCGCAAGCAGACCGCCAATGACGTCCTGCTCTCCTCCGCTTACGCCTGCACGCACTGCAACCTCGGCTTCGAGCCGCCGAACCCGCAAATGTTCAGCTTCAACAGCCCGCAGGGCATGTGCCCCCATTGCGACGGCCTCGGCACGCGCTTCGATTTCGATCCCGAGCTGCTCATCCCCGACCCCTCGCTCAGCTTTCTCGCCCCGTGCGTGGCCGCCTTCCGCCACGAGCCCGGCCGCTGGCGCCGCCATATTTATGAGGGCGTCGCCCGGCACCTGGGCTTCGACCTGCGCACGCCCTGGCGCGATCTGCCGCCCGCCGCCCGAAACGCACTACTCTTCGGCACCGGCAATACGCACATCACGTACGAATGGCGCGGCCGCTACGGAACGTGGAAGCACGGCGGCCCGTTCGAAGGCGTACTGGCGGAGCTGCACGCCCGCCACAAAAAGGCGACCTCGCCGCTGGCGCGCCGCTTCTATGAACAGTTCATGCGGCAAGGCGTCTGCCCGCGCTGCCACGGGGCGCGCCTGAACCCGCAGGCCCTGGCCGTACGCTTGACGGCTCGCCCCTCCGACGCGCGCAAGCCGATCGAATTCAACATCAACGAAATCTGCCAGCTACCGATCCGCAAAGCGCTGGAATTCTTCTCCACGCTGGTTCTCGACGACGTCCGCCGCCTGATAGCGGCCGAACCGCTAAAAGAAATCTCCGCCCGCCTCCAATTTCTGCTCGACGTCGGTCTGGACTACCTCACGCTCGACCGCGCCGCTCCGACGCTGTCCGGCGGCGAGTCACAGCGCATCCGCCTGGCCAGTCAGATCGGCTGCGGGCTGGTCGGCGTGCTCTACGTCCTGGACGAACCGAGCATCGGCCTGCACCCGCGCGACAACCGCCGGCTGCTGGATTCACTGAAGCGCCTGCGTGACCTCGGCAACACGGTGATCGTCGTCGAGCACGACCGTGACACCATGCTGGCGGCCGACCGCATTGTCGACTTCGGGCCCGGCCCCGGCGTCCGCGGCGGCCATGTCGTCGCCCAAGGCACGCTCGACGATCTGATGGCCGCCCCAGACTCCCTGACAGGCGCCTACCTCAGCGGCCGACAGACCATAGCGGTCCCCCAATCCCGCCGCCCCATCAAGCGTAATCACAGCGCAAAGCAGAGCCGGCCCGGGCCGGGCCGGAAAACCACCAAACAGAAATAATCCGCCGTGCAGTTCCGCCAGGCGAACGGGCACAATGAGCCGCCGCGACGGGCCAGGTGCCATGCCCAAGCGCCAACCGCGGGCATGCCGCCGGTCCGCGGCGTCACCGTGCTTAGAAAGTAGTGACTTTTGACTTCCGTATTCCACTTATCTAGAATGCCTAGAGATATTGCGCCACGGCGAGGCGCAAAGGAAGTGCTGGCTCAATACAAAGGTACACACTGTGCATCGCCTGATACAGAAAGCCTGCCTCTCACAAATACTTTCTCGGCGCCTCACTCTGTATCCGCGCGGCTGGACGCGGTTATCGGCACATTATCAAAACCCGGTGCAAATACACTGATCACCTTGAGCACCTTTTTCTGGCGCCTACGCGGAGGCCGTTTTTATCGGCCAACACTGATCATCTTCTCATAACCGTGATCACCTTCGAACACCACCGCAACGCATTGAATCCCACCGCATCGCATTTTTTTATGAGACCGCAAGTCATCCAACGGGCGGAGCGTCAGTTGTGCCGGACGGAGTGTACGACCTACCGCCCCGCGTGTATTGGACATCGCGCCTGCCTGCACGACGCAAAACCGGGCCCGGCAGCGCCATCCTGCTGCACCGTCTATCGCCGACCCGCCAATCAGCCGATACCAAAACGCGCAACATGGTTTAGGCGGGTGAACTATGGCAGTGACTATGATCTGCCCTAATCTGAAGTGCCAACGAACCGTCGTAGCGCCAGACTCCACGCGCGGCAAAATTGTCCGCTGCGCCCACTGCCATCAACCTTTTATGGTCCCCGTCAAAAGTGTCGAGCCGGTGGCCGCACCGCCAGAACCGGCCGCCAAAGAGGGCAAAAAGTAAACCCGGCCAACACCGGGAATACGCATTGGCCGGAGCCCGAATGCAAACCCCAGCCGCACCAGCTTCGCGAGCCGGTTCTAAAACACACACTCTCCCCCGAACCAGCCTGTCGCGCATCAACGGCCTCGCCGCCCAGTTCGTCTCAGAGCCGGAGATGATTCTGGCTTACCTTGAGCCGCTGCCGCCCGACTCGCCCCAGCTCCCGGTTATCTGCGCCGCGGCGGACAAGGCCGTGCAGACGCGGCCGGACTACGCGGACCTGCGCTACTTCGCCGCTTACGCCGCCTTCCGGGCCGGCGACCTGCCACACGCACGCGAGCTGGTCGATTGCGCGACTCGCTTGAATCCACAATTCAAGGCGGCCCTGATCCTGGCCGGCCGCATCTGCCTGCAACAGAACGAACATGCAGCCGCCCTGACCAACCTGCAGCAAGCCCTCGCCGCGGGCGCAGACTACCCCGATGTCTACGTCCTGCTCGGCGATGCCTGGCAAGCACGCGGCGACTTGGTTCGGGCGGCCAAGGCTTATCGCCAGGCGCTGTGTAAGAATCACAGGCTGACCGAAGCACGCCGCAAGCTGGGCGCAATATCTGCCGGGCGAAACGGGGGACCGGTATGAGTTACCTGCTCGAAACGCTGGGACGCGGACTGCTGGTCGAACTGCTTTCCGCGTTCGAGAACCAGTTGCCGGGCTTCAGCGAAGAACCCGAGCCGCTGCGGGACCGCCTTGCGGCCTCGCCCAACTCGGCGGACCTGGCGGTGCGCTTCGGCGTTTCTTGCCTGCGCCGGCGGCGCCTGGCCGAAGCGCGGCAGGCCTTCGAAAGCGCGCTCGAACTTCCGCCGCCCTCGGCGCAGCCTGCGCTTGGCCTGGCCTGCGTGTATGACGAACTCGGCCAATTGGATCAGGTGCTGCGCTACCTGGCGATCGCCGCCGGTCACGACCCCAACGACCCGGCCATCGTCTTTGCCATCGCCTTCACCGAGGAGCGCCGCGGCGACACGGATGCGGCCATCGCCAATTACAAGCGCGCCCTGGAACTCTGCCCGCGCCTGCGCAACGCCTGGGAGCGCCTGGCAGCCATCGCGATTATGCGCGGCCACTGGCGCGAGGCGACCGCGTGCTACGAGAAACTGGCCAAGCTCGAACCGGGCGACCTCGACATCCTGCTTACATTGGCGACGCTCTGCCTGCAGACGGGGCGCACCGCGGATGCCACCGAGCGCTATCAGCAGGCTCTGGTCATTGAGCCGGACTTCTCGGACGAGCCGCTGGCCGAGACCGAAGACTTGCTGGCCGAGGGCCGGCTGCAAGAGGCGATCGAGACCCTGGAGGCGCTGGTCGAGCGATACCCGCACGCAGCCCCGTTCCGCGTACACCTGGGCGACCTCTACGCCAAGGCCGATCGCGGGGCCGACGCCATTGAACAATATCGCCTCGCGCTGGAAAACCAGCCCGGCCTGCTCGAAGCTACGGTGAAGCTGGGCACGCAGCACCTGCGACTCGAACGCTACGTCGACGCCGCGCAGACTTTCAACCGGGCGGTCGAACTGAACGACCGGCTCATGCTGGCCTTCGTCGGCCTGGGCGTTTCGCAGCACGCCAACGGCAGCGAGCGCGAGGCGCTGGCCACCTTCGACCTGGCGGCCAGCCTCGAGCCCAGCACGACCCTGCTTTTCGCGGAAAGCGCGCGGCTGCACTTGAAGGCCGAGCGCTCGGGCGCAGCCGGTGGGCTGCCGGAATACTCCGATCTGGATGATGAAGAGGAGGCCGGCGCCGCAGACGACGCAGACGAGCAACTACTGCAAGTGGCCTTACAACGCCACCGCCAGGCCCTGCTTCGCAATCCGCAACACGCGGATTTGCACTACCGCTACGGGCTGCTGCTGCGTCAAATGGGCGACTACGACGAAGCCATCCGCGCGTTCCGCAACGCGGTGCGCATCAACCCCAACTACGCCAAGGCCCTGGTCAAGCTGGGCATCCTGCTGAAGGAGACCGGCCAGACCGACGAAGCGGTGGAGGTCTTCCGCCGCGCTCTGGCACTGAACAAGGAATACGTAGACGTCCACTACCAGCTCGGACTGCTGTTCGCGCAGCGCAACCGTTTTGAGCTGGCGGTTGAGGAATTTGAGCAGGCCGTCGCCGGCAACGGTCAGAACATGGTATTCCAGGCCCAGCTCGCCCTGGCGCTTCAGAACATAGGCATGCTCGACCGGGCGGCGGCCACGTGGCGCTCAATTTGCGAGCTATCCACGGTAGCCGGCGAACCGGACAAGATGCTCGAACACCGCACGCGCATCCTGCGGCAAGTCAACAACCGCGAGTAGCCGGGCGGTCAGGGGTTAAGACGCTTGGGCTATTAGCTCAGCCGCCGGTCAGCAATTCCACGAATGCGTCGATATCAAACACATTCACCTCGCGGTCATAGTTGCAGTCCGCATTCAGGTGATAGCATTCCGGGTATGCCTCGGCATATGCCGCCGGATCCGTCAGCGCCATTACGAACGGATCGATGTCGAAGACGTTCACCGGGCCGTCGCAGTTCAGGTCGCCCGGATTGGGCGCACGCAGCCAGGTCGCCCGTATACCCTGGACCACCCAGTCGATAGTTTCAACTTCACACACCTGCAGCACCTCGCCCCACTGCGGCACGAGGTCGACGAAGAACGACAGGTACGTGTCGGGGATATCGATCAGGCCCGGCTGCCAACTCGTGCCATCAAACAGGAATGACACCTCTTGCCACAATCCGCCCTGCTCCCCAAGCATTACCCCCACCGCCCGCCGGCCCTGGTAGAACGCCGCCCGCACCCGCGTTTGGTATGGGTTGGCGAAAGCGTACAGCACTTCCGGCGGCTGCCAGCCCGCGCCCGCGTCATAGCGGAATGAGCAGAACCGGCTTAGCCCATCAAACCGCGAAAAAACACCGAAAACATCGCCGGCCGCGTTCACCGCCGTCCCGCCGAAATTCTCCACGTCCGTCACGGTGTAGGGCGCCAGCCGCACCGCCGGCTGCCACACTCCGTCGACGTTCCGGCTGGCATACGCCGTGTATGGCGTGCCCCAGAAAAGTGTGACATTACCATCATCGTCGACTACGCCCGGAAAGCGCGACGCGTTTCCGGCGACGCCATACCACGCAGACTCGCTGCCCGGCAGGAACTCGGCCGGCCCCCAAGTACACGTGGCCGGGTCAAATTTGTGCGCGTACACGCCGACCGGCCCTACGTCTGCCACCAGGTAAACCAAGTACATCGTGTCGGTCCGCGGATTGCTCAGGATCGTCGGCAGCAAAACCTTGTAGCCCAACGTGGACACGCGCTCCGGCGTACTCCAGGCGCCCGTAGCCGCATTGCGAATCACAGTCCACGCGGCCGGCCAATTCCCGGGGGACAGGTCGAACACGACGGCCACGTTGCCGGCCTGATCGACGCCGGCCTCGATGGCCTGGAAAAAGGTGGAGGTAGAATAGAGCGTCTGCGCCGGCTCCCAGCCGCCGGCCGGCGTATAGCGCAGCACTTTGAGGTGATAGCCGCCTTCGCGGAAGGCGACGGTGATGTTCTCGTCACTGTCCATGACGGCCTCGGTGGCCAGTATGTATGAAGTTCCGCCATGGATGGTCTGCACTGGGCCCCAGTCGCCGCTGTGGCCGACCGACTTCCGCGACTGCAGGTCGCAATGCGTCCCCTCCCAGTGCGTCAGGATCAGCCACGCATTACCGGCCCTGTCGAGCAGCGGCGTATTGTGATAGTCCGCAATGTCCGGCGGCGGCGGAGGCGCGATCTCGAAAAGCGGCTCGTCCCAGGCCGGCTCCGGCCAGGCATCCGTTGCGCCAGGCGCCAACGCTTCGGCCGGTGCAAACTGCGCGTTCATGCACAGCAACCGCCCGGTCGCATCAATGAGCAAGCCGTTGCTCAATAGAGCGACCTGTCCGTCCCACCTGGCAGTTGCACCACCCCGATCGTTCGCCAGGCGAATTTTCCAGAGGGCCTTACCGTCCGGCTGCGCGGCTTGCAACTCGCCCGGACTGCAGACCAGGCGCAAATCGGGCTCCGCGGCAAAAGTCAGAACAGCCAAACATCCAGCGCAAATAGTGGTGACAATATGACTCTTCACTGACATGCACGTCTCTCTTATCTGAATGTGCCACCACCGTCTGAAATGATACTGAAAAGGGGTGAAAAATCCAAATTCCTGTCCGCAGCATTCTAAAGCACGCTGGCAAAAAGACTTACGTCTAGCCCTGGGTCCGAATTGGCGGTATTCGACGACGGTAGCGGGCCGGCGCTATATGTCGGTGGAGGGTTCAGACTTGCTGGCGAAGTTCTGAGCGACGACTTCGCAATATGGCGCTGCGCGCCGAACTACCTGCCCGGCGACGCCAATTGCGATGGGGCAGTCGACACGTTTGACATCGACCCGTTCGTCTTGGCGCTGGTTAATCCAACCGCCTACCGGGCGGAGTTCCCCGAATGCCTCATCGAGAATGCCGACGTTAATCACGACGGCACGGTGAATGTGTTCGACATCGACCCGTTCGTCGCGCTGCTGACGCAGGCGGGCTGACCCGGCCGGGTAACAGACAGGGTTGATGCTGGCGGAATTACTTATATAATTTAATCTGAGCCAGCATGGATTTCCGATGGAACGAATGGAACCTTGAACATGCGTGCCGCCATGGCGTAAGCCCACGCGAAGCCGAGTTGGTTGTCCGGACAGCGCGCCGCCCATTCCCAAGGCGTGCGACGGATGATCGGTTTTTGGTGTGGGGGCGAGGAACAGGCGGACGCTTGGTACAGGTCGTGTTCCTTATTGATTCCGAATATTCGATTTACATCATCCACGCACGGCCACTGACTGAGCGCGAGAAACGCAGGTTCCGCCAGAGATCATCATGAATCGCACCAAGAACAAGCCCGAGAAGGCGAAAGCCTCCGACGCTGCCAGGCTCCAACAACTGACGGCTGACTTGGACCAGGAGTTCGTGGCCGACAAGTTTGGCCCCTTGGATGCTGCATCCCGCCAAAAGTGGCAGCGGGCCAAGCGCAAGCGCGGCCGCCCCGTTCGCGGCGAGGGGGCGCAGGTGATCTCGATCAGCATTGAGCGCGGACTGTTGCGGGCGTGCGATGAGCTCGCCCGTCGAAAGAAGATCACCCGCGCCAATCTGGTCGCCCGCGGGCTGCGCGCTATCCTGGCGGCTGAGGGGGCGGCGGTCCTCACTGATGTCAGGTGAATGCACCTGACATCAGTGAATCACCGGCACATGAGCATTGACTCCGGCTGAACTGCGGTCGAGTGATAAAGTGATAAGGTGATAGGGCGATAAAGGGCTCCGGCAAACCGTCCCTATCACCCAATCACCTTATCACCTTTTCGCGGCCCGCTCGCTGGCGCGCCTGCTGACCAGGGCGCTTCGGGCACGGCACCCTGCGAGCGTCAACTCGCACGGCGGGCGGGTTTTGCTTACGATCCACCAGGCCGACAGTGATTGGAGCATGGATGCCCAGAACAAGATCCCGGGCATGCCCGCGCTTAGAGCTTGGGCATGGCACCCCGAATGGTAGTCCGCATGGCGCCGCGCGCGGGTTGAAATCGCAGGACCGGCGCGGGCGGCAGGCCGGCAGGGTCGGGCTGTTCGCCCGGCTCGACGCACTGGCCCGAAATCTCTGGTGGACTTGGAACAGCACGCCCCAACGGCTGTTCGCCGCGCTCGACCCCGTGCTGTGGGAGGCGACGAATCATAACCCGATCGCCACGCTCGCCCGCCTCTCCCCCGACCGTCGGGCCGCCCTGCTCAACGACGCGGACTTCGCAAGCCTGCTCGGACGCGCCGAGGCGGAACTGAACGAATACCTCACCGCCCGCACCTGGTTCCAGCGCACCGCAAACCGCCACGATAAGACCCTGCGCGTGGCCTACTTCTGCGCCGAATACGGGCTGCACGAAGCGCTGCCGCAGTATGCCGGCGGCCTGGGAGTTCTCGCGGGCGATCACCTGAAAGCCGCCTCGGATCTCGGCGTGCCGCTGGCCGCGGTCGGGTTGCTGTACCGCTCCGGTTATTACCGGCAATCGTTCGACTCCTCCGGCGCCACCCGCGTCGCCTACCCGGAATACGACTTCTCGCTCCTGCCCATCAGCGACACTGGCCGGCAGGTCGCCGTGCCGCTCGACAAACGGCTGGTGCACGCCCGCATCTGGCTGGTCCGGGTCGGCCGCGTTCCCCTGTATCTGCTCGATACGGACGTGCCCGAGAATCAGCCGCGCGACCGGGCCATCACGCGCGTCCTCTACGGCGGCGACCAGGTGAAGCGCATTCAGCAGGAGATCATCCTCGGCGTCGGCGGCGTGCTGGCGCTGCGCGAACTCGGACACGACCCCAACGTCTTCCATATAAACGAAGGCCACGCCGCGTTCTGCACCCTCCAGCGCTTGCGCGAGCTGCGGCAAGCAGGCTGGCCGCTCGAAGCCGCGGAGGAGCGCGTCTGGCAATCAACCGCCTTTACCACGCACACGCCCGTGCCCGCCGGCCACGACCGCTTTCCGCCCGAAATGGTGCTCCGTTGGCTGCGCCCGGTCATCGCCGACATCGGACTGCCGCACGACGCCTTCCTGGCCCTCGGCCGCGAGCATCCCGAGAGCCGGCGCGAGCCGTTCTGCATGACTGTACTCGCGCTCGGTCTGAGCCAGCGCACCAATGGTGTGTCGCGCATCCACGGGGCCGTGTCACGCGCGATGTGGCAGAACGTTTTTGAGGCGGCCCGGCCGGAGGACGTACCGATCGGCCATGTCACGAACGGCGTACATGCACCGACTTGGCTTGCTCCGGAGATTGAACCGCTGTACCAGCGCTACCTGCGGCCTCGCTGGGTCGGCGCCGGTCCTGAAGACGATTGGTGGAAACACGCCGCACGCATCCCGCCCGCAGAGCTATGGCGCGTCCGCACGCTGCTGCGCCGCAAGCTCATAGCTTTCATCCGGCAGCGCTTACGGCAGCAGATCGAGGCCGGTTTCGGCTCACCGAAAGAGCTGGCCGCCGCTTACGAGAGCCTGGACGAGAACGCCCTCACGATCGGCTTCGCCCGGCGCTTCGCCACCTACAAACGGGCGACGCTCATCTTCCGCGACGTCCGCCGGCTGGCCGCCATTCTGAACGACCCACGGCACCCGGTTCAGCTCGTATTCGCCGGCAAAGCCCACCCGCGCGACGTCGCCGCTCAGGCCTTCGCCCAGACCGTGTGGCGCTATGCCCGCCGGCCCGAACTCCGCGGCCGCATCGTCCTGCTTGAAGAATACGATATGAACGTCGCGCGCGCGCTGATCGCCGGCTGCGACGTCTGGCTCAACAACCCGCTCCGTCCGCAGGAGGCCTCCGGCACCAGCGGCATGAAACCCGCCCTGCACGGCGGGCTGAACTGCTCGGTCCTCGACGGCTGGTGGGCCGAGGCATTCAACGGACGCAACGGCTGGGCCATTTCGCCTGATAAGGACGTGGACGGCCGGGAAGCCGACGCGTGCGCCGCCGCTCTCGAACAGTGCAGTCTCAGTCGCTCGCATTCGCGGCGCACTGCCGCTCAGCTTGACCGGCGTGACGCCGAAACCCTTTATGAACTGCTCGAAACGCAAATTGTCCCGCAGTTCTATGACCGGGATCGCACCGGCATTCCACAGCAATGGGTGGCCCGCATGCTGGAGTCCATGCGCAGCATCTGCGGCCAGTTCAGCGCAGCGCGCATGGTCGGCGAATACGTTCGTGATTATTACCTGCCGGCGCTGGAGGGCTGACGGGTCAGTGCAGCCTTTGGACGAACTGGGGTTCGCGCAATGCTATTCGACATTTCTCCACTGGTTACCGAATCGATGGCGATCTGGCCAGGCGATGTTGTCCCGCACCGGGAGGTGCATGCGGACTTTCGGCACGGCGAGCGGGTCAGCTTGTCTGCGTGGCGCAGCAGCGTTCACGTGGGGGCGCACGTCGATGCCCCAAGTCACGTGAAAGAGAGCGGCGCCGCGATCGATCAACTGCCGCTCGATACGTTCGTCGGTCCCGCCCAGGTGATCGCGCTGCACTTGCCGCCGCAGACCGCCATTGAGCCCGAACATCTACCGGCGCGGCTGGCTGCCCCGCGCGTCCTACTGGCGACCGGCAGCTTCAATTACACAAAACCATTTGATACCCGGTTTATCGGATTATCGGCGGCGGCGGTCGATTACCTGCACGAGCGCGGTGTGCTGCTGGTGGGCATCGACACGCCGAGCGTGGACTTGTTCACGGCTACGGATCTGCCGGCACACGAGGCACTGGCGCGACATGAAATGCTCGTCCTGGAAGGCTTGGACCTGTCAGGTGTGCCGGAGGGTTTGTACGAACTTGTAGCGCTGCCTCTGCGCCTCGCGGGATTCGAAGCCAGCCCGGTGCGTGCGGTTCTACGGCGCTAAATTCGCAGTGAACGAACGACTAGTGGGTTGATAAGTCATTTATCGCACCGCCTCTCGCTCACACAGGGGTTACGGTGATTGTGCCGTCAGCAGGCGATAAAATTGACCCTGGCGAATTCTTGAGCTATACTTTCCGTTATCCGGTGCTGAACAGCGTATCTCCATCGTGGGAGGGAGTGCTCTCGCGTGCCTTGGTTGTGTGTGGCGACCGGGTGCTAGTCGCAGCCGTTGATGCATAACCCTCTTAGAGACAAAGTCTTAGAAGCGGTCGATCTGGTTGAGGTTGTAAGCGAGCATGTCTCGCTACAACGTCGCGGCAAGGAGTTTATCGGCCTCTGCCCGTTCCATCCGGACCACAGCCCGTCCCTCCACGTCAGCCCGGCCAAACAGATTTTCAAGTGCTTCGCCTGCGGGGCCGGGGGAGATGCGATTAAGTTCATTCAGATGCGGGAAAAGTTAGGGTATCGGGAGGCCCTCGCTTTGCTGGCCCAGCGTGCCGGCATCAGTTTGCAGGTTTCAGAAGCCGACCGCGCCGCCGATGCCTCGCGCGAGCAGTCACGCGGAGTTCTATCCTGGGCGCGCACGCATTTTCAACGCAATTTAGCAGCCGCGCGCGGCGCCGCGGCCATGGATTACGCGCTGAAACGCGGGCTTTCGCGCGAGACGATTGAGAAATTCGGACTCGGCTTCGCCGCGGCCGCCTGGGACGACCTGCTGATGGCCGCTAGACGCGCTGGGGTGGCGGCCGAGTTGCTGAAACAAACAGGGCTGGTAACGGCCAACGAATCGGGGAAGGTTTACGACCGGTTTCGCAATCGGCTGATTTTCCCGATTTGCGATAACCTAGGTCGTCCGGTCGCGTTTGGGGGGCGAGCGCTGGACGACGACCCGGCAAAGTACCTGAATTCGCCCGAAACGGCGTTATTTAGCAAATCACGCGTTCTTTACGGCTTGGACGTAGCCCGCCGAGCCATCGCGGAACGGCGGGAGGCGGTGGTTGTAGAAGGCTATATGGATGCGGCTTTGCTGCATCAGTTCGGTTTCGGGCACGTGGTGGCCACTCTCGGGACCGCGATGACCGATTCCCACCTGAAGCTGCTGCGCGGAGTCGCGGATCGGATCTACCTTTGTTTCGATAGCGACCAGGCCGGCATGCGGGCGGCGGACCGCGCGGTCGAGGTTTCGCTGGTCGGCGGAGTCGAGGTTCGCGTCGTCATGCTGGAGGGGGCCAAGGACCCGGCCGACCTGGTGGTTCGGTCGGGCGGCGAAGCTTTTCGGACGGCGTTGGCGAAGGCGGTCGACGCGCTACAATTCAAGTGGTTACAGACAGTTAGGACGTTCGGAGATGGGGGCTTGGGTTCCCGGCGAGCCGCCGTGGAGTCGCTGATTGAGTTCATTGCCAGCCTTTCGCCAAACGCTGGACCGGGCCCGTTGGAGCAAGGACGGCTGGTGCGTCGACTGAGCGAACTACTCGGCCTGCCCGTCGAGGCCGTCTACGAGAAGCTGGCCGCCGGCCGCCGGCGCAAGGTTACTGGCACAGCGGATGCCGCCAGCGAGGACAGCCCGTACGCGATGGCCGTACGTGGGCTGCCGGCCGGCCTTGTCACGGCTTCCGAGGAAGCTTTGGGGCTTCTGGTGGCCGAGAGCCGATGCGTGCCCTTGATAAACGAAGACGTCGCGTATGCCTTCAGCTTGTGCCGTCCATGGGATCGGTTGTACGCAATAATCCGCGAATTGTCGGACGGCGGGGCGTACTCCCAAACGAATGTTATCGAACGGTGTCAGGAGATAGACGTATGTGATCTGGTCGGCCGTTGCAGCAGGTGCACGGCCGGCATTGAAAACCGGGAAGAAGCCTTTCTCCGCGTACGCGACCGAATCCGTTTGGAATTGGATTTGCTTCGGAGCGAGGAATTGGACCGGAAGGCAGGGGCTGAGAAGCTGTCGGCGAGCGATGAGGTTTTTGATCTGGCGCGGGGTCAGACCCGTGGCCGCGATTTCACCTTCGCAGCGTGCAAATGTTATGCCGCTCGACCGGCTTCGTGATCCATCCTGCCGAAGGGCGGGTGGCAAAGCGTCCCGCATGCGAGCGCTGCCGGGACGGGTGCTGCGTTTGAAAAGGTCGCAGCATCCGAAACGAATCCCCTTGCGGGATGAATTGGAGAACCTTAATGATCGTCGGAAAGCCCGACATTGACCCAATCGAGCAAAGCGTAAACGAGCTGATTGAGGCCAGCTTTAAGCGAAAGTACCTTACTTGGGAAGAGCTGAATGAGACTTTGCCCGATGAGGCCATCTCCCCCGAAAAGCTCGAAAGCGTCCTGAACCGCATCGAGCAGGCGGGCATCAAGCTCATAGACGAGATCGAAGCCGAGAAGATGCGCGACGCGGACCGCAAACGCGTCAGCGTGCTGGAGGGCGGCGATAGCTTGGACGAGGTGACCGAGGTCGACCTCACCGACGCCGCCGCCAAGCGCATCGACGACCCGGTCCGCATGTACCTCACCCAGATGGGTGAGATCCCGCTGCTGGCGCGCGAAGAGGAAATCGCGCTCGCCAAGAAGATCGAACTGACGCGCATGGCTTTCCGCCGCAAGGTGCTCGAAAACGACTTCTGCATGCAGCAGGCGGTCGACACCATGCAGGCCGTGGCCGACGGGCGCATGCCCTTCGACCGCACCATGAAAATCTCCACCACCGAGAGCATGGCCAAGAGCACGATCGTCAAGCGTCTGCCGGCCAACCTGGCCACGGTGCGCAAGCTGCTCGAGTTGAATCAATCCGACTGGCAGACCGTCCGCGATAACCGCACGCCGGCCGCCGTCCGCAAGATGGCCCGCGACCGCATCGCGCAGCGCCGCCGCCGGGCGGTCACGCTGCTCGAAGAGCTCTCGCTGCGCACCAGCCGCATTACCCCCATGATGCGCAAACTGAACGGTATGACGTGTAAAATGGAGGCCCTGCAGCACGAGCTGAAGACGCGCGGCAAAACCCTTCCGCCCGAAGAAGTCGAGGCGATGAAGGACGAATTCAACGGTCTGGTCGACCTGGTGATGGAATTTCCTGAAGACCTGCGGCAGCGCGTCAACGCCAGCCAGCGCGTCTTCGGTGAGTACGAAGAGGCCAAGCGGCGCCTGGCGGGCGGCAACCTGCGCCTGGTCGTCTCGATCGCCAAGAAATACCGCAACCGCGGCCTGTCGTTCCTGGACATCATCCAGGAGGGGAACACGGGCCTGATGCGGGCCGTGGATAAGTACGAATATCGCCGCGGGTACAAGTTCAGCACTTATGCGACCTGGTGGATTCGCCAGGCGATCACGCGCGCCATCGCCGATCATGCCCGCACCATCCGCATTCCGGTGCACATGATCGAGACCATGAGCAAGCTGCGCAACATCAATAAGCGCCTGCTTCAGAAGCTGGGGCGCGAGCCGACGATCGAGGAGATCGCGGCCGAGGCGAAGATGCCGGTCGGCGAGGCGCGGCGGGTGATGAAGATCAGCCGCCACCCGATCTCGCTCGACCGTCCGGTGGGCGAGAGCGAGGATTCGTACTTCGGCGACTTCATCGAGGACGAAAAGGCCGAAAGCCCGGTCTCGACCGCCTCGAACGACATGCTGCGCGACCGGATCGAAGCGGTGCTGAAGACGCTGACCTACCGCGAGCGCGAGATCATCAAGTTGCGCTACGGCATCGGCGACGGTTACACCTACACGCTGGAAGAGGTCGGCAAGATTTTCAAGGTGACGCGCGAGCGCGTGCGGCAAGTGGAAGCCAAGGCCATCCGCAAACTGCAACACCCGGTCCGGGCCCGCAAGCTCCAGGGCTTCCTGGACAACGCGCGGTTTGGCACGGCAAGCACGTAGCGTGTAGGGTGATAGCGACGGATCCAGGGATCTAAGGATCGAGGGATCAAGAATGCAGGGCCGGGGCGTGGCGGCCCGGAATGCCGCCAGCGCCCTACCACCCGCGTAGTCGTCCAGCGAAACCTTGAGGGATCGAGGGATCGAGGGTGCAAGGGGGCAAGAGGGCAAAGAATCCGAGGCCGAAGTGCCAGCGCGGGCAACCCGATCCCCCGCACCAAGCCCCCTGCGCAATCCGAGGCCGCAGCGCCAGGGTCCAAGGTAGCTACGCGAACTGCGCGAGGCGGGCATAGCCGAAACGCGGACGCGCTTAAAAACGCGGCTTTTGTTCGCGGCGGGGGAGGCGGTCTCATAATAGGCCTCGTATTTGAGTTGGATTGGCAGTT
>Ga0209506_1000825_pt1 | contig 36898 bp, 27 predicted proteins | sample AD_JPNHG2_MetaG_FD_184409 | JGI IMG/M metagenome (GOLD analysis project Ga0209506, IMG submission 184409) | Active sludge microbial communities of municipal wastewater-treating anaerobic digesters from Japan - AD_JPNHG2_MetaG (SPAdes) (version 2) | ecosystem: Engineered > Bioreactor > Anaerobic...
GACCCGTTACCGCATCAGCAAAGACACGGGTATCAACCAGTCTGTGTTGCTGCGGATCGTCAAGGGTACAGGGGGCTGCAATCTGGAGACGCTGGACAGACTCTGCCAATACTTGAACCTGGAATTGCGGCCGGTGAACACAAGGTCGCGGCCGGAAAGAAAGAGGAAGTGACGTTATGGCAAGCATTTTCAAACGAAGGCGGCGGGTGAAAGGCGTTGATGGCAAGACGAAGGTCAAGAAGTCGTCCTGCTACTACATCGAATACCGGGATGCCCACGGCATCCTGCGCCGGGTGAGAGGATTTACCGACCGTGCAGCCACTGAGCAGAGGGCATCGGAACTTGAACGTTTGGCGGCCCGGACGGAGACAGGGCTGGTAGATCCGTACGCCGAGCACAAGAAGACACCGCTTCGGGAGCATGTGGCGGCTTTCCGCGAGTACCTCGCCAGGACCAAGTCACCACGGACCGGACGCCATCGAACGGCGGTCCACGTGTCGAAGACGGTAAACCGCGTGCTCCGAGTCCTTGAGGGCTGCCAATTCGCCTTCTGGGGCGATATCGAGCAAGATAAGGTCGAGATATTCCTCGGGGAGAATGTGCTCGATCCCAAGACGCACAACCACTTCGTGACGGCACTGCGGATGTTCTGCAACTGGATGGTGGACCATGACAGGGCAGAGAAATCACCTCTGGGAAAGCTCCAACGCGTCCAGGCCAAAGGGCAGAAGGGGCGTCGGGCACTGACTCCTGAAGAGGTGCGACTCCTTCTGGCGGTTACTGAACGGGGAGCGTTCCGCTACGGAATGAGTGGGCACGAACGAGCGGTCCTGTACCTGCTGGATGTCGAAACGGGCTTCAGGGTAGGTGAATTGCGGAGTCTTACGGTTTCTTCGTTCGATTTCGAGAACGCCGTCGTCAGGGTCGCGGCCGAGTTCTGCAAGAACCGGGAAGAAGCCACGCAACTGCTCAAGCACAGGCGCGTAGAGCAGCTTCGTGAGTTCTTCTCCGGCAAGTTGCCGGGAGCCAAGGCGTTCAACATGCCGACCCACTTCCGGACGGCGGAAATGCTGCACGCTGATTGCCGCGATGCGGGAATCGAGATCGAGAACGCACGCGGCAAGATCGTGTTCCACTCTCTTCGCCACACGCTGGCCACGAACCTCGACAAGACGGGGGCCTCACTGAAGGAACGCATGGCCATCATGCGGCACAGCGACCGCTCCAGTCTGACGCTCGGAACCTACACGGATGCGCCGAGACCATATGACCTGCGAAGGGTGATCGAGAACCTGCCGGATTATCCTTGGCCGGGGACAGAGGATGCTGCGCAGGTGGTCGCTACTGGCACGGACGGAGCCACCGACGAGTGGACAGGAAAATGGACAGTGAAATGGACAGAAACGCCTTCCAGCGATAGGCAACGCATGTCCTTGAAAGGTAACGGTGTAGTGTCTTCCGATGCACACGCAGGCACACTGGCAGCCAATGCTAAGTCCAGCGAAACACGGCTTTTAGGCACAGATGGGAACGGCATGTCACTGCCTGACACACCTCAAAAGAAGATTGGGCCCGGCTGGATTCGAACCAGCGGCCAAGGGATTATGAGTCCCCTGCTCTACCGCTGAGCTACGGGCCCGAGGAGACCCGACAGGCCTCCGCCGTCGAGTGCGAGTGTACCGAGCGGTCGGCACAGGGGCAAGCGATTTCGATCTGCCGGGGGCCAGGATTACGGAGTTGACGCCGGTGTTGCGCCGCGTTATAGGATGCCAAGGAGGTGTTCACAACGCTATGAACGGAATTAGCTATCGCGTTTTGTTTACCCTGACGGCAGCATGTGGGGTGGTCCTGCTGTTGGGAGGGCAGGGCTGCGCCGAAAAGGACCAGCCTGCACAGTCGTCGAAACCCGGCGCGGATACCCCAAGCCGCGTCGAGTTCGTCGAGCCCTATTCCTTTCGAGGCGTCGTTCTCGAAGACAAGGATCTCAGCGGTATCGCATGCATCTCCCCGACGCGGTGTCTGATCGGGGCCGACGAGAGTGCGGCGGTGCAGGTGGTTGAATTGTCGCGCGACAGCCGGACGCTGAGCGTGTTAGGGTCTGTCTCGCTACTGCCCTCGGGCGAGGAGATTGACATCGAAGGGATTGCTGCCGAGGGCGACTGCTACTACATCGTGGGCTCGCACGGGGTCGCCAAGAAAAGCGGGCAGCGCCAGGCAAAACGCTACACGATCTGCCGCATGAGAGTGGACCCGACCAGCGGGATGCCGGTGGACAATGCCGTGACGCTGGCCAGTCTTACGCCGATTCTCGAGACGGACCTGATCCTGCGTCCCTACTTCGGCAAACCTCTCCAGCAGAAGGGCGTGAACATCGAGGGACTGGCGATCCGACAAGGCCATTTGTTCGTCGGCCTTCGCAATCCCAACCTGGAGGGGAACGCGTTTGTCCTGGAGGTGGAAGCTGATGCGGTGTTTTCGGGAGCCTTGCGTCCGGCATACACGCTCCACAAGCTGATGCTGGGCAGAGGGCTGGGCATCCGTGAGATCGTCGCGGCCAGGGAGGGCTTCCTGATCATCGCTGGCAACGCGGGTTCCGAGCCATCGAATGTCTTTTTGCAGGCGGAGGATTACGAGGAGCGTCGCGGATACGAGCTGTTTCGCTGGGATGGCCGCGGCAGCGCCGTCGAGAAGATCGGATCGATTCCGAATCCGCCCGGCAAGGCGGAGGCCATGGCGATTCTGGAGGATGGGCCGGAGTATACGGAGGTCCTCGTTCTTTTCGACGGCGCTAAACAGGGCGCACCAGCGGTCTATCGTCTTCATTGAACCACTTCTTCGCAAGCCCTCATGTCGGAGGTTACACCATGCGCAGAGCCGGATGCCTGTGGGAGGTGTCGATGCTCATCATTGCGGTGGTTTGCGTCATGCCCCTCGATGCGGCCGACCTGCTGCGGATCGAGAACGAGCTTCTGGTGGTTGAGTTCAATGCCGAGCAAGCGACGTTCGCGGCGATCGCGAAACCGACCGGCAGGAGGTTTCTTGAGCGAGGTTTGCTCCGCGAAGGTAGTGGTGAGGCGACGCGGCACGAGGTCAGTGACACGATCTGGGGACGCGGCGAGGCAATCGAGGTCGAATACGACGCCGGCGGCTCCGACCGTCTGGCGTTGTTTCAGAGCTTGCCGTTCGCCGTCCTGACGTCTCGGCTGGCCAACCCGGGCAGCGAGGCCAGAACGGTGGACCGCATTGCTGCGATGAGGCTGACGCTGGACTTGGGCGAACCGGCCGCTGACCTCCGCGCGCTGGGGACCGCCGGGTTGACCGGGGTGGGGCATGAGGCCAACCCGGGCAGCTATTCGTTCCTGGCGGTGGTCGAGCCGGTCAGCCGGGCGGGCGTGGTGGCCGGCTGGGTCTCGCACGACCGGGGCAGCGGTGTATTGTTCTCCGACGTCCAGGACGGCAAGGCTACGGTCGATGCGAGGCTCGACTACGGCAGGCTGCTGATCGAGCCCGGCCGGACGGTTAAATCGGAGACGCTGGTCGTCGGGCATTTTGAAGATGCCCGTTTCGGGTTGGAAGCCTACGCCGACGCGGTCGCGAGATTCTATCGCATCGCGTTGCCGCCGCAGCCGACGGTGTACTGCACGTGGTATCACGCCGGAGCATCCAACGAGAAGGACATTATCAGGAACGCCGCCTTTGCGCGCGAGCACCTGGCGCCCTATGGTTTCTCCGTGATCCAGATCGACGACAAGTGGCAGGATGGCGCGCAGATCGAAGGGCCGCGCAAGAACTTCACCACGCACCGCGCCGATGGACCTTACCCATCCGGCATGGCGCCGACCGCGGCGAAGCTGGAACGGCTCGGCATGGCGCCCGGCATCTGGTTCATGCCCTTCGCGGGCACGTGGGACGACCCGTTCTTCGCCGACAAACAGGACATGTTCGCGCAGAAGGACGGCAAGCCGTACGTCGTGCACTGGGGTGGTACGTGTTTCGACCTGACGCACCCGAAGACGCGTGCGTATGTGTACGATGTGGCCCGCCGGATCGCCCACGACTGGGGCTACAAGTACTTCAAGCTCGACGGACTCTGGACCGGCATGGCCACCGGGATGTGCTACGTCAATACCGGCTACAAGGAGGATGAGCTGGGCTCGACGAAACTGCACGACCCGAACATCACGCACGTCCAGGCGTATCGCGACGGCCTGAAGCTGGTGCGTGAGGCGGCCGGGCCGGAGGTGTTCATCCTCGGCTGCAACGTCGCCCAGAACATGCGCGTGCTGGGGGCTTCGTTCGGCCTGGTCGATGCGATGCGGATCGGGCCCGACAACGGGCGGGACTGGTCGGCGATCTGCCGGGGGCCGTTCAGCGGCAGCAACACCTACTTCCTGCACGGCCGGGTCTGGTACAACGACCCCGACCCGATCTACGTCCGCGACAGCGTGCCGCTGCAGCACGCCCGGGCGCTCTGTTCGTGGGTGACGCTTACGGGGCAACTGAACGCGAGCAGCATCCAGTTCGAGGATCTATCGGCCGAGCGGCTGCACCTGCTCCAGCGGACGATGCCGGCACATGGCCGAAAGCCCCGGCCGGTGGACTTGTTCGAGCAGAGGATTCCCCGCATCTGGCTGCTGACTGACGGCGAAGGCTGCTGTCGGCGGGACGTGATCGGCCTATTCAATTGGGATGAGAAGGAAGCCGCACAGATCGAGCACACATTCGCATGGATCGGCCTGGCGCCGGCCGACGCCTACGTCGGCTTCGACTACTGGGCCGATGCGTTCGTCGAGCCGTTCAGCAGCAAACTCGAGGCGACCCTGCCGCCCGCCAGTTGCCGCATCCTCGCGGTCCGCCCACTCGCAGCGCACCCGCAGGTCCTGAGCACCTCGCGGCACATCACGCAAGGCGTTATCGATCTCGTCGAGGAGAAGTGGGACGAGAGCACCCGTACGCTCTCCGGCACCAGCCGCATCGTTGGCGCCGACCCGTATGAACTGCGGATCGCGGCCGGCGGCCCGGGCAGAGCCTGGTGTGTGCGCGACGTCTCTCTTGTAGGCGGAGAGGATCGTCAGGCAACAACCATCAAACTGGTGGGCCAGGATGACTGGAGAGTCCGCATCCGGATTGACACGCCGCAGAATGGTGAAGTCATCTGGCGTGTGACGTTCACACCCTCTCGATGAGAATACGTATAGGTCGGCGGCCATGGGCCCGCGCCGAATCGTGAGCCGGCGCGAGCGCGCCCGGCATATATTGCGCGGGCTTCTCCGCGAAGCCGCGTTTGCGTCGCAGTTCGTTGTCCTGTTTGATCAGTTCGGCGAATCGTTCCTCGGTGACCCACTCGACGTGCGAATCGACGAAGAGGACGTTGCGCCCACCTTCGTGGTTGCCGGCGTCCATCGTTTCGGTCATGTCCTCTATCGCATCTACTCTTATGACGCGCCGCAAGAGCAAGATTACGAAGAAGAACGACAATTTCCCGCCGCCGCGTAAAAGGGTAGAAGCGTAAATGTGGGGCTGGGGTCTACGGTCTACAGCCTCCGGTCTTCAGCCTGCGGTAGCCCGAGATACGAGATACAAGATTCGAGATACGGCCCTTTTCCCTTGCCCTCGCCCCATCCTTCGCCGATAATACCCCCCAACGAGAGCCGGCCGCAGAAGTGCTCCGGCGTGCGTCGAGGACGAGACGATGCAGAGACCGCCCATCCTCGACCAGTGCGTCCACGACGCATGGGGGCCGCATTGCGATGAGAGGACCGAGAGATATGCGAATCTACACGCGAGACAGAACGTACGGGTGGGGTGACTGTTCAATGGGATTCCGAGTCGTTACGTTGTGTTCAGGGGCCGACCCGAACAAGGCCGGTCGCGTTTGCGATAGCGGCGACAGGCCGTACGTGAGAATGACGAGGGCCTTCACACTCATCGAGTTGCTCGTGGTCATAGCGATCATCGCCGTGCTGATCGCCCTGAGCCTGCCGGTCACGAGGTTGGTACGCGAGCAAGGCCACGAGACGGTGTGCCGGTCGAACCTGCATCAGATGACCGTGATGCTCAAGACCTACTGCAGCGATCATGACGGCCTGTTTCCCAATCCCGCCTACATCTACCATTCCAGAGAATCCTTTATCTCCCACGATGCCGCGGCGCCGTCCCGATCTCCTTACGGAGCCGGGCACCCTTGGACCTGCCGCTGGCACGATGCCGGGATCGGTCCGTCCAGCACTCTGCTGCGTGATCACAGGGAGCTCCAGGGCTCGCTGATACCCTACCTGGGAAATCCCAAGGTTCTTCTCTGCAAGACCGGCGTTCGCGCCTACCTCGAACGAGGCTGCAACAACCAGGACCCCAACAAACCCAGGCGGCCTCAGCCCAGTTTGGGTGGGGCAATTGGTGGGGGGGGCGGGATTCCCCTGCGGCATGAAGAACCCGACCCGAACGAATTCCTGCACATCGCCCCCCAGTACTGCTACACGATGAATGGGAACCTGCATCGGACCTTCCTGACCGGGACTTTGGCAGGGGCGGGAGGCCCCGTTGCCGCCAGGAGCGTTCGAATCACAACGATCCGGCGGGAGACGCAGGTCACGCGAAGTCCTGCCGAGGTGTTTGCCTTTGGGGAAGAGAATTCCTGGCCGATCAACACGGAATCGCGATGGCCGGCGCCGTACAATCTCAGCGGCCCCTGGGGAGGAACTCAGGACGGAACCATGAATGGCCCCGGCGATCCCATCGACCCGGATGTGCCCAAGTTCAGGGTCACCGGCGCCATCACCATCGGATCTCTGGACATTGGGCCGTCGTACACCACCTTCGACACTTCCCCGCAGCGTCCCTATGCGTCGACGATGCCGCAGACCGACGTCGGCGATGCCTTTGCGACCTACCACCGTCCGCATGGGGGCGACCTGAACACGGGCTGCTCCTACGTCTCCATGTTGGACGGCCATGTCCGAAAGGTTACGCTGGCCGACCAGCTCCGCAGGAGCCGACGGGTGGCGGGTCTGCCCGAAAGCTCTCTTGGTCCCGGCGGGAACTTGTATCTGGCTTGGCCGCTCGACGTGCCGCCCCTTGGCGGCTGGGAGAATCAGTGAGGTCTTCGGGGGCGCACGAATGGCGGTCTGTTAAGCAGCACAGGGTCGAGCTTTCTATTACGCTCGGGAGATTGTGGAGTGCGGAGCGGAAGTGTGGTGCCTGGCGGAGCGCGTCAGGCGAGGCGGTGGGTGGCGATGTAGGTCCAGTCGAGTTCGACGCCCATGCCGGGCGTTTGGGGGATCGGCACGTATCCGTTCGCGTCGAATTGCGGCTCGGGGGTGAGTCGGCCGGGGAGAGTGACGTTTTCGCTGACGGGCGAGGCCACATGGAAGTACGGGATGAGTGACTCGTCGGTTGCCCCGATCAACTGGAGATGGGGATAGGCGTCCGGGCCGGCGCCCAGCAGGTCCATCGCGATGCCCGCCTCTTCGCAAACGGTGGCCAGTTGCAGGCAGGCGGTCAATCCTCCGAGATGCACGCGGATCCGGCAGACCTCGCACGCTCTCTTGGTGACCCACCGCAGGCGCGACTGGTAGGAGTCGGAGTCGCTGCGCGGGGCGCAGATGGGCGTGCGCAGTTCGCGCGCCAGCGCCGCGTAGCGGTCGATCCACTCTTCCGATTCCGGCATCGGTGAGCCGTACCACGCATAGCGGAGTTCGTCCAGCAGGCGACCCACACGCAGGGCCTGGTCATAGGTGTACACGCCTTGGTGGTCGGCCATGCAGGGATAATCGAGACCTACCGCCTCACGCACGGCACGGTAAGCAGCCATGTCCTTCTCGGGAAAAGCAATGGTCTGCCCGGCCATATCGTCCCATGTCACGTAAGGCTGTACGCAAATCGCCTGTATGCCTTGCTCCCGGCACATGAGCGAGTGTTCCGCGTAGGCGGCCGGCTCTCCGAGATTGAAACCGGTGCTCAGGCACGTCTTCACCGCCGGCCGGGTCGTGCTGAGCAGAGCGTGGACCGGTCGGCCCTCGATGCGGCCGCGCAGGTCCCACAGGGCCGTATCGACAGCTGCCAGCGTTGCCAGGGGCACGCCCAGTTCGTACAACTGCCGCCAGATGCTGTCGTGATCGGACAGGGGACGCCCCAGCAGCACATCGCTGACCGAGTGGGTGGTTGCATCATCGGCGGGGGCAGCGGACGCGGAGAAATCCGCCCAGCCCTGGGCGCCGTGTGTGGTGGTGATCCGGACGGCGCAACGCTTCTCGGAGTCGCCGTCGGCACCGCGCAGGCCGGTATCGTAGACGATCCACTCGATGCGCGAGGTGCGCTCGGTCTCTGTTGCGTCCACGAGCAGAAGACGTGCGGCCAGTCCACAGTGGCCCGCCAGCCAGGTTCCGGCCACGCCGCCGGCCGCCTGGACGAAGGTCCTGCGACCCATCCTCCTGTCGCTTCGGTGATTCATATCCCCCTCGATGGCCCGATATCCGGGGCTCTGGGTACGGCCGAATCACTTCAACCGCAAGTATAGAATACCACTTCTGTCCGGCAAATGCAATGCCGCCGCCGACCCTTTGTCCCGGCGCGGATTGCCGGACCCAAACAGAGGAATGCCGATGGCCGATTTCCAAAATCCGGATATGACACATCGTTAATAGGCGTCTCCTTCGTGGTCCTGCGCCGGGAATGGTCTTCCGCACGCATCGTGGCGCCTGCAACGCCCGATAATCGTTGACCTCAAGAGGAGAAAATGCTACACTCGGCGTGGACAAATTACAGGATTCTTGCCGTCTGCAAGCCGATAGAGTGAGTGTGTGACATCGAACGGAACCGCACACGACGCCCGGTCTGGGAGGCCCGATCGTGGTGCTGTTCTTGCGTTTCAGGAATCGGATCAAGGTAGAGAGGGCGTCTGGGATGAGAAGAGTATCGCTGTCTGTTCCGTTTGTCATGGCTTGGCTGACGGTGTGGCATTTGGCAGGCGTGGCCAATGGTGCGGACTTCGACGGGCCGGTGATCAACGAGTTCATGGCCAGCAGCGGCAGCGCCGTTCCTCTGGGACCTGGAGAGATTCTGGATGAGGACGGCGATTCCTCCGACTGGCTCGAGATCCACAATCCCACCGGGCAGAACGTGGACTTGAGCGGATGGTATCTGACCGATGATGCGGACGACCTGCGAAAGTGGCGGTTTCCGGACGGTACGCTCCTCGGTCGCGGCGGCTATCTTTTGATCTTCGCCTCCGGAAAAGATCGCGCGGACGAAGAGCTTCACACGAGCTTCAAACTCAGTGCCGAAGGCGAGTACCTTGCTCTGATCCGGAGCGACGGCAGAACGGTCGCTCATGAATATGCCCCCACCTATCCGCCCCAGTTCAGCGACGTCTCTTATGGGCTGGGTCCGCATGGAGGGGTCTTTGTGAGTGTGGGTTCTCTGGCGTCGTACCATATCCCCGGTCCGGCCGATGCCGCCGCAGCCTGGACGGCCGTGACGTATGATGACAGTGCATGGCCGACCGGCGAGAGCGGATTGGGTTTCTCTCCCACGGCGCAGATCAGCAGTCGTGACATCGGCAGCGTTTCCAACCCCGGCTCCCACTTTGAACAGGGCGGCACGCATGTCGTGCAAGGCGACGGCGCCGACATCGGAGGGTCGCGCGACGGGTTTCACTTCGTTTACGTTCCGCTGCGCGGCGACGGCGAGTTGACGGTGAACGTCGCCGGGATGATCACCGCCAACGCGTGGGCCAAGGCGGGCGTCATGATTCGCGAGACGCTCACGGCGGGTGCCCGCTACGGTGCCGTGATGGTGACGCACGGCAACGGTGTGGTTTTTCAGGCCCGTGCGGCCACCAACGGGACTTCGACAACCAAGGGGGGAAACGGGCACACCGTGCCGTTGTGGCTTCGCGTCGTGCGGCGGGGCGACACGATCAGCGGATACTACTCGCTCGACGGAGTCAGTTGGATTCAGCAAGGCTCCGAGGCGGTCGTCATGGGCCCGGATGTCTACCTTGGACTGTGCGTCACATCGCACGGAGCCGGGACGCCGTGTACGGCCCTGTTCGACAATGTGACCTTCGGCAGCAGTGAGAACAACGCGTTGCGCGAGGCGATGGTCGGAACGAGCACGACGCTGTGGACCCGTTTTGAGTTCGACGCGTATGAAACAGCGGCCTTCGACTCGCTTCAGTTGCGGGTGCGATACGACGATGGTTTCGTCGCGTTCCTCAACGGCGCCGAGGTGGCGCGGGACAACTTCACCGGGACGCTGCAATGGGATTCTGTGGCCGATAGTGACCGATCCGATCGGCTGATGGTTGAGAGCGTTCCGTTCGACCTGTCGGCGTACAAGGACCTGCTTCGGGACGGACGGAACGTGCTGGCTGTTGCGGCGATCAACAACGACAAGAACAGCGACACGTTGCTGGTCAGCCCGGAACTGACGGCCAGCGGCGAGGTCCTCGTTCCGCAGTACTTCTCCGTCGCGACCCCCGGCCGGCCCAACACTGCCGAGGCGGTCAACGTGGTGGCTCCTCCGCAGTTCGATCCGCCGCGAGGGCTGTACGACGGGCCGTTCATGCTGACGCTCACCTGCGATACACCCGGCGCGGTCATCCGCTATACGACCGACGGCACCGCGCCGACGTCCTCCACCGGAATTGCATACACCGGCCCGATCCCTGTCAGCCGCACCATGTGTCTGCGGGCCGGGGCGTTCCGCGCGGGCTGGACACCCAGCGTCGTCCAGACGCACAGCTACCTGTTTCTCAACGACATCCTCCACCAGCCCAAGAACCCGGCGGGCTTCCCCTCAACCTGGAACGGGACGGTGGCCGATTACGAGATGGATCCCGATGTGGTCAACGCGCCGGCCTACCGCAATCTGGTCCGGGCGTCGCTGCTGACGCTCCCGACGTTTTCGATCGTGACCACGACCGACAGCCTGTTCGGCACGAACGGCATCTACTCGAACCCCTGGGGGGAGGACACCGCCTGGGAACGCCCGGTCTCGGTCGAATGGATCGATACGGACGGCACGACGGGTTTTCAGGTGGACGCAGGGCTTCGCATATACGGCGGGGCCTTTCGGGGCTTCAATCTGACGCGCAAGAAGTCGTTCCGCATCCTGTTCAAGCGTCAATATGGCCCGCCCAAGCTTGATTTCGATCTGTTCAAAGGGCAGGACGCCGCCACGAGCTTCGACATGGTCATCCTGCGGGGTGGCGCCAACGACGCCTGGAATGATTGGGGTCGGCAGAATACCCAGTACATCATCGACGAGTACATGCGACGAACCCAGTTGGCGATGGGCCATCCGTCGCCGCACGGGACCTTTGTTCACCTGTATCTCAACGGGCTTTATTGGGGACTCTACAACCTGACCGAGCGACCGGTCGAGTCGTTCTGTGCCGCCTATTTTGGAGGCGAGAAGGAGGAGTGGGACGCGCTGAACCGAGGCGAAGCGCGGGGCGACAGCACCACCGCCACGTGGAACGCCATGCTCAGCCAGGCGCGAGCGGGACTGACGGACACGGCATCGTACCAACGGATTCAGGGCAATAACCCGGACGGTACCGACAATCCCGCTTACGACCACCTGCTCGACATGGACAACTACATCGACTACATGTTCTGCAATTTCTGGGGCGGGACGGGCGACTGGCCCGGGCACAACTACTATGCCGCCTGCCGGAAGCCCCCGAATGCCACAGGGTTCAAGTTCTTCAACTGGGACGCGGAAGGCGCGCTCGTGGTCTGGTCGAACCTCACCGCCAATGTCACGGGTGTCAGCGACGGCGCGGCTCAGCCCTATGCGGCGTTGCGGGACAACCGCGAGTTCCGTTTGCTGTTCGCAGACCACGTGCAGAAACACATGTTCCACGGCGGTCCGCTCACCAGCGAGGCTTCGTATGCGCGGTACAAGCAGCTGGCCGACGAGGTCGAATTGGCCATCATTGCCGAGTCGGCCCGGTGGGGTGACCAGGCCAGCAGCACCCCGTACACACTGGCCCATTGGCAGGCGACACGCGATTACATTCTGAACACGTACATGCCGCAACGCCCGCCGATCGTTCTGGACCAGTTGCGCAACGCAGGGCTGTATCCGACGGTGGAGCCGCCTACGTTCGGGGTGGGAGCGAACCCACAGCAGGGAGGGTATGTGTCGCTCCACGAGCGCCTGTGGATGTATGCGCCGGAAGGAAAGATTTACTATACGACCGATGGCAGCGATCCGCGCCTGCCGGCGGGAGCTTCGGCATCCGACACCCTCGTGACCCTCTTGGCGGAGGACGCGCCCAAGCGCGTGCTCGTTCCCAGCGAAGCCAATGGAGGCAATCACCTGGGGAATGCCCCGGCGGCGTTCACCGTCACGTACTACAAGGCCGCCGGCACGGTCGATAGCCTGGCGGCGGCCGAGCAGGTGATCTCGAATCCCCGCCAGCGCATCGCCACCGCTACGGAACAGGCGATGGTGATCAACTATTTCAATACCGGCGATGAAGGCCATTTCGGTAACAACCGGCCGTTCCCCGGAACGCAGATGAACGTGGATGTGGAGGACTTTGTCATCCTGGTTACCGGCAAGGTTCTGATCCCGTCCGCAGGACAATGGACATTTGGCGTCAACAGTGACGATGGCTTCGGCATGACGCTGACGCGTGGGAACCGGACCTATACGATGTCCTATGCCAGCCCGCGCAGCCCCGGCGATACGCTGCAGGTGTTCAGTATTGCCGAGGCGGGCCAGTACGATCTGCGGCTGGTTTTCTACGAGCGAGGCGGCGGGTCCGAACTGGAGCTGTTTGCGGCACCGGGTTCGCGCAACACGTTCAGTGAGACCCACTTCCGGCTCGTCGGTGACATCACCCGGGGCGGGCTCCAGGTCGGCGAGGCCAATGTCTGGTTCACCGACTACTTCGACGACTCGAACTGGACGGTGGGGACCGGAGGTATCGGCTATGAAGCGGGCGGCGGCAGCTACCCCGACTACTTCGACATCGACGTCCAATCGGAGATGTACAACCGGAACGGCTCCTGTTATATCCGCATTCCGTTTGAGGTTGGTGACGCGGAATACGCCAACGTGATCCTGCGGATTCGCTACGACGACGGGTTCATCGCCTACCTGAACGGAGCGGAAGTGGCCCGGCGCAACTTCACGGGCGAGCCGGCGTGGAATTCGACGGCCAGCGCCGGCAACGCCGACGAGGCGGCGGTCACCCTGGCCAGTGTCGATATCTCCACCCACGCAGGTCTTCTGCGCCGGGGAACCAACTTGTTGGCCATCCACGGCCTGAATCTCTCGACCAACAGCTCCGATTTTCTGATCAGCGCTGAGTTGATCGCGGGCGAAATCAGTCAGGGGACGATCTCGCCCGATGCGATCGAGTACACCGAACCGGTCCCGCTGACCGGCAGCGTGCACATCAAGGCGCGAACACTGGCCGGCCAGTGGAGCGCGCTGAACGAGACGACGTTTGCCGTCGGGCCGGTGGCCGAGAGCCTGCGTATCAGCGAGATCATGTACCACCCGGCGGATCCCAACACCGAGTACATCGAGCTGACAAACGTCGGCGCGGAAACGATCAATCTCTGCCTGGCGAAGCTGACGCGAGGGGTGGATTTCATTTTTGGCGACGTGACTCTGTCGCCGGGGAACTACGTGCTGGTCGTGGAAGACCGCGCCGCTTTCGAGGCGATGTACGGAAACGGCTGGCCCATCGTTGGACAGTACGCCGGCAAGCTCGACAACGCCGGGGAATGCATCGAGCTTCAGGACGCTGCCGGCCGGACGATTCACGCGTTCAGCTACTCCGACGACTGGTTTGATGTCACGGATGGAATGGGCTTCTCGCTGACCGTCAGGGAACCGGCTGCCAGCGATCCGAACGCCCTGGAGCAGAAGAGTGCCTGGCGTCCCAGTGCATTCGAAGGCGGTTCGCCGGGCTTCGACGACTCCGGCGACGTCGTCGAACTGGGTGCGATCGTCATAAACGAGGTGATGCCGGACGCCGCCGGTGGTCAAGGCGACTGGATCGAGCTGCACAACACGACGGATGAGGCGATTAACGTCGGGGGCTGGTTCCTCAGCGACGACGCCGATGAGCTGACCCGGTACGAAATCGCCGAGGGGACCATCATCGCTCCTGGCGGGTATCTCGTACTCCTGGAGGACGAACATTTCGGCAACGAGGACGACCCAGGCTGCCACGTGCCCTTCGGGCTGAGCCGCAGCGGCGAGACGGTCTATCTGCACTCCGGTTCCGGCGGCGTTCTGACCGGCTACAGCGAGCAGGCATCGTTCGGGCCGGCGCAGAATGGCGTTTCCTTCGGTCGGTTCGTGGACAGTGCCGGGTCCTGTGCCTTCGTGGCTCTGAGCCAGCCCACCCCCGGCCGGCCCAACGCACCACCACTCTGGGAGAATTGATTCGGCACTGCACGGCGTATCTTCTTGCCCGGTGGGCGCGCCTCTGGTATGCTTGCCCGCGAACCGCAATCGCACGACGGAGCGACTGCGCGTTCTCAAGCATCGAGTGCGTGGAAGGCATAAAAACCAAGGCGTATGGCAGATTGGACGATCAACAAGCCCCTGGGACAGTGCTGCGGCACGGGCCGGGCGATTGAGCCGGGGCAGGAGTATTTCGGGGCGCTGGTGGAGACCGAACAGGGGTTCGAACGCCGCGACTACAGTGTGGAATACTGGGAGAGGGAAAAGCCCGCCGTGTTCTGCTTCTGGAAGAGCCGCTTGGCGGACCCCGACGAGAAGAAAGAGCTTTTCGTCAGCGACGACATGCTGATGGCGTTCTTCGAACGTCTGGCGAACGAGACCGATCCGGAGAAAGTCAGTTTCCGGTTTGTGCTGGCGCTGGTACTCATGCGCAAACGCCGGCTCAAGTACGAAGCGACGAGGATGGACGGCGCACGAGAAACCTGGTTGCTGCGTGTCGCAGGCGAGAAAGACGTGGTGGAAGTGGTCAACCCGCACCTGGACGAAGAGCAGATCGAGCTGCTGACCTCACAGATCGGACAGATTCTTCAGGCGGATCTATAGGAGGCGAAATTGGGACGGATACCCAAGGTATGCCATTGGCTGAGCGTACCACTGCTGGCCCTTGCGGCCGGCTGTGCCGTGCAGGGTCCGGCGTCGTTGCCGGCCTGTCCGGGCAAGGTCGGCGTGTCGGAAGCCCTGTCGGCGGTCCGTTCGCGTGTCGAGCAGGCGGTGGCGTTCCGTGCCAGCGGCCAGTGCCGTCTGGCCTATTATGTCCCGGATGACGAGGGCGTGAAACGGCACAACCTGCCCGTCCTGCTGTGGTTCAACCCGCCCTCGGAGGTGTACCTGCAGGGCAGCATCGCCGTCGATCCCAAGGCGGTGGTCATTGGTTCCAATGCGGAGGCTTTCTGGCTGGCCCTGCGTCCCAAGGAGATGAGCGCCTACTATTGGGGCACCTGGGACGAGGCACAGAACGTTGAGGGACTCATGGTCAGTCCCCAGGTTGTGCTTGAAGCGTTCGGGATCGTGCAGCACGACGACGGTGTCGATGCGAATGACTGGTCCCTGACGAAGGAAGGGGAGTACGACGTGCTGATCCAGCATGGCGAGGGAGGCCGTATTCTCAAGCGAGTTTACATCTACACGTGTGACTACCTCGTGCGGAAGATCGAATACTTCGGCGCTGACGGTCAGGTCATCGCGGTGGCTCAGTTGGATGGCTACAAGCCGCTGGCCGAGGGTTTTCACGTGCCCACGGACATTCTCGTCAAGGCGATGGCTCCCGACGGGCGTGAGGATACGATCGATATTAAGCTCAGCTCGATCAAGGCTAAGGAGCTGAGCGAACAGGCCCGGCGGCAGGTCTTCACCCGTGACCCGAATGAGGTGGAGAAATTCGAGCAGGTGTACCGATATCGAGGTGGGGACTGGGTGTCCGAGCGGTAACGATTTCGACAGAACGCGTGGTGGACGGACGAAGCACATGAGTCGAATCGATCTGAGAAAGGCAATTCGCAACGGCGTGTTTCTCCTCGACGGCGCCATGGGGACACAACTCTTCGCCAGAGGGATCGCGCCCGGCGTGTGCAACGATGCGATCAACATCGAATCCTCCGAGATCGTCGCAGACATTCACCGTGCGTATCTCCAGGCCGGCAGCGACGCGATCATCACGAACACGTTTGGGGCCAATCGTTATGCTCTGGCCCGGCACGGCCACGCCGACAAGGTATATGTCATCAACCGGGCCGGCGCCGAACTGGCGCGGCAGGCCGCCGGCGAGGAGCGATACGTGTTGGGTGACATCGGTCCCACGGGGGATTTCCTCGAACCGCTCGGCCAGCTTAAAGCCTGCGATGTGCGGGCGGCGTTTGCCGAACAGGCCAGAGGGCTTCTGGATGGGGGTGTGGATGGGTTCATCATCGAGACGATGACCGCGCTGGACGAGCTGGAGGTGGCCATCAAAGCAGTGGAATCGCTGGAAAGCGGCCTGCCGGTTTTCGCCTCGATGGCGTTCGACAAGGCGGGGTCGGATTATCGAACCATGATGGGGGTGGACGTTCCGACGGCGGTGACGAAGATGATCGCCTCCGGCGTTGACGCGGTAGGGTTCAACTGTGGGACCGCCACGCTGAACGAGTACGTGACGTTGGCCCACAAATACGTCTCTGCCGCCCGTTCGACGGGGATCGGGGTGGCCGTGTTTGCCGAGCCGAACGCGGGCAAGCCCGAACTGGTGGACGGTGCAGCGGTTTACCGGGTGACGCCGGAAGAGTTCGCCGCCGCAGCAAAGCAAATCCACGCGGCGGGCGTGCACATCCTCGGCGGCTGCTGCGGCACAGCTCCCGCCTTCATCGCGGCCTTGGCTGCCGCATTGAAGTAGGCTCTCTTTCGAGCGGTGCGCTCGGCCTGCATCGCCGTCGGAACCTACGCACGGTCGTGACGCAGCAGGCGGGCAATGTGGTCGAGGGTCCTGGCGGTGGCGCCCTGGTTCTTCCGGATGACTTGGCGGCCCCGTCGGCCGATGGCCTTGGCGTAGGCAGGCTCCGCGAGACATCTCGTCATCACGACGCGCAGATCATCGGCATCGACGACCTCGACGGCGCCTTGGTCGGCCAGGAGCGCCTCCACCGTCTGGCGGAAGTTGAAGGTGTGCGGGCCGAAGATCGTGCACTTGCCGAGGGCCGCCGCCTCCATCATGTCCGAGCCGCCCATGGGAACCAGCGTACGGCCGACGAAGACGACGGTGGCCAGGGAATAGAACTTCCGCAGGTCGCCCATCGTGTCACCGAGGATCACAGCATCGTTGTTGCCGATGCCACATCCCGGCGCGCCTTTGATATGGCTGTAGCGGACCACAGGCAGTCCCCTCTGCTCGATCAACTGGGCCACCTCGTCGAACCGCTCGGGTTTGCGTGGGACTACCGCCAAACGCACGTCGGCAAACGATGGGTCTTCTTTGAGCCACTGATACACGTCGAGAATGATCTTCTCCTCATCGTCGCCCGTTCCGCCGGCGACCCATAGCCGGCCGTTTGACAGGTTCAACTGGTCGGCGAGGGCATCGGCTCCTTCGACCCGGTCGGTCACCTGGGCGGTGTCGTATTTGAGCGAGCTGGTCACCACGACCCGCTCGGCCGGGCAGCCCAACGCGCGAAACCGGTCAGCATACTCCTGTGTCTGGGCCAGTACTAAGTCGATCTTGCCAAAGAACCGGCGGACCAGCCATCGGAATCGGCGGTACTGAACGAAGCTCCTGTCGCTGATTCGTCCGTTGACCACGACAACCGGAACCGAGCGGCGATGCGCGATATCGATGAGATTGGGCCAGGCCTCCAGCTCCATCAGCAGGCAGACGGCCGGGTCGATCCGGCGGAAGGCCTTGCGCATGACCGGCGAGAAATCGAACGGAAAGTAAAAGACCATCCACCGTTCCCCGAAGAGAGAGCCGGCCCGGGCGAATCCGGTGTCCGTTGTGGTGCTGATCACGATCTCGAAGTCAGGGAAGCGTCTCTCGAACTCGGTTACGAGAGTCTTGGCGGCGTTGACCTCGCCCACACTGACCGCGTGCAGCCAGAGGCATCGTTTTTCAGGGGTTCTGCGGCTGATGCTGCCGAAACGCTGGGCCCAACCCTGGCGGTACCGGTTGTGCCGGAGCCGCCTGTAGAGAACGACGGGACTGAACAGCAGGCCCGCAAACAGATAGACCACATCGACGATGAATCTCATATCGGTCCTGAACCGGGGATACGCTGGGTATTGACGCCCGCATGATATCCTCGGCGACCCGACATGTCAAACGGCACAAACTTTGTCGAAGCCGTGCCGTGCGAATTGTGGCCCGAGCCGGAGTGGGGTGCGGTCACTCGACGGCGTTCGCGTCTGTTGCCGTACCTGGCTCGATGCGCTCCAGTTCCAGAGCCGGGTCTTCGTCGAGGAACAGGCCGCCCCCTCGTACGATCAGGTTGAAGTCCACGAACAGGTTCATGCCGACGATCCCGTCGAGCGTCCCGCCTTCGGGGGAAGAGACATCCAGCAGGACCACGGGAACCTGGCGCGCCTGGAACCACTGACCCAGTGCGGGGATGTCGATGGCATCGATGTAGTAGCCGGGCACGATGGAGATCTCGCCGGTGACGCCTTCAATCTCGACCTCGAACTCCGGGGCCGCCGGGTCGAGCTGGAGACGGGCGGCAATGCGGGACCCGACTACCGTAACCTGGGCGCCGGTATCGAGCATGAAGCGATCTTTGTCGAGTGCACTCTTCTGGCTGTCGTACAGATCGACGCTGTGGACGAAGAAGAGGCTCTGGGAAGAGTTTCCGATGATCACGGAGGGGCTGGCCGGCGGAAAGTCCGTTGCGAAGCCGCCACCGCCTAGGATATCGTCGATATCTATGTCGCCGAGACCCATGTCCAGGGTGGGGACGTATTGCACGCTGACCCCACCGAGCGGACGCAACTCGAGCGGGATCACGTTCGAGAAGTGCGGGGCCTGGGCATCGTCGGCTTCGTACAGCCGGATGTCCGGCGCGGTGAACGTCTTGCCGTCACGCTCGACGGTCAGCGTTCGGTCGTTGCGGATCACCGTGGTGTAATACACACTCATGGGCGTGCCGATGGCCGTGGGCAGGTCGGGGAGAGTCCCCGGGTTCTGTCCGACCATGATCGCCACGTTGCTCTCTCCCATCATGTTGGAGGAATCGAGCACGAGCGTCTCGGGATCGATCGCCGCCAGTCCGTCAATGAACAGACCCAGGGGCTGCGTGACCGAGGCCACCACCGATCCGGTCACGCCGCTGACCACGGTCTCACTGGCGGTGATCAGGCCCGGATAGATGCGGGTTCGTATGCCGTCGGCATAGCCCATGACATGGGCGCTGGCTCCCGTATCGAAAAGTCCGATAACGTAGTCGGTCTGTGGATTCACCCCGGCGGGGTAGTTCCCCCTGACGGACGTTTCCACGTCGGCCTCCAGCTCGAGCTCAGCCTTACGCCGGGTGGTGATCGAGACGGCAATCCAGGGCACGAAACCGTCGATGGGAGGCGATTCGACCAGCATTTCGTTTGCCAGCAGGGCGGTGGCGGTCCTGGAGGGGGTGGAATAGAGGCGGACCCCCGGGCCGGTCGAACGCTCGGCGGTGGTTTGCTCCTCGGATCGCAGGGGCACAGGCCGATCCTTCGGATACTGGATGCCCTTGATCCGTCTGCCGCCGCCGGCCTGCCAATCGACGTCCCGGCGTTGCCAACCTTCGGTTGCGGCCTGGAGAACCGATGCCAGCGTCAGGAGAACCACGAAGACTGCGGGGAGTGCCCGCCGAATTGCCATCGAATCTGACCGTTTCACGTGGCGATCCTTTCCAATCTGCACCCATTATAGCATATGCGAGAGTCGTCTCGTGCGAAAAAGGGTGCGTATGGATGCTCTCTGCCTGTATAGTGCCTTGGCAGGCCATCGGCGCAACGTCGAAAACTAAAGATGGTTGCCTGCTTGACTTGTTCAAGAGCGGCGGTAAGATAACAGGCAAATGGATTCTTGTCCCCGTAGCTCAATTGGATAGAGCGTTGGCCTCCGGAGCCAAAGGTTGTGGGTTCGAATCCCGCTGGGGACAGTCGGCGTTTCTTGGCTCATCCGGGGTATTGGCACAGGGCATTTCTCTTTGCGCGTCAAACCGACTTGCGTGTCCGCAGGGTCTTTCGTCGTCTCCCATGCCGGCCTGCCGTTGCACTGCGGGCATCTTGACTGGTAAAAACCGTTGCATCGTGGGGGAATTCGGGTAGCATGCCTTTCACAGGGCCGTTGGGAGGAGGGCTGGGCTGGACCGGGTCGGGTGGAATGACAGGACTGTACATGGAGTGAAAGGCGAGGCCATGAAAGCGAGAGTGCTCGGAAGCAACTCCCTGACGATCGTCTCGTGCGCGGCATTGGCGTTGTCGGTCTGTGCCCGGACCGAAGCGAAGACGAAGGCCTGGCAGGGTATGATCACGATCCCGACGTACGGATGGTCCGAGGACATCAACCCAAAGTTCTGGGCGCTGGAGGACCGGATCAAGCTGTCCACCACGGTCAAGGGCGCCATCGTCTACCCCTATACCATGCAGGACCACCTCTATCGCACGAAGGAGGATCGGACCTACCGGGCGCTGTTCCTCGAAAACGAATATCTGAAGGTCACGTGTCTGCCGGAGTTGGGCGGCCGGCTGCACTCAGTGTTCGACAAGACCACCGGCGCCGAGACGTTCCACCTCAACAACGTGATCAAGCCTAGCATGATCGCTATGCGCGGTGCCTTCATCAGCGGAGGCGTCGAGTGGAACGCCGGTCCGCAGGTGCACACAGTCACGATTCTGTCCCCGGTCGATGCGCTGGTGGGGACGAACGCGGACGGCTCGGCCTATCTCGAAGTCAGCAATCTGGAGAAGACCTTGCGAACCCGCTGGACCGTACGTGTGACGCTGCATCCGGGCCGGGCGTATCTCGACGAGCAGATTCGCATCTTCAACCCGGTCGACGCGGTCAATCCCTACTACTTCTGGAACTGCACCGCCTTTCCCGCCAAGAGTGGAACGCGGTTCATCTATCCGATGACGCTCGGGACGGACCACTACGGGGTCGATTTCTTCAACTGGCCGATCCATGAGGGTAAGGACCTCTCCTGGCTGAAGAACTACGAGACCTGGGCCTCCATTTTCTCCGTGGACTGCATCTTCGACTTCTTCGGAGCCTATGACGTCGACGACGATCGTGGCGTCGTGCAGGTGGCCAATCACTACGAGCTGAGCGGCAAGAAGGCCTGGACCTGGGGGACGTGGGATTTCGGCCTGGTCAGCCAGAAGAACCTGACCGACGACGACGGTCCGTACATCGAGGTCCAGAGCGGGCCGCTGCCGACGCAGTCCGACTACGGAATGCTGCTGCCTCGACAACAGGTTGCCTGGCAGGAGTGGTGGTATCCGGTCCACGGACTGGGGGACGGCTTCGAATTTGCCACGAAAGACATCGCGGTCCAGACGCACCGTGAGGACGGCCAGTTGCGCCTGAACATCATCGCCACGGCCAGGTTCCCCAACGCGGTCTGTGTCGTATCTCAGAACGGTACGGACCTTCTGGCGAGGCGGCTGGACCTGTCGCCGCAGAGGGCGTGCTCCGTTGTCGTTTCGCCCGCACCACAGGGTGCCGCCGAGGTGATGATCAAGACGCGGCAGGGTGAGACGCTGGCCCGTTTCGTGACGCCTCTACCGATTCCAAAGGTGACACCTCCGCCCCGCACCAAGGTCATGGAGAAGGCCGATGCGGAGCTGACCTTGCAGGAGAGACTGCTCAAGGGGCGCAAGTTTGATCTGGCGACCAATCGCAAGAAGGCCCGTGAGTACTACGGGAAGGCGCTGGCCGACGACGCCGGTTGCTCGCCCGCCCTGGTCGGACTGGCCGTTCTGGATGTGGAAGCAGGCCTCTACAGCGAGGCGATCCCCCGCCTGGAAAAGGCCCTCGAACGAGACCCCGACGATGGAACGGCTTGGTACTTTCTGGGAGTGGCCCGCCTGAAGCTCAATGATGCGACCGAGACCCTCCGCTGCGCCCGCCAGGCGGCGCGGTATGCCGCAACCGCTTCGCTGGCCTTTGACCTCGCGGGCCGGGCCCATGCGGCGTTGGGGCAGAAGCCGGCGGCGGTCGAGGCGTTCGCAAAGGCCGTGAAGCTCAATCCGAATGACGCCAAGGCCAGGGACCATTGGCTTCTGGCCCTCTATGCGAATGGCGAAAAGCCCGCCGCGTTTGCCGAAGCCCGGAGGGTCTCCTCGCAGTTCCCGACGGACCTTGTGCCGCGAGCGATTCCGGCGCTGCAGGGCGACAGAGAGATGGAACGTTTTGTGAAGGAAGCTCGCGAATTCGTCGGCGAAGACGACTTCGAGATGATCGAGACAAGTCTTTTGTTTGCCGAGGTGGGTCTGGTGCAGGAAGCGTCGCGATTGCTGGATGCCGTCTGCGTGGAGGCCGTGCCGGAGGCGGAACGCAGCCCTCTGCCTGTCTATTACCTGGCCCACTATGCATCACGGGCTGGCAACGCTGAGGAGGCGGCAGAATGGCTCAAGCAGGCATCGCGGATAAATCGGGACTGCGTGTTTCCATCGCGCCCGGAGGCTTTGGAGGTTCTGCGGTACGCGGTGCGCGAGAACCCGGACGATGCGCATGCCCATCTGTATCTCGGCAATCTCTACGCCCACCTGGGCCGCGTGACGGAGGCGGCGGCGCATTGGCAGAAGGCCGTCGATCTCGACGGGTCGCTTAGCGTCGCCCATCGCAACCTCGGGCTCTACGCCTGGGCGCAGGAACAGGACCTGGCCAAGGCCGAGCAGGCATATCGCAAGGCCATCTCCGCCCGACCGAAGGACCAGACGCTGTATCGCGACCTTGCCGAGATTCTTCTCGAGCAGAACAGGCGTCCCGAGGCGATCGAACTGCTGGAGTCGACGCCGGGCGACCCGCTCAAGCGGGCGGAGATCATCGTTCTGCTGGCCCAGCTCTATTGCGACGAGCGGCAGTTCGACGAGGCAATCGATCTGCTCGAATCGACGCCGTACTTTGTCAACTGGGAGGGGCAGACGATTACGTGGGACCTGTTCCACAAGGCCCACATGGAGCGTGGACGGGTGCGTTTCGACGAGGGCAACTTCGCGGGGGCATTGCAGGATTTCGAGGCGGCCCTGACCTATCCTGATAACATCGGGGTCGGACGGTCGAACAAGCCTCAAGAGGCGACGGCGCAGTATTGGCGGGGAAAGACTCTTCAATCGCTTGGACGCCTGCCAGAGGCCCGGGCAGCCTGGCAGCTTGGCGCGGCTGGTCCGGCCGGTTCCCGGGAACAGAACGCCTCGCGGGAACTCTGTGAGGCGGCCCTGAAGGAAACCCCGTGATCCGCACTCCGGCCCGCCGGAGTGACAGTGTCTTCCGGTCGGGGCAGGCGCGGCGCGCTTCTTCCTTGGCGCATCAGCAGGGTGCTGCTATCGTATAGCCACCGAGTCCTTGCGTACGTCGGGGGATGCCATCTATGGGAGAATGCCCATGGCTGAGTTGAATTCCAGCGGCACAAGGCTGAACATCATCGATGCCTTCGCTGCGAAGGTGATCGGACGCGGGCTTCGCGTGGTCCTGCCGGAAGGACGGGATTCTCGGATTCTGCTTGCCGCCCGGGAGATCCGCCGGCGCAACATCGCCGAGCCGATCATCCTCGGAACACACGAGCAGATCGAAACGGCTGCAACGGAGGCAGGTGTGTCGCTGGACGGCATCAAGACACTCGATCCCAAGGACAGCCCTCATCTGGACGCATACACTGCCCGATACATGCAGGGCCGGGACAATGTTTCCCCCGGGATCGCCCGACGAATGGTTGCCAAGGCCCTCTTTCACGGCGGGATGATGGTCGCCTGCGACGACGCCCACGCCATGGTGGCCGGCGCCGCGACGGCCACGGCGACGGTCATTCAGGCCGGGGCGCTGACCGTGGGGTTTGCCCCGGGCATCGAGACGGTGTCGAGCTACTTTCTCATGATCGTGCCGCAGTTCGGCGACGAACGCGACAAGGCGTTTATCTTCGCCGACTGCGCGGTCAACATCGACCCGTCGGCAGACCAACTGGCTGATATTGCACTGGCTTCGGCGCAAAGCGCCGCGGGTCTGCTGGCCGAGCCGCCCCGGGTGGCCTTGCTTTCGTATTCGACTCGTGGCAGCGCCGAGGGGCCGAGTGTCGAAAAGGTCCGCCAGGCCCTTCGGATTGTGCGGTCGCGACGGCCCGATCTGGCGGTTGATGGCGAACTTCAGGCCGATGCGGCGGTCGTGCCCCGCGTGGCCCAAAAGAAGGTCAAGGACGCCAGCGAGGTGGCCGGCCGCGCGAATGTCCTGATCTTCCCCGATCTCGACGCCGGCAACATCGCGTACAAGCTGACGCAGTACATGGCCGGAGCCAGGGCGATCGGGCCGTTCCTCCAAGGGTTCGCCAAGCCCCTGGCCGACCTGTCGAGGGGGGCGTCCATCGAAGATATTGTGACCACGGCAATCATCACACTGGCCCAGGTCAAAGAGCCTGGTTCGGGCGAAGGAAGGCAGGGCTGAGACGTCCGTGATGAAAGTGCTCGTGATCAACGCCGGAAGTTCCTCGATCAAGTACCAACTGTATGACATGCCTGGCGCGGAAGTGCTGGCCAAGGGGCTTGTGGAGCGGATTGGCGAGCCGACCTCGAGGCTTGTGCACAGTTGCGGTGATGATTCAACCGCCCTGGAGAAGGCGGTCCCCAGTCATGAAGCGGCGATGGAGTTGATCCTCAGGGTGCTTGCGCGGCCGGGTGGGGTCGTCGCAGACCTTTCCGAGATCAAGGCGGTGGGCCATCGCGTGGTACACGGCGGAGAGGAGTTCACCGGTTCGGTGATTATCGATGACCGCGTTCTGGCCTCGATCGAACGATTCGCAGAACTGGCGCCGTTGCACAACCCGCACAACCTCGTGGGCATCCGGGCGGCGATGCGGAAGCTGCCGGGCGCGGTGCAGGTGGCCTGCTTCGATACCGCGTTTCATACGAGCATTCCCAACGTGGCGTTTCTGTATGCGTTGCCGTACGAACTTTACGAGCGGCATCGTGTGCGGCGGTACGGGTTTCACGGGACCAGCCATCGCTACGTCGCCAGACGCGCGGCGGCGATGCTCGGCCGGGACAAGTACGACTTGAACGCTATCACCTGCCACCTGGGCAACGGCTGCTCGATTGCGGCCGTGCGGAAGGGCCGGTCGGTCGACACCTCAATGGGGTTCACCCCGCTCGAAGGCCTGGTCATGGGGACGCGGGCGGGCGACTTTGACCCGGCGATCCTGTTCTACCTGGCGGACAAAGGCTACGACCTGGCGAGATTGAACGGGCTGTGCAACAAGAAGAGCGGCCTGCTCGGTATCTCCGGGATTTCCAACGACATGCGAACGCTCGAGAAACACGCCGCGAACGGCGACGAGCGCGCGATACTGGCCATTGAGATGTTCTGCTATCGCGTCCGTAAGTACATTGGTGCGTACTCGGCGGTGCTCGATTCGGTCGACGCCGTGGTTTTCACCGGCGGCATCGGCGAGAATTCCTCGCTCGTACGCGAGCGGGTCTGCCGGGACCTGACGCATCTGGGGATTGTCCTGGACCCGAAGGCCAACCAGGATGCGGGTGGACGCGAGTCGGCGGTCAGCGCCCTGGAGAGCCGCGTACGCGTGCTGGTGATCCCCACGAACGAGGAACAGGCCATCGCCAGGGACGCGTTTGAACTGGTCGGGAGCAAAGGGGAACGTAAGACGCAACAGGTGAAAGTAGAATATGACGGACAGAAAAGATGACGGTCGCTTTCTGGTGGACGTGGGCCTGCGGGACCTGCCGTTTCCGATCCACGCGGTGTCTCGCGTGACGCCGGAAGGGCAGGCGACGGTTGCTGACATCTCGATCAGCGCCCGGATCATGCAGATGTTCGAGGCACGCTGGATCGATCGGTTCATCCACGTTCTCCACAACCATCGCGACAGCATCGGGACCAAATCCCTTCGGCACAATCTCAGCGACTACCTCGCCGAGCTGGAAGCGACCGCGATCAAGATCGATTTCGACTATCCGTTCTTCATCGAGAAGCAGACTCCCGTCTCGGGCGAGACCTGCCTCGTGCGGTATCTGTGCCGGTATTCGGCCAAGGGGCATTCCGCGGGCGAACCGGGCGTGGTGACCTTCAAGATTCAGGTCCCCTGCATCACGACCTATCCGGCCTCCAACGCCGCCAGTCCCAAGGGCCTGTTCGGCCAACTGAGCATGCTCGACATCTCTGTACAGAGCCACAACGATGTGTATCCGGAGGACCTCGTCGCTCTGGTAGACCGACATGTGCTGGCCTCGGTCTACTCGTTTCTCAGTGAGGATGACCAGCGGTTTATCATTGAGAAAGTACACTCGGAGGAAAAGACCAGCGTGGTCGTGGTCGACGAAGTCAGGAAGGAGCTGGCTCGCGACCGCAATGTCGAGTGGTATTCCATCGACTGCTCGAACTACGGCATGCTTCATTCCTACAGCACGGTCATCCGGACGGAGAAGAGCGCGTGGGTGCCTTTCAGCGGGTTTGACGACCATCTATAGGACGACTGTGTGATCGGACGGGTTTTCCGGTCCGGGAGAAGGCAGGATCAACCATGACCGACAATCAGGCATTTCGGGTCTTGAGCAGGCGCGAGGTCGAGTTGCTGCGGATGCAGGGCTGCTTTGCCGAGGATTGGGGGCTGATCGAGGTGGCCGACGGGTTCGATCCGGCGTACGTACGGAATTCGCATTTCTCGGGCCGCGTCCGGCTCGGCAGGTTCAGCGACCACGTGCGCCTGCCCGGCGGGTTTGAGAAACCCAGTGGGATTTACAACGCGGTGCTCTCCAACTGCACCGTCGGCGACAACACCCGCATCTGTAACATCCCGGATCGCATCGCCAATTACGACATCGCCGAACGCGTGTGCATCGAGAATGTCGCGACCATGCAGACCAATCCCGGCGCGACCTTTGGCAATGGGGTCGAGATCAGCGTGCTCAACGAGGCCGGAGGCCGTGAGATCGTGCTGTTCGACCGGCTGTCCGCCCAGTTCGCCTACCTGATGTGCCTGCACCGGTATCGCCCGAAGCTGATCGAGCAGCTTCGCCGCATCGCGCGGCAATACGTCGAGTCGGTCCGCTCGGATCGCGGGCACGTCGGCACAGGCGCCCGCATCTGTTCGGCCGAAGAGATCATCGACGTTCGGATCGGACCCTTTGCGACGGTCAATCATGCCTCGAGTCTGCGGAACGGCACGATCCTCAGCTCCGAGGAGGCCCCGACCACCGTCGGTGTCAAAGTGATCGCGGAGGACTTCATCGTTGCCGAAAGCTCCTCGGTGACCGGTGGCGCGATCCTCAGCAAAGTCTTCGTCGGCCAAGGCTGCCAGGTGGGCCGGCAATACTCGGCCGAGAATTCCGTCTTCTTCGCCAACTGCGAGGCCTTTCATGGGGAGGCGTGCTCGGTCTTCGCCGGGCCGTACACCGTGACGCACCACAAATCGACCCTGTTGATCGCCGGGCTGTTCAGCTTCTACAACGCCGGCAGCGGCACGAACGAGTCGAACCACATGTACAAGCTGGGCCCCGCCCATGAAGGCAAGCTGCTGCGCGGGACCAAGACCGGGTCGTTCAGCTATCTGATGTGGCCCTGCCGTGTCGGCCCGTTCAGCGTTGTGCTGGGCAAGCACAGCACGAACTTCGACACGGCCGACTACCCGTTCAGTCATCTCGAAGCGCGGGCCGACGGCAAGTGCGCCATGATTCCCGGCTTTCATCTGACGACCGTCGGCACGGTTCGCGACGCCGCCAAGTGGCCTAAACGCGACCGCCGAAGGGGTGCTGCCAAGCGCGACGCCATCTCGTTTGAGGTGTTCAGCCCATACACGGTCGGCAAGATGATCAAGGCCACCCGGCGGCTCAAGGAGTTGCAGGAGACCACAGACAGGTCGGTCGAGGAGGTTTCCATCGGTGGTGCCCTGGTCAAGAGGTTGCTCCTGCGCACCAGCCAGAAGTACTACCGCACGGGGATTGAGATGTATCTGCTGGAGAAGGTGGTCCAGAAGATCGAAGCGGTTCTCGACGATTCCAACGGCGACGGTGAAACCGGTTCGGCGACCTTGCAGGATGCGGTGTACAGCCCGGATTGGGTGGATATCGCCGGGCAGCTCATGCCGCGCCAGCGCCTCGTCGACCTGGAAGATGCCCTGGAGACCGGTTCGGTGGCGACCCTGGACGCCTTCGACGCCGCCATGGCCAACATCTTCCGGCACTATGCCTGCGATGAATGGATCTGGGTCAAGCATGCCTATGAGGAGGTCTTCGGTGTTCCCGTGGGGGAACTGACCGCCGAGCGGGCTTGCGAGGCCGCGAGGGAGCTATTGAAGGTCAAATCGAAGTTCCTCAATCTTGTCACCGCCGATGCCCAGAAGGAGTTCTCCGAATCCAGCCGGCTCGGGTACGGGCAGGACGGTGAGGTCGAGGACGTGGAGCGGGATTTCCGCCAAGTCCGGGGCCTTTACGAGGAGAATCAGTTCGTCCTGGAGATGAACCGCAGTGTCGAGCAGTTGCACCAGCGCATCGAGCGTATCGAACGAACCATCGGTCAGCAACAGGGAACGAAGTCCATCTGTCTGTGATTGAAAGGAAGGAACTCATGAGGGTCATCATTCAGCAGGATTACGAGACGGTCAGTGCCTGGGCGGCGGCGTACGTGGCCAGGGCGATCAACGATTTCAAGCCGACACGCCGGAAACCGTTTGTGCTCGGCCTGCCCACCGGCTCTTCGCCGCTGGGCATGTACAAGGAGCTGATTCGTTTGAACCGAGCCGGGAAGGTCAGTTTCGCCAACGTCGTGACCTTCAATATGGACGAGTACGTCGGGCTGCCGAAGACGCACCCTCAGAGCTATTATTCCTTCATGTGGCATAACTTCTTTGGGAAGATCGACATCAAGAAGTCCAACGCCAACATCCTGAACGGCAATGCGAAGAACCTCCAGGCGGAGTGCGACCGATATGAGAAGAAGATCCGAAGCTACGGGGGCATCCAACTGTTCGTCGGCGGGATCGGGCCCGACGGGCATATTGCGTTCAACGAGCCGGGCTCGTCACTGACCAGCCGCACCCGGGTCAAGACGCTGACGATGGACACCATCATCGCGAACTCGCGTTTCTTCGATGGCGACCTGACCAAGGTACCCAAGACGGCGCTGACCGTCGGTGTCGGAACCGTAATGGACGCCAGGACGGTGCTGATCATCGTCAATGGGCATAACAAGGCCCGTGCCCTTCAGCAGGCCATCGAGTGTGGCGTCAACCATATGTGGACGGTCTCCTGCTTGCAGTTGCACCCGCGAGGAATCATTGTGTGCGACGATGCGGCGACGGTGGAGATGAAGGTCGGAACCGTCAACTACTTCAAGGATATCGAGAAGAACAACCTGGACCCGAAGAAGATCCTGGCCGGATCGCGCACGTGACGGTGCTGTCCGAGGAGGCTGTAAACCGGCCTCTGTATGGAGGTCCGTGGCGAACCGGTGGGCGCAGAATCGGAGCAAATCTATGTCGGATGTGGAAAGACGAGTCAAAGAAGTGGTGGCCCGGACGCTGAAGATCGATCCCGGACGGATCACGGACAAGTCCCGCTTCGTGGAAGACCTGGGGGCTGAGTCGATACAGAGCGTCGAGCTCGTGGCGGCTTTCGAGGAGGAATTCGATATCGAGATGGATGAAGAAGAGGCCCTGGAGGTCAAGACCGTCGGGAAGGCCGTGGAATTCATCCAGAAGTACCTCTGACGGGCGCCGGCCGGGCCGCAGGTCGCAGACGGCGTGCTTTCTTGACCATGTTGTGCCGCGTGTTCGATTGAGCGTCGCTTTCGCGTCGATACGTGGTCCAGACAGTCGGTAAATTGTGCCAGAAAGGACACATGATGATCCACCAAACCGCAGTACGCATCGTGTTGTGTTCCTGTCTTGGAGCGTTGGTTGCCTTCGGGATCGGCTGCGAACTGACAGGCCGCCGCCCGGTCGGCCCGGGAGGCTTGGTGACTGAGCCGTATCGTCTTGATACAGGGCTCGTCTCCCGTTCGATCTGTTTTGAAAACCCGTCCGGCGCTGCGGGACAGGGCGGCAAGGCCGCCAGCAATCTGGGTCCCGGCCGCAAAGGGGCCCCGGCGACCACTCTGAAGGCCGGGCAGGAGGTCCAACTTTGCGATATCTACGGCTCCGGCACGATCCGACACATCTGGGTGACCACCGCCAACAACCCCGCAAACCTGCGCTCGCTGGTGATTCGTGCCTGGTGGGACGGGCAGACGCATCCGAGTATCGAGTGCCCCATCGGGGATTTCATGGGGACCGCCCACGGCAAGGTTGTGCCGTATTTCTCCGCTGTGCACTCCCTGGGCCGCAACGCCGGCATGAATATCTGGCTGCCGATGCCGTTTACCAGCCGGGCGCGAATCACCTTGACCAACGAGGGCAAGGACAACGTGCCGCTGTTTTACCAAGTCGACTACACCACCGGTGATGTGCATCCTTCGGATGTCGGACGCCTCCACGTGCTGTTTGCACGAGAGAATCCGACGACTGAGAAACGGGACTTTGAGCTCCTGCCCAAACGCACGGGTAAGGGCCGCTATGTCGGCGCTCTGATCGGGATTCGCAACCTGCACCCCGAGCAGTGGTGGGGCGAAGGCGAGATCAAAATCTTTATGGACGGGGATACGGATTTCCCAACGATTGTGGGCACCGGCAGCGAGGACTACGTGGGCCTGTCCTACGGGATGCAGCAGACGCCGTACCTGTACAACGGGTGCAACCTGGATCAGGACAACTTCGTCTCCATGTATCGGTGGCATCTGCCCGACCCGATCTACTGGCAACGTGAGTGCCGGATCACGATTCAGCAGATCGCGTGGAAAGATGGCTTGGCCGAGACGGAGGATGACTGGTCAACGGCGACGTTCTGGTATGAGCCGGTGCCGAGCGAGCCACTGCCACCCATGCCCGGCGTGGAAAAGAGAACCGCCAACATCTGGCAGGACAACAAGTAACGGAATATGATCGGTGCAAGGAAAGGATGGACTATGTCACGCAGTGTGTTCGTAATCTCGTTGACGGCGGCTATGCTTGTGGTGTCTGTCGGCTGCCACAAATCCGCAGAAACGCCCACGTCCGCAGCGGCGGCCATGCCCGGCGGAATGGTCAAGTTGTTCAATGGCAAGGACCTGACCGGCTGGGAGGCGGAAGGCGGCGCCAAATGGGTCGTAGAGGACGGCCTGCTGATCGGCACCCAGGGCGAGAACAACGCGCCGGGAGACCTGTTTACGGTCGAAAGCTTTGACAACTTCGTTGTCAGGGTGACCTATCGGGTGGAATGGCCGTGCAACAGCGGTGTGTGGTTCCGGTATCAATCTCCCGGCAAAGCGTATCAGGCAGACATCCTTGAATATGCCAATCCCGAATGCTACTCCGGGACACTGTACTGTCCCGGAAAGATGTTCCTGGCGATGAATACCGACAAGACGTTGGTCAACCGCGAAGGATGGAACACGATCCAGATCCGCTGCGAAGGGGATCACTCCCAGATCTGGCTGAACGGCAGGCAAGTGGCGGATGTGCATGACGATACGACCGCTTCCGGGAAGATCGGGTTTCAGGTCCACCCTGGCGCGGAGTTCGGGCCGATGAAGATCGTGGTTCGCGAGGTGCTTGTCAAGGAGCTGTGACGTCGCGAGCCGGTGTGCGCCCATTTCCCATTTTGTGCCGAGTTGCCTGCTTTTTGCCTTGACTTTCTGCGTCTGCGTCCTATAATGCCGTTCAGGTCAGGTGATGGTGACGGGTGCATGGCCAGAAGGATGTGGCCCCGCGTGGATGGGCTTCTGCCTTACTGGTTACGTCCGGCCTTAGGAGGAGGCGCGATGGCAGTAACCACACAGAAATCCTTTCTCTCCGACCAGGAATGGGTACAGGTCAGACAGACTCTTGGACTATCCCCGCGGCAAGCTGAGATTGTCAGGCATCTTTTGCTGGGCGAATCCGACAAGCAAATCGCCAAGGAACTGCGGATATCGATACCTACCGTGCGGACCCACCTGGGGCGTCTGTTCCAGAAGTTCGAGCTGAATGACCGGGTCGAGCTGATCCTTCACATCTTCAGTCGTGTGCGAGAGAACGACGTAAGGACCCCCGACCCTGAGCACACGGCGTTGCGTTCCGGAACGTTGGGCGCAGACGCGTAGCTGCAGCGGTTTGGCGTGCGCTCGTCGAGCCGGTTATCTACGGCGTGTCGGGCGGCGTGACGACGCACAATTCCAGGCGACTGTGTCCTTGCCCGACCTCGGTCCGAGGGACGGACGCATCCGGATGAACTGACAGCGCGACGCGACTGCGTTCCATTTTCACCAGATCCATTCGTATCACGAAACAGGACCGCCTCGTGGTCCATGCCCCTGTCGCAGCACGACGGCATTTCCGATAACATTCGCCGTTGCGTTTCCTGCAACCGGCGAGGCGCTGGGCTTCAATTCCGATGTATGGTGCGATCCGGCCGTCTTCCCGAAGATTAACGGACGCTTCAAGTGCGCCACTTCCAGCGAGGCATTCTGTGGAATCGCCGCTCAAGCTCCCATGCGATTCGGTCGATGTGCGGACCGTAGTTAAGGGCCGCAAACGCTCATGGGTATGGAGACGATGACTATGAGATACGGTTCGATTGGTGCATTCACGTTCAACTTGACGCGCGAACAGAGACAGGTGTGCACCTGGGTGGCGGAGCAGGCCGCCAAGGGGATCACGAGGATCGCCTATGACGACCTGCGAGCTGCGCTGAAGATCTGGGACGATCGGGAGATCACGCGAATCCTAAGAGAGATCCGAGAACGGTTGGACGAGGTGCACGAGATGGTGCAGTTCCCCATCGTGAACACGGCCCGGCCGTACTTCGAGATCCATCCCAACGCCGACTATATCTGGGATGACTACTGCCGGGCGGAGCACGAGGCCGAAGGGCTGCTCTTTGAGAACGCTTCCGGTTCCCTGCAAGCCAGTGATTGTCTGGTGTATGGCTGTGCCGCCTGCACCGTTTGACGTGCCGTCAACTGCCGGCAACACACCGACGAGTCTTTGGAGAGAGGTGGGTAAATGAGTCTACCGCAGAAATCCGATCTGAAGGACCAACAACTGGGCTGCTACCGTCTGTGGGTCAGACCGAAGGGGTCCGATAAGAAGAGCAAGAAACGCGGTCATTCCATTCTCGGACCGTATTTCTCGAATTCGAAGCGGTAGGTTCTCCTCGTCGCAGGGTGATGGAAGGGGCATATCGAGCTGTCTCCGCCGCGTGCCGCGCCGCAGAGGCCCTCGTACCCATGTTGACCGCTGCATCCCAGGGCGGGACGCGAATCACCTTCGGAGACCTTTCACCACGGGTCTGACCTTACTGACGGCATGGAACACGGGGACCGACCGCCTGACGGTTGGATGCCGGTCCGAGAGTTCGTATGCTTTTCAGGGGGGGCGATGCGCCTCCCGCCGCGTTCGGCCGGTACGCCGGTAAGCAGACTGGACGGATCGGGAATCGCCAGTTGGATGAGACAGACAGCATGGTGCCACCGAGAACACCCGAACGACAGAGACTGCTGTCCTTAGATCGAACGGAGGCTCTTGCGGCTCAGCGGTACGCCTCGACCCGCCAGACGGGTGCCCCGGGACCGACGGCATCCTCGCGGCCTCACCGGCCCGGAGGTATCTCCCGGCAGCGAAGAGCTCTGACGTGGGGGTTGGGTGTTGCCGCGATCGCGCTGGCCGTGGTTTTCTTCGCCAATCGAGCGGGGCTCGTCAACCTGGACGGGGTTCGCGCAGGCGTTCTGAGCCACGTCGCCGGCGTCTGTCCGGATCGGGCCAACGCCTACACTTTCCTGGGCAAGCACTACAGTTCTGCCGGCCGTCCGGAAGAGGCCGTGAATGCCTGTGAAAAGCTCGTACGCATCAGCCCGGAGGATCCGCAGGCCCACGTGCTGCTCGGCAACGCCTACGATGCTGCCAGCCAGCCGAATGTGGCAGCGGATTGCTATGTCAAGGCTCTGGAGCTGGACCCCAATTGCTATGAAGCCCATATCGGATTAGGAAAAGTCCGCTCCATCCGTGGCGACTATGCCGGTGCGCTCAAATCATACGAACAGGCGGTGAAGCTCAGGCCCGATGCGGCAGGTGCTTATGTCTGTCTGGGTATGGTCTTCTCGAACCTCGGACGCTATGAGGAAGCGATGCAGGCCTTCAAGCAGGCCCGAGAACTTGACCCGCAGATCAGTGAGACACAGATCCGATCCGGCAAAGCCTGCCTTGATGCCGGTCAGTACGAAGAAGCGATCACCTGCTTCAAGAGCGTGGTCCTGTGTGACCAGGGCCATGCCCAGGCGCACTTCAACCTCGGCCGGGCCTATCTGCGGGCCGGGGACAAAGCCTTGGCGATTGAGGAACAGCGGATCCTTCAGGAATTGAACCCAGCTCTCGCCGATCACCTCCTCGATATGATCCAGGAGTGATCGCCTGTTGCCATATCTCGCCGGCAGCTGCTCGCAAGATCGACGACAGGGCAGGGAGCCCCTTATCCCTCCATCGTCATCAGAAGTGATGATACGGAATACGTAGTTTCCACAATTGCCTGTCTTTCTGCGCTCCGGCATCCTACGGCAGGATGATACGCACTTGCCGGAAGGGTGCTTGGGATCTGTTCGGACGTGTCTTCTCGGAACTGTCCAGGCGTTCCGAGTGGCGCAACAAGGGGGTGACCCCCTGTCTCCATGATGACGCAGGCTGGCGATCACGCGCTGGTTGCATCGGTCCGGCGTGCCGGATGTTGATTTGCCTCGTGCCGGCAAGAGCATCTGTTCTGCGGAGAAACGGCCTACCGGGGAAGGGCCGAGTGCATTGGGATTATTGCTGACATACATGGAGGTGACCTATGAAGAAGCAAGCATTGCTATTGCTGCTCGTGCTTGGCATGAGCACGACCGCGTGGGGCGCTTTCGCCTGCGTGACCGTGCCACCTTGCACGCCGTGTGATGAGACGGTGTGTATCAACGTCAAGGCGTGCATACCATATGACTGTGAGATCGTCGGCGAGCCCGTTGTCTGTGTCCGCGGCAGCATGGTCATCGTGGACATCTGCTACAGCTGCGAGGATTGTGCCTGTGGCGGGAAGACGGTGGTCGACGAGCCCGTGTGCGTCGATCTGTGCCCCGGAGCCTATTCGGTGCTTGTCAGAGTGAACGTCGATTGCGAATGTTGGTCGTTCGGCCCGCGGGTCGCGGCTGTCGGTTCGGCGTTCTTCAAAGTCTGCTGCTGTGATCCGTGCGCCTGCCCCTGGGTGTGCGACTGTGCTCAGTGAACCAGCCGGATTCCGGAGTTGACGCGCGACCGGCAATTCCGCCCGTGACTCCGCATGGCTCCCAGGATCGGGGGCCGCAGAGTATGGAGGGTTCTTCCCCGGCACGGGGGAGGGTGACTTTTCTTCCTTGTTTCCGCATCGCAAGCTTTACACCACACAATATCTTGCCTTTCTTGCCTGTTTTTCCTTGACAAACAGCGGCTTGGCGTATATCAAGAGATTCACTGCCGGATGGAGCCGGTCGGTGGATTCTCGTCGGGCAGGGACACGGAGTGAGGGTCCCAGCGCACGAGCACTTCACCATATCTGTCTGTCGGCTCGTTGGCTCCGGCAACGGAGGATCGCGGTCGTGTGACAGGCTGTTTTCAAGATCACCGTTGTGCCTCGAAGGAAGTTGGTCTGTCTGAACGAAGTCGATCGCAAACCGGATGCATGGGTTTCTTGCAGGGAGGTAGAGTATGAAGAAGAGGTATGTGGGGCTGTTTGTAGCGGTTCTTGTGTGCAGCAGTACGGCGTGGGGCTACATGGTGACAGGCGGGTCGGCCGGCGGTATCGGCATGATCGGCGGGCAGACCGTTGGGGTCGTGCATGTCCCCGGCATGTACGGAGGCAATGCCGGAGTGCACGTCTCGATACTGGATATGGCGACCAATTCCGTCGGGACGGTCATCTGTGGCAACAACACCCTCTGCAATAATGAGGATACCCCTCAGTGTGGCGGCAACGATCAGCAGAATCCGCCTTGCCACACGGGGTGCTGGCCGTACTGGCCGATCTGGTTCTGGCCTTGGGGCAACGTAACCACGTCGTCCAACTCGACCGCCACGACGGTCGCCAACGGTCCGGATTGCAGGAGCGTGGCCGAGACGTCCGGGTTCTCCTCTGGTCCGGGAGCTACCAGCACGTCGCACAGCTATGCGGAAAGTGTAAATCCGTAACTCCACGTCGTCATTGTAGAGGCCCAGGGGACACCGTCGGATGCGTCCCCTGGGCCACCGGTTATGATTCGGGGTCTCCAGCCTCTCAGGTCGTCCGTTGCGACGGAGGACATTGCGGATGTTCTGTCTATCCGCCGGATCAGTGGTCGGCGTACCTGCGAGGTCTGAAGTCCTTCCCACGGCGTCTGGGCTTGGACGCAGACCATTTGTCCAGTCGCTGATATACGGGCCACCCTTCGGCTGTTGTCCTGGGCCCGGTCACGTTCCTGATGATACCCTCCACCTGTTTAGCCGGCTGAATAGTGGGCTGTCGGCGGGCAAGGCCACGAAGCGCTCACCAAGGAATGGCGAAGCCTGAAAGCCAACATCAACATTCGACGTAACCGTCCGGCGGAGTACATGGATCGATGGGTGGGGTGTCGGATTGTGTTTCTGGGGCTCTGTCCACTGCGTCAAGGGATGGTGATTATGGACGAGAGGGTTTCCAGTTTCGGGGCAGCAGTTCG
>Ga0209506_1000829_pt1 | contig 36817 bp, 32 predicted proteins | sample AD_JPNHG2_MetaG_FD_184409 | JGI IMG/M metagenome (GOLD analysis project Ga0209506, IMG submission 184409) | Active sludge microbial communities of municipal wastewater-treating anaerobic digesters from Japan - AD_JPNHG2_MetaG (SPAdes) (version 2) | ecosystem: Engineered > Bioreactor > Anaerobic...
TATATTCAAAACTTTGTATCAAGCCTTGCTCCTCCAATTCTGTTAATGAACGCTGATTAGCAAGATGAATTGCTTTTTCTAATTGAAGAAACGCTTGCATGAGATGTTTAAACCTTTGTATCCAGCAGATATCTTGATTATTCATGCTATCTATGCTCCAGAATGATTAAAAAAGACTTTACTTAACTACAATCTCATGCAACCAGCCAAAGGTATCTTTTATTTCACCTGTCTGCAATTTAGTCAGATATTCATAAAGCCTTGTTAATACCGGGCCAGCTTTATCCTCATCGCAAAATGTAAATATTTTATCACGATAATGAATACTGCATACCGGTGATACTACCGCTGCTGTTCCAACAGCGCCAACTTCATCAAAATGCTCTACCTCATCAATCGCAATTGGTCTTTTTTCAACATTCATCCCTAACAGCGCAGCAATATCCATTAAACTTTTATTGGTTATACTGGGTAGTATCGAACTTGATTCAGGAGTAAGATAGGTATTACCTTTGATCGCAATGAAGTTTGATGTTCCAAATTCATCTACATATTTCTTTTCTTTGGGGTCAAGATACAGCGGAACAGGAAATCCTAATTTTTTAGCATATTCATCGCCACGCAAACCAGCAGCATAGTTTCCTCCAACCTTACAATCACCAACACCATTGGGAGCAGCTCTGTCAAATTGTTCCACTACCAATGCTTTCACTGGCTTAAAACCGCCTTTATAATAAGGTCCAACAGGTGTAGCAAATACTATAAAAACATACTCACTTGCCGGGCCAAGCCCTACCCTTGCACCGGCACCATATATAACCGGGCGTACATACAAACTGGCACCTGTCCCATACGGCGGAATATATTTTGTATTAGTAGCAACTACCTTTTCCACTGCTTCCATAAACAATCCCATCGGCAGTTCCGGAATGCATATACGTTCGCAGCTAACCTTCATACGTCTGGCATTTTCCTCGGGTCTAAATGCCACAATACGCTTATCAACTGTTTCAAATACTTTTAACCCCTCAAAAGCCTGTTGCCCATAGTGAAGTCCTGGAGCAGCAATATGAATTGGTATAGTTTCCTCTGATGACAACTCGCCTGCAGACCATTTACCATCCTGATAATAATATCTGATATTATAGTCTGTTTTAGTATATCCAAAGGGGAGATTCTTCCAGTCAAGATCAGATTTTGTACGTTCAGTTTGCATTTTTTTGACCCCCATAAAAAAATAAAAACCATACATAATGATATGGCTAAAAATATAATACGCCATTGTTATTCAATGTAGCAATTAATGAGCAAGCTGTCAAATATATTTTGTTCATAAATCTAACTATCAATGACTTCCATTCATTGTTTCATAGTTCATCAAACAACAGTTGAAGAGCTTATTACATCAAAAATTACATTATTGCGACGATGTGCATTCATAGTATAGTATCACCAGGCTGTTTATATAATTTCTATTGGTCCTTCGCTATCGCCATCTATAAATTGTTTTGCATATGGATTTGTTTTAGTAAAAAATTCATCTGCACTGCAATCAACAATAATCATGCCATTATGTAATAAACCTATCCTGTGAGCTGTTTTTTCCGCAACTGCAAGATCCTGGGTAACTAAAATAGATGTCATTGTATATTTATTCTGTGTGGCAACAATAAGTTCGGATATGGAATCTGTTAGTACCGGATCAAGACCAGCAGTTGGATCATCATACAATATAATTGCAGGCGACAAACACAATGCTCGTGCAAGCCCTACCCTTTTTTGCATACCACCGCTAAGCTGTGAAGGAAGCTTATTTTCTGAACCGGCCAATCCAACCCATTCCAATGCTGACAGCACTTTATTTTTTATTTCATCTTCAGTGCTCGCTCGTCTTTGCAAACCAAATGCAACATTATCATAAACCGTCATCGAGTCAAACAACCCGCCTTTCTGGAATACATATCCCATGGTGATATTCTTATGAATCTTTTCATTGATAGGCAACTGTGTATATTCATGAAGCGATATTCCATTTATGGCGATAGTTCCTGAAAATTGGGGGAACAGCCCGGCAATTGTTTTTAACAGCACAGTTTTACCACTGCCATTTTTACCAAGGATAACATACGTGCTCCCCTGTTGAACAAACAGATTTACATCCTGAAGGACATAATGATTATTGAACAATAGCTGTACATGCTCTAATGCTATCATGAGTACATCGTTGCATAATAATCTTTTAATGAATAGAGAATATTACGATACGAAATATATCGTTCTTCACATATAATACCCTTTTGTACCAAACGCTTTATTTCACAATCAGGTTCATGGTCATGGGTGCACGGTTTAAAAGAACATTTAGGCGCATAGTTATCAAATTCATAGAAATATTTGCTCAATACATGTGGTTCAATATCCATAATGCCAAATTCACGCAATCCCGGAGTATCAATAATTCGTGTTGTTTCGTCAATGATAATCATTGAAACATTAGTCGTTGTATGCTTCCCCTTGCCGGTGCTTCCAGAAACCTCACCCACTACCAGTGATAATTGTGGATACATAGCATTCAGGATGCTTGTTTTACCAACACCTGAATATCCAACTATTACAGAAGTTTTTTGATGCAAAATATCTTGTAGTGCATGTATATTATAGCTGGTATTGACACTGGAAATGATTACGGTAACATCAGTACTTTTATAGTAGTTAGTAACATATTCATAATCCTTTTTTTTTGCCAGATCACATTTATTAATACATACCACCAGCGGAATATTCTGCTCAACACATCGTACTGCAATCCTATCCACAAACCGCAAATTTAATCTTGGCAATGCAAACGACTGCATTGCCACCACACAATCGCAGTTTGCAGCAATCATATCTATTTTTTTGTGTTTCCCTTTTTCCTTCCGTGAAAAGTAATTCCTCCGTGGTAATATTTCTTCTATTACACCGCTACCATCATCAAGTTTTGTTATTACAACTTCATCACCAACTGCAATGATATTTGAAAATTTTTTACTTCCTGCTTCAATTAATTGTCGCAATTTACCGCGCATAACACAATTTATATATATTGCATCGCAGTAAACTGTACAATAAAGCCCCATTACTTTGGAAACAACACCTTTCATGAACTATCATACCAGAATTAAATAATATAAACAAATAGAGCCAGTTTTATCCTGGCTCTATATTTTTTTAGTAATTTATAAACACATAAATGGTTAAAACGTTATTTCTTTGGAACAACCTTAAAGGTAACACGTCTGTTAGCGCCATCACGCGGGTCAACGCCTGGTAAAAGTTCGGATGAACCAACACCTTTGTAGGTCATCCTGGGTGAATCAATGCCTTTTGCTTTCAGAGCATTATATACAGCTTTTGCCCTGTCAGTTGAAATCTTTAAATTTCCAGGTTTATTCCCCACTGCTTCTTCTGGTCCTGAAGCATCAGTATGACCTGTTACCTGTAGCACATACCCTTCTGGTAATTTATTTATCACCTCTTTTATAACCGGAGCAGCAGCTTCAGCCCATTTATCCCACTCCTGTTTTGGTACTACTGAACTTTTATAGGCAAAACCAGTTACCGGTAATCTTTCAAGCTGCTTATTCTGTGCATTAACCAATGCTACATTTGGATCACCAGCAGGTTGTTGTACAGCAGGTGTACTGCTACACGCCACCATGAATGCAAATGCAAATACACTCATTACTGCCAATACATTTTTCATTGTAACACTCCTTCTTATAATTTTTTTTATTAATAAAAATGCAACCTCTTTTTCTTTATAAAAGATACATGTTTTATACATACTGTGTCAAGTAGTTTTTTAATAGCTAAAATATTTTTTATTTAAGATTTTATTAAACCTTACCGATAATAATAACTGATAAGGGCACAAGAGTAAATCCCTCCCGATCACTACTTTTTGTGCTCAAGGCACTGCGCATACGTTTACCCATTCAGGGGAAGGCAGGATAGCCGCCCAGCTATCTTGCCTTTCGTTTTTTTAGTAAATAGGCCTATCTCATTGTCTTTGCATCAATGTATTCTCAAGGAATTTTTTGTAAAATCACTGGTTCAAAATATTGTAACTGAGCAATGATTTCTTTCATGTTACCAAGACCTTTTACAGTAAATGTAACATTATATTCCATACCGGGATGCAAATTATTTTTTTGCTGTAAAAACCATGGGTGTTTCATTACATCAATACAATCAAATGATATATCATGATTTTTTGCATCATAAAAAGTAATAACCTGAAATAATGTATCATAGTATTTTAATTTCATAATCATAGTTATATTTTTATTTTTATAATCATCAATCTTATCAGATAGTTCATATAAAAAACTTTGAGCATAACTATTTGTTAGTAAAAGTAAAAAAACACCGATCACTATCTTCTTCATAGTCAATCCTCCAGCAACGTATTATAAAAACCCGCTTATTCTTATCGATAGTATAATCTCAATAATGTCTTAAACCATTCGTCAATCACAATATATCTATAGTATTTATACAATGAAGAGTAAATTGCCCCTCCAAAAAAATAGAATTATTCCTCATTGTCATTCAGGGTTTGATCATGAATCCCCTTTTTTAACCTTCTGCCATTCTGGACCTGTTCCAGAAACCACCTATATACGTGAGATCCTGAATCGTGGCTCAGAATAACAAGCCACCACATGTTCATCCCGTGATTGGCAAACCAGCCAAACCATGAGTTACCACAAACGGGATACCGGCAATTCCTTAAAAAAACTGCAGCCACTAAAGCTGCAGTTAAAAATAAAAACTGGGATTGATTGTTATGAATAAACGGATTGTATCCTATCGGATAAGCTTTGATTAATGCCCCCTCTTATGACTGCGATAAGCAATATATTCAATAATAACCCAAAGAAGCACACATACCCAGAAAAGAGCAAAAAACTGTAAAATTGGTATATTCATCATGGTTATGCTCCTCCAACGTTCTATTTATTATACAAGCAATTATCATGCCAACTTAAAATATTTTTTACAAATGGAAATGCTGGAAAATTCAGGGTTTTTGTTTTTGGCGATAGTAACTGATAATAGATTTTTTTTGATTATTGCCACACCGTGTCAAATTTGCAACATCAATGACTAACTATTGATTTAGCCGACACTCAGTATTTACAGTATTTCTATCATGATGACTGTAATGTCATCGGTAAGATACTGAGGGGAACCAACATATGATATGACATCATTATATACTACCTCAATAGCTTTATCCAGAGGAAGGTTTATGGTTTGTTGTATCATATTTTTTAATCTTTGTTCACCATATATATCCTTGCTATTTCCCGGTAACGATGCTTCAACCAGACCATCAGTATAAATAATTAATCTGTCCCCTTTCTCCATTGTTAATTCAACAGTTTTAAATCGCGTTTGTGTTTGTATACCTAATGCTCTCCCTGATGGCATATACATAGAAATATTCCCATCATTACTGCACTTTATCATAGGAGGATGTCCGGCACGCGCTATGCGCATAAAATTATGTGATCGGTTACAATAAACACATACCGCAGTTACAAATGTTTGAGGGAGCATGGTGCATATATTTACGTTTAAGCTTCTTAGCAAAAGAGCAGGATCTATAGCAAGCATCTGAAACATTTTAAGCAGCACATTAACCATTGCTGAAATCAATGCCGCCGGGATGCCGTGTCCAACAACATCGGCAACAAAGAACACTACGCCATCCTTGATCTGAAATATAGTATAGATATCTCCTCCAATTTTCATAGCCGGTTGAAACTTAATAGCAATATCAATACCTTCTATATTTGGAATTTTTGATGGTAACAATTGACTTTGTATAGCTTTTGCTATCTCCAGCTCCTTTTCCAGATACGCCAATCGTTTTGCATCAAGCAATAGCTTCTGTAACTGTATATTTAAATCTTTTGCTTCTTTTAAAGCTTTTACAAAAATATTTACTAAATAAATTGCAATGATAAATATCAAAAATGGCAATCCGTAAACATATAACACTATATACGAAGGTATAATGTGCAGTCCAAATGCTAAAACATCATGAATTCCAAGAACTACCATGGGCACTAAACCAATAAAGATGAGCGCTCCCGCCTTCTTTTTATGCAACACCTGCCATCCTGATAATATAAACAAATCTATCATATAAACAATGGATACTATGATCGATAGATTTCTATACAATAATATTCCTGCCCTTGTTTGCTGCAGCACCATAATAGTGCTGAATACTATCGGCACAGCAATATAAACTATAGTTAACCATTTTTTTTGTTTCCCGATGTGATACCGGTAAAACAGATTAAGGAAAGCCGGGAATAATATCAATCCAGGCTGTGTTAGCTTCAGAATTGTATCAGACGTCAACCCAATATCAGGATACAAATTTTCTAAAAAATGAAGTGCCTGTGGCATAGCAATGGTAAAACACGCTATGCCAAATAATAAATATTCCATGTACTCCCGCTGGAAGTAAAACATCATGAGAAAAAAAAATGATAATAGTATTAACAAAATGAATATATTTTCCATCAATTGGATTCTTAAATAATCCAACAAGCTGGCAATTTTACTCCCTGCAACATTGTCAATCAACCTGACAGGAGGGGTGATCCAGAATTCTGAATCATAGTAAACTTTTAGTGCAATAACATTAGCGCCTTTGTTTATAATGTCTCTGGGTATAGTATAATGACGGAATTTACCCCATGCAGATTTAAAATCCGGCGGGAACCGTCCTGACGCCCCTATTTGTTTCCCATTGAAGTAAGCAACATCAGCATTCATGATTTCACCAAACTGCAATGCCAAATCATTAGCTGGCAAAGATTCAATGAAGATTTCTTTTTGAATCCATACATATCCTTTAACAGGCAGCTGCATATTGTTATTTTCAAATGTATGGGGTACTTTTATTGAGCAGGGAATATTAATTTCCACATATTCAGGCAACCTTTTATTGGAATAATCATACTCTATATTTTTAGTAGCAAGCTTCCATGTGCCTTCCAGCGACTGGAACACACCAGGTGAATGTGCTGAACATGATATCAAAACTATAATGCAGTTAAGCATTAAAATTTTTATCGCCTTTACATTAATGGAATACATATCATTATTGTCCCAAAAAAAACGTGTTAATAGTACCATATCACCAGCATTATGTCAAAGGCTTTTCATATTCAGGTCTTAAATATATGCGACAGTTTTTTTAATATACAATTATTATAATAAATGCACTTGACTAAATGGAATACAAAAGTTACCAATAATAGTAACTATCGAACATACAGCATTAAAAAATTGCAGTGCATTCACAATGAAAGGAACAGTTATGAAAACAAAAGAATTTATAAGTTTGAAATGGTCGTTGTATGAAAAAAATCCAATCATAAAATATCCTTTCCCATCGCCAATTATTGCTGACCCATCATTTATTACTCCAGATGAATCAAAGGATGGGAAATGGCATCTTTTTGCTCACTCTTTGCTTGGCATTCACCACTATATTTCTATGGATGGGATTACCTATACAAAATTAAAAAAGCAGACTCTTCGCAGAGCTATGCGTCCGTTTTTGCTTTATGATAATGGCATGTACTATTTATACTATGAAAAAACTAAACCCTTTATTTTATGGTACTCATGGCTCCCCCATCAATGGTACTCATATATAGCAATGCGCTCTTCAAAAGATTGTTATACATGGAGTAATGAAAAAATTATTTTAAAACCATCATTACCATGGCATCACAACAATCTTGGATATTCAATAAGCAACCCCTGTGTTGTTAAAACTAAGAGTACATATTACCTCTACTATAGCGCTGCATTAGCATATATAATGGACTGTGGCTTTAATGAACCGCTACATATTGGATTGGCAAAAGCACAAAGCCCGGAGGGCCCCTTTGAATGCTGCAGCGAACCCATTCTATCACCTTCGCAATATAATCGATGGTGCAATCTGGGATGTGGGTCATTTAAAGTTTTAGCATTTGATGATGGATTTATAGGTTTGCAAAATGGCATATACTGGGATTATACTATCAATCATTCGGGTTCGGCTATACTTGTCTATTCTTCAAAGGATGGCAAAACATTTAAAACTTTATTGAAAGACCCGTTACTGAAACCGGACAATATCAATGGATCATTTATGAAAAGCCATGTATATGCCTTTGATGCAAAGCCTGTGGATAAAGAACAATGGTTTTTATATTTTAATGCCCGCAATGATTGGCACTGGAGTAAAGGCAGAGAGCATATCGGACTTTTAATTGGTAAAAAAAACAAACATTAAATACCACCACCATGTTCAAACATCATCTCTGATGGCTTTTGTTGCAATATATGGGTTTTAGGTGGAACGCTTTCGGTAAGCCACACATTGCCTCCAATGACCGATCCCTTCCCAATGGTAACCCTTCCCAATATTGTTGCTCCTGAATAAATAATGACATTATCTTCAACAATAGGATGGCGGGGAATTCCTTTCATGGGGTTACCATTTTCATCAAGCGGAAAACTTTTTGCCCCCAATGTAACACCCTGATAAATTCTAACATTATTACCAATGATAGTTGTTTCACCAATAACAACACCGGTACCGTGATCTATAAAGAAATTTTCGCTGATTGTTGCACCAGGATGTATGTCTATCCCGGTTTGCGAGTGAGCCATCTCGGTGATTATACGCGGGATAAGCGGGACATCCAGTATATAGAGTGCATGGGCTATCCTGTAATGTATCATGGCGGTTATACTGGGATAGCAAAATATTGTCTCACCATGACTTTTTGCTGCTGGATCTCCCTCATACGCTGCCTGCACATCCATTGCCAGCATGCGACGTATTTCGGGTAACATATCCAGAAATTGAAACATTATCTTCCGTGAACGATGCTCGCATTCTATGCAATCGATAGTTTCATTTTCCGAACATGAAAAACAATAGCCACGTTTTATCTGTTCAGTAAGTTTTCGGGCAATCCCGTCAATAGCTGAACCAATATAATATTGCATATTGTGAGGAGTAATTTCTGAATTTCCAAAGTAGCCAGGAAAAAGCACCATTTTACATTCTTCAACAATCTCTTCTAATTGCTGAATTGAAGGCATGGGAACATCGTGATTTATCCGGTGATATACCTTTTTATATGACTGAGGCTGGCATAATGTTTTTACTATGTTTTCTAAATGCTTCTGGTAATTTCCATTTTCTGAAATATCTTTTAACATATAATTCTGTAATCCTGATATACCATTACGACCATGTTTGGTCAGTAAGTTTATCGCAATATAGCATACAAATCAAAATTTTGCAACACCCTTGATTACTTCATCAAGTTATCCACTATCTGCAACTTAATCTTCTTTGTATATTCAGTATAATCAAATGCTTCATTATCAATAATATATTGTATAATCAGTCCCTGAACAAAAGCAACAATCATCGTTGCGGTATATTGCACATCCACATCTTTAAATACATTTTTATCAATACCTTCCTGTATTATTTTAGCACATTCTGCCCTATAGCTCTGGTATAATTTAATGTTTGCTTTTCTCATACGCTCATTATGATTTATCTGTGTCCAGAAATCAATAAGGACGTGGAAATATTCTTTTTCACGCTCTACAAGGTGAAACGCTTCATCCATAAAGATTATTATTTTTTCTTCTGGATCATCTATCTTTTCAAGTGCTTTTGCAAGATAGCTGCTCAGATTTTCATTCATTACTCTTAAAACAGACACCAGGAGATCATCTTTGTTTTTAAAATAATAATGCACCAGACCTGTTGAAAGCCCCGCTTCTTTTGCTATATCACGAACAGTAAAATTATAATATCCTTTCCTGCTTACAACTTTATATGCCGCACGGGTAAGCTGATTTCTTCGTAGTTCTATGACATTTACATTTTTCCTTTTCATTTAAAGACAACCTTTCTAATCGAAAATAGAGATAATTATTTATTATTGTGTATGTTCATCCTGGGCATCAATGCATTTTTGATAAAATCAACCACACCCTTTACTATCCTTTCATCATCATCAAATGCATCTTCCCCAATGAAAAGTTTTAATCGCTCCTTGAAGTATTCAGATGTATATGAAAACTGGGTCAATACTAATATATTATCAATACATAGTGAAGCAACATTAACATCAGCATCTTCTCGTACGATACCCTGTATTTTTGCCTGCTCTAATTCGTGGCGATAAAATTTAATGGTAATATATTCTATTGTCCTGGATAATCGCGGTGTAAGATGTGATAAACCCTCGGACGTTATATCAAGATAAACCTGATGAATCTCCGGATATTGTCGGGCAAACTTTTGTGCTGCGCATACCAGCTCTTCTATTTTTTCATAAAAATTTTTATTTTCGAGGCTTACCGAACCAAGCACATTCTCCAGTAATTTATACGCCTCATTGATAACCGTTAACAGTAAATCTTCTTTGCTTTCAAAATAGTTATACATTGAACCAATACTGATACCAGCTTTTTTTGCTATTATATTAATATTTGCTCCCTTAAAACCATTTTTTGCAAACTCCTTTGTCGCGATGGTTATTATCCTATCCCGCTTTTCAGGCGAAATCCTTTCAAATGTTTCTTTATGAGCTTTTTTGGCAACCATAGCCATTATTATTCTCCATAATTCATTATATTCTTTTCAAACTAAACTCATAATTAATGTATTCGTCAATTAATTTTACAAAGTAAATTGTTATTTACAATCTGACAAGAAAATAATTATTTATTACATTATTATTGGTAGGGCTGCGGGTGGCTTCATGCAGCTACCTGAATGGATTAAAATGATAGAAACCTCACCCTTGATTCCTCCCCGTAAATAAGGCAGGGAAACAATAGCCAAAAAAACTGGATGGTAAACTGTTATTGAAACAGCCCCTCTATAAATTGCAGCATGCATTGTTTCATGAAATCATTGCACTGCAGTTGAGGCAATATGGCATGCACCTTTTGCAGATGTTCATCAATGATAGCATGGAGTACTGTGACAGCACCACTTTTTGTTATATAGTGTTTTATTGTATCTATTTCTTCACTTGATTTTTCATCCTTCCTTAATAAATCAAGGAAATGCGTTCTGTCTTTTTCATTTAATTTGTTCCATGCCTGTTGTACCAGTACAGTATATTTTCCTTCGGCTATATCAGAACTTGCTGATTTCCCCATATCCTTTTCATCACCAAAAACTCCTATGATATCATCACGCATCTGGAAAGCAAATCCCAATGAATAGCCCATTTCTGTTAGCCGTTGCAACTCATTACTATCATTACCACCAGCCAGTATATATCCCAGTTTCAAAGGGCCAGATACTGTATAGTGAGCCGTTTTCATTGTAGCAATCATCTCCGCTATGCCATCATCGCTGATTGTTTCAGGATGTGACCAGATAATATCAAGCAGTTGACCTAACGCGGTACGTTCATACATTACTGCAAATTCATTCAAAAAATATTTTATACGACTGCTCTCCAGTGTTGCTATCATCTCAAGTGCATTGCTCATAACAACATCAGCAAGAACTATCGCCACCCATGTACCAATATTTGCATTGTACTGATAATATGAGCTGTCACACAGTATATGGAATGCCGGCTTCCCACGCCTTACAACTGCACCATCAATAATGTCATCCTGAATCAACAAAAATGCATGCATGCACTCAAGTGACGATGCAACAGGAATCATTGCATTAATTTTTTTAACCAAGCCCCCATATCCTGCAAAAGCAAGCAAAAGCAACAGAGGACGGATACGCTTGCCTTCGCGAGTACAATATTCCTGTAACAGTCTATATGCAATTTTTAGCTCATGATTTTTGGCAGATAGTTCTTTATTATTATAAAAACTGTCAATATACTGATTGATGAGCGGAACATATCTGCTGGAAAAGTCATGAAAAGTATTATGTTTTTCAATTTTTTTTGACATATGAATTCCATTTGATAGATTGACTATGGTATTGTCAAATGAGTTTTGATACAATTGTCCCTTTTGATCTAAACCTTATGTCAATACAAAATTTTATAGGATAGTTGCTATTAATGTTAGCCAAACGTATTATACCCTGTCTGGATGTTAAAGATGGCAGGGTTGTTAAAGGTGTTAATTTTGTAAACCTTTCAGATGCAGGTGATCCTGTTAACAACGGTATGTTCTACGATGCTGAAGGTGCCGATGAGCTGGTGTTTCTTGATATTACCGCATCAAGCGACCGACGGGCAATCATACTAAAAATGGTAAAAGATGTTGCCGAAACGGTTACTATACCTTTTACCGTTGGTGGTGGCATACGTACTATTGATGATGTCAGGATGATTTTAGAAAACGGTGCTGACAAAGTATCAATTAATACTCAGGCAGTGTTAATGCCACAGCTTATTACCCAATGTGCCATGCGATTTGGATCTCAATGTATTGTTGTTGCCATTGATGCTAAACAAAACAGTGCCGGCTGGAATGTTTATCTGCACGGCGGTAAAACAAAAACCGATATAGATGCATTGCAATGGGCAAAACAAGCCGAAGCACTGGGAGCAGGTGAGATCCTTTTAACCAGCATGGACCGGGACGGCACTAAAGCAGGTTATGATTTAAAGTTAACGCAAAGCATTGCAGATATTGTGCATATACCGGTTATTGCTTCAGGAGGTGCTGGAACTTTAGAGCATCTATACGAAGGATTTGTTTATGGTAAAGCAGATGCAGTACTGGCAGCTTCAATTTTTCACTACCGAGAATACAGCATCAAGCAGGCAAAGGATTTTTTAGCTTCACACGGCATCCCTATTCGTCCGGTAGATTTTAGTTAGCATTTAACAATAAATACAGAATTCCTATTACAATTAAAAATGTAACTGCAACAATTGCTATTATAATATAATTTGGTTTTGCCTCTTCCTCTGCTGCCTGCACTGTAGCAGCATACGTTGGATCCAATGCAACCTTTATATTTTCTTCTTCCTCAGTTATATCAACAACAATGCCTTTTGCAATAAGCCCATAGATTTTATATCCCTTTTGTGGAATACATTGGACATGTGTAATGCGCGCAGGGATGGGTTTAAATTGTTCATCTTGATACGCTTGCAATGCCTTTGCAACCTTTACCGCCACAGGTTTACTATCGATAATAGAAATCATGATTCTGTCTCCGGCTGATAATTGTGAAATATGCTTCCCTTTAATGGGTGATAAAATTAATGTTGCTTTTATAATAAGCTTAACACCATCAACACCCACCAATGGTGTATATTCGCCTGACGGAGTATCTGCTTTTATTACCTCTGATTCCTGTGTTTGCTCCCCTTCCACCTTTACAGATTCCAACTTTGGGATAGTAATTGAATTCAATTCCATTGTCAGGGATGATGTTGATTGATACACTACAAGTGAATCAACACGTTGCAATGCGAATGTCTCCTGAATAAGCTTCCTGAATAGGTTGTCTATTGCTATATCATTTTTTATTTCAATATTTCGGGATAATTCATTTTGCAAAATAGTACTAAAATTTTTAATCATTTTATCACTAAAAGTTTTAGCAAGAACATGGTCATATTCATCTTTTTGCATCTGTTTTGCTATTTCTTTTTCAAATAGTATCCAGTCCAGTGCCGGATCTATATTCAGCAGTGTATAGGAAGGTGATACAATGAGCGATAATCCGGAAATTGAATTATAAATAGTATTAAAAAAAAGCAAGAAAGCTCCAAACAGTGTTGAAGATGCAAAACGAACCTTGATAGCATATAAATCATTGTAATTCCCTGACACCATCTGGCGGGCTCTTTCCATATCACCATGGGTATAATGCATTGCAATATTTATCTTTCTTGTTTGTTCAGACAGATGCATGTAAGCTTTATCATTTTCTTCCATGGATACTATCCTGTGAAAAGTGCTTTATATCAATTTTTTATACCAATAGACTTTATCAGTTAAAATGTAATAGCAAAATGGAATTGATGGTATTCATAGTATACTATCATTTTTTTTGTAATACTGCTTTGATCCGCTCCAATATTGTTCCACGCTGGATAGGTTTTAAAATAAAATCAGCAGCACCCATTTTTAATAAGTCAGACAGCACCCCTTTTGTGGTTTCTTCACTGATGAACACAATTTTAGCTTTTGGTTTCTTATGACTTAATTCATACATAAGCGCATATCCATCTAACTTTGGCATATCCAGATCAGTTGTAATAAGATCAAGATCAGCAGCCAGTGATTCATATAGCTTCAAAGCTTCAGCTCCATTGGAAGCAGCAGCAATTATCTCATATCCTTCAGATTCCAGTATTTGAATAATCTGCTTGCGATGGAACTCTTTATCATCAATTACCATAACCTTATATGGTATCCCGTTTGGTTTTATACCATCAGGTCTCTTAGGATTGATTGCAGGAAAATCATGTGGACTTTTCATAAAACCTCACTCCATTTTATAAAAATATCAATGTTATATTGTCACTAATTCATATTCCATATTACCGGCTCCAATAGATGTAGCATATTCAAAGAGACAGTTCCATTTAACCGGGTATAACGCTTCAATATTATCTTTTGAGCTATCCTTATGAGCTATTCGTGAATCTGGCATCGGAGTTGCTTTATTTATCAGATCTATTGATGCTTTATCAACTGCAATGGGATCGGTTGAGGCAACTATTCCTATATTGGGAACTATAGGGATATCATTCCAGTAGCAACAATCACATTCAGGAGATACATTCATGATAAAGTTAAAAAATAAAACTTTATTTTCCTTATGTTTCATAAAAGCATTAACATATTCAGCCGTTCGCTCATACAGTGTGGTATGGTCGGTTTTCCACAATACCGGTATAGCATTATAAACACAAATAACTGTACATTCTCCGCAACCAAAACACTTATCACTATTGATAAATGCTTTTTTATTTGCATCAAATGAAATGGCAAATGCCGGACATCGTTTAATGCACGCACCACATGAGGTACATAGTGTTTGTTTTACTTTAGGCTTTAAATCAGAATGCAATGATTGTTTCATGGAAGGTGGCGCACATCCCATAGCAATATTTTTTATAGCACCACCAAAACCATACAGTTCATGCCCTTTTACATGGCTCACAACTACCATCGAATCAGCATCGTGAATTGCTGAAGCTACTTTAATAGTTGAATACCATTTACCGGTAGCAGGGAGTTCTTTAAAATCGTTTCCTCGTAATCCATCGGCAATAATCACCGGTGCACCGCATGAAACTAAAGAAAATCCGTTCATAGCAGCATTTTTCAGATGATCAACAGCGTTACTTCTGCTTCCTCGATACAATGTGGTGGAATCAGTAACAAATGGATTTGCTTTCAAATCCTTAACACAATCAACAAATGTATGTATTATTACAGGCGGCGTATAGGCAATGTTGCCATATTCACCAAAATGTGTTTTGATTGCAACAAAATCTTTTTCATTGATTATCTCATTTGCAGATAATTTGTAAAAAAGCTTTTTAATTTTGCTGACGATATTCTCCTTACTGCTCATATGCAAATCTGTAAAATAAACAACAGACATATGTACCTCGCTTGCACAACAGTTTCTGATAGTATTAGTATAATCACCATGATTTGTCAATAACAGTTTTCAATACTCATTAATATCACCATTCATTGCTGATGCACAAATTTTATAGGTACCTTAAAAAAATAGTATATAGTATCAACAATAGTCTATAAAACAAAAAAATCATTTATCACTATTGTATGTTCATGAGAGTGGTAACAATCAAAATATTCAATACATTTTAACACATACCGGTCAATGCAATCAGATTTACAACGATATAAATATTTCCACCAAAAGTCTATTTACAATAATGAACAAAATTGAGAGTTACTATCGCCACCATTTTCCATTAATAAAAATATAAAAAAACCGATACACTATATAAAAGTATAATTGAATAAAAACTTGACGTTTCATTGTAATTTTCTTGCAATATTCACAATACCCTGTATTGTTTTGTTATATTTTTTGGATGAGGTAAATATTGGAAGGAACACAGCAAACATCTCATTATTTTTGTAAGCCAGTTGATTATAAAGAAGCATTAACAAGAGGTGAAGACGTTTACCTACAGTTTTCACTATTAACCCCTGAGGTTGAAGCATGTTTAATCAGAGTGCTGAGTATTTATTTGTCACAACTTGATCTTTTATATTTAAAAGATATGTTTATAAACATACTAAAAGAACTGGTGAATAATGCCATCAAGGCTAACGCTAAACGGCTTTACTTTAAACGAAAAAATCTGGATATCAATAAAAAAGAAGAATACCGTAACGGGATGGAAACATTTAAAGAAGATGTGTTTGTTGGAAATCCCGAGTTTCTTGAAGAGCTTGGAAAATCCAACTTTATTGTACGGGTATTCTTTTCCATTACCGGTGATATTCATAAAATTCATGTAATAAACAATGTTCCCATTATACCTGAAGAGATGAACAAAATTAATGCACGAATAAAGAAAGCATATACCTACCATGGTATTTCCGATGCATTTGATGACATTTTAGATGATTCGGAAGGAGCAGGATTAGGTTTGATTATTACATTGATACTCATGAAGAATGCCGGTTTTCCTCCTGAGGCATTTAGCATGTCCACAAATGGTAAGATCACCAGTGCCACCATAAACATTGATGAAAGCTTCCGCAACATGGATCTAAAGGTTAAAATGGCACAGGAAATCATAAATGAGGTTGAATCACTCCCTTCATTTCCACAAAATATTCTAGAAATACAGCGCTTATGTGCAAATCCTGAATCTACAATAAAGGCTATAGCCGACAGCATCAAGCGCGACCCGGGGCTTGTTACCGCCATACTGAAGCTTGCCAATTCAGCAGGCTACATCACATCAAAACGAGTTGAAACTATTGAGGAAGCAGTAAAAATCATTGGCACAAAAGGTATCAATACACTGCTCGTTGCCAGTGGTGTTCAAAAGATAATTGATTCCCGCTATAAAAAATTTGAAACCATCTGGAACAATTCATATAAAACAGCATTTTATGCACAATGGATCGCGATGAAATATCGCAAGGAACGGCTTTCTGAATTTGCTTATCTGGCATCATTGCTTTCGGATATTGGGCTTATGGTATTACTTTCTATCAAACCAGATGAAATTCAAAAAATACGGGAAATTGTAGGCTTAAAACAGCTTGATAATATCTCAATACTGGAAGAGATATCCTTAGGAGTAAGCCATAGCACATTAGGAAGTTTGATATGTCAGAAATGGAAATTTAATGATGCGCTGGTGAAGGCTATTGAATTTCATCACAGACCGCATCTGGCTCCCTCGCAGTACAGAGATTTGATCTACATTGTCTATCTGGCATATGTCTTTACCAGCATTGAGTCAAAAAACTTTAGATTTGAGATTGCAGATGAAGACTGTCTTGACTATTTTAAGCTTAATAATAAAACTAATTTTGATGAATTGCACCAGTTAATAAAAGCAAAGTTTGAAGAATATTCCCAAAACAATAAGATCACAAATTAGTTATGGAATCATTGTTAAGGAAATTCTTCTTTACTGCATCCCTAAGAATGACATTGTAACATAATTCTATTTTCAGGAGACTATCGCATGTATTTTCAGGATCTCATTGCCAGTTGTAATAGCTTTTGGGCAAAACAGGGTTGTATCATTGCACAGGGATATGATATGGAAGTTGGAGCAGGTACATTTAATCCTGCAACTTTTTTACGTGTACTTGGTCCTGAGCCATGGAATGTAGCATATGTTGAACCATCACGACGTCCAACAGACGGAAGATATGGCGATAATCCAAATAGACTGCAGCACTATTATCAATATCAGGTAATTATGAAACCATCACCTCTTGATATACAGGATTTATATCTGGATTCATTACGTAACTTAGGCATCAAACTTGAAGAACATGATGTCAGATTTGTTGAAGACGACTGGGAATCACCTACACTTGGTGCATCAGGATTAGGATGGGAGGTTTGGCTTGATGGGATGGAAATTACACAGTTTACTTACTTTCAGCAATGCGGAAGCATTGAGCTTGATCCTATACCGGTAGAAATCACCTACGGTCTTGAACGTATCTGCATGTATATTCAGGGAGTTGAGAGCGTTTTTGACATTCAATGGAATGATACACTTACCTACCGAGATGTTCATCATCGCAGTGAATTTGAATTTTCACATTATAACTTTTCTATTGCTGATACCGCATTATTATTTCAACTATTTGATCTCTATGAAAAAGAATGCCTGAAGATCCTTGATTATGAACCGGTTCAGGTAATACTTCCGGCTTATGATTATGTTTTAAAATGTTCTCATGTATTTAATCTACTTGATGCTCGAGGTGCAATTTCAGTTACTGAACGTGTAGGTTACATCACAAGAGTTCGCAACATTGCCCGACGCTGTGCCGAGCGATATGTTGCTATCCGTGAATCAATGGGATTTCCGCTTTGTAAATATGCAAAATATGCATCACCCGAGAAAGCTTAATGGATTACTTTGCCAACCTTGAAAAATATTTAAATGCCCATGATCATTTTATAATATCAACACATGAGAGCCCTGATCCTGATGGTCTTGGCGCTGAAATAGGATTTAAGGAAATACTACTACATTTAGGAAAACATGCTATCATTATTAATTCAGATCCAACTCCCACAAAGTTTAATTTTATTGATCCTGATAATGAAATAATTATTTTTGATGAAAAAATGATCATAGACAATATAAGTAATTATACTATTTTTGTATTGGATACAAATGATTTTAATAATATTGGAAAAGCGTACCATTATTTAAACAATATTGTTAAAGATGTTTTTATTATTGATCACCATGAAGGTGCTAACAATAAATTAGAAACAAATTACATTAAAGTTGAGGCATCATCAACATCAGAAATAATCTGCACGATAATGGAACGGTATAACATAAAACCATCATTTAAGGCAGCTCAGGCACTCTATGCTGGTATTGTTTTTGACACGGGCTGTTTTAAATATCCTAAAACATCATCACATACATTTACTATTGCAGCACAATTAATTTCATCTGGAATTAAACCATACGAAGTATATCAATGGATATATGAAAATAACACGTTAGAAGTATTTAGATTGCGTGCTTTGATGCTTTCATCCATGGAAGTACATTTTGGTGGAAAACTTATATTAATGGAATTAACTCCAGAGATGATTAAAGCAACGAATGCACCTTTTTCAGAAGGCGAAGTAAATATTAATTTACCATTAACTATTAATGGTGTAGTTGCCAGTGTTGTTGTAAAACAGGATGTTGACGGTCCGGTTAAAGTAAGCATGCGAACTAAAGGCGATTTAGATGTTGCAGCAATTGCAATAGCAAACGGTGGAGGCGGACATAAAAATGCCGCTGGTTTTAAATCTCCTTACAATTTTGAGACTACTAAACAAAAGATTCTTCAAGAGATGTCAGCATTTTTTAAATAAATCCATTAATTTAAAGCAATTCAATAATTGATTGAATCAACGCACGTATTTCTTTGTCCTGCTGTAACAGCGGGTGTACAACTTCATTCTTTTTCACCTGAATAATAATGTTCACCTCATTACCTTCAAGGTATTCGGGTACTTCTATCTTTAAACCATAACTTAAAAATTTATTCTTTAAGTAATTAATTTTTTCTACATATTCGCTATACTGTGGATATCGTAACAAATAGATGTTTCGATATATCTCATCATCAGTTCTGTTTTCCTTATTGATCAGAACAGTAATTTTTTTCAAAACGCTTTCATAGTGCTGATTACGACATATATCTTCTATCATCACAACAATATCCCTGAAATAATTTACACGCAGTTGACAGGCATTTATGATTGCAGCAACAAGTTGAATACTTTCATCTGATAAGCGAAGGACAGGCATTATAAATTTAAAAGGTATGTTTTTTGAATCAATATAATTCATTAAACTTGATGGCAGACCAATAATTTTTTTTAAAGAAGTCGTTTCAATCAAAGCATCTGGGACTGATAATTCATGAGCTATCGCAATCAATTGTTTTTTATTTATTTTAAAATACTCTTTTAGTATAAATAAACTTTTTAATTTGCCGATAGTTCCCATTAAATTGTTGTATAGTTTTAATGTTATTATAGCCATGAAATCATCTTCGGAAAGCCCATTGATTATTTTTGCTGGTACATTGGCCAATTCTGTTTGAATTGATGCAAGCATCCTGTTGTGACCACAAACCGGAATATAACAACCGTTACCCTCAATCAGGATAACTGGTTCCAGCACACCGTTTTGTTTTATTGATTTTATTAATTCAGGAGACAATGGTTTTGAAATTTTGTAATAATCATTGATATAATTAATTGACTGCAAAGGTATCATTGTTGATGTGAAATTATCAAATGGCATTTAAAGAAGTCCTCGCAGTAATTTTTCTATTTCATCAGGATAGATTACTGATATCTTTGATAGTTGCTTTAAAGTTTCCTTTGCAATATCAGTCAGATCAGCCGTGGTTATTAATATCCCCTGCTTAACTTTCATATCATTAATTGCCTGAGCAAAATTCCTCAAGGTGATTTCACCAACATTTGTCTTTGTCCATCTCCTGACCCATATAAGCACCTTATCTTTTGTTTCAGGATTAACAGCTAAAAAATCAACACCATCAGCTTCACGGTATGTTTGCAAAATCTGATCTACTTTAAATCCCACTTTTGACACCAATCTATTTGATATAATCCTGAAATTTTCAGTATCTAAAGCAATATACTTTTGTATAATCTCATCAGAAGTACTGGATAGCTTCCCATCATCAAAAGTTATACGTGTTGTCACAACAACATCTTTTAAATTGTATCTTTTACTGCCTTTTAATCCACACATATCCCATAGTAAATTTTGTGGAAAAGCTTCCTCCATCCATGCTGTAATAGTTTCTGTTATAGAGGCTGATTCTTCTTTAACAAATTTATCAGCCTCCATTTCTTTTCGCAATTGCGTCACAAGAAATTGTATGTTTTTGTAATTTCGATCTTTACGGTATAGTTCATTCCACACATCGTATGCTAATGATGATTGTTCATTTTTTAACAAAGCATACCCAAGATCATGTAAAGCTAAAGCTTCAGCATCATCATTAGCATTCTTTCGGGCTATTTCCAGTAAATCCTGAAATAGTTTAATACCCTCATCATGACGTTTAAGGCGCATATATAAAAAAGCCTGGAATCGTTTTGCTAAATACTGAACGTCAGGATCCTGTGCAGATTCAGCCACTTTTGTAATATACGTCAGAGCCTGTCGGTAATCACGTTTACGGTTAAAGGCAAAAGCCAATGCAATTTGAGCTATTTCTGATTGTGGTTTTAATTGTAGAGCCAATCTAAAATTATCAATCGCTTCCTGGATTCGCATATTTTGATAATTACAGATTCCTGCTCCAAATAAAATCTCGTAACTATCATTTTTAAGTTTTAATAATCTTTCAAAATAACGTTGTGCAATATCAAATTCCTCCTGACTTAACAAAATGAATGATACATGGTAAAGAGAATCAATATCAGCAGGAAAATTTTTTAATATATCCATATACATCTTGAATGCTTTTTCAACCTCATCACGGACATAATATGACTTTGCTAATTTTTTTAATACAGAAAGTTGATCAACCTCATAGTTAAATTTACCTATTTCTAATATTTTCTCTAAGTGAATCACTGCCTGATCAATTTCACCCATTGTTAAATAAAGTTCAGCCAGACGATGATGGACTACAAAATTATCAGGATATTCATCGATGACTTTTTTATATTCAATAATTGCATCATGCAATTGATTTGTTTTTAAAAATTGTTCTGCCTTATTTAAGGGATTAAATTTTGGTCTGATATATACTAAATAATATACAAATCCACTGATAATTAATAGTGATATTACAAGATATGATATCATTTTTCATTTTCCAGTATTAAAATTACAACTGCCACCGCAATTACTACTTTATTATCGATAGAACAGTAATTAACGTTTAAATCTAATCTCTGAAGGCCAGCCATTAATACACCATGATTTTTCTGTCTGATATTTGACAATAAAATCATCTGATTTTTTTATTTTTGCTTTAAATGGAAGATTAACTAAAATATCATGTGGTATAAACCGGGGTATGTCAGTAAATTGAATTACAAATTCATTTGATGTGGATGTAGCCGTAAAACTAATTATACCAAACCGTGAATGAGCATTTTTTATATTCATCTGACAATCATTAAACCATTCTTCCCATGGAACCGGGAAAATTTCCAGTCGTTCAGGATGATCTATAAAGCATAAATTACGGATAGCTTGAAATAATAATGAAACAGCAATAGTTGAAACAGGGTCATTTACAACGGCATGACCTGTTACAGGATCAAGAAAATCAGGTAAAAATTTTTGTTTATTACATAAATTAATAATTGCATTAATACTATCGATAGCTCTTTTATCATGAGCATAGATCATTGCATTAGCAAGACTTAAAGAATTTACTATATCAACCGCGCTTATTATGGTGTTATATAAAGGCAATCCTTTACCTGCATGTATGATAGCATTAATTATATTTTTCACTATATACGGTTGCATTATATCCTTCATATAAGGGTAAAGCAAGGGGCTGTATGATATAATCCTGTTATCATTTACATTTACAAAATGGGAAAACTCAAGGCTGTCTTTTACTATTATTTTTTGTTTTCGTATAGGTTTACTATATTTAGGAGTCCACTCAATTAATTTCTCCTCTTCACCGTTTGTTTCACTGTTTATGGTAAATATTGACTTTAATATTACATTCTGCAGTCTTTTTATATCACTAAATATTTTTGTTTCCTCACCAAAAAGCCCCAACGAACGCGACATAAATGCTACATTTTCAAGAGCAGATATAATATATGCAATATTGATAATCGCATTTATGGCTATTTGAGGATTATCCTTAAAATTATTTTCTTTTGTTATATCACCTATTTTTTTAAAAAATTCAGTGATGGAATAAGCATATTGCTTGCATAAGGAATAATTATTTTGCACAAAAGAGGAATCTTTTATTGTCCTATAGCAATCGCCAACTATTAAACAAAAAAATGATGAAGATAGGACACCTTCATAATCATCCGTAATCTTTATATTTTTTTTGATAGTATCAATGGCAAGCTCAGTTTGTTTTAGATAACCCATTCTGTTCAAGGTTGAAGAAATATAGTAATATTGCTTCAACCTTTGCAGTTGAGTTGTTTTTATAGATGCCATAGTAGAGGCATGCACCAATGTTGATAATTTGCAAAAATCAGTCCACTCGTTTATAGTATGCCTGCCAATTGATATGGCAATCCCCTGTTTCATTATGCTATCTACATAGCTGGTATAATCATTAAGAGCTGATTTAACAGATAATGTTGAAACGGATAATTTTGTATTTTTACCGGTAGCGATGCGAATACCATATTCATGATCCGTATTTTTCAATTCATATGCAAAAGCCATCGTCGCCATACCACTTGAACTACTTATCCTATATTTATCATCTTTCTGTAATATATCAATATCACCTATGATTTCATTACCAACAAGAATATAATCCGGTTTTTCAATTAATGAACATGCATGATCATCATTGATTTTCACTAAATTATTTTTTAACAACTCGATTGAATTGATGCCGGATAACGTTGTTGTTGTATAAGGTCTGATTGCTATGATGAAATAGGATTGGTTCTTTTTTTTAATATTTATTTTATTGATAACTATCGCTTCATCAACATTTGTATGAGCAATATACACTGACTGTAAAAAACGAAATAAATGATGCTGATACGATGTTTTTACAACTCCCCTTTCATTTTGTTGATGTATACATGTATCATCATGAAATTTAATATATGCCCCATCAGAGTAGACCATACATTCAACTGACCATTTTGCCCAGTCAGGATGAATCATACCGCAAGGATCTATCCTTATTGCTCCACTGTTTAAAAAACTATTTATTGTATACCATGTTCTGCAATGATTGTTATATAAAATAAACGGGAGAGACTGTATTCTAACATTTTCCCTATTAGTATAATGAGCTATCCAGTATGGCCATGAAAAATAGTTGTGTTTTACATAAATTTCAAAATTTTTTATACCTTCAGATAATTCCAAAGGTATTGCCATAGTCTCATACTCAGCGTTTTGCGATAGCAATGTTTTAAATAACTGTTGTTTGGAACTTTTGGACTTACCTGAAGACGACAGCATAAACATTATTTAAACGAAGCAATAGCTTCTTCTTCTGTTTCATAGATTTCAAACATATCCATGAGTTCGACAACCTCAAAAATTTTCTTAACAGCGTTATTCATTGAACATATCTTTAATTTGCGATTTGATTCTTTTAATATACGCATAGTAGAAACAAAAATTCTTAAACCACTACTGCTCATGTATTCAACACCTGCAAGATTCAGCAGTAGATGAGAAGCGGGATCATCTTTAATTAATTTATTGATTTCCTTTTCTATATCCGCTGAAAGATGGACATCCAATCGTCCCTGTAGATAAACTACTACAATATTCCCAACCTTCTTAGTTTTCAGATTCATCATATCCTCCTGATAAAAATATTAGAAATAACATAAGTAAAGCTGCATAAAAATTCTTTTTATTATTAAAGTGAATCAATACATGTTCAATTATAAAAAGCAAGCATTTATTATAGTTATTCCAGTCCCATTTTTGCATATTTTTTTGTAATTATTAACCCAAAACCTACAAAGAGAAAAATTATCAATAAAAGGCAACCACATATTGTAAGAGGCAAATGTTTATAGGCAATACCATTTATCAAAAGAGATGGCACAGAAACTAAGGGAAATAGTATGCTATGGTAATATATCATCCCACGATATTTTAATGGATCAAATAATGGTAGCAACATACTTATGCCTACAATAGCTAATAATAAAGCAAATATCCTGGAAAAGTGATAAAGCGGAGCTATAAATGTATCGTATTTTATTAAATTATACCAGTCGGGATTTACCTCTATACCAAAAATATTAGCAAAGTATATAGGACTGAAACCATACAATAATCCAATAATGATATAAATAATGCCTGTTAAAAGAACACCTGTTTGTAAGATATTGGTAGCTTTTGATCTCATGCACCCTCCTAATTGGTTACTTTATCATTTACTTTATCATTTACTTTATCATTTTCTTTATCATTGAAATAAACATATCAGTATTTTTAAGCGATTGTTTAATCAGATCATGTGTTGATGTGACATCAGGTAACGTTAAAGAAATTAATCTATTGCAACAAAAGGTATTATCACAGGCATATAAATAACAATCAGGAAGAAAATCAACAATTTTTCTATATAATCCAGGAATCTTACTTTTTACAGAAATTGGATTATAGGGATTAGCAATAGCAATGTAACCTATATAATTTATATGCGTTCTCAGTAATGACTCGGGAATCAGGGGGTAAAGCGGAAAAGCAGAAAAATAGGCATCACCATGAATAGATATCCCTTCAAATAAGGGACTAAAAGCTAAATTAGCGGAAATAATTTTTTCAGCATCACCGGTAGAGAAAAACCTTTGCGTATTATTATGCATTAACTGTGTATAAGGAAGTATTGCATTCCATTCAATTCTTTTTATATGACTTATAGCTGAAGCAAAGTTGTGCAATGGTTTATTTTTAAACAGATACTTATCAGGAAACGCAATATCAAAGAATGTATGTAATGAATCATCAGAAAAATAATCAAACAATAATTTCTTATAATCTTCTGTTGTTTGTGTTGCCAAATAACACATCAATACTGCATAGGGTATACCATTAGCATATATAACATCAAAAAGTTTTTCTTCCCGCAATGATTCCAATACTCCGGAATAGTATAGCGTTTCATACATCCCATGGGACAATACCATCGCCCTTTTATCACTTACTATATTTTTAAATAGCTCATCATTATACATTTTATTTTTTAATACTGCCTGAAAAATCGTTTCATTTGTTTCTACTGGAATAGTTTTGAACACATAGGATGGCTGATCAATTTTTTGTATTTTTACAAAATGTTTATTAACAACATTGTAAACCTGTTGTCCCTGAGTTAAAAGAGTATCATTTACTACTTGATGATTAATGGCAGATTTTTCATTAATGACATTTATAATACTGTCTGAATTTTTCATTATCACATCGCGCAGATGGATATCACTGTTTGAACAATCAATAACGATGTATGAATATTCAAATGATAAATAAAATAATAGCGGATTTATTATATCAGGATTTATTTTTACTTTTGACCCATAGGCAATATTGGCGATGTCCATGGTTTCCGAAATTTTTTCTATACGCTGCTGAATAAATTTATAACCGGTGACATCATCGGGATTTTTTTGCGACAGCGGCGGTATAAGTGGTTTACCACACATGTCAAATACAGATATCCCTTCATATGAGGCATCCAGCAAAATTGTTCTTTTATAGTATGAGCAGGCAGTGGCAACTGATATTGCCAGTGTTGTTTTGCCACAATGTTTATCAGTACTAAAAATAGTGTATACACAGGCTTTATTTTTTAATAATGTTGTAGCAGTTTGACTGAGCGGGATTCTATAATGATCAAGTATCCTGCAATAACCGCGCAGTGCTTTAAAATTATTACAGATAAATTGATATAAATCAGTATTGGCAAACTCCAGAACAGATGCATCACTCAATGCCCTGACAACACCTGTGCTCTTTTCACAGAATGGTAACTGACCAAAATATGATGTTCGGGATAAATATATTGATTCAGATGACTTTTGTACACCAAAAACACCTTTCTCAACAATGTATATCGACTGAGCATTACAATGGAACGTACTTCCCTTTTTAACGGTATGTGGTTTAGCTAATAGCGATAAAGCTGTTAGCTCATCTGCCATTAAATGTTTGAAGATTGGCACCTGATTCAATAAAAGTATTGCTTTGTTTACCATACAATTATATTTGTTTTAATAATCGTAAAAGATCATTTTTCCCATATAACTCTATAGGCCTGGTATTTGAAAAATCAACAGCACTTTGTGTAAAATCACCTGCAGTAATAATGATAATACGTGTTGCATTCTTTTCTTTAAGCTTTTCATGCAGTTTGCGCAGCAATTTATCATTTACAACATCGGTAGTTCTAAGTATTCGTACAATTTTATTAGTACGGCGTGTATTACGCCATTTTCCTTCAGTATCCGTGGCTATGATTTCAACTTCTGTATCACTGATGATATCTACATCCATAACAGTAAGTCCCATTGATTCAGATATCTTACGGCAGGTATGCTCAAACTGTGCCAGCCCTGCAATCATAAAATCTTTAATACGATCATCCTGTCTAAATTCTGCATACGATTTAAGCTTTGCCTGTACATCACGAAACGTAGGATTGACCGCAACTATCTTTTCCCAGTTTGATATGGCTGAGTGTAAATCTCGCATTTTTTCCTGAGCTTCAGCCAGAAAATACCGCAAATTAAGCTCGGTATCGCTACCTCTTTTAGCAAATTTTAAACCACGTTCAAATTCAATCACTGCCTTTGGCAATTGCTCACGCTCTAAATAACATGTCCCTTTAGCAAGGAAACATTTAACCTTAATGTCATCGCTTTTCTGTGCTGTCTCAAATTCTTTAATTGCCCATTCATAATCGCCTAACTGTCGCAAAACCAAACCTAAAAAGTAATGAGCTTTATAATCATGTGGATCAACCTTAATGGCTTCAATAAAAGCTTGCTTTGCATCAGGATAGTTTTGCATTCTATAGTATGCCTGTCCCAAATAGTAAAATGAAGCTCCATGCTTGTTGTTATTTGCAATGCTTTTTTTAAAATACGGGATAGCTTTATCTATCTGTCCTGCATTAAAATAAATGATACCAAGTTCATAAAAAGGTTCAAAGTTTGCAGGATCCAATTTTGTTAAAAGAAGGTATTCCTTCTTTGCTTCTTCTACTGCATTTCGCGCCTTATAAATACTTGCTAAATGATTGCGTATGTTGACTTCATTAACCTTTTCATCATATCTTCCAATTTTTAAAACCTGCCGATATTCAAGAATTGCATACTGAATATTATTTTCTTTTTCATATGCTAACGCCAGCAAATAATGAGCATAATGATTACGATCATCTTTTTCAATAATATCATTTAATTTTCTGATGGCTATTTTTGTCTGCCCTGACTCAATAAGTTGCTGGATTTCTTCGAGCTTACGCGGGAAAATATAAATATTAGCAAAATAAAGAACAAATATTACCAGAATTATAATGAACAAAAATATTATAGCATACGTAATCAACATGTTTTTACTACCCAATTACCTTCATCTTAATTTTATCAGGATGCATTTTCTTTTTTGGCTCTGAGTTTTTTATTATCTTCTTCAAGCTTTTGAATCTTTTCAAATGCCTGCATCAATTCCATCCTGCTTAACTGTGATGCACTTTCACGTGCCTGAGCCGTTTCAGTTGCCAACTTTAATTCGGTTCGGGAATATTCTACAATATTTTCATACATTGATATGATTTGATAGGCATTGGCCAATTCCTGTTCATTGAGTTTTAAAACATTTTCATATGTCTGCACTATCTTCCGCAGCTCATCAATCTCTTTTGCCATAATTTCATTTTCATTTTTAAGCTTATCAATTTCTGATAACATAACCTAACCTCAAAATATTTTATGTTGTAATAGTTCAGCCCCACTATCATGCATATCGTATAGCTATAGTATCACAGCAATCACCATTTTTGCAAGAATAAATCACCACAGATAGTAAATTTTTATAAGTACTATTAAAATATATTTAAAATATATTTAAAATATATTTAAAATATATTGACAAATTTTCTGATAATTATTCCTTTAAATAAATGATAAAGTTACACTGCACAACAATCAGGGGGCGTAGCTCAGTTGGGAGAGCGCTTGAATGGCATTCAAGAGGTCAGGGGTTCGATTCCCCTCGTCTCCAAGGCGTTAATCAATACAATATACCAGCAAGCCGTCCCGCAATTTTGGTTCAAACCAGGTTGACTTGGGCGGCATTATCTCCCCCCTGTCTGATATTGTCATAAGCTCATCAATTGACGTAGGGAAAAGCGAAAAACCAATTACATAGCTGCCACTATCCACCAATTCAACCATTGTAGCAATAGCATTGGTTCCACCTACAAAGTCTATACGCATATCTTCCCGTGGATCTTTTATTCCCAGAATAGGACTAAGTATTGTATTTTGCAGGATAGAAACATCCAATGCATCAACCGCATCCAGTGGCAATTTTTTAATAAAGGTTAATGTATACCATTGATGATCATAGTACATCCGTATCTCATGCCGATTTTTCGCAATACCATTATCAGTTTTTTGAACAACAAACGAATCAGATAGAAGTCGCATAAAAGTTTCAAAATCATGATTATATAAATCTTTCACTACACGATTATACGGCAAAATATTTAACTCAGAATGAGGAAAGATAGCTGCTATGAAATAATTAAACGGTTCGCTGCCAGTATATCCCTGCTCCCGGCGTTGCAATCCAACCCTTACAGCCGAAGCTGCGCGATGATGACCATCAGCAATATAGAGGATTTGTTCATCAAAAGCTTGTTTTACCAATTGTGCGTAATCACCATCTTCAATCCTTTGAATTATGTGCCGCACACCATCATCTGCTACAAAATCATAAAGTACAGGTGATGATAATGCATGATGCATTATATTCCGTAAATCATTGCTATCCTTATAAAAAAGATACACCAGCCCTGTTTGTGCCCCAACAATGTTGATATGATTCATCCTGTCCATTTCTTTGGCTTTACGGGTAAGCTCATGTTTTTTTACTATCCCATTTATATAATCATCAATGGACACAACAGCAACAATACCCGTTTGTTTGTGACTATCAATCTGTAAGGTATAGAGATATAAATAGGGCTTATCATCCTGCACCATTATGCCGTCAGTTATAAATTTGCTTAATTTTTTTTTCCCAAGTTTATATACTTCGTCAGAATAAGGATTGGTTGACAATGGTAAATCTATCTCGGGCATTGTTACATAGAAAAAGCTACAGGGATTATTTTGAGCAATTTTTTTTGCCTGCTGTGCTGTTACAACATCATACGGAAGTGATGCAACCTTTGTAACAACATCCTTCCCCGGCCGCAATGCGGTAAATTCTTTGATAGTTGCCATGTACAAGTTCCTTAATTTTTCAAAGCGATAGTTCTTCGCCATGTATGGTAACAAGCTTTTCAATCCTGAAGCGTTTGGTCCCTGCAGGAATAATAACCGATACTTCATCGCCAACAGTTTTTTTATGTAATGCCCTGCCTATAGGCGATGACAATGATATCTTGCCTTCCGAAGCATCAACCTCATCCGGGGTAACGATAGTAAACCGGGCAACCTCATCATTATCCAGATTGCGAACAGTCACAACAGAGCCAAAGTCAACCTTTCCCTGTTCAATAGTGGATATGTCGATGCTATCAATAAGGCTGAGCTGTTTGCTTAGATATGAAATCTGTGCCTGCACAAACGATTGGCGTTCACGGGCAGCATGGTACTCAGCATTTTCCTTCAAATCCCCTTTTGATCGTGCTTCGGCAATGCGTTTAGGCAATTCTATCTTTAATTCATGCTGTAATTTTTCAATCTCTTCCTTCACTTGTTTTTTCTTATCTGCTATGTTTACTGCCATCACGTATTCCTCCGAAAATAGAAATAGTACTGCGCCATTATGAAAAAGCGTTAGCGACCAAAAAACCTATCCTTTTAACAGCGAGCTTCTTCATTTCATTCAGAATGACATACCAGCATTACCGTCATTCTGAGGGACACAGCCCCGAAGCATCTATTCGTTTATAAAGGAGTTTCTTCGCTATCGCTCAGAATAACGATAACTCTACATTTTCATCCCGTAGTTGGTAAGCTTAACAACCATGGGTAACTTATCACAAAACTACAGTTATGCGATAGTTACTCTATGTATCAGTAACTATCACCCAGCATAACGTCAAAGTGATACTGTTGCTTCTTTAATAAAAGATGTCTACAATTTTTTTATACTGCCTTTTCAACCTTTACCATTACCGGGTTTACCATATTTTTTGCTGCAATGTATTGTGACACTATCTGTATAAAAACAAATGATAACGCTAAAAAGATAATCCCCATAACTATCGCCGAAAGCTCCCTGTCGTTAAAAAATGGTAACGGATAAAGCGCCCCTATAATAATGCCAGCTATAAGAAGCACAATGGGTATGCCATACAACACCCCTGAAGAAAGAACAACCGCCCCTGGTGGAAAAACAAAGTATACCCTGTCGCCAACCTTTGCATCAAGAGTATTTTGTATCCAGATATCCCTTCCCTTCTGGCGCATCATACACTGGCTTGAACATGTAGCACAAAGCGAAGCAGGATCAGCCGCCACACAAACAAGGTTGCCTCGCACCTCTTTTACCATACCACATTCAGTATCCATCCACCGGTCCTTCTTAATTATGATATATAAATGATATATACCACAAAAACAGGCATTTATGTAAAATAATTATTTGTTACTCAGTAATAACTACCATGTGACAATACAACAACTGATTAAATACAAACCAAAAAATGAATAAATGAAATAAATGAAATAAATGAACAGGAGATATGACATATAAAATTACCAGCGTGCTTTTACCCCTGTAAAAAAATAGCATGTATCAAAGTGCTCCTCAACATTCCATGCGCACCCCACTGTTGCAACTATACGTCCATACACAATATCTACTGCAAACCCATAACTGGCGGTGTTATCCCATGCTGCATATTCATCCTTATAGATGCCTGCCGAACCAAATATCTTACAATACAAAAGCTCGTACAAAGCTTCATATACCAATTGCATTCCGACTATATGACGGGAATGAGTTGAGGTATAGCGGTCAGAATATCCTAACAGGTAACTATCAAACACATACTCGGCATATATCCGTTCACTGGATGTTGTATGGAAGCTATATATGTTTGGAATACAGTAGAAACGGCTGGTTATTTGAATAGGGACTGAGCCAGCAATACGGGAGGTTATAAAAGCTTCATTGGCATACGCTGCTATAAACGACAGGGTAACCATGGATTTTTCATATACAATAGAATGCCTTTGATCAGTTGCCGTAATACGCAACTCCGCTCCAGCATCATGCGATACATCGTTCTCAAGTTCTGACATGCTGTAATATGCTGCCACGCCATAGATAAACGCTGAAACATCATACATGCCTGCCTCCATGATGGTACCCAATCCCAGATACGCCCTGCATTGTGTCAGGGTAAAGCTGCGTGAATAGCGCTCCCACACGCCATATTCCTCCTGAGCATCAATACCAGTATGCCAGGCAGCTTTTGAGCGATAGTTCATGTAATCAAATCCGCCCTGTTTTAAGGTTATACGCTGGTCATCAAAAGCCATCTGCCCCTTTACTGAACAATACGCATCCTGCATGGGCATGGTCACCGTGATGGCAGGCTTTATACCATAGATGGGCAGCATTGCAATTGTAAATGAATAGATAAAATGCTCTGGTTTGGCCTCAATAATGAGGCTGACATCACTGCCATTGTTGTAATTGACAACATTGACATTGATGGACCGAAGCATATATTTTTGCTTTAACTGTGCAAGAAGGTTATAGACTGTATGTTTGTTGTACACTGAGCCCAGCAATGCTGTTACATCCTGTGTTAGAGCATCCTGTATATAGGCATCCGTATGGACCTGAATATCAGCAATATGCGACTCAACAATATACAGAGTACATACATCATCACGAAGTTCATAGTGTGCTACATAACTTGTGGTATATCCCTGACTGTGGAGCCTGTTGGTAATAACTATCGCCCAGTATTCCGCTTCTTTTTGATTATTGACACCCTGATTGATGATGTCCTGAATATCAACATTAACCGTTAAGCCCTCAACAGCTATTGTTGCCATGCAATCAGCAGCAAATAAAAGAAAAAAGAAAAGAAAAAAAAGAACACCACTACACTGGCGCACACTATCCTCACATCGTTTTAGCTCTGACACCTTTTGGAAGCTGTAAGGTAAAGATATCAGTGGATACGTTACCATTGAGAATAATATTATAATAGCGCGTTACATTGCGTGTTGTCCCGGTATGCGTACGTGCTATAACCTCTACGGTAGCCGGGAACCATATACCCTGTATCAAGGTGTAATCGCTGTACAATTCCCTCATAACCTCAATAGACTGTGCAGTATAGGTAATCTTTTTTACCGGGTAGCCTTTATCTTTATCAATGGTTAATTCTAAGGTAACACCGGTTTTTGAATCAAACAATGTATAGCGATAGCCGCTATTAAAAAAACCATACCATACCTTCTTTTTACTTTTAACAACAATCCTTTCGTTTACGATATCACATTGCGCATACGGATGGACAGCAGGAACATTCCCCTGTGACATTGTCCATAGCTCTTTAGTTTCAGGATAATACCACAAGAGCTTCCCTCCATTGACAATAACTATCTGCCGAAAAGGCTTACTGTAGTCAATGCGCATGCAATCGTTATATGCCCGGTATCGCCCTTCATAGCGCTGAGTTTCTTTTCCTGTTTCGGCAATAACCTGCACAATGGATGCATCAATGCTTTGTACATTGAAATTATGAAAAAGTTTTTGAAGTTCATCGGTATCGGTTTGTCCCGAAAGCAATAATAAAACTACCAATACAAGATTTTTCATTGCATTATTCTCATCACCATTTTATTGTTGTACCATCATTGCTCTGACACTGTAAAGTACTCTCATGTAATTGTCAAGGTAAAGCTATGCGATATCTCAGTATACTCATTATTTTATTTTTAACCTGCACCGGTGCATTTGCACAGATCAACACTGCGGCGCAGCCATTGCAATACCCTGGTGCTACAATCAGCACCCAAACACCCTATTTTATATGGTGTGATATCTATAACACCGCCGCCAAACCATTTGTAGTTAAGCTAACACTCACTGACAGCAGGGGTCAGAGCAATGAATTTACCCTGACTCCCCTGACAGTGGATAGCATATATTGCGTTGCTACCATACCTGTTGTTCTGACCCCGGACACCTACACATACACCATACACCTGCTTTCAAACAACAAACCCGTCAATAGCCGATATTATCATCATAAACGATACCCTGTAAAAGGAAGCTTTACCATAGATGTATCCCGGCACAATGCTGTTGATACCCTCAATGCAAATGAGCTTGTGTATTATTTAAGCCAGTCGCGTTCTAATATGCTGCACAACGGCTACAATGCCATGTTCTTTTCTGCCAGCGGTATCATTTCAACATGTGCAGGCGTTGCGGTATACTATTGGACCAATTTTGGGATTGTTACAACCATTATCTCAGCAATAACCATAACCTCAGGGGTAATAGGCATATCAGCAGGAATCTATTACGGTATGCAGTACTATCACAACGAGGCTACAATCAACAAAGTCGTTACTCATGATACGGTGCCACAGCCACACCTTGCCCCTGACGCTGGCAAGCAATAGTGGGGTCAGAGCATCATAAAAAGATTGAAAAATGCCCAAAAACACTGTACACTATAGTAATAATTATCAATGCATCAATCAACATCGCAACCATGGGGTCAGAGCCTGATACGGATTCACTGTGGTGCTAAATAGTATCCTCTATAAAGTTGTAATAATGCAATGGTCCTGAAAAAATTAACACAAATCTATGCCTCTACTGATGAGTGCAAACCACTATTAGCATCCCGGGGAGCTTTTTCTATAGAAGGTATTCACCCTTCAACCTTCCCGTTTATTGTTGCAACAGCGTTTAACCATGCACCATCGCAGATAATCGCAGTTACAGCAGATTACCACGCAATGAATCAGTTTATAGCCTGCCTATCAGCATTTACCAGCGAAGAACATATATTTCCCTATCCTCCCCTTGAGGTTTTACCCTATGAGATGGTTAATCCTTCATCAGCTATCGAGCGCGACCGCATCACAGCGCTGTATCAGCTTTTATCGGGTAATCCCGTCATTGTTGTTGCAACTGTTGAATCTCTGCTCAGAGCCATCCCTCATAAAGAATTTTTTTTAAAAAAAGGCATCACCATCCATAAGGGCGAGGAATATCCCTTTGAGGTTATCCTTGAAACGCTTGCCAGCTACGGCTATGAGCGTGAAACCCGTGTTGACCGTTTTGGGCAATTTTCGGTAAAGGGAGGTATCATCGATATATTCCTGCCCAATTGCACCAATCCGGTGCGCTGTGATTTTTTTGGGGATACCTGCGAATCCATCCGCTACTTTGACCCTGTGACGCAGGTTTCGCTTACGGAAACTGATGCAATTACCATTTATCCGCGCCGTGAACTTTTGTTGTCCCCATCACAAAAAGAACAATTAAAAAAAGCCTTACAACCTGTGGGCGACAGTTCCCTTCAAAAGCAACTTGATAGCATGGAAAAACAATCCATACCGGGTATTTACGACCTGTTCCCTATCATTATTCCGGGCACCACCATACTGTCAATTGCAACACAACCAACCGTTTTTTTGTGTGACCCATCACAGCTCAAAGCAAAACTTGCAGAATTGGAACGAACATACCATCAGCTCTACATGCACAAAAAGGATATGGCAGTGTTCCCCCATGATTCACAAATTTTGCTGGGCGATAGTTACCCGGAAATTGAAAAGCAGGCGGTACGTCTTCAACCGTTTATAGCTGACTCATCCCTGGTATGGCAGTTAAAAAGCATACCATCCTTTCAGGGACGCATTGCCGATGTTCGCAGTGAATGTTCAAAGCGCATTGATGAAGGATGGCACATCATTGTCAGCACATCGTTTGAAGGACAGGCAAGAAGATTATACGACCTCTTCGGCGAGTTTCATCCTGAAGATACCTTTGATGCATTTAACCCGGATAAGCAATTTACTATTGTCATTTCAAATCTTCATGAAGGTTTTGAAATATCGGCAATAAAAACCTTGATTATTACCGACCATGAAATTTTTGGGAAATCATACCGGAAGAAAAAACATTTTAAACAAAAATATTCCCGACCAATCGATACATTTTTAGAACTATCGCCGGGAGATTACGTTGTTCATATTAACCATGGCATAGGTGTTTTTAAGGCAATTGAACGCATGAGCGCAGGTGGCGTTGAACGTGATTTTATTGTTATTGAATATGCAGATGGCGATAAGCTCTATGTATCGCTTGATCAGATCAATATGGTTCAGCGCTACGTGGGGCTTGATGGCAGGCAACCGCGCATTGATGCACTGGGGAAAAAATCAGCATGGAACAGGATAAAGCAGCGTGTGCAGGAATCAGTCGAGGAGATAGCACACGACCTGCTAAAAATTTATTCACAGCGTAAAGCGCTGAAAGGCTATCAATTTCCGCCTGATACCATATGGCAGGAGGAGTTTGAATCAAAGTTTGAATATGAAGAAACGCCGGATCAGATAACTGCCATTGAAGATGTCAAGGATGAC
>Ga0209506_1000835_pt1 | contig 36671 bp, 26 predicted proteins | sample AD_JPNHG2_MetaG_FD_184409 | JGI IMG/M metagenome (GOLD analysis project Ga0209506, IMG submission 184409) | Active sludge microbial communities of municipal wastewater-treating anaerobic digesters from Japan - AD_JPNHG2_MetaG (SPAdes) (version 2) | ecosystem: Engineered > Bioreactor > Anaerobic...
CCACCGTGGCTGCGCCTTCGGCATCCAGCAGTACGTTGCCGGAGTAGACGTTGAGCACCTCGGACGACTCCACGGCGGCGTGCACCAGCACACGCCCGGGCTCGAGCGGGTGCTCGATGTAGAAGTTCTTGGTGCCGGTGACGTTGAGGTCGCCGTTGACCTGCACCCGGCCGTTGAACGAGGCGGCATACCCGTTCGGGTGGGTGTTGACAGCGTAGACGCCCGATTTCCAGGCGGCCGATGCCTCCCCGAACACACCGTCGCCGTTGGTGCTCGCCCCGTGCACACCGTACCCGTCCGTGCTGGTGCCGCGGACTCCGTCGCCGTTCGTCGCTCCTCCGACGACACCGTTGCACCTGCTGCCCGTGCAGGCGCCGACGATCCCGGCGTTGCTCGCGCTCGTCCCCAGCACGCCGATGCCCGAGTCGCTCAAGCCCCACACGCCCTGGCTGCCGCCGGACCCGTACACTCCCGTGCTGGGGGCGCTGCCTGACACTCCGTAGCCTCCACCACCGCTGAATCCCTCCACACCATGACCCGTGCTCGACGAGCCGTACACGCCCACGCCTCCCACCGCGTCACCCCACACGCCCGCTTGCGGTCGGCTCGCGAAGCTGGTGCCACCGCCGAGCCGTCCGATGGCGCCGTACATGGCCGGCGAGGAGCCGATCACGCCGGCGGCCGGCGTCCCCAGCTCGCCCTGGTTGTTCGTGCAGGTGGAAACCCCGATGACCCCGCGCACCGCGCCGCCGCAGGTCATGTGATGCCCGTACACGCCCTCCGTGGCGGTGGCGAGTTTGCCGGCCGAGGAGTCACTGGCCCGACTCGCCTCCACCGCCGTGCCGGAGGATGTCTCGGCCTTCACCCCCGCCCCGCTCAGGCTGTGACCGTACACACCCTCCGCGGAGCCGCTGTGGCCCCAGACCCCGCGCCCCGACCCGCTCTGGCCGAGTATCCCCGTCCCGGTCTCGCTGGCCGTCGCGACAGCGATCCCGGACCGGCTTCCGGCGGCGACTCCCCAGGCGTCACCCTGGCCCATCGCCACCACTGCCACGGACTCGCCTTGCGTCCCCGGCATTACAGCGCTGCCCGACCCCGCCACGCCCATGAGCGCTTGACCCGCCCCGACGATGCCGCGCACTGCCACACCCGCCGACTGATTCGTGACCTCGAAGGCAGCGTTCGGCGCGGCCACGGTGCCAGCGAATGGCAGCACGAGCCCGCCCGAGGCCGACTGCCACACGAGACTGCTGCCATCGGTACCCAGCACCTGGCCGCTCGCGCCGCCGGCGGCCGCCAGCTTGTTCTTGGTCACCGCGCCCGCGGCCAGCAGTTCGGAGGTGATGCCGCCGGTGGCCACCGCCAGGCTCACGTCGCCGCTCGTGCCACCCCCGGTCAACCCCCGTCCGGCGAGCACCGCAGTGATGTCCCCACCCCCTCCTCCGGGTGTCGCCGAGATGGTCAAGGTCTGCCCTGACGGCACGATGCTCACGTTGGAGCCGGCCTGCAGTGTTACCGCGTCCCGCAGCCCGTTGAGGCTCCGCACCGCCGTCTGATTGGCGAGCTTGCCCGAGCTGACAGAGTGGTCGGCCAGCGCGAGCGGCGCACTCGAGGTTCCGTCACCGGTCAACGTGCCGTCGTGCTCCACGCTCGCAAGTCCTCCGGAGCTGCCACCCAGCAGCTCGTCCCGGAACTGCATCTCGAAGGTCGACGGGTCCTGGGAGCCGTTGGCCACCAGCGACCCGAAGGCGATGATCTTCCCCTGCCCGCCCGTCACCTCGAGCTCGATGCGGGCGTTCTCCGCATTCCCGGCACTGTTGAAGAAGCTCGAGAACGCCCACTGCTTCTGCTCGAACGGCCGCACCGCGAACCCCGAGGTCATCCACCCGGTCCCCTGGTCGCTCCACACTCGCACCGTCACCATCGCGTCGTGCCCGGTCGTCTCGACGACCCCGAAGTTGTACCGGAAGTCCGGATCGGCCGCAGAGTTGAGGTTGTAGACTCCAAGCAACTGGGTCTTCTGCCCGAGCCCGATGGCGAAGCCCGCCGGCACCCCGGCAAAGAACTGGCCAACCGAGTCCTCCTCGTCCCCCGACTGCGAGTAGACTCGGGAGTTCACCACCACCTTGCGGTTCGAGACGACCCGCAGCGCCCCGAAAGCCTCCCGGGCGAACATCGTCCAGATGGCGTTGACGTAGCGCCTGGTCTGCCCCGGCTGCAGGGTGTCGTTGTAGGTGAGGGGGCTGGAGTTGACCTTGTCCCGTTCCAGCAACTGGAAGGTGACGTTCGCCACCTGGGCGTTGGGGTTGTGTACCCAGACCGTGGTGTACCACTGGGACGGCGCCACCCCCGGCTTGCGCCCCACCGAGGGCAGGAACACATCGGTGCCGGCGAATCCGGCCAGGGCAATCGAAGCTACGCCTCCTGCCAGCACGAAAACCACAGCGATGCGGACGAATCGTGTCATGACGCACCTCCCGAGCCGCCTGCGCCCGGAGGCGGTGGCCAGCCCCACGAGCAACCCGACGGTGACGGCTTGCAGCGTTCTCGTTTCCGGATTCGCCCGGTCCTGCCACCCGAACGCATATCGACCTCCGCCGCAGCTCAACGGCTGCGGGCAGCTCGCTGATCGGCCACCGTCAGTCGTGCGGACGCACTGCGTGCAACACCCTCATGACCTCTGGATGACGCACCCACTCGACGTTCTTCTCATCCGGCTGGCCGTAGACCTCCGGATGCAGGAAAGTTCCCAGCTCGCTCTCGGGCTTGTTGACTTCGACCGGAAAGCGGTTGGTCTCGGCCCAGGGATCGTGCCGGATCCCCGTCACCTGCCACGACACCTTGACACCTCCGAGGTTGGTGCGGATGACGAACCGGTTGTCCGCAATCTCCTCCTCCACGATGGCCCGTGCGAAACGACCGAGGACCGTGAGCTGGTAGCGGAAATCCCTGTTAAGCGCCTCGAAGTAGGGCGGCAACTCGACGACCGCCCGGCCTTCCTCGTCGGTGGTGACGTTGCCGTTGTAGATGTTCATCATGTCGGGCGACTCGACGAACGAATGCTGGAGGTAGCGTCGCTCGGGATCGAGCGGGTGGTCGATGAGGAAGGTGCCGCCGGTCTTGGAGAGCGTGCCCTGAACGTGGAGGTTCCCCATCGAGTAGACGCCGTAGCTGCCGCCCCAGCCGTAGACACCGGTGTCGTTCGAGGTACCCATCACGCCCCGACCGGAGCTGCTGACTCCTTGGACCCCGTTGCCCGAGGAGCTGGAGCCGTACACGCCGGACGCGGACCCGGTGCCCATCCCCGCAGCACCCACGTCAGCGCCGAGATAGCCGGTGTTGCCCGTCGCGGCGTTGCGCCCGAACACCCCATATCCAGAACCGCCGTTGGAGACGCCGTACACACCGGACTTGCCCGCCGCGGCCGCCTCGCCGCGTACGCCATCGTTCAGGTCACTCTGGCCGAGCACGCCAGGCTTGTTCCCGTACGACACTCCGTACACGCCGACCCCTGAGTGGCTCTGGCCACAAACCCCATCCCCGCTGCCTGAGGCATTGCCCCTGATCGCATAATTGCCAGTTTGCGTCGTCGCATAGAGAGCCCATCCGGACATCGACTCCGCCCGGACGCCATAACCCTCGTTGCTCAGGCCCCACACGCCGGTGGCACCCGAGGTCGAGCGCCCGACGACGCCATCCCCCGTGCCAAGCTCACCCCGCGACGAGCCTTTGATACCGACGATGGCACTGCCGGAGCCGGTGTTCTCCACCGTGAAGGCGAAACCCGGAGTGGGCGAAGTGCCGCTGTAAGGCAGACTCAAGCCCCCACCCGAGCCGGCGGTCTGCCACACCAGGTTGCTCCCGTCCGTGCCCAGCACCTGCCCGCTCGTGCCCCCGGCCGCCGCCAGCTTCCCTTTCGTCACGGCGCCGCTGGCGAGGTCCGCTGCCGCCACCGCGCCGTCCTGGATCATGGTTCCAGTGATGCCGCCGGTGGCCACCGCGAGCGTCACGTCGCCCGACGTCCCGCCACCGGAGAGCCCCGCGCCGGCGGTCACCGCCGTGATGTCACCACTGCCACCCGAACCGTTCTCGGCCAGAAGCGCGTCCTTGAACGCCATCTCGAACGTCGAGGGGTCCTGCGAGCCCTGGGCGACCTGGGAGCCGAACGCGATCACCCGCCCCGAGCCCGAGGTCACCGCCACCGTGAGGCGCGCGTTCTGGGTCGAGATGGAGGGGAACTCGTCCTTGAACGCCTTCTGCACCTGCTCCCACTGCCGCACGGTGTAGCTCTTGCTCGCCAGGGTGGCTCCCGTGGGGTCTTTCACCGTGACCTGCACGGTGCAGGTGCCGGTGCAGGTGGTCTCCACGAACCCGAAGTTGTAGCGAAACGTCGAGCTGGCGCTCGGCTGTGTTTGCCACACCCCCAGCAGGTCCGTGGACTCCCCCTGGCCGATCGCGAACGACGCCGGCACGCCGGCGAAAAACTGCCCCACCGAGTCGTCGAGCGTGCCCGACTGTGAGTAGATGCGGGAGCCCACGATGACCTTGACGTTCGAGGTGATGCGCAACGCCCCGAAGGTCTGGACACCGAACATCGTCTGCACAGCGTTGTCGTAGCGGCGGGTATCCCCGGACGGGATGGTGTCGGTGAAGGTCCGGGGCGCGGGGTTCGCCTGTCGTTCGAGCAGGTGGACGGTGATGTTCGCTGAGGTGGGGTTGGGGTTGTACACCCAGACGGTCGTGTACCAGACCGCCGGTGCCACACCCGGCTTCGCTCCCACCGAGGGCAGGAAGACGTTGGTCCCGGAGAAGCCGGCGAGGACGGGACCACCCGGCACCAGCATCGCGAGAGCCGCAACCACGAGTTTGCCAACCGACATGAAAGCCTCCTTCGGCAGGGCCACGCCCCGCCGCGGGCCTCGATCGACCCCTGGACACGATGGCGAACCCGGCGCGAGAAGTCAGAACGAAGGCGTGACGAATCGGTGACGAGGAACGAACGCTCCGTGGTAACGTTATCCGACCACGGTGACGAGCATGGCCGGTGAAGCACCGAACGCGAGATGGAAGCTGGGAGACGTGGTGTTCGACCCCGCCGACGGCAGCGTGTGGCGGGACGGCCGGCGCCGCGATCTCACCCCCAAGGCACTCGCCATCCTCGAGGTGCTGGTCGAGGCGGCCCCACGCATGGTCACCAAGGAGCAGCTGCTCGATGCGGTGTGGCCCGAGGCGGTGGTGGCGGAAGCCGCCCTCACCCAGCGCATGCGCGACCTCCGGGAAGCGCTCGGCGACGACGCCCGGGCACCCCGCTACATCGAGACCGTGGCCCGGCGCGGGTACCGGCTCATCGCCCCGCTCGAGCCGCTGGTGGAACTCGGCGAGCCTGCGCCGCACGTGGCCCAGGAGCCCGCGGCCGCCTCGACCCAACCCCCTCTGCTCGGCGCTGGCCTTTGGCGGCGCTGGGTCCCATGGGCGGCCGCCGCGCTCGTCGCCCTGGGCGCGCTCGGGGCGGTCTGGCTGCGCGGCCGGCCGGCGCGGGTTCCGGCTGCCCCGCCTGCGGCGATCCCCTCGCCGTTCGTTCCCCGCCGCTGTGCGGCGGTGCTGGCTCCCATCTCCAACCCCGCGCACCCCGACGCCGCCTGGGTCGGCACCGCACTGGCCGAGATGCTGAGCGCCGAGCTGGGGGCCGGCGGGACGCTCCGCACGGTGAGCCCGTCAAACCTCGCCGAGGCGGCGCGGGAGCTGGGCCTCGCCGCGGGCGCCCCCACCCCGGAGCTGCTGCGGCGGCTGCGTGCGCTCCTGGGGCTCGACCTGCTCGTCACCGGTACGTACACCGTGAGCCCGCCCGGGATGCCGCCCGAGGTCGGGCTCGACCTCGACATCCTCGAGGCGGCCACCGGAGGCGTCCTAGCGTCGTTCCGGACCCGCGGGCCGCTGGCCGAACTGCCCGACCTGGCAGGGCGGGCCGGCTCGCGCCTGCGCCAGCTTTGCGGCGTGCCAGCTCTTCCCCCGGCCCAGGCGACGCAGGTGCGGCGCCTGCACCCCGACGGGGTGGAGGCGGCCCGGCTGTTCGCCGAGGGCACCGCGAGAATGCAGGCATTCGAGTTCACGGCCGCCGTCGCGGCGCTCGAGAGGGCCTGTGCCGCCGACCCGGCGTCGGTGCCGATCCGGGCGGCGCTCGCCCATGCCCTCGCGTGGAACGGGCAGAGCGGGCGTGCCCGCACGGAGATGGCCCGGGCGCTCGAGCACGCCGCATCGGTGCCGAGAGAACTCCAGCTCGCGATCGAGAGCGACTATCGCGAGATGGCCGGCGACTGGCAGCGCGCGATCGAGATCACCCGCTCGCTCCACGTACTTTACCCCGACAACCTCGCCTACGGCCTCTCGCTCGCGACGTTGCTCGCCTCGCACGGGCAGGGCGACGAGGCGGAAAGGGTGCTCGCCGAGCTGCGGCAGCTCCCCGACCCGCTCGGCCAGGACCCCCGCATCGACCTGGCCGAGGCGTGGATGCACGAGACCGACCTCACGGCCAAGCTGGCCGCGGCCAGCCGTGCCGCCGAGCGCGCCCGGGTGCTCGGCGCCCGGTTGCTTCTCGCCTCGGCCCGCATCCAGCAAGGCCGCGCGTATCGCGGACTCGGCAAGCCGGAGGAGGCGCTGGCGGCGTTCGTGGAAGCCTGGCGGCTGCGGGAGGCGGCCGGGGAGACCTCGGGAGTCGGCAAGGCGTTGCGCCATGTCGCCGCCGTGGAGCGCGACCAAGGGGCGCTCGACGGGGCGGCGGCTCACCTCGCGGTGGCCGCGACCATCGCGCGGCGTCTCGGCGAGGTGAGCCTGCTGGCCGGCGTGCTCAGGGACCAGGCGGCGCTCGCCCTCGATCGCGGCGATCTTGCCCGGGCCGCCGCTGCCCTCGACGACGCCGCCGCCGCCACGGCCGGCCGTACTCTCCCGGAGGAAACCGCACATCTCGCGATCGAGGCGGCGCGGCTGCAGGTTCTCGCCGGCTCGCCCGCCGAGGCGGCGGCGCGGGCGCGGGCCGCCGTCCAGGCGAGCCGGGCGGAGCGGCTCACCTCAGCCGAGGCGCGGGCCAGGGCGCTGCTGGCCCGCGCGCTCCTCGCCTCCGGTGGAGTCGAGGCCGCCGCCGTCGAGTCCGCTGCGGCAACGCGCCTCGCGGCAGCTACCGACGACCGTGGCGTGCGCCTCGAGGTGGCCATCGCCGCAGCCCTCGTCGGGCTCGCCCGCGCCGACCTCACGGCCACCGGCCCCGGGCTCGAACAGGCACTGGCCGAGTCGGCGAGCGCCCCGGTCGGCCTGCGGCTCGAGGCTGAAGCCGTGCTCGCGCGCCTCGCCCTGGCATCGGGACGCACCGACATCGCCCGGGTTGCCCTGCGCGACATCGCCGGGCGCGCTGACCGACTCGGCTTCCGCCCCCTGGCCGAGACCGCCCGCCGGGCCTTGCCCTAGAAACGGCCCCGGGCAAGGGGGAAGGCGCTACTCGGCGGTGACGACGGCGGTGCGGGCGTCCCCGGTAATGGCGAGACGCACTCGCATGGCGCGACCGGCCGGCCGGCCTTCCCACGCCCAGCTCTCCGGCCACTCCACCGCCACCACGGCGTGCGGATCGTCGAGGGCCTCGCCAAGCCCCAGCTCCTCCCACGGCGCCGCGGTCCGGCCCCGGACCCGGTAGAGGTCGGCGTGGTGCACCCTCCGAATCGCACCGGCACAGACCTCGTAGGTCTCGACGAGGATGAAGGTCGGCGAGCACACCTCGGCCGGGTCGCCGCCCAGCGCCTGGACGAGCCCGCGGACCAGCGTCGTCTTGCCGGCGCCCAGCGGCCCCTCGAGCAGCAGCAGGTCGCCCGGCTCCAGGCTGCCGGCCAGGCGGGCACCGAGCGCCTCGGTGGCGGCCGCGTCGGCCAGCTCGATCGGTTCCGGCGACGGGGCCGGCGCGGTGGTCATGCCCGCGCCCCGCGCGCCTCGGCCTCGGCCGCAGGGAAGTGCCGCACCAGCTCGGAGGCCGGCACCGCGCCCCGGCATGTCTCGCCTCCCAGTTCGGCGGCCCTCCCGTGCAGCCACGCCCCGGCAGCGGCGGCCTCGCTCGCCCCGAGGCCCTGGGCGAGCAGGCTCCCCACCAGCCCCGTCAGCACGTCGCCCGAACCGCCGGTGGCCAGGCCCGGCGAGCCGGTGGGGTTGACGAGGTCGAGCCGGCCGCCGCCCACCACGAGCGAGCGCGCCCCCTTGGCCAGCACCACGGCACCGGAGCGCGCCGCCAGCTCCCGCGCCGCGGCGCGGCGGTCGGCGACCACGCGTGCGGTCGGCCACCCGAGCAGGCGCCCGAGCTCGCCGGCGTGCGGAGTCAAGACGGTCGGCGCCGACCTGCCGCGCAGGACCTCGACCCTTTCGGCCAGCAGCGTCAGGGCGTCGGCGTCCAGCACCAGCGGCCCTGAGAAGTGCTCGAGCAGCCACTCGAGCATCCTCCCCTCGCGCTCGCCGGTCCCCATGCCGGGTCCCACCGCCAGCGCGGTCGCCTTGCCGAGGCTGGCCTCGAAACCGTCAGCGAGGGCGGCGCCGTCGGGCTCGTCCAGCAGCGGGTCGACCATTGCTTCCGGCACCAGCGCCTGCACGGGCCCCACGGCCTTCTCTGCGGTCGCCACCGTGACGAGGCCCGCCCCCGCCACCACCGCCGCCCGCGCGGCCAGCGCGGCCGCGCCGGCCCGCCCGAAACGGCCGGCCACCACGAGGAGGTGCCCGAACCTCCCCTTGTGCGCGTCCGCCGGACGATCCGGCAGCCACGCCGCAACGTCGGCGAGCTCCACCACCCCCAGCACGGCACGAGCCTCCAGCACCCACGGCGGGATGCCGATGTCCGCCACTGCGACCTCGCCGCAGCGCCAGCAGGCGGGAGGCAACACGTGCGGCAGCTTGGGTGCGGCGAACGTGACGGTCACTGCCGCCTCGACGGCTTCCCCCGGCACCTCGCCCGAGCTGCCGGACAGCCCCGACGGCACGTCGACGGCGACCACCTGCGCCGGGCTGGCGTTGAGGCGCCGCACGACCTCGGCCCAGCGGCCCTCGAGGGGGCGGTCGAGACCGGTTCCGAACAGCGCGTCGACGATGAGGTCGGCCCGCCCGAGCACCTCGTCGAGTCCGCCGAGGTCGTCACCGACCATCACGGGCTGCAGCCCGTACCGCCGGGCCAAAGTCAGCTGCACGCCGGCATCTCCTCGCAGCGCCGCCTCCGGGACCAGCACCGCAATCTCCACCTCGGCGCCGCGGCAGCGCAGCTGGCGAGCGCAGGCCAGGCCGTCGCCCCCGTTGTTGCCCGGCCCGCACACGACCGCGATCCGGCCCGCTCCGGCCAGCCGCTCCAGCACCACGTCGGTGACGGCCGCGGCGGCCTGCTCCATGAGCACGAGCCCGGGCAAGCCCAGATTCTCGATCGTTTCGCGGTCCGCCTCCCGCATTCCTGCGCTGTCCAGCACCTCGATCATCGCGTCCTCCCCGCACCGCCACGTGCCGCCGCAAGTCTAGGTCCAACTCCAACTGCCGGTCCAGGTTCCCCCCGGTGCCTCGTATCCCGCGTACCCGAGGGTGCAGGTCCAGATCCTCCCGTCCGGCCGGGCGGCCGGCCTTGCTGTGTGGAGGCGAAGAGGAAGGCTCTGGACCGGATGGGAAGGGGGCAGCGGAGCGGCTGGCGAGTATGATAGCGTTCGCACGCCGGTCGCCAGCAACTGGCGACCTTCAGGAGGCTCAATGAGGCGACGAGGGTTGGCCTTCGCAGTGGTCGCGGTCGCGGTCTGGCTCTTCCCCGAGCTGGCTGCGGCCAGTGAGTCGGCCGCCGACCTGGGGACGATCCTGCCGGCTTGGAGCGCTCTGCCGTTCGTCGGCATTCTGCTGTCGATCGCGATCTTCCCGCTGGTCGCACCGCACTTCTGGCACCACCATTACCCCAAGGTTGCGCTTGCCTGGGGGTTGCTGCTGGCGGTGCCGTTCGTGCTCGTATACCACGCGCCCGCGCTGCACAGCCTGGCGCACATGGCCATCGTCGACTACGTGCCGTTCATCATCCTCATCGGCACCTTGTTCACGATCGGCGGCGGCATCTTCGTGCGGGGGTCGCTGCGCGGCAGCCCGCTCGTCAACGCCGTGCTGATCGTCATCGGCACCGCCATCGCCTCGTGCGTCGGCACCACTGGGGCGGCGATGCTGCTCATCCGGCCGCTGCTGCGCGCCAACCGGCAGCGCCGGCACCGGGCTCACATCGTGGTGTTTTTCATCTTTCTCGTCGCCAACATCGGCGGGGCGCTGACCCCGCTCGGCGATCCCCCGCTGTTCCTCGGCTTCCTGCACGGCGTACCGTTCGCGTGGACGCTGGGACTGTGGAAGGAGATGCTGTTCGTCGCCGGGCTCACGCTCGCGGTCTTCGTGGGGTTCGACACCTACTACTGGCGCCGCGAGTCTCCCGAGGCCCGTGCCCCCGTCGGGTCGGCCCGCGAGCTGCTGCGCATCGAGGGCTGGCACAACTTCTTGCTGCTCGGCGGCGTGCTCGCCGCGGTCGTGCTGTCCGGCGTGTGGCACCCGGGCGAGGTGAGCATCCTCGGCGTCCACCAGGGAATCCAGAACATTCTGCGCGACGTGATCCTCGTCGGCCTCGCCGCGGCCTCGTGGGTGACGACCCCCAGGGCCGTGCGGGAAGAAAACGAGTACACGTGGGGACCGATCAAGGAAGTGGCGATCCTCTTCGCCGGGATCTTCGCCACCATGATCCCGGCCCTGCTCATGCTGGGAGCGGGCGAGCACGGCGCCCTGGCGTTCCTCGTGCGCGCCGTGCAGAGCCCGCGGCAGTTTTTCTGGGCGACCGGCTCTCTGTCCTCGTTCCTCGACAACGCGCCGACCTACCTGACGTTCCTCCAGACGGCGCTCGGGAGGATCTACCCGGGGGTGATGGAGCGCGAGGCGATCGCCCGCCTCATCGCCGAGAACGCCTCGTACCTGGTGGCGGTGTCCACGGGTGCGGTGTTCATGGGGGCCAACACCTACATCGGCAACGCCCCCAACTTCATGGTCAAGTCGATCGCCGAGGAGGCCGGGGTGCGGATGCCGTCGTTTTTCGGCTACATGGTGCGGTACTCTCTGCCGATCCTCATCCCCATCTTTGCAGTGACGACCCTGGTGTTCTTCTAGGAGCGCGAGCATGTCGAAGTGGTTGAAGATCGGAGTCAGCGGCAACGAGCAGGTCCTGCGGGGGTTTCTGGCCGGGTTCCGGGCCGCCGGAGGGCGCCGCTTCCTGGGCGCCGTGCTCGGCAGCGACGTGCCTCTGGTGGTCGAAAGCCTGTCGGAAAAGCTCCGGCGGCTCCTGGCTGCCGGGTCCCACCACGTGGTGCTGGCGCCGGCTACCTATGCCGCTCGCCTGGTGCGCGCTCTCGAGCGCGAGGGCGGCACGGTCGGGCTGGCGGTCAGGCACCAGGCCGAGGTGGCGGGGGCGCGCTTTGCCTTCCGAGCCGAGACGTTCAACCCCGACACGGCGAAGGAACTCCGCACCGCACTGCTCGAGGGGCTACCGGAGGGGCTGGAGCTGCGCGACGTCCAGGTGGAGGAACTGCGCGACGAGACGCTCCGGGGCGCCGAGCTGTACACACCGGCTCACCACTATGCCTGGCGCGTCTCGGGGGAGGCCGTGGGTCCGCTGACGGCCATCCTCGAGATGCACCGCCGCGCCTCGAGCCTCGACGCCGCGACCGCCGAGGCAGTGCACCTCATCCTCGGGTGAGCGCTACTCTGGCCGGTATTCGCCAACCGGCTCGCGACCGGAGAGCACCCGCATCGCCCCCTTGGCGAGGGCGAACATCTCGTTCTCGCCGGGATAGACGCTGACCCCGCATCCCAGCGCTGCCACGTAGTGGGAAATGGCGTCCACCATCCGCTTGGAGCGGGCCATGCCCCCCGTGAGCAGGATGCGGTCCACCGCCTGACCGTCGAACGCCGGCAGCAAGGAACAGATCCACTTGGAGATCTGGTAGGCCATGGCCTCGAACACGGTGGCTGCCTCGGTGTCGCCGGCCTGGATCCGCCGCTCCACTTCGCGGAGGTCAGCGGTGCCGAGCAGGTCGATGAGGCCGCCCCGACCCTTGTTGAGCTGCTTGAGCTGGGCCTTGGTGTACTTGCCGGAGAAGCACAGGTCGATGAGCTGCCCCACCGGCAGGGAGCCGGAGCGCTGGGGGGTGAACGGGCCCTCGCCGTCGAGTCCGTTGTTGACGTCGATGTAGGTCCCGCGCTTGTGAGCGCCGATCGTGATCCCGCCGCCCATGTGGCAGACGATGACGTTGATCTTCTCGCAAAACGTCTCGTGCTCCTCGGCGTAGCGCCGCGCCGTCGCGATCTGGTTCAGGGCGTGGCTCACCACACGCCGCCGGATTTCCTTGATTCCGGTGATCTTGACGCGTTCGGCGACCTCGTCCACGACGACCGGGTCGACGATGAACGCCGGCTTGGTGGTGCCGGCAACCAGCTCGTGTGCGATGAGGCCGCCGAGGTTCGAGGCGTGTTCACCGTAGCGCGCGGCGCGCAGGTCGGCGAGCATCGCGTCGTTGACTGCGAACGTCCCGTGTGGGATCGGGTGCAGAACGCCACCGCGGCCCGACACCGCATCGATGTCGTCCATCGACAGGCCGTGCTCCGCCAGGGCGTGGAGGATCACCTCCTTGCGGAAGGCGAACTGCTCGGTGATCGGCTTGCCCTCGAACGGCAACAGCTCCTCGGCCGAGTGCTGCAGCTCCTTGGTGAACCGCTCTTCCTCGCCCTCGAAGACGGAGATCTTGGTCGAGGTGGAGCCGGGGTTCACGGCGAGCACCATGAACCGCCTGAAGAACGTGTCCTTGACGGGGCGGCGCGGACCCTCGCCGTACAGCCGGAGGACCGACGCCTTGACTGCCAGCCGGATGTCCTCCGGTGTCGCGTCCATGGCGAGATCCACGCCGCGCGACCCGAGACCGGCCATGACGGGGAACTTCTTGGCCGTGGGGAAGCGCGTCGCGTACAGGTGATACAGCAGGTTGCCCATGTCCAGGTTCGGGCAGATGATGACGTTGGGGCTGCCCTCCCAGGGCAGGTTCCTGCTCCGCTGGTAGTACATCGCCGAGCGCTTGGAGAGCGCCACCGAGACCTTGACCTCGCCCTGGATGCGGATCGACCCGTAGCGCGGGTTTTGCTTGATGCGGGCCGCGAGGTACTCCGGCACCAGCTCCTGGGCGCGGCGCACGAGGTCCGGGGAGGGTCCCTCGTCGGAGCCGCGGTTCGAGTACGAGACGATGACGCCGTGCACCTCGGGGAGAATCTCGTCCGGGACGATGTCGCGGGCGACGGCGCAAGTCTCGACCGCGATGTACGCCAGCACGTCGGGGGTCATCGTCGCGTTCACGCCCACGTCGCCGAAAACCACGATGTTGTGGGGGTAGACCTCGTCCGGGTGCTCCTCGGGAAGGACGAAGACCCCGGCCTCGGCGCACACGCCCTCGCTCGCCAGCATCCGGATCATCGGCCGGAAGTAGTCCCTCGGCTCGTGGGTGGCGCCGCCCACCACCATGTCGGCATGGTCGAGGCGCACCGCCATGATCCCGAACTTCCCGGGCTCCGAAACCCATTTCTTCGCCTCTTCCTCCTCGACGTGGCGACCGCCCTTCCGGGCGCAGGCGATGTACTCCTGGGTGAACTGATCCACGAGGTCGGAGCGCGACTTCGGGTCCACGAACGCGACCTCCGACATCGTGTACTCGACCCGGTCACGGTCCAGGCACGGCAGCTCGCGCTCGACCACCTCCCGCACCTCGTCCTGGGATGCCAGCAGCACCGGCTTGACGAAACGCGTGAGGTAGCACGCGGCCTCGATCACGCGGGGGTCCAGCGCCTCCGTGAAGATGCAGGTGGGGCGGGTCCTGGCGGCGTTCAGGATCTGGTGGTCGAGCGATGCTTCGATGTCGAACATGCGCGCCTCCCGGCAAGCGATGCGACGAGCTTTCCGTCCGGCCCGGCCGGCACGGGGATTGCCGGCCGCGCGGCAAGGCCGCTCGAACACTCGCTGCGGACCATTCTAGATGACCTCGTGAGGCAGTTCACAGGCTCACGGGAATGCGGATGGTGTCGCCTGTCGGCTCCGGAGGCCCACCCCGCACGGCCGCCGAGGCGAGGTCGATGACGACGTACAGCTCCGGTGGCGACAGCTCGGGGTGATGACCGAAGCGGATGCGGGAGACAAGCGGCCCGCCGACGTTGACGGTGTCCGGCTCGGTGGGACCCACGATGCCCGAGATCCTCACCAGCACACGCGGCGGGTCCTCGAGACGAAGCTCCCGGATGCGGCGGGGCACCACCCCGCCGTCCGCCTGCAGCACCACGACTCCGCCCTCGCCCGCGGCCTCCCAGCGGGCGGCCCGGATCCGCGTCGCGGGGGGGAGCGACGCCGGGTCCACGGGAAGCGGAGTTGGCGTGGGCAGCGGCGGAGGGGTCGGAGTCGGCTCGGCCGGCGCCGCGGCAGGCTCGTCCCGGGGCGGCGGGGGCTGCGCGTCCACGGCGAGAGCCGGCGGCGTCTCGCCACGCTCGAATCGCGCGCCGACATCCGGCGCCCCGACCCCGAACAGCCTCCCGATGTGGCTCCGGAACACAACGGCTCCGGCCGCCAGCGCGGCCAGTGCGACCGCCACCGCCACCCAGCGCAACGCCGACCGCGACGCCGGGGCTGCCGGCAGCTCCGGCGCCGGGGGCTGCTCGGGGGGAAAGATCTCCGCCACCAGCTCCTGGAACGAGGCGTTGGGATCCCGGCCCTTCGCGGGCCTCCGAGGGTGCTCACCAGCGGGCCCGAACGGGTTGTCCTCGTCGACGATCACTGCGGGAGGCGGAGCCACCGCCGTACCCCGAGCACCCTTCTCGGGCTCTGGCGCGAAGATCTCGGAAAAGCGCGGTGCGGGCGAGGGAGCCGGTCCTTGGCCCACCGGACCCGGCTCGTTGCCCTCGTCCGCCTCGTGGAGGTCAGGGAAACGCTGATCCTGACGCATCACTCGGGGATGGTATCACGCGAGCCGCCAGCGACCCAGGGGAGGCGGTGATCGCCTTGACGCAGCCCTTCAACCGCGCCGCTTCCTTCCCCGACCGCCGGGCGGTCGGGTGGCGTTTCAGCCCGTGAGTTTCTCCCAGTCGGACTCGTCGGCATCGGTGGCGATGGCGAGGCCGCCGTCGCAGCCGGCGAACACCGGGTCCTTGACGACCTGGACCCTCCCGCCGCCGATGTCCTTGAGCGCCTCCCCAAGCGCCTTGTCGAGCCCGGCAATCCCCGACGAGCCGCCAGCGAGGATGACGTTGTTGCGGACCTTTTCCTGGTACTCCGGGTCCACCTTGGCGATGAGATCGATCATGGTCTCGGCGAGCGGCGGCACCAGCCCCTCGCAGGCCGTTCGCAGCTCCTCGGTGATGTCGAGCTGAGTCGGCTTGCCCTTGACCGGCGCCGAGACCACGACGGGGTTCTTCGCCTTCCCGACGAACGCCGCGCGCTCCTTCCACTCCCTCACCATGAACAGCGAAAAGGTAGCCTCCGGGTGGTGGGCCTGGATGAGCTTGAACAGCTGGTCGTCCACCCAGTCCCCGGCGTTGAGCAAGGTGCGCTGGTCGCTTTCCGTGGGGTAGCGACCGTTCATCACGCACAGGTCGCTGGTCCCGGCGCCGATGTCGATGATCAGCGCGTGCAGGAGCGCGTCCACGGCATAGGCCACGGCGAACGGCTCGGAGACGATGAGCAGGCTGCCGACCAGCCCCTTCATGACGTTGCGGAGCTGCTGCTTGGAAACCCGCAGCGCCTCGGCCGGCACGCCGACGACGGCCCGCACCTGCGAGCCGGGAGTTCCGTCGTCCCCCACTCCAACAAGCCCGAGGAGGTGCTTGAGAAGCTGCCGCACGGCGTCGGCGTCGCGCTCGGAGCCTTCCTTGAGCAGACCGCGCTCGAGCGGGCGCCGCAAGTCGAGCATCGAGCGGTTGTCGAGCGCGTCCTTGCCGACCAGCACCGGGCGCTTGAGGATCTTGCGGGCCACCATGTCCACCGGCCAGCCGACGTAGCTGTCCACGACGTGCCGCTGGCCGTTGGAGGCGGAAACGGCGGAACGCGAGGTCCCGAGGTCGATTCCCACGTACAGGATGTCGTTGCTTTCAGTCATGGAGCTGGCTCCCTCTCTCTGCGGTCTGCGTCCGTGCATAGTCGATGATACCGGCAAACAAGGCGCGGGCAATCAGGTGGCGGTAGCCCGGGTCGGCCAGGAGCCTGGCCTCGTCCTGGTGCGACAGGCAGGATACCTCGACCAGCACCGCGGGCATCTCGGTCGCCACCAGCACTACGAACGGCGCCTGCTTGACCCCGCGATCGGCCAGCCGAGGGTTGGCCAGTGACAGGGACTGGAAGAGCTTGCGGTTGACGGCCTCGGCCAGGCGGCGCGACTCGTCGCGCCGGATGTCGGCGTAGATCCCTTCCAGCAGCCGCTTGAGATCGGACAGCGAGTACCCGGACTCGCGGTTCTCGGCGGCGGCGAGCTGGGTGAGGAACGGATCGTCGGTGGGTCCGAGGTAGTACGTCTCGATGCCGCGCGCGCGCTGGTTCGGGATCCAGTTGACGTGGATCGACATGAAGAGATCTCCGGCACTGGCGTTGGCGAACGCCGCCCGCTGGTCGAGCTGCACCGCCGCGTCGCGCTCGCGCGTCATCAACACCGCGAACCCCTGGTCGGCGAGCAGGTTGCGCAGCCGCAGCGCGACGTCGAGGGCGATTTCCTTCTCGACCAAGTTGCCGGGGCCGACCGTACCAGCATCGTGTCCGCCGTGACCGGGATCCAGGATGATCGTGCGGACCGGCAAGGGGAGCGCGGCGCGGTCGAGCGGTGCCGGAGGGCCGAACCTTTGTCCGGCGGCCAGCCCCTCACGCTCAGCGGCGACGCCGGTCGGAGGCGGGACCAGGGGAACCACTTCCGCCGTCCCTGGATTTCGTCCGTCGGGCTTCCCCGTGCCGAGCACCCAGGCCGGATCCAGGCCCGTCGCCCAGCCCACCACGAGGAGCGAGCCGAGGAAGGCGGCGGGGACGAGCAGCAGCAGGCTCCGGCGCAACCAGCGCCTCGACGCCTCTCGCCGCATCCTCCGGGCGGCGGGAGACTCGCCGTTGATGACCGCCAGGTTCTCCCGCACCGCCTCGCGGAGCAGCCTGCGCTTGATGCGGTCCGCCCCCGCCATGGCGGCACCCATGGTACCAGCGCGCTCCTTCCCGGGAACCCACTTCCCCGCGAGGGACGGGGCCGGGTAGCATGGAGTGGCGGCAGATGCCGCGGGGGAGGTTGACATGGGCGGACCGATCCAGGTGACCGAGCGCGTGCACTGGGTGGGGGTGCTCGATCCCGACCTCATCACCTTCGACATCATCATGAAGACGGACCGCGGCACGACGTACAACGCGTACCTCGTGCAGGGCGAGACGCGCACGGCCCTCGTCGAGACCGTGAAGGCCGGCTTCGAGGGCGAGCTGCTCGAGAAGGTGGGCTCCCTCGCCGACCCGGCGCGCATCGACTACGTCGTCCTCAACCACACGGAGCCCGACCACTCGGGGGCGGTGGCCACCGTGCTCGAGCGCGCACCGCACGCCACCGTCGTGGGCACCGCCAAGGCGCTGCAGTTCCTGCAGGGCATGCTCAACCGCGACTTCCCGAGACTCGCCGTCAAGCAGGGCGACGCGCTCGATCTCGGCGGGCTCGCGCTGCGCTTCATCCCGGCGCCGTTCCTCCACTGGCCGGACACCATGTTCACCTGGCTCGAGCAGGAGCGCGTGCTCTTCTCCTGCGATGTCTTCGGCGCCCACTACGCCGACGAGGCGATGCTCGAGGAGGCGGTGGCAGGAGACTTCTGGCCCGCCCTGCGGCACTACTACCAGGCGATCATGGGGCCGTTCGCCCCCCACGTGCAGCGCGGCCTCAAGGCCCTCGAGGGGCTCCCCATCGAGACGATTTGCCCCTCGCACGGCCCCATCCTGCGCGCCGGCGTAGCCCGCGCGATCGACTCGTACCGCACCTGGTCGTCGCCCGAGCGGCGCGACAGGCCCCTCGCCGTCGTGTGCTACGCCTCGATTTACGGCTTCACGCTGGCGCTGGCCCTTGCCGTGGCGGAGGGGCTCCAGGGCGCCGGCGCCGAGGTCGAGATGATCAACCTCGAGGAAACCTCGGCCCACGATGCAGCCGCGGCCTGCGCCCGCGCCGACGTGGTGGTCATGGGCTCGCCGACGATCAACTCGAGTCCCGCGCCGCCGGCCATCGAGGCGCTCGCCCACCTCGACCCGTTCCGCGCCAAGGGCAAGGTGTTCGGCGCCTTCGGCTCGTACGGGTGGAGCGGCGAGGCGGTCGAGGCATTGCTGCAGCGCGCCTCGGAGCTGAAGATGCGAACGGTGGCGCCGGGGGTGCGCGTCACGTTTTCCCCCACCGGCGCCGACCTCGAGCGCGCCCGCGACTACGGCGGCGAACTCGTCAAGGCGCTGGGCGCGCCTGCCGCCTGACCGCCCGCGCCTCGGCAAGGCCCGTCCTTGGTGTCGCGGTGCTCCGGCGCGGTACAATCGAATTGTCACGAGCACGGGACGGGAGGCGCCGATGGAAGAGCGAAGGCGAAACGAGCGCTACGCGGTCCAGGACGTTCGGGGCACCCTCCTCCTGTCGACCGAGGCCAGGATCCTCAACATGAGCCTCACCGGCATGGCCGTGGAGACCGACTCACGGCTCCGTCTCGGCCGCGTGTACTCCCTCAAGCTCCAGCACGACAGCGAGCTGCCGATCCCCCTCACCGCCACCGTGGTGTGGTGCCAGCTCCGCCAGGCCAAGGGACAGGGCTCCCCGGATGCCCGCATCGCCTACGTGTCGGGGCTGCAGTTCGAGGGCATCCTCTCGGAAAAGGCGCACGACCTCCTGGCGTTCCTGCAGTCCGCGGCCGTGGTGTCGGTGCAGACGCGAGTCTGCGGTCGTTTCCGGGCGCGCTTCGCCGAGACCGTTGCGCTCGACACCGAGTACGAGTTCGAGGTGAGGAAGATTTCCCGCTCCGGGATGCTCATCGCCACCGACCTGGTGGCCGAGCAAGACTCGACCTTCGACATGGAGGTGCAGCTCGAGGACGGGCTGTTCCGGGCCAGGGGACGGGTCGCCTACGTGAGACCCACTTCGACCCGGCAGGGAGGCGGCGCCGTCGAGCTGGGCGTCGAGTTCACCGAAATGACGGAGCCCGACCGGGCGCTGCTCGCGGCGTTCATCGGCCGCCAGATCACCTGACCTTGTTGGAATCGAGAGTCCAGAGTCGAGAGCGAGCGCGGGCACGGCCGGCGACCTGCGCGCTCCAGCCAGTCGCCCGGGGCCGCGTCCGACACACTGGTCCGCGACTGCTATCCCTCTTCTGCGTGCTCTCCTCGACTGCATGCCGCGAAACGTGAACTGTGAACTATCCGCTCAGGATCTGCCGCGCGCGCAGTTCCTTGATGCGGTCCCGCAGCGCCGCCGCTTGCTCGAACTCCAGCCGCTTCGCGGCCGCCCGCATCTCCTTCTCGAGCTCGGCGACGGCCTTCGCCAGCGACTGCGGGTCGGCGGCGTCGCCCAGACTCGGGATCGCGAGCACCGTCTCGTGGTAGTCGAGGTTGGAAAGCTGCAGCAGCGGGTTGGCGATGTCCTTGACGATCGAGCGGGGCTCGATGCCCCACTGCCGGTTGTACGCCTCCTGCACGGCACGCCGGCGCCTGGTCTCCTCGACCGCCCGCCGCAGCGAGTCGGTCTCGACGTCGGCGTAGAGGATCGCGGTGCCGTTGACGTGCCGCGCCGCCCGGCCGATGGTCTGCACGAGCGCCGTGGTCGAGCGCAGGTAGCCTTCCTTGTCGGCGTCGAGGATGGCCACCAGCGACACCTCCGGCAAGTCGAGCCCCTCCCGCAGCAAGTTGATCCCCACCAGCACGTCGAACACACCGCGCCGCAAGTCGGCGAGGATCACCGTGCGCTCGAGCGTGTCGATTTCCGAATGCAGGTAGCGCACGCGCACCCCCAGCTCGGAGAGGTACTGCGTGAGATCCTCGGCCATGCGCTTGGTGAGCACGGTGACGAGCACGCGTTCGCCGGCGGCCACGCGCTCGCGCACCCGCGCCAGCAAGTCGTCCACCTGGCCCGTCGCCGGGCGAACCTCGACGACCGGATCGAGCAGTCCGGTGGGACGCACGAGCTGCTCCACCACCTCGCCGCCGGAAAGCTCGATCTCGTACGCCGCCGGGGTGGCCGACACGAACAACACCTGGTTGAGCCGACCCAGGAACTCGTCGAAGGTGAGCGGCCGGTTGTCGAGCGCCGACGGGAGGCGGAAGCCGTACTCCACGAGCGTTTCCTTGCGCGAGCGATCGCCGAAGTACATCCCCCGCACCTGCGGGATCGTGACGTGCGACTCGTCCACCACGAGAAGCCAGTCCTTGGGGAAGTAGTCGAGCAGGGTCGGGGGCGGCTCGCCCGGCTGGCGACCAGTGAGGTGCCGCGAGTAGTTTTCGATCCCCGAGCAGTACCCGAGTTCGGCCAGCATGTCGAGGTCGAACAGCGTGCGCTGCGAAAGTCTTTGCGCTTCCAGCAGCTTCCCCGCCGCCTGCAGCTCCGCCAGCCGGGCGTCCAGCTCGGCGCGGATCCCGGCGATCGCCCGATCGAGAACCGCGCGCGTCACCACGTAGTGCGAGGCGGGGTAGATTGCCACCCGCTCGTCCACGCTTTCGAGCACCGCGCCGCGCAGCGGGTCGATGCGGCTGACCCGCTCGATGGTGCGATCCCAGAACTCCACCCGCAAGGCGTGGTCGTCGTACGGCGGGTAGATCTCCAGCACGTCGCCGCGCACCCGGAACGCCCCTGGCGCAAGATCGAGCTGGGTGCGCTCGTATTGCATCGCCACGAGCTGCCGCAGCACGGCGTCCATCCCGGGCGCCGAGCCGGGCTCCACGAGCAGCAGCATGCCGTAGTACGCCGACGGGTCCCCGAGGCCGTAAATACACGACACCGACGCCACGATCACGACATCCCGCCGCTCGAACAGCGCCCGCGTGGCTGACAGCCGCAGCCGGTCGATCTCCTCGTTGATCGTCGTTTCCTTCTCGATGTACGTGTCCGAGGCTGGCACGTACGCCTCGGGCTGGTAATAGTCGTAGTACGAGACGAAGTACTCCACCGCGTTGCGCGGGAAGAACCCCTTGAGTTCCTGGTAGAGCTGCGCCGCGAGCGTCTTGTTGTGAGAGAGCACGAGCGCGGGCCGCGCCAGCTCGGCGATGACCCGCGCCACCGTGAAGGTCTTGCCGGAACCCGTCACCCCCAGAAGCGTTTGCGCGAAGACCCCGTCGCGAAAGCCGCGCACCAGCCGCTCGCACGCCTGCGGCTGGTCGCCGGCCGGCGGAAACGGCGCCACCAGCTCCAGAGGCTGACTCACGGCCCAACCTCCGCGGCCCGGCAGGCGCGCTCGGCGGCAGTCAGAATGCGAGCCGCCTCGCTTTCGGTCAGTGCACCGTCGGCCAGCCCCTCGTTGCACGCCGCCACGAGGTCGCGCAGCGCCTGCCGGGAAGCCGTGCGGCGATTCGCGCTGTCGATCACACACCCGAGCCGGGCCGCCAGCGCCTCCCGGGTGGCTCCCGGCGTGTCGGCCGGCAGCGCCGCCAGCACCCGCGCGCGCATTCGCCCGAGCCGCTCGGCCAGCACCCGCTGCAGCGAGCAGGCGCTCCAGACCAGCCCGGCGGCGAGCACCATGACCAGGACAGCACACCCCCACGCAGCCGGCCGCACCCACGCCGGCAGCTCCGGCCCCGCCCGCGGCAGACCAGCCCTCTCCATGCCTGCACGCTAGCACGCCCCGCGTGGTCCTGTCTGCCTTGGCACGCGCCGATCCCCTTACGCCCAGCCTCGCGCAGTGACTGGCGGTCGGTTGATGCTTTCCCCGACCTCCGCCATCCCCTCACGGCTGGCTCGCTCCGCACCCTCCGATCTTCAAGCCTCGACGCGGGACCGGCCGGGAGGGCGGGCCGGTTGCGGGGGCGGCCGAGCGAAGCTACCCTGCCGGCCATGACGCGAGTCGTGCTGCGCGGTCTTCTCATGGGGGTGTTCGTGGGGCTGGGCCTCGGCGCCATCGTCGGCCTCGTGCTCTCGCGCTACGTGGACCTGCCCGCGGTGGAGACGCTGACGACGTACCGTCCTATCGCGGCGACCCAGGTGCGCGCCAGGGACGGCACGCTTCTCGGCACGTTCGCGGCCGAGCGCCGCATCCCCCTGGCCGCCGACCAGATACCCGCCGTCTTTCGCGACGCGGTGATCGCGGTCGAGGATGCGAGCTTCTACCAGCACACGGGGGTGGATCCGCGCGGCATCCTGCGCGCGGCGATCATGAACGTCCTCAATCGCCGCTGGTCCCAGGGCGCCTCCACGATCACCCAGCAGCTCACCCGCTCCGTGGGCATCCTCAGTCGCGAAAAGAAACTGGTTCGCAAAGTCAAGGAGATGTTGCTGGCGATCGAAATCGAGCAGCGGCTGTCCAAGGACCAGATCTTCGCGCTCTACGCCAACCAGGTGAACTTCGGGCACGGCAACTACGGGGTCGAGGCCGCCTCGCGCTTCTTCTTCGGCAAGCCCGCCACCCGCCTGACGCTGCCCGAGGCTGCCTTGCTGGCCGGGTTGCCCCAGCAACCCAGCCGGCTTTCGCCCCTCGACAACCCGGAGCGGGCGCTCGGCCGCCGCAATCACGTGCTCGATCGCATGCTCGAGGAAAAGAAGATCGACCGGGCCGCCTGGGAGGCGGCCCGCCAGGCCCCCCTCGGGGTGGCGGCCCATTTCGACCACGTGCCGGCCACCGCCTACTTCGTCGAGGAGGTCCGCCGGGCGGTGGAGTCGCAGTTCGGCAGCAAGCAGATGCTGGAAGGCGGCCTGACCGTCGAGACGACCCTCGATCCGGTCATGCAGGCCGTGGCCAATCAGAAGGTGCGCGAGGGTCTCGTGGCGCTGCAGCGCCGCCAGGGGTGGCCGGGGGCGCGCCGCAACGTGCTAAGGGGCGACCCCGCGGAGCTGGCCCAGTGGCACGACGAGAGCTGGCCGTTCGTGCGCTGGAGCGAGGGCGAGCTGGTGTACGCGCTCGTCATGCGGGTCGAGGCCGAACGCGCCGAGCTGCGGATCGCTGGGCGGGAGGCGGTCCTCGACCTCGAGGGCGCCAGGTGGACCGGGAGGACGAGCCTGACGCGGCTCATGAAACAGGGGGACGTGCTGCTCGTCCGCCTGGGACCGGACGCCGCGCGTGAGTTTGGCCCCTTGCGGGTCACGCTCGAGCCGGAGCCGCGCATCGAGGGCGCGCTGCTGGCGCTCGACAACCGCGGCGGGGCGGTGTTCGCCATGGTGGGAGGTTTCGACTTCAACCGCTCGGAGTGGAACCGCTCGTGGCAATCCCGGCGGCAGTGCGGTTCGGCGTTCAAGCCGCTCGTCTTCGCCGCCGCGTTCGAGCGCGGCTACTCGCCGGCCGACACGATCTTCGACGGCCCGATCCTCCTGCCCGACGAGCGTGGCGAGTACACATACTGTCCCCTCAACTACTACCGGCGGTACGAGGGAATCGTCACCCTCCGCCACGCCCTCGAGCACTCCCTCAACGCCTCGGCGGTCAAGCTCCAGCAAATGGTCACCGGCGAGGCGGTGATCGACGTCGCCCGGCGGCTGGGAGTCACCGATCGCCTGGCGCCGTATCCGACCATGGCGCTCGGAGCGTTCGAGCTGTCGGTGCGCGAGCTGGCCGCGGCCTACGCGGGGATCGCCAACCACGGGCAGGTGCCCACGCCGTACTTCATCGCTCGCGTCAAGAACGCCGAGGGCAAGGTGATCTTCGAGGCGAAGCCGCAGATTCGCCAGGCGCTCCGGGAGGACGTCGCCTACCTCCTCACGCACGTGATGGAAGGCGTGGTGCAGCGCGGCACCGGGGCCAAGGCCGCGGAGCTGGGCGCTCACCTCGCCGGCAAGACCGGCACGACCGACAAGTTCACCGACGCCTGGTTCATCGGCTCCCACCCGCGGGTCACCTGCGCCGTCTGGGTCGGACGCGACATGAAACAGCCGATCGGCAACAAGATGACCGGCGCCGAGGCCGCGCTTCCCACGTGGATCGCCTTCATGCGGGAGTGGCTCGCGGCCCAGCCCGAGGCGGTGCGGCTCGAGGAGTTCATGCCCCCGGCCGGCGTCACCATGCTGCCGGTGGACCGCGCCACCGGGCTTCGCGCCACGCCCGCGTGCGGGGAGAGGGCCATCCTCGAGGCAGTGCCCGAAGGCAAGGAACCGGGGGAGTGCTCCGGCCACTGGCACGACGTCATCGGGCTGGGGTGGCCTTCCCAGCTGCGCTTTTACGCCTACAAGCCGGGCGAGCCGCCGACCACCGCCGCGGCCATTGCCGCAGCCGAGGCCAAGATCGCCGGCGGGAGCTGAGCCTGTCGCCCCGGGCGGGCTCTACTTTGCACTCAGAATCGCGGTCAGCTCCTGCATGAACGGCTCGGGGTCGAGGTAGCCGGAAATGCGGCCGACCTCGCGGCCGTCCGCCGCCAGAAAAACGATCACCGGGAAGCCGCCGATCCGTCGGCGACCCGCCTCGGCCCTGCCCTCGCGCTCGGCGTCGAGCCGCACCGGTACGACGGCCTGCAGCGCGCGTACGACCCGCGGGTCGGCCAGCGTCCGGGTCTCGAGCCGCCGGCACCAGCCGCACCACGACGCGTAAAACTCGACCATCACGAGCTTGCTCTCGCGGGCAGCTTCCGTCTGGGCGCTCTCGAGCGAGGCGGCCCACGTGATTTGCGTCTCGCCCGCTGCCGCCTCCGGGCTGCCGCTGCACGCCAGGTTGATGGCGGCCACCGCCAGGACCAATCCAGCCACTCTTGCAAGGCTCATGGTGCGCTTGTCCTCCCCCGACCTCGCCCGACGCAAGCGACAACAGCGGCGACGAGGAGTGCATTCTCCCACGAGGCAAGCGGCCCGGTCGAGCGCCGCCGGGCCTCCCCGCTTTGCGGCCCGCGGCTGTCGCACCGACGGCTTCAGGCCCGGAGGAGCTGCACTCTTTCGGCCAAACGAAGCACTGGCTGCCGGATCATCGGCGCCCACACCTTCCTCCGGCTGGCCACGACCGCACCTCCACGTGCCTGCAGGGCGGCGGCGCGAGCTTCGCCGGGGGCTGCTCGGCGGCGTGCCAGGGCTGCGTTTCCGGCCCCCGAGCGGCGGGGATTGGAGGGGCATCAAAAGAACGGGCCTTCGACCGCCCGCATACCCGGGGTTTTTCGAAAATCCATCGTTCCGGTGTGACCTAATCCGATGAAAATACGTGGCGAGACGGGAATACCCCAGAGACTTGACACCTCTCGCACACGAGCATAGATTTCACCTCAATACATCTGGGTCCCGAGCCGGGACCACCCGGCCGGGCGGGAGGACAGGATGAAGCGGTTTGGTGGCTTGGTGGTGGCGCTGGCGTTGATCGGTGGTTTCGCGCTGGCGGCCGGAACTGGTAACCCCTTTTCACAGCTCACGGGTGACGAACAGCTCCAGATGCTGGCGTCGCTTCCCTCCGTGAGCTCCGTTTCCGTCGACAGCGACGGCGTACCCAGCTTCGTCACCGGCACGCTCGGCTACCTCGGGCGGGGCTCGGTCGAGGGTGCGGCACTCGGGTTCGTACGCCGGGTCGGCCCCCTGTATCGCATCGACGGCAGCGAGGAGCTGGCCGCGGCACGAACGATGCGTGACGAGCTCGGCCAGGTACACGTGAAGCTGCAGCAGTACTACCGCGGCATCGAGGTGGAGGGCGCCGAGCTGTACCTCCACGCCGACACCGAGAGCGGGGCGATTCACGCCCTCACCGGCCGGTTCTTCCCGACCGCCGGGCTGCCGACCGAGCCGTGGGTAGGCGCCGAGGACGCACTCACCGACGCCGCTCTGGAGGCCGGAATCCTCGAGGGCCGGGTGCTCGATCATCCCAGGCTCACGTACGTGGTGCAGGATGCCAAGGTTTACCTTGCATGGACGGCGCAGGTCGAGCACGTGGTCGACGGCATGCCGATCATCGACCAGGTCTACGCCGATGCGATGGGCAGCGGGCTGATCGCCGCCCGGGGCGTCACCAAGCCGGCGCTTTCCCGCAAGATCTACAACGCCAACAACAAGACCACCCTGCCCGGCACGCTCATGTTCTCCGAAGGCGGCTCGTCCAGCGACCAGACGGCCATGGACGCCTACAACCACGCCGGCACCTGGTACAACTACATGAGCACCAAGCACGGGCGCGACTCGTTCAACGGCTCCGGTGCGGTCATGACCACCTCGGTGCACCTCGGCACCAACTACGTCAACGCCTACTGGAACGGCTCGCAGACCGCCTTCGGCGACGGCGACGGCAGCACCGCCTCCTCGCTGGCGCGTGACCTCGACGTGGTGGCTCACGAGTGGACGCACGCGCTCACCCAGTACACCGCCAACCTTGCGTACCAGAACGACTCGGGCGCGCTCAACGAGGCGATGTCCGACATCTTCGCCGCTTCCGTCTCGGCCTGGAAGGACGGCGCGGTCTCCGCCAACACCTGGAAGATCGGGGAGGCGTGCTGGACCCCGGCGACGTCCGGCGACGCGCTGCGCTACATGAACAACCCGACGCAAGACGGCTCCTCCAAGGACTACTACCCGGAGCGCGCCTACGCCACCAACTGCACCCCGTCCTCCAGCAACGACTATTGCGGCGTCCACTACAACAGCGGCATCGGCAACCTGGCGTACTACCTGCTCGTGGCCGGCGGCACGCACCCCCGCAACAAGACCACCGTCAACGTGCCGGCCATCGGCATCGCCAAGGCCGAGAAGATCTTCTACCGCGCCCTCACCTACGGGTACATGACCTCCTCGACCAACTACCAGGGCGCCCGCAACGCCACCGCGCAGGCCGCCACCGATCTCTACACCACGACCGAAGTCAACGCGGTGCACGCGTGCTGGGACGCCGTCGGCGTGCCCGGCGGCCAGGTGCAGGTGACGACGCTTTCGAACGGCCAGATCGTCTCCAACCTCTCGGGCGCCACCGGCTCCTGGGCGTACTACAAGATCGTGGTGCCCGCCAGCCAGACCCAGCTCGTCATCAAGACCTACAACGGCACCGGTGACTGCGACCTGTACGTCAAGCGCGGTGCCATCCCGACCTCCTCGAGCTACGATTACCGGCCGTACCTGTCGGGCAACAACGAGACCGTCACGGTGAGCAACCCGGCGTCGGGCGACTGGTACATCGGCCTGCACGGCTACTCCGCCTACTCCGGGATGTCGTTGCAGGCCTCGTACACCGGCTCCAGCCCGTCGTTCACGCTGAGCCTGTCGCCCACCTCGCTGTCCATCACCAAGGGCTCCTCGGGCTCCAGCACGGTCACCACGACCGTGAGCGGCGGGTTCAACTCGGCGATCTCGCTCTCGGCCTCCGGTGTTCCCTCGGGTGCCACGGCCTCGTTCAACCCGACATCGATCGCCGCGCCCGGCTCCGGCACCTCGACTCTGACGATCAACACCGGCACGGCGGCCGCGGGCACCTACACGATCACGGTGACCGGGTCCGGCGGCGGCCTCACCAAGACCGCCACGTTGTCGCTGAGGATCACCAACCCCTCGGGCGGCACCGAGACCGAGCCCAACAACACGACGGGCACGGCCAACAACATCGCGACCTCGGGGACCCAGCTCACCGGGTACATCTCGAGCTCGACCGACGTCGACTACTTCAAGGTGTCGCTGCCGGCGGGCAAGACCCTCACCTGCGAGATGTGGCCGCCCTCGACCAAGGACTACGACATTGCGTTCTACAACTCGTCCGGCACCAAGATCGCCAGCGGCACCAACGGCACCGGCGCCAAGGAGACCGTGACCTACAAGAACACCAGCACCTCGAGTCGGACTATCTACATCAAGAACTACGGCTACAACGGCGCCTACTCCACGAGCTTGACCTACACCATCAAGTTCACCTGGTAGCGCCTGTCTCCTCCTGCCAGGGAAAGGCCCCGCCTCGCGGCGGGGCCTTTCCTTTTCCCGGCGATGGCTTCGCTCCACCCCCGACAACAGCAGCGCGCGAACGCTGCGTCCACGTCCGGCTTGGCGACCGCGTCCAGGCCGACGTTTTCTTGGGGGTTCGGGAGTTGGGTGGAGGAGGTCGGGCGGCCAGCGAAGGGCTCCCGAGGCGACCTACCAGGCGTCGCGCCCGCGGCCCTGGTCCGCCGGCAACGGCAGCGCCGGTGGTGAGACAAACGGCCCCAGACGCTCGAGCGGAGAGGTCATGCACACCTCGGTGGCGGAGCGGGCGATGCCGGTGACCTTGTGGATGCGGCCGACGAGAAGCTGCTGCAGGTGCTCCGTGTCGCGGGCCCTCACCTTGATCACCAGGTCGTACTCGCCGGTGACCACGTGCACCTCCTCCACCTCCGGGATGGCGGAGAGGCCCTCCACGGTCTTGCCCACCTCGGCCGCCAGCCCGGTGCGGAGATGGATTAGCGCAGTGACGGTGTAACCCAGGAGGCGGGGGTCCAGCCGCACGTAAAACCCTTGCACGATGCCGCTCTTGCGCAGCTTGGCCAGACGCTCGTGGACCGTGGCGGGCGCCACCCCGGCCCGGCGCGCGATTTCGGAGAGCGGCATGCGGCCGTTCTCCTGCAACGAGGACAGGATGCAGGTGTCGGTGGCGTCGAGGTTCATGCGCCCATTCTAGCGGCTAGCTCGGCACGAACCAGATGCGGCTGACGGCGACACCGAGCCTTCGCTCGTCGCCGCCCCCCGGCACGAACACATTCGAGCGCAGTTCCAGCTCCACCATCCGGCTCGAGGCCCGCTCGCCGGGCACCGGCAGCGCCACCCGGCTCCCTTCCGGGCCGACCCTCACACGCGCCACGACGTCGCCGAGACGCAGCTCGACGTCCGCCGGCTCGGACCTCGGCGCCAGCATCTCCACACCGACCAACCCGGCGCTGGCCGGAAAACGCACCCGCGCCAGCGGCCCGGCCCACACCGCGGGGCGCGCCGGCCGACCCATCAGCTCTGGCCCGAAGAACCCCTCGGCCTCCGCCACCGCAGCGAAAAGCGAGCTTTCCTCGGGAAAGAAGGCGGCCGGAGCGGCGGCGAATGGAGGCGCCTCCACCGAGGCGCGGAACACCCGGAACGCAAGCGAGCGGTAGTCGCCGTGGATCCTGATCTCGCCCCCGCCCTCGAGCAGCACCGGCATGATCTGCGCCAGGCGGTTGCGCACCGGGTGAGCCGGCAGCGGCACCCGCAAGATTTGCCGCCCGGGCCGGAGCACGGTCTCGAGCACCGGCTCGCCAGCAACGACAGCGCGCAACGGCAGCTCCGCCAGCTCGGGGTGCACCTCGAGTGCGAGCGCCAGTGCGCCCGCCCCCGTCACAGGCGGCACGAGGATCTGCGACTGTTTCCCGAACCACACGAAGCGATCGCTCCCTTCGAGTTCCGGGATCGAGGCGCCGCGCCACGCCAGGACCGGGTTGCGGACCAGGCGCACGTGCAGGAAACGCTCCTGCGACAGCCGCACCACCCGCGGCTCCCCGACCGCCGCCTCCACCACGCGCGACACCGTGCTCGAAAGGTCCTGCCCCGCCGACTCGGTGAGGAACCAGATCGGCTGCCCTCCCAGGTTCAGCCGCCGCGGCGGGATCTCGCTCACGCGCAGCGAGCGCAGCCGCAGCTCGCCAGTGCGGTAGGTGAGGTTCCGGAAGGAGAAGAGCGAGTCCTCGAAGACCAGCACGCCCTTCCCCTCGTCCGCCACCTGGCGCATCGCGCCGATGACCGGCAGCGGGTGCACGTGAATGTACCAGAGTGCCGGCCAGGCCCACCACGCCCCGGAAGCCGCGCCCACCACCGCCAGCACGGGCGCCAGCCGCTCCCGGCGGAGCAGCCGCACGGCGCCGGCGAGCGCCGGGGTGGCCGCCAGCACCCACGCCGGCACCCAATACCGCGGGTACGTCGGGTTGTGAACGAAAAGCAAGAGGTAGGCAAGCCACGCAGCGGCAACTGTGCCGGGCCACCAGGCCGGGCCGAGGGCGCGGCGCCACCGCCACCATCCGGCTGCAGCGAGCACCGCGAAGGCGAGCGCCACCGGCACGTTCGCGAGCCCTCGCACCCACCCGAGGCCGCCGATGGCGCGCGACATGTCGACAAGCCCGACAAAGTGCTCCCCGGCGTGGGCGCGCCCCGCTTCCCAGTACATTCGCCACCCGCCCGCCTCGCCGACCAGCGGTAACACGACGAGCAGCACGAGCGCCGCGGCCGCGGCAGCGGCGGCTGCCAGCCGCGCGAGATCGCGGCGCACGCGCCAGGCCGCCAGTGCGACCGCGACGACGAACAGGGGGGCGAGCGGCGGCCGCACGAGCGCTGCGGCCGTGATGGCCAGGGTGCCGGGCAGGAAGCCAGCTCGCCCGCCGCGCAACCAGAGGCCAAAGGCAATGACAGCCAGCGTCGTGGCCGGGGTCTCGGAAAACGCCCGCCCGGCGTGCGCCCACACGCCGGGGAGAAACGCCGCCAGCAGCGCACCGCCGAGCGCCGTGGTCCGCCCGGCCACGCTGTCCCACAGCCCGACCAGCGCCCACAGCCCCACGACCGAAAGCACGCTGCTGGCGATTTGCAGCGCCAGCACCGGATCGGCAGCACCGCACAGCCTCACGATCCGACCGAGCAGGATCCACAGTGGAAAGCCGGGCGGCAGCGGCATGTGCGCGGCCGGGTCGAAGTCGATCACGCCGGCCGCCAGCAGCGCCTCGTCTTGCTCCCACGGCCCGTCCGGGAGCAGCAGCAGCCGCGAGAGCGCCGCGCCCGCGAGCGCCGACAGGCTCGCCAGGACGGCGACGGTACGGCTGCGGGCGGGAATCAGCGGCCACGGCAGCACCCTCCGCCACAGCTCCCGCCGTCCGAAGATGGTCGCCAGCATGCCCGGAGGATAGCAGGGGAACGCCTCCGGGCGACAGGCGGTCCCGACCCCGGCCGGCGCGCCGCGGCATTGTCAACCGCAGCGCAATCGTCTTAAATGCGAGCGTGGTGACGGTGCGGTTCGAGGGGGTGGTCAAGCGCTTCGGGCGCCAGAAGGTGCTGGCCGGGGTGAGCGGGGAGCTGCGCCCCGGCCGGGTGCTCGTCGTCGCTGGGCCCAACGGCGCCGGCAAGTCGACGCTGCTATGCATTCTCGCCGGGCTGTTGCGCCCCTCGGCCGGGGATGTCCGTTACCTGAAGGGCGACGAGGTCTTGCCGCGCGAGGCGTGGTACCCCCTGCTCGGCGTGGCGGCACCGGACATGGCACTGTACGAGGAGCTGTCGGCGCTCGAAAACCTCCGCCTGTTCGCCCGCTTGCGCTGCTGCCACGAGGGCGACGAGCCGCTCGGCGCCGCGCTCGAGGAGGTGGGGCTCGCCGCCACGCATCACCACAAGCTTGTCGGAACTTTCTCTTCGGGCATGCGGCAGCGGGCAAAGCTCGCGCAGGCGGTGCTGCATCGACCTGCCGTGCTGCTGCTCGACGAGCCTTCCGCCAACCTCGACGAGGACGGCCACCGGCGGGTCGGGACGCTTCTCGAGCGGCTGAAACCGGCCACCGCCATTGCTGTGGCCACTAACGACCCGCGCGAGATGGCCTGGGGCGATGAAAAGATCGAGCTTGCTGGCTGAAAGCCTGGCGATCCTCTGGAAGGAGCTCGCGTCGGAGCTACGGCGGCGGGTCGCCCTCTCCGCCATCGGGCTGTTTGCCGTGACCACGCTGGTAGCGGTGGCGTACCAGATCGGGCCCTACGGCCTGGCCGAACAGGACCGCCCGTTCCTGCTCTCGGCGCTGCTGTGGATCATCCTTTTCTTTTCCTCCATGGCCGGGCTGGCCAGGGTCTTCGTCAAGGAGGAGGATTCCCACACTGCCCCCACGCTCCGGCTGGCGGCGCGGCCGCATGCCGTGCTGCTCGGCAAGCTCGCATTCAACTTCCTGCTCCTGCTCGCCTTGCAGGTGATCGTCGTGCCGCTCTACTGCGGCGTCATGGGTCTCGCGGTGGCAAGCGCGTCCGGGCTCGCGCTCGTGATGCTGGCCGGAGGTGCGGCCCTGGCGATCACGGCGACGTTCGTGGCCGCGCTCATCGCCCGGGCCTCCGGCTCGAACGCGCTCTTTCCGATCCTTGCCCTGCCCCTGTTGCTACCCTTGCTGGTGGCGGCAATCGCCGGCACGCGGGCCGCGGTGGGAAGCCCCGGCCTCGCCGCGGTGTTGCCGGCCTTGAGGGCGATCTCGTCGCTCGGGGGCGTGACGATGGTGACAGCACTGCTGCTCTTCCCGGCGGTGTGGCGTGACTGAGGGCATGAGGACAGCATTGACGTGGCTGCTGGGCGTATGGCTCGCCGGCGTGATCGTGGCGGGCCTGCTGTGGGCGCCTGCCGCCGCGGGGTTCCAGGGGGACTCGTTCCGCATCGTGTTCTTCCACGTGCCGCAGGCGTGGGTGGCGGTGCTGGCGTTTTGCGTCAACCTGGTGGCGTCCATCCGCTACCTGCGCACCCGCAGCGCCCTGGACGACTCCCGGGCCGGCGCGGCGGCGAGGCTGGGGTTGCTGTTCGCGCTCCTCGCCACCATCACCGGCTCGATCTTTGCAAAGCTCGAGTGGGGGATGTTCTGGAACTGGGACCCCCGCGAGACCTCGATCCTCGTGCTGCTGCTCGTCTATGCGGCGTACTTTGCGCTCCGCCAGGCCGTGGCGGACGAGGAGCGCCGGGCGAGCCTCGCTGCCGCGTACGCGGTCTTCGCGTTCGTGACGATGCCGTTCCTTGTCTTCGTGGTGCCCCGCGTGTACGCCTCTCTGCACCCCGACCTCGTCGAGGCGGCGGAGGGTGTCGTGCGATTCAGGATGGACCCGCGCCTGCGGCTGGTGCTGCTGGCGTCGCTCGCGGGATTCACGGGCCTGTTCGTGTGGTTGTACTCTCTCGAGGTGCGCCTGGCGCGGGTGCTTGCCGCCCGCCGCCGCGAGGAGTCGTGAACGATGACGTCGAGCATGTTCTGGCTGGCCGTGGTGATGGTCGTGATCTGGGCCGGGATCTTTGCGTACTGCCTCGGCCTCGGCCGCCGCCTGCGACGGCTCGAGGAGGACAGGTGAAGAGCCGCCGCACGCTCTGGACGGTCCTGGGCCTGGTCGCCATTGTCGCGTTCCTGGCGTTCGGTGCCGGCGCGTTCAGGTCCAACCTCACCCCCTACGTGACGTTCGCTGAAGCCCGCAACGCCCGCGGTGCCGTGCAGGTCACCGGCAAGCTGATCCCCGGCTCCGACTCGTTCGAGGCCGGCTCCTCCCGGTTTCTCTTCACGCTGCGGGAGGACGGCGGCGACACGATGCGCGTGGCGTACTCCGGCGCCGTTCCCGGCAACCTGAAGGACGCCGACATGATCGTGGCGATCGGCCGCTACGAGGGCGGCCTGCTGCACGCCGAAGGGCTGCTCACGAAGTGTCCCTCGAAGTACGAGCAGCAGGGCAGCCAGCACCCCGGCGACGTGCCGAAGAGCACTCGCTGATTCCAGGAGGACACATGTTCGTGCCCGGTGTCGTGGCCCTGTGGGTCGCTCTCGTCGCCCTTCTCGCATCGACCATCCTGTACGTGCGGGCGCTGCGGGGCGCCGGAACCGCGCGCGAGCAGGCCCGCCAGGCGTACGCCGTCGCCACCCTGGCCGTGGTGCTCGCCACGACCGCGCTCGCCTACCTCATCATGTCCCACGACTTCCGAGTCCACTACGTGTACTCGTACTCGGACACCTCGCTGTCGGCGCCCTACCTGTTTTCCACGTTGTGGGCCGGTCAGGAGGGAAGCTTCCTGCTCTGGTTGCTCTTCGGCATGCTCATCGGGCTGCCGCTCATTCGCTCCGCGGGCGACGACGAGGCGTACATCCTGCTCCCGTACAACCTGGCGCAGCTGTCGCTCGTGGCGATCCTGCTCAGGCAATCGCCGTTCCGGTTCCTGGAAGGGCTGCCCGCCGGCCAGATGCCGGCGGACGGCCAGGGGCTCAACCCGCTGCTCCACAACCCGTGGATGGTCATCCACCCACCGATCATGTTCGTCGGCTACGCCGCCACCGCCGTGCCTTTCGCGCTCGCCGTGGCGGCGCTGTGGCGGCGGCAGTACGACGAGTGGGTGCGCCGTGCGCTGCCGTGGTCCATCGTCTCCCTCGTCACGCTCGGTTGCGCCATCATGCTCGGCGGGTACTGGGCGTACATCACGCTCGGCTGGGGCGGCTACTGGGGGTGGGACCCGGTGGAAAACGCCTCGCTCGTGCCGTGGATCACCACGGCCGCCCTTGTCCACGGCCTGCTGCTGCAGCGCCTCGGCGGGCGTTTTCGCAAGCTCAACTTTTCCCTCGCCATCCTGACCTGGGTCCTCGTCGTGTACGCGACGTTCCTCACCCGATCAGGGGTGCTCTCGAACTTCTCGGTGCACTCGTTCGTCGACCTGGGGATCACCGGCTGGCTGGCGGCCTACCTGGTCACGTTCCTTCTCGTCGGCGCGGCGTTCCTCGGATGGCGCTGGCGGGAGATCCCCCGCCAGCACGGGGACGAGCCGTTCTGGACCCGCAGCGTGCTCACCGTCGTCGGGATCGGGGTGTTGCTGGGTGCGGCGGCCATGGTGCTGCTGGGGACCTCGGCACCGCTGCTCACCCGCCTGGCCGACAAGCCCTCCCAGGTCGGCCCCTCGTTCTACAACCAGGTGACGCTGCCGATCGGGATCGCCCTCGCAGTGCTGCTGGCGCTCGTTCCGCACCTCGGCTGGAAGCAGCCCGGTGAAAGGCTCCTCGGCCGCTTCCTGGCGGCCGGCGCGTTGGCGCTCGCCGTGACGGTGGCCGCTGTCGCGATGGGCGCACGAGGCTTGCAGTACCTGCTGTTTCTAGCCGCCGCGAGCTTCGCTGCCGGTTCGAACCTGTGGCGCACCGCCGAGGCGCTCCGGGCCGGCTCGCGGGTCAAGGCCGGCGGCCACATCGCCCACCTCGGCCTCGCCCTCATGCTCGCTGGCATCATCACCTCCTCGGCGTTCGACCGCTCCGTGAAGCTGAGCCTGCCCGAGGGGCAGGAGGTGCAGGCGCTGGGGCGGACGTTCGTCTTCCGCGGAGTCGACACCACGACGCTCCCCGGCAAGCGCCGGATGCTCGTCGAGGTGAAAGGGCCCTCGGGGTCGGCGTGGACTGCACGCCCCGTCATGTGGAGCAACCCCAAAAGCGGCCAGTCGGTGGCCAACCCCGATCTGCGGGCTCGCTTGACACACGATCTCTACATTGCCCCGTTCGAGTGGCGACCGGGCCGGGCGCCGTCCCCTGCCGCCACCCTCGAGCTGGGGAAGGGCGAGACGGCGGCCGTCGGTCCCTTCACGGTGCGCTTCGAGCAGTTCGAGCGGGGCGAAGCGCATGGCGGGGAGGCGCCGTTTTCCATTGGCGCGCGGCTCGCTCTGGGCCGGGAAGGGAGCGAGACGATCCTCGTGCCCAGGCTCTCGATGGGCGAGCGCGGCCTGACCTCCTCGCGCCTCGAGCTGCCCGGCGTGGCAGGAGGCTGGGTGGAGATCGCCGGCATCAACGCCGACCAGGGCCGCATCCGCCTCGCCGTGGGCGGCGTCGGCGGCGTGGCCGCGGATCCCGGCGAGCCCGCCGTCTTCTCCGCCGAGGTGACGCTCAAGCCGGCGATCAGCCTGGTGTGGATCGGCCTCGTGGTGCTGCTCGTTGGCGGAGGCGTGGCTCTGCTCCGCCGAACCCGCGACGCGGCGCTCGAGTCGCCGGCCTCGTGAGCGTGCGAGCAGGCACTGAATGAATTGGGCCACCCCTCCGGGTGGCCCTCGTGCCTGGGTTCTGTCGCCCCGCTCCTATTTGGCCTTCTTGGCGTGGACTTTGTCCTTGCTGGCGGCGAAGTCCACCTTCTTGTGGTGGTCCTTGCCGTCGTGGCAGCGGTCACACTGCTTCTGGTCCTGCAGCACGAGCCCGGCAGCCACCGACTTGGCGCGGTCCTTCATGATCGACATCGCCTTGTATTCCGAGCCCGGGCCGTGGCAGGCCTCGCACTCGACACCCTGCGAGGTCTCGCTGCTGTTGGTGGCATGGCAGGTCACGCACGAGGCATCCCACTTCGGGTTGGCGGACGCCTTCGCCTTCTCGAGCGCCTTCGAATGGGTGCCGCTGGCGAGCCACGAGTCGTACTCCACCTTGTGGCACATCTTGCACTTCGCTGCACCGATGTAGGTCGGCTGCGCGCTCACCGCCAGCGCCCCCACGAGCACCAGCCCGATCACCACCGCCGAGACAACCAACGTTCGTTTCATTTTTCGGCCTCCTTCGCCCCGGGGCTCCGCCGTTGCCGCCCCCCGCCTAACCTTACCGCACCAGCCAGCGCTGTCAACCCTCGGCAGCGCCCAGGGCTGCGTCACCCTGACTGGAAGGCTGAGCGTTAGGAGCGTGATAGGTAGGGGGCTGGACAAGCCGGTCTGGGCATGATAGAGATGGAGCATGAAGCCGGGAAGGCTGACAGCGGCGGATAGGGATGTGCTGGGGCAGGTGGTGGTGCGTCCGTGCGCGCGGGAGGAGTGGGCACGGTTTGTCGCCGCGATGCGGGTGCA
>Ga0209506_1000843_pt1 | contig 36441 bp, 34 predicted proteins | sample AD_JPNHG2_MetaG_FD_184409 | JGI IMG/M metagenome (GOLD analysis project Ga0209506, IMG submission 184409) | Active sludge microbial communities of municipal wastewater-treating anaerobic digesters from Japan - AD_JPNHG2_MetaG (SPAdes) (version 2) | ecosystem: Engineered > Bioreactor > Anaerobic...
AGAAAAATGAATCAGGAAAAGTAACCTGTGAAGCAACAATCAAGGTTGAGGTTGATGGGCAGATTGAGCATACGGCAGCTAACGGCAATGGACCAGTTCAGGCGCTTGACAATGCACTGCGAAAAGCACTGGAAGGCTTTTATCCTGAAATAAACGAATTACAACTTTCCGATTATAAAGTCAGGGTTCTTGATGAAAAAGAAGGCACTGGTTCGCCTGTACGTGTACTCATTGATCATAAACGGCATGTGGATCACTGGGGTACGGTAGGTGTATCAACCAATATTATCGAAGCCTCATGGCAGGCATTGGTTGATGGTATTGAATATATGCTCCTTAAAACACGGAACAATACAAAACATTAATATACCAGGTAGTACCATTATAATGAACTCTCAGCCTATAGGTATCTTTGATTCTGGGATAGGGGGGCTTACTGTTTGTAAAGCCATCCATGAAATGCTGCCATATGAAAACTTAATCTACTTTGGCGATACTGCCCGTTTTCCCTATGGCACACGTTCCCCGGAAACACTGATACGTTATGCACGCCAGATAACTGCATATCTTTTATCGCGCAATGTTAAAATGATTGTCATTGCATGCAATACATCATCCGCAGCAGCATTGCCTATACTGGAACAGGAAAACGCCATCCCTATCATTGGAGTTATCAATGCCGGTGCACGAGCAGCCTGCAAAAGAGTGTATAATAATACAATAGGTGTTATTGCCACGCGGGCAACGGTAAAAAGCGGATCATACCCGAAGGCAATTCATGCAATAAATCCGGAAGTGAAGGTAATCCAGCAACAGGCAACTCTGCTGGTATCTCTTATTGAAGAGGGCTGGATAGACGAAGAGGTAACAAAATTAACCATCACAAAATATCTTCAACATATGATCGATGAAAAAACAAAAACCGTAATTTTAGGCTGTACTCACTTCCCCATTTTGAAAGCAACAATCCGTAAGGTGTATCCGCAATTAGATTTAGTTGATACCAGCGAAGAAATAGCACGTGAAGTAAAAGAAATTTTAGTAAAAAAAAATCTTGCAAATAATTCATCATCAGGCAAAATAGAGCTCTATGCATCGGATATCACCGATACCATGCACTATTTAAAATCATTATTCTTCAATGGCGATGATGTCCCGGTAGAAAAACTTACTATAGGATAGTTCCAGGATGAAACAACTCCTCATTTTTGTATTTGCTGCAACAATGGTAACCTCAAATGCACTGGCATGGGAAACATTTGACAGGGTCATAGCTGTTGTCAACGATACCGCCATCATCCAGAGCGAGCTTTTACGCCGCTACCAGATGGTAACCAGAAAAGAGTCACCCAAAAGGCCTGAAGAATTAAACACCATACTGGATAACCTCATAGAACGAGCACTCATAGAGCAGGAAGCAAATGAACAATCTATCATAATCAGTGATGAAAAGGTAATGTCGCATATAGATAGTATTATGAAAACACAAAAAATAGCCACGCTTGATGCATTTAAAAAGGTAATTGAAGCAAAAGAAGGTATCTCATTTGATGAGTATAAAGAAGAAATCAGATATAATATGCTTACCGAGATGCTTGTTTCGCTTGCCATTGGAGTTTCGCCCCCATCACGCGAAGAAGCCTATCAGTGGTATAAAGAAAATAAATACAAATTGGGTAATGAAGTTCATATCAAGCAGATTGTGATTCATCCAAAAGGTTCAAGTTTTGCGGAAGAAAAGCGGGTTAATGAGCTTATCAATCAGATACGAGACAAGATCTTAAAAGGTGAATCATTTGAAAAATTAGCTGCACAATATTCTGAAGGTCCAGAAGCAAAAAGCGGTGGCGATATAGGCTGGATGGCGGTAGCCGAGTTAGACCCTTACCTTGCCAATGCCGTTGCAAGGATGAAAAAACCCGGCGAAATTTCTGCTGTTATAAAATCTCAATCAGGATATCATATCGTAAAGCTCATTGAATACAGGCCAACCTCATTTGAAACAGTTCAGGACAGAATTCTGAGCATGCTCTATCAACGTAACGTAGGGGAACAATTTAAAAAATGGATAGTAACCCGACGGGAGCAATCCGATATTAAAATATATTTAGAAACTTATAAGCAAAGTTAGGGAATACTGTGAATACACACGCACTCATTTTTGTCGATAGTTCTATTGATGATGACAACAGCCTCACATTTAATGGACAGTTTATACCGGACTATATTGCCAACCAGCTACAATCCATCCCTGCCATTGACACGATACACTATGGCATACCTTCACAGTACCATGGCAGATTGCAAGCACGGTCACCATTTGTGTACACAACCAGTGACAATCCTGATTTCTGGAATACATTTTTTATCAGGACAGAGGCAATACATGCCATTAAAATTCCAGCCGATGCAGCATTTTTTCAAAGCTCAATCATCAGTCAGATGCTCGACACCCATTTACAGTATCTATCTGAATTTACTTTTTCGTATAACCTTCCGTCAGGCTACGCATGCGAGATCATTTCAAAGTCTGCACTTGAAAACCCATTAGCACATCCACAGTCAAACGATTCACTGTGTGATATAATAAAAAGCAATCTCAATCAGTTTGATGTTGAACTTTTTTATAAAGAGCCTGACATACGCTGGCACCGGATACATTTTAGAGCCGGCACTATACGCGATAGGCTCATCATGCAGAATATCATCAATCATACCGGCACAATACCGGAGTATGAATCGCTCCAGACAGTCATTGATCATAACCCCGGGGTGCTATTTACCACGCCATCCTACGTTACCATTGAATTATGCGGCAGATGTAATCTTGATTGCATATTCTGTTATCGAAAACAACTATCGCCCAACCATGGTGATATGGACTTTAGCACGGTGCAAACACTACTTGAGAAGATGCGCATTTTTAACACTCCGTATGCAGTGTGTTTTGGCGGTTCAGGCGAGCCTTTGCTCCATCCGCAATTTTTTAAAATCCTTGAGCTTTGCAGTAATGAAGAACTTATTCATACCATAGTCATCGAAACAAATGGGATTTACGCTGATACCGCATTTGCCACAACAGTAGCGACACTGAATAAAAAAATAATAACCATCGTCAATATCAATGGCTATAATCCTGAAACCTATCAAAAGCTTCACAATGCTGATCATTTTGCCACCGTATATGCCAATATAATGCATCTGCATGAAATGTTAAAGGCTAACAATAAAAACAACAGCCTGTATGTTCAGATTATGAAGATTAATGAAACAGAGCCATTTTTAGATAGTTACTACGATTTATTTGAACAGCATAAAATTCCCATTATTTTACAAAAACAAAATACCTACACAGGACGTATTACCGACAGGCGCTATTCGGATTTAACGCCGCTTCAGCGGAAGCCATGCTGGCACCTGCAGCAGGACCTTTATATTGTATATGATGGAAGCGTAGCATTTTGCATGCAGGATTTTGACTGCTCTGCCAGACGCGGCACCATACTGCATGATGATCTCAAAGCACTATGGGAACAGCAAAAACAGCACTTTGTCAATGACTATAAACAAAACAGAGCTACCAAACCTGATTGCAACAGTTGTGACGAATGGTATACCTTTAATCTGTAAACATTACGGTGCTGCTTTTTTCTTTACCGGCTGTTTTGGTTTTACCTTTTTTATTCCTTCAGCAACACCCAGTTGCTTATCAATGATAGCTTTCGTGGCAGATAAAACCTCGGCGCTTTCCACCCTTATAAGTTTCAAGAACAGTTCATAGCTGTCTTTTTTCTGGTACAGTGTACCGGTAACAAGCATCTTTGCACCCAGAAGCTTCCCGGCTTTTGCGGCAGATGCCTCGTCTACAATGCCAGTTTGTCCAAGCCCAATCTCATGTAATATCTGCTGCATATTTTTACGCTCAACCTGCGTAAACACCTTATTTTTACCCAGTGCTACGGACAACTGCTCGGTAAAATATTCAGCATTGGTTGCAAGTGTTTCATCAGATGATTTAATGGGCAATACCGATGTTGGTTCACCCTTTTGAAGGTTTATGGCTGAATAATCAATTAATTGAGCTATCGCCATATCAAAAAGTTTTTGCAAGGTTTGCTCATTGGTTTCATCCTCAACCTTTTTTGCATCAAAATATGCTTCACCTTCCTCAAGAGGCTGATCGGTAAGATATGCCAGCTCTTCTTTAGCAAATCGTATGATGATTGTTTCCAGCTTATCCGTCTGGAAATTAGCACCGGTGTGATGGCTTACACTACCTTCTTTACCTCCCTCACTTTCCCCGCTTTCACCATAGGTTAAAAATATATACCGCGCATGAGTATACTGGGAAATCTGCCGTAATACCAATTCACCCATCAGGGGAAGCCCGCCGGTACCTATGGAATATATCTTTATAGCATCCCTTTTAGCATCATGAGCAGCATTAACATAGGTATATTGTTGCCCATAATCTAAATGAGGTTCAGCATCGGTGATAACAAAAGCAAGGCGTATCCCATTGTTATTCCATTTTACTTTTTTTACGGTATCATAAAGAGCGCTTTGCAAATCCTCCGGGCCATCACCGCCTCCGCCGGCAAAAACCTTAGCAAGCTCATCCTGAAATTCATTTAAATTACTGGTAAGTGGGATAACTTTTGTGACATACTCATCACCCTTGTCTTTATAGAGCACCATCCCAAACCTTACAGCAGGCTTTGCTGTTAATGAGGCAATATTCATATTGATAATTTCGATAGTCTTTTTTAAACGGGCAATCTCCTCTCCCATGCTTCCTGTTGTATCAAATACAAAAAGGATATCAAGAGGAACATTTTTGTACTGCGGCCGCTGTGCTTTCATTATAACAGTGTGCTCTCGTTTTCCCTGTCTATCAATGGCAATTTCAGCCTTTGTATTGAACGCTTCAAAGGTAATGGTATATTTTTTATAGTTTGCCGCATATTCTGATGGATAAAACATAAATGATCCATCAGCATAGGTTTTCCCTGTTTCCAGAAGTTTATTACCGGCATAGAGCTTAACCTTAGCATTTGGTACGGATTTATTCCCTGCATCCTTACAATAGAGTATTATCCTTTCAGAAATGTTCATGGGATAATGGGTAACCTTATCAGCATACATCTGCAAAAAGTTTACAAAATAATTAAACTGCTTATTATCATCAGCAAATCCTGCTTTTAAACCAGAAGCTCCTGGTGATTTTTTTGTTGTTTCAGCCTTTCCCAAATCCATGCTCATTTTCTCCATTGGGACTAAATCTTTGTCATCAAGGGAATACCCTTTGGATACAGTACTACTTTTTAAAGGAAGTTTTTTCTTTGATTCAGGTTTTGCCTCCTTTTCAGTACTGGTTGGCATCTCTTCTTTTGATGCTGGTTTAGCTTCCCTGTCTGCATTAGCAGCCAGCTCCTCCTTCGATGCAGGCCCCATATCCTTTACAACTTTGGTTGAGCACTGTACAAATACAAAAAACACCAAACTTATACATAAAACCAGACATGATATCATTTTCTTCATAGTATGTTTTCCTCCAAACATAGAATAAAACTATGGTATATCATGGCAGCAAGCTGTTAACCTTTTTTACCATAGCTACAACATAGTGTTGATAGTCATTAACAGCATCTTTAGACAATCGAAAACCTATTGCCCCCTCATGGCCTCCACCATTATGGATATGCATAACCTTTAAAAAATCTCTCAGATCATATTTTTTATAATGCTGGCTACGTCTCATCCTGAATTGTATAAGATCTGATTTATCTTTTGTATCATAATAAGCAACCATTCCAATTTTACCTGAATCTTCGGCTAAATTATCTGCCAGCGCTCTTGTTGTTGATATAATATCGTCATCGTCAAAGTTATCATAAAGGTAGTGCATATCCTCTTCGGATAAAACAGCATACCCAACCCATTTATAGAGCTTACTCTTTTTCTTAATGTACTGAAAACATCTCCTTTCATTTTCTGAAGCCTGTTTCAACTGTTCAAAAATCTGATCCATATTGGTGATATTGCCTTCTTTTATGGTTGCAGTATTCAGGATAGTATTGAAAAGGTTGCTGAATAGCCTGTACATCCTTTTTTCACGGGATGACTTAAGATAGCGCCCCATCTGCGAATCGCCAATAATACCGGTTAAAATAGCCAGCACAAGGTTACGTGAAAGGGGATCTAATATTACATATTTTTTTAAAATCTCCTTCTTTGCTCGCAGCTTAATGGCTATTTGTCCCACCAGCTCACTTGCGGAAGAAGCCCCGGTAACAAGGCAGTATCCTGCATCGCCTGCGTAATCACTATCAGCACCTATATGGTGGTCAATCTCTATCTTCCGTACATCGGGATTACGTAGCATGCTCTGTACTTTACGGTTGGCATCAATCATGGAAGGCTTGGGTGTATCACAGATAACTATCGCATCAGCCATAAAAGTCCTTGGAATGGCCATTACAACATCTATACGGTTATATACAGCAATATCAACAAGATATTTAAAATTTTGCGGTATCTTCTTTGAAGTAAAAATCTTCACCTCTTTATCAAATTTCCTTGCAAGCAGGGCAAATGCAATCATTGATGCCACGCAATCCTCGTCAGGATTTGTGTGTCCTAAAATAAGAAATGCATTGTGGTTAACCATCTCATTAATGATTGAATCAATGCAGTCATTTTTTTGTTTTGCTGTTGTAAAAGCTTTTTTAGGCATAGGTATTTTTTAAAATTTTTAATGGCGCTGATCATAATACAATCTTATGAAAATGTCAACAGCATATTTTTTTATTTTTTCCAGTACTTGACTCAGGGTTGATTATTGGTTATTTTTTAAAGGTAAGGTTTTATTACATTTTCATTATCCTATTGAGTATTATTGCTTTTTTATGAATCTTATTTTGAGGAGGTACGATGGATTTTGATATTAAGCGATTTTTACTTGCCATAACGTCTTTGATTATTTTCTTTATTTTTGCCATGCTTTTTTGTTAATGTATGCAATCGTTTTTACTCAATTAGTACACTGTAAAGTGACGATATAGTAAACAATTATGAAAAAAACACCTATTCACATCATAGTCATTTTCATAGCAATGGGGTTAATTGTGCCTTTTTCATTTGCTGTACAAAAAGATGACGATACTCCTTACAAAAAAGGCGTGAAATATTTTTACCAGCAAAAATTTGAGATTGCAGAACTTCTGTTCCAGGAGGAGTTAAAAAATAATCCTGAAAATGCGCTTGCCTATTCATATTTGGGCGATATCTTTTTATATAAGAAGCGTTATGATGGTGCATTGCAGCTTTATATAAAAGCGCTGGAGTTAAATCCAAAAAGTGCGGAGGATGCATTTCGCATAGGGCAGGTTCACTATTACAAAAAACAGCCTGAAGAAGCTATCAATTATTTTCAAAAAGCCTTTAGCCTTAATCCTCAACTAAAATTTGCCTATTATCACATAGGGCTTACCTATCTTATGCTGTTGCGAGACAAGGAAAAAACAATTGAGTCATGGGAAAAATTTTTGGCGATAGCTCCTGAAGATCCACAATATGAAAAGATAAAAAGAGTTATTGAATTATTGAGGGACCCAAAGTTTGTTTTGCCGCCGCCAGGAAGCGATGTTTCTATTGAAGAGGCATTGCATCTGGGAGGAATAACGCTTGACGAAGTACAGCGCGAAGCTCAGGATAAAAAAGCAGGGCATGAAACAAAAAAGACAAAGAATAAATTAGAAGAGATATATCGTGATGATGAATTATAGATGGTTGGTTTATATCATAGCAATGATGATTTGATGAAGATAGAGTGTTACCATTATTCTAATGCTCAACAAAAAATATCACTGTAGCATGTCATTCTGAGCGGAGTGAAGAATCGCGTCGTTTTATGGAATGATAGATTGTTGGGAACTGTGCCCCCTCAGAATGACAAAAGTACTGTTTTTTTCAAAATGGCAATGTGCAGACACCATTATCAAATTGCTCATGCTGGATCAAAATGAAACAGCTCTATTCTATTTTTATAGGAGTTCATGATGGCATATTATTATGACCGTTACCGTAATGTACGGATTGCAGGAATAGCTCTTTGTATCATTTTACTTCTTTTTTCAGGTTACTATCTGTACACAAAATTGTCAAAGAGTTCGTTACAGGATATCGTTGATATACGCCAAAAACAGATCGAACTATACGAAAAGCTCCTTGAAACAAATCCATCTGATGTTGAAGCACTCATCAAACTGGGAAACCTTTATAAAGAGATAGGCAATATTGGAAAAGCTATCGGCTACTATAATAAAGCGCTGACAATAGAACCTCATAACTACAATGCCCTTAATGAATTGGGGCATGCTTATGCATTACAGGGTGACTATGAAAATGCCATTAAAACGCTTGAACTGGCAAAAAAATATTTTCCAAAATATCCGCAAGCCTATAATAAATTAGGGAATGTTTATGATACCCAGGAAAAATTGGAAAAAGCTCTGAAAGAATATAAAAGCGCTATAGCAGTTGCACCTGCGTATCAGGAAAGTTACTGGAACATTGCTAAACAACGCATGAAAAAAGGCGACTACAAAGGTGCTGAAGATATTCTAAAAAAAGGAATTAAAGCCAACCCCAATGATGCAGAAGGCTACTATAATCTGGGCAACCTCTACATGCACAAAAAAAACTATGCAAAAGCAATACCCCAATACCAGAAAGCAATTGCACTTTCCCCTGCAACCGGTAAATACTATCGTGCTCTGGGCGATGCCTACCTTGCTCAGAACAAAATCCCTGAAGCAATTGGCGCTTATTCAACCGCACTGGCAAAGGATCCGGGAGATGCACTTTCAGCAGAAAAATTAGGCGATATCTATGCATCACAGGGAAACTGGGGGAAAGCTGTAGACTATTACCGGCAGGCGCTGAACTATAACAGCAATGATCAGAATCTAAAGAATAAATATGCCAATGCACTTTCAAAACTGCAAAAACCAGTATTTGCGCAAAATGAACCTTCCCCGGTAACTATCGCCAGTAATGAAAAAAATGATACACCGGCACAGGCACTTGTCCGCGATAAAGACCTTTCTGATGCCGCACAACAACCGTCATCGGTCAACGCTGTCAATGAATCCGCGTTGAAATGGCGTGAGTTAGGCGATAAATACCGTGCAGAAAAAAAATACGATGAAGCACTCAAGGCATACGCAAAAGCAACTCAACTGGATAAAACTGATGATTACTCACATCACTGGATGGGCAGAATCTACTACCATAATCATATTGATGATGAAGCTAAAAAATCATTCCAGAATTCAATTATTGCAAATCCAAAAAATGCTGATTCACATTATCATTTAGGGCTCATCTATTACACCGAAGGAAAATATAATGCGGCAGTTATTGAGTTTAACAAAGCTATTGAAGAAAAGCCAGTTTTTCCAAAAGCATACTATGCACGAGGTTTGGCTTACTATAAAATGAACAATCTGCAGACTGCTATAAAAGATTTAAAACAATCCATTGAACAGGACCCTAACTTAGACAGGGCATATTTCAATCTGGGTGACATCTACTTAAAGCAAAAAAATTATAAAGTTGCACTGGACTATTTTACTAAAGACAGGGAGCTGCGGCCTAACAATCCTGACACCCTCTTTAAAATTGCAGAAACCTACCATGAAATGAAATCATATTCAAATGCTGAAACATTTTACAATAAAACACTGGAAGCTGATCCTGAATATTTTCAGGCTCTTTTTAACCTGGGACTGATTTCGGCAACCAGACAAAATTATGCGCAGGCAGTTTCTCTTTATACACGAGCTTTATCCATTAAAAATGATGACCCGCCAACACTCTATGAACTGGGTAAAGCGTATGAAGGTCTGGGTGACGATAATAAGGCAATAGAATATTATTCACTGGCTATCACCAAAAATCCCAGCTATACCAAAGCATATATTAATTTAGGAAATCTTTATAAAAAGAACAAACTTCATGATAAGGCAATTGAACAATTTAAACAGGCTGCCATCAACGAGCCAAAATCATTTGAAGCCCACTACAATTTAGCCAATGCATATTCTACAGCATCAATGTGGGATAACGCTATAGAAGAATACCAAACCGCAATTGACCTATCCCCTATGAATGATCAGGCTCATTTCTTTTTGGGAGTAGCATACAGGGAAAAAGGTATGTATGAACAGGCTGCAAATGAATTTGAACGCTCATTGCAGATTAACAGTTCACTGGCTGACGCTCACGAGGAATTGGGAATGCTATACTACCGTAAGTTAAAGAACAATGACAAAGCAATATACCATTTTGAAAAGCTTTTGTCCATGAAACCAAACCATCCAAAAGCAGACCAGATACGGGATATTATAGCTATGTTGAAGAAATAATGATACATAATATTTTTTTACTTTACTATTCAGATAAATCGAAATATCAAGCTGTTCTAACGGCATACAAAATTTTCCCTTTACAGCTTTTTTAAAAATCATATTGTTTCTTCATCATTAATTTCCCTTTAATTCTAAATAGTGCTCCCCATATTTTTTAAAAAGTATAGGTGAAAATAATTTTTTATTTGACATATAACGATTTGTTATAATTTAGTATATTTTATTGACTATAATTAACATTTTTAAACTATGGATACGCTCATGCATATATCGTATTTGATATCGTCTATGACCTTTATGCCACGCAAACACCCTGCAGGTTTTGTTGCAGTAGTATTATTGTTGCCCATGCTTCTTGTTTTAGCATACTGCGCTACTGATAATTCATCTGCACGTTCATTGCCGGGCGATATAACCACAGCAGGATTTTTAAGCAATGATTGCTACCAGTGTATAGTAACGGCAAAGCCCGATGCAGGTGTTGAAGGGCTTACCACCAGCAGGGAAAGCGCTCACATCAACCTTATGAAATCAATTGAAACAAAATGTTATGCTGAACTTTTTGCTGCTGTTTTAAAGCTCAATCCTTCTGCCTTCGGCGATAGTACCATGCAATCATGTGCCATGCAACAATTAAAACCCTTTGTTGATAAACGGATACTGATCACTACCTATTTCAATGAAGATTATAGCGAAACCGCTGTTATACGGATATGTGCACCCGGTTTAAAGAACTCACTAACAACATTGCATTGTAAATGATGGCACAACACAAGGGAGTAAGTATGATTAAGGTAATAAAGATATCATCTATTGTAGGTTGTTTTTTATGCTGCATCACCATAGTCTTTTTCTCATGTGCCAAAAAACAGATAGTACAGGAACCAGTACCTGAACAACATAACAATCTTGTACTTGAATACGAAAAAGAAGGCTTTATCGACAATAACACATTTAGAGTTATCATGATAGTCCCGGCTGAGGAAGAATATGATGAGCTATCGGTTAAACAAAAAGGGCAAGAACGCGCCTTTGTTTCGTTGAAAAATTATATAATGTCACGGAACAAACATTATGATTCAAAAGCTAATAGCTACCTGATGACAACCATCACAGAATTTGGAACATTAAAGAAAAGAGAATCCGTAAGCCCCAGCAGATATTGTTATTATTTTGATATTACCAAAAGTGGACTAAAAAAGGAAATTGACGCATTAGGGCAATGATCATGAATAAAGATAATATGAAAGATTTTTCAATATAAAGATATTGAGATTGTGCTTGCCATTATCATAGATGCTGCTAAACATTACTCCAATACCATATTTTTTATCATCACGTGTATCATGTCGCACCACCATTGCCAGCGCTTCAACATCGCTTAACTCATCATCAACAGCTCCAAAATCTATAACAACCCTGATAATAGATGACAGTTCAAGAGGCATATCCGAAATAAAATAAAGCCCACCTTTGCTAATATTGACAATGGTACCAATAAGCTCCATGGCTTCGGCTTCATCTTTTGATGATTCAATTAAAAGCTCAACAATGCGTATGGGAATCTCAACATCAAGCCTGAAATGCTTCCGTAGGTTATCACCCCTGATATGATATCTGGCAATCATGAAACCGTCAAACTGATGCATAAACCAATCTTCCATAGCCTCATCAAACTTAAGCGCAGGATTACTTTGCTTTAATGTGCCCCAATACAAATATATGGCATCTTTTATCTCACTGGAGAGCTTTTCATAGTGGATATACTTTCTCATTATTCCCTCTTCACTCATATATTGACTACCCCTTTATCAGGGTACACTACCCCCATACATAAAGCAAATAAAATTTTTAATTTTTTTTGTTTGATAGTTCCAGCCATATCTGCCTCATACCATTATCAATAGGTATGGATTTACCTGTTGCTAAATCTACTATAACATAAACAATCTCAGCATCCAGAACAATCTGCTCGGTTTTTTTGTTATACATCCTTTGTTTAACGGTTATACTCCGGTTACCGATACGGTCAACCGATGTCTCAATGACAAGGGTATCGCCCAGTATTGAAGGAGCCCTGAAATTGACATTAATATTAACAACAGCAAGAAAAACACCCCTTTTTGCAAATTCATCAAAACTCAAACCTATCGTGTCCATGTAACTCCATCGCGCATCTTCCAGAAGATCTAAAAAGCGCTGATTGGTAACACGCCCAAATAAATCCAGGTGATATCCTTTAACTTTTATCTCGGTTACTGACATTCTGCACCTTTTTTATTGCTATAGTAGTACTGGTTATTGGTTTCAATATACAAAAAAGAATAATTTTTGCAATTAGTTTTTTGTTTATATATTTAAAAATGTGCAATTAGTAGATTGATATAAACCAGTACAATTAATACCATTTTGATAACCTAAAAAACCCGTGGCTACGGCATATATAGACATTGCACTGTCATATCATTTGTTATGCGGAATGATGTTGAAGGAGCATTATGCTTTCCATTTATAATCAATCCTTTCCCATTGATAGCACTCACAGAGATTTCTGCTCCATTGAAATAGTAACCGGTAAAACTTTTGGTAACCTCAAATCCATCAATAATAACACGCTCCCCTGAAGGGATAGTGAAGCGTACTGTATGTACATCCCCCAGCTTAAAATATCTATGCATCATTTCCATAACATATTCTGGGCGTTTTTGCATATATTCGGTGAGCTCGCTATGAGCTTTTTTTACATCCATACCAAAGCTAAGGGCTACTTTACTATTTTTATCAACTATCGATGCAAGGTAATCCGCTGTAAGAATATAGTTCAAGGCATCGGACAGCCTTTTTTTAAAGACAGCCCTGAATTGTTCATCATGGAATATAAGCTTTCGGAAAATAAAATATCGTGGATCTGTTTCCTTCTTTGTGTTGGTATAAACCAGATTTATAGGGCGTTCCTGTTCCCACAGATTTTTTTTATCATGTTCATAGATATTTATAAAAGCATGGTCCATATCCCACATAAGCCAGAACCAGCGTGGATTTTTTTTTGTTGTATCAAGGAGCGCAACACCCTGATAGGGGTCACTGTTTGCACAAAATATATTGACAATCCAGTAATTGATAAAATTTTCCATATCAATCAGCTCTGAAGTTTTTTCAAATGTAATAGATTTACCTTCAAATTTTGCCCATTCATAGAGACGCTGATATTGACGCGGTTTATCTTTTTTTCCCTTCAGCTCATAATAAACAAAATTTTTATGCCCAAAGTGATTCTGAAGATAATGGGTGTCCAGATACTCCAATAATACAAAATTTCCCGAGCCATGCGGTTTCCCATTCAGATAAAATTTTACAGGATCAGCAAACGATGCATAACAACCCATTTTCCTTGCAATTGCATATGCCATGGCAACAGTAAAACCATAGTCGCTTTCTATTTTCTTTATCACAAATCGTCGGACAGGATCACCTTTGCCATTGAATAGTATATTTTGTCCAAAATATTCTTTACCATAGACATCTCTGAGATAGATCCTGAAATTTTTAACAGCATGGAGCCTGCTTGTTTCACCATGAATTCTGACACCTGCACCCGTACCAAAAAGCAGTATTCCATTGTTAAAATAGGATATAAAGCATGGTCTTTCCCAGTTTCGCCCTCTTCCCAGTGGATTTGTATAAATACCGGTAAAAGTATCATAAAGATCATGTTCATCCACGTACAGGGAAAGGATAGGTAGCCCTGTAGCAACTAATTTCGTATTGATGATGGTTGTGCTCTTCATATTTTCAGGGGGGAGTTTACCAGCTTGTATCCACTCTCCTCGTGATTCAAGCTTTGACAAATCTAAGGTGATTCTACTTTGACCTTCATCAGTATACTGATTATCAAGAGGAACAATATAGGTTAGCCCCATCTTTTTAAATATCTGCCCACGCCTCCCAAAGTTAAGATAGACAGATGGGAGTTCTCTACTCCGCAGACCTTTTACCATATCCTTGAAGGCACCCATCCCTTCAAGGTAAGCACCGCATACAGCAATCGCTGTGAAAAGTAATATGATAGACAGATGTTTTTTCATGGCGCTTCTGATGGTACTATATATCACCTATCCTGTTGAAAAAAAAGTTTGAACTTATCTGATTTGAAATAGATAAAAGCTCCTGCTTTATTTTCAAAATCATATCATCTTCAATGGTATTAAAGCTGTATGATATCACCGTATTATCCTGATTCTCGGTTATACTTTCAATCTTACCCAGAGGAAGCGATTGTTTTAGATAGTTAAAGATGTTTCCTGCTTTAGCGGTATAGTCATCAGCCGGAACGGTTATGATAAGCATCCCATCATTGATCCTCCCTTTAAGGAATCGTGGACCACGTTGAAGAATTAAAAGCCCTATGTATGTTACCAGAAGAACTATTCCAAGAAAGAGGATATTGAAAACCGCACAGCAGATAGAAGTGGCAACTACAACCATAATGAACCCTATCTCTTCAGGCTCTTTTATAGGAGTTCTGAATCGCACTATAGAAAGAGCACCCAGCAAGCCCAATGAAAGAGGAAGAGAAAACTGTATGCATATAAAAATAGCGGTAATAGACACACCCAGAAGAGGGAAAGCTCTATGAATTTGACTCCCTGTTGCCCTGTTTTTATAAAATTTAAGATAAAGATACGACACCAGCATTGCTGAAAGCAAAGAGAGGAGCATAATAAGGAGAAAAGGCAAAAATCCGATCTCTTCCATCTTCTGACTGCCAAAACCCTTGAGTAAAATAGAAATAATTTTTTGAAATGAAATATCCATAGTACTTATCCTTAACGGTAAAATTTATTATTAGAAGTGCCGTCGCATTAATTTCCTGTAGCAGGCACTATATTTGGAAAATGCTGACTTTTTGAGTCCCATATCCGTCAAAGGGTAAAGCGATGAGGGAAGTTCACTTTCATTCCCTTTGACCTCAAAAACCGCAGTCTGAAGCATAACAGGATTCATGTATGGCAGCATTATACTGTTTACTCGTGGCGAATGAATATCAAAATCAAAACATATCCGTGACATAGAATAAGGATCGATATATCTGAACCTTTTATAGGTAATCTGAAATGCAGGGAGCAGTTTATCTTTGATAATCACCCCTTTATTGTTTAGTATATGGGGTATCATCAACAAACGTGCATCCTCAAGAGGCATTCCTGCTATCTCAGTTCCACTGTAAGTGGATTTGACGCGTATCTTGCCACGCCGCGAACCTATCTTATACTTCAATTCAACAAATACTGCATCATCGTGGCAACTGTAATGGAGATCAGAATACCACCGTAATCTAACCTTGGTTTTAAGATAAAAGCTGTTCAATTTTTGGTCAAGATATTTCCACTGCAAAGTATCGTAATAAATACTTGAGATCATTCCCCGCGGATATTCAGGATCAGGCTCACAATACCGTGAAAGCCATCCTATCATATCAACAGCACGTGAATTGCTGACAATATATTTAAGCTCATGTTCAACTTTATTGGTGGTTATCATTTTTCAATCAACTATCGAACATATAAAAAGTATAAAACTAAAAAATCAATGCAATACATACAAAAAATCGTAATTACTGTATACTCACAGCAGCCCTTTTATACCTGTCAATAAAAAAATTCATAGAAAACCAAAGTAATCAGATGTCTATTTATACAGGTTAAAAGCGTTGAAATCATGATTAAATGATTTAATACTATTACCATGAAAGTGTGTACTTTTACAGCTATACCATTGATATTTTACTATTTTATTTTCATATTATGAATGGTTAGAATTGATAATAAACTATCTATACATAGGAATGAGTTACATTTATAATAATAAAATGGCTCCAATAATATTTAATTAACATTATTGGAGCCATAGCAATGATATAAACAAAAAATGTATTATCCAAGCATAAGCATTGATAAGTTTACAATTAATCTATAAGCCCATACGATGTTCGCCATGTTACACCATAGTAAATATAGTAACCATCAATATTATGTTTTTTACCATCATTAAATTTTGCAGAGATATACCCGTACATTCCTTCAACAAATATACCAATATGTGGAGTTAATCCTATATCGACGCCTACCCCAGCCTGAAATCCATATTTTGAGGAAGATATTTTTTCATCAAAACTTTCTGTTTCCGTTGTTGATTCTACTTTAATTTGATCTATCACCACATAATTTATTAGTCCAAATACATACGGTTGTATCGCCACGCCATAGTATAGTGTGTATGCATATCGTATACCTCCACCTATCATCCCTATATTGAATTGTGCTTCATACTCTTCACCTATAGTAACATCAAATAGTTTAGATAATAGTTGCGTTTTTTCGTCATATAGTTCAGGTTCATCAAAATTACCTACAGCTCGTACTCTCATCATCACATCAAATCCGCTACCACTTTCATTCCTGAACCGTAGGGGGAATAGATCTATAAAAGCATTGATATCACGGCTATCTGAATAAGCATCATCGATATCACTATCAGCATATTTTCCTATATTAGAATACCCAAAACGAAATAATGGAGCACGCCATTTTACCTTTTGTTCCCAGGTGTAATGCTTTTTTACACCTAATTCATTTACCTTCTTTTGTACCTCATCTGCTATCCAATCTTGTGGTGGTATCTTTGAAAGAAATAATACATCTCCTTTACTTATTTTATATTCATCCGCTGATTGCAACTCATTCCGGTAGGTGTAGCTTTCATTATCCTCTTCAACAATGTATACCGGCAAAACCTCTTTGTTGGTCTTCATTATGTACATCTTTGTCTTATAATTTGTGTTAACCAATGTTCGCACAATATCTTTGCGAGGAATTGTTATTTTGTTACCATCGGGCAACTTTACATCCATTGCTTTATCTGTTTCCTTGACAATATCACCTTCAACGATGCTACCATCTTTCAAAAAAATAGATTCCCCATACACCGGTGCTACAAGTACTACTATGCTGCATACAACCACCAAACATAATGATGCATACATTTGTTGTATTATATTCATAACTCCTCCTAAAATAAATTTATTAACTTCACCCCTCCCCTTCGTAAAGCGAGGAGGGCATTGTTTGAGGTTTGTACAACGTTCATTTCTTATGGGTGGCTGCAATACAGTCATTGGCAATCCCACCCAAAAACAAAAATATACGATACTAATAAACCGGCATCTCCATTGTGTAATGGATATGTTGTTTAACATGTCTATTACAATAATTTACCTGATAACACTTATTGATCGTACATCTTTCTTGGCAACATCAACAACCCCTGTTGTTGTTAAAATCTTGTAACTTTCACCTCTGCTTATAATTGCCCCCTGAATTTCTTTACCTGAATATAATTTTACTACATCTATTCGCTCACATGCCTCTTTTATTTCCTCTAAAGTTCTTGTTTTCTGTTGCATCAATCGTTCTATACGCTCTTTTTTTATCTGCTGTTTTATTGTGTCTTCGGATAACGATTCAATCTCTTGCATTTTTTCAACATTTTGTTTTATTGTTTCCTGCACCTTCTCAAATGCTTCAGGTTGCATAATAACATCCTGTGGTATAACATCAAGGTTAATCATAGCCTCCATTTTCATTTTATCCTTTACCGATATCTTTTGTATGGTAACCGGAACTTCTTCAGTAACCTTTTCTTCCTCAACAGTTACTATCGCCTGCTTGCCTCCTTCTATTACCGATTCTTTGACTACTCCCTTTTCAGTTTCTATAACAGGTTGTACCATTACACTGCCGGTATTAACTGCAACTTTGCCAATCTTTTCATCGGATTTTACTAAAAACTGTGTACCGCGGACACTAGCAACCACTGAACGCGTTTTTATCATATACTCATGCCCTTTTTGCAGGCGTTCAACCTTGGATATAACCTCACCTTTTTCCAGATACAGGTTTACCGATGTATCCAGTAATGATTTTACAATAACCTTACTGTTGCTGCCAATATGGGCTATTGCCCTATCAGCAATTTGAACCACTGCTATGGATTTATCACCAGTTGTAATCATATCATCTGGACTAACCAAAGCTCCTATACCTGCTAGTTTGTTTATATCATTCTGAATAATTGTTACATCCCCTTGCATAAAAATGAGACGTGCTGTAACAGCATTTTGTTGTTGCTTACAGGCATACAAAGTGGATATAACAAATGTAATAAAAAGCGCACCATAATATCGTTTAAGCATAGCTACACCTCGATTGATAATTTTTTGATATTTAATTAGCAGTGTAATAATGTAATACCAGCATTTATTATATAGTATTATCAACATATAATTGTTAATCTGTAAATCTTTTTTTTAAAAATATTTAAAGACGTCTGGACTAAAAATAACCAGTGTGTAACCACTTACCATATGCCTGCCAAAAAAAATTATCTTGATTTTAAAAATCTGCCATGCTACACTACTATAAAAACAATTCACAAGAGGTGATAGCTCATGCCAGACGATTCTCAGAATATTATTGAATCAAAACATCTTATACTGCCATCTGAGATTTTACCTGAAATTATACCTATTATCCCGATATCGCACAGGCCAATATTTCCGGGCATGATGGTGCCGCTTGTACTAACGGGTGATACTATGCTCAATACTGCCAGGGCAATAGCAGAATCCGACAACAAAATAGGCGGTGTGGTATTAATACAAAACCAGCGTGAAGGGATGGTTAGCTCTTCAGATCTGTATAAGGTTGGTGTTAGCATAAAAATTTTAAAGATTGCGCCAATTGATGAAAACACCATACAGGTCATGGTAAATGCTCTGAAACGTTTTACCCTGATGCAGGTAATCACTGAAGAGCCGGTTATCAGGTGGCAGGTGGACCATAACTATGAGCCAGCCGCTGAATCTACCGATGAAATGAAGGCATACTCGGCAGCTATCCTTTCCTCAGTAAAAGAATTAATAAAATCGAACGCTTTATTTCAAGAAGAACTTAAACTTTTCTTAAACAGGTTCAGTCTGGAAGATCCAGGCAAATTGGCTGATTTTGTTGCATCATTAACCTCCGCCGAGCCATCCGAGGTTCAGGAAGTGCTGGAAACCTTTGATGTGAAACAGCGTGTGGAAAAGGTGCTTCTCCTTTTAAAGAAAGAGCTGGAGCTTTCAAAGTTGCAAAAAAAGATTTCACAGCAGATCGAAGAACGTATTGCAAAAAATCAAAAAGAATTCTTTTTACGTGAGCAATTGAAAGAGATAAAAAAAGAGCTTGGGTTAGAAAAAGATGAAAAGACATCCGAGATAGAAAAATTTGAAGAGCGTGTTAAAAAACTGAGGCTCAGCGAAGAAGCTCTTAAACGTTTTGATGAGGAGATAGAAAAGCTTAAAGTGTTAGAACCTCACTCGGCAGAGTATGGAGTAAGCCGTAATTATTTAGACTGGCTTACCTCGTTACCGTGGGGTGTTTTTTCTGAAGATAATTATGACATCCATAAGGCAAAAAAAATACTGGACAGAGATCATTACGGCTTACAGGATATTAAAGACAGAATTCTTGAATTTATCAGCGCTGGCAAGAAAAAGGGTAATATTACCGGTTCAATAATTTGTTTTGTAGGACCTCCGGGTGTTGGTAAAACATCTATAGGTAAATCCGTTGCTGCTGCTTTAAACCGTAAGTTTTACAGGTTTTCGTTAGGTGGCATGCGTGATGAAGCTGAAATTAAAGGACATAGACGCACCTATATAGGTGCAATGCCAGGAAAGATAATACAGAGTCTCAAGGTGGTTGAGACATCAAATCCTGTTATTATGCTTGATGAAATAGATAAAATTGGTGCAAGTTTTCAGGGTGACCCTGCATCAGCACTGCTTGAGGTGCTGGACCCTGAGCAGAATTCCCAATTTTTAGACCACTATGTAGATGTACGGTATGATCTCTCCAATGTACTTTTTATTGCAACTGCCAACCAGTTAGATACTATTCCACTACCATTGATGGATAGAATGGAAATAATGCATCTTTCTGGATATATACTGGAAGAAAAATTAGAGATTGCAAAGCGTTATTTAATTCCAAAACAATTAAAAGAACATGGACTTTTAAAAAACGAGGTTAAAATAGATACTGCAGCATTAAAAAAGATCATTGATGGGTACGCCCGTGAAGCAGGCGTACGCAGTCTGGAAAATAATATAAAAAAGATTATGCGCAAATCTACCCGTCAAATAATAGAAGGGACTGCTGCATCCATTATGGTGACTCCTGAAAATCTTGAAGAATTTTTAGGGAAACCACGCTTTACCGATGAATCATTGTACAAAAAACCAATCCCGGGCGTTGTTATGGGGCTTGCCTGGACCAGCATGGGCGGAGCAACACTGTACATTGAAGCAACGGCAATCCCATCAAAGACAAAGGGATTTACCCAGACAGGACAGTTGGGCAATGTTATGAAAGAGTCAACCGAGATTGCCTATTCATATATTCGCTCCCGTGTTAAACAATTTGGCATTGATCCTGATTTCTTTGAAAATCACTTTATTCATCTCCATGTTCCGGCAGGAGCCACTCCCAAGGATGGTCCTTCGGCAGGCATCACCATGGCTACAGCGTTGTATTCGCTTGCAAAAAATAAACCAATTAAAAAGAGCGTAGCAATGACAGGCGAGCTTACTATCACCGGGCGAGTGCTGCCTATTGGAGGAGTTAAAGAAAAAACTATCGCCGCAAAGCGAGCAGCCGTAAAAACCATTATTTATCCAATAGAGAATAAAAAGGACTTTGACGAATTACCAGAGCATATCAAAAAAGGGATAGACGCGCATTTTGTTACCTATTTTGAGGAAGTTCTGGATATAGTGTATTAAATACAGCTATAGCAGTATATCCTTTTCTACATTTTCAATAGACTGGATTATTGATACGGCACTGGTATATGAATCCAGTGCATCATCTAAAAAATCTTTTGCTTTTTGCATTCTGAATTGGCTCAAAAGTTTTTTATCTTTGGCTGTCAATGTCATAACTTGATACCCTCATTGATAATATTTTCGCGACGAGATGGCATTGTATACATCACTGACACCACTGTAACGGCTTGATATTGTTGAGGAATTGCGAAAACAATAGTATGAAGAAACTTCATCCCGACTTTATAGAATTTTTGAGATTGATGAAAAAAAATAAAATAGCTGCTGGCAGGGCTAAAGACATTGCCGATTAAGAATATTTGCCGTAAACAATAAAAAAATTGGAAATATATAAAATTTATAGTATTTTAATATTATCTAAATATCTTAATATCAGGAATAATGATGAATATAACTATCACCGACAACGCAAAGAGCAAAATAATGGATGCTACCAGAGGGGCTGAATTTCAACAACCAGCACTGCGCCTTGTGTTATCAGGGATTGGATGAGGCGGTCCCCGGCTGGGGCTGGCTCTGGATGAGTCAGAAAATACCAATGATACAAAAGTAATAGCAAATGATATACCGGTACTGTATGATAATGATATCGCTCGCTTTTTTGCAAGCGATGCTGCAATCACCATCGATTTTATTGAAACACCGTACGGTGCCGGGTTTGTTGTCGACACAGGAGCATCATGCAGTTAACGTATAGTGCAAAGGAGTTTTTTTATGAAAGAGGCAATCTGGTTTTTGATACTGATGGCATTGTGGTTTGCATTAAATATCTGGGTTTTTCCAAAAATTGGCATACGGACCTGACTATCCAGTAGCTGCCCTGTGGAACAGAGCGCTGATAAAAATCAACATAATGATAAAAAATAAATTGACAAATTTTTAAATTGTGATTTTCTGTCACTATTATAATTATTCATTGCAAAGTCGAAGATAATGTTAAGAAAATTTGAATATGTATAGTAGATCATTAACAATAAACAATAACTGGTGGTGGTGGACCAATATGATGTCCACCTGTTAGGCTATTGTGCAATACTATATTTTGAAGCCGTGGGTGGGCATTAAACCCACGGTTTTTTATTGATCCGGTATATTCCGTAAGCCGTGGGTTTAAAAAATCCACGGCTTTTTTATTTTACAGCGTAAGGAGTTTACCGTGTACCCAACATTGGAGCAGTGTAAAAAGTTAAGCAAGCACTACAATCGCATACCAATCTATAAAAAGCTCAACATTGCAGAGCCAGGATTGCTTTTGCTTTTAAAATCATTTATTGAAAAAGGAGATGTTATCTTCCTTGAGAGTGCAAAACAAAATAAAAAACAAAGCAGGTTTTCATTTTTAGGATTTAATCCAAAAGCAACTATCGTCTTTACGCCTTCTCACATTATTATTGGCGATAGTTACTCTCAAAAAATAATACACTGCACTGATCCTTTCAGATTCATTGATGATTATATTGCGCAGTACCGCTCACCATCCAATCCACGTTTTGGCTTATACAATGGCGGGCTTTCAGGATACTTTGCCTATGATATGGTAAATTACACGGGACATTTACGCCAGCGTGTCCATGAGGATGATGTCCACCCCCTTATGGTACTGCACCATATTGATGATTTTATATGCTACGATAACAAGTACAATATCTACTACATAGCTACAAACATATATACTGATACTGATCTCGTTGATGGTGCATACAACAATGCAATTGAACATCTTTGCAAGCTTGAAGACGATATCATCCATGTTGTACAGCATACATCACTTCCCTATCTTCCTGCATACTCGGACGCTATTCCAGTAGCATTTCAAACCTCGCCGGAAAAGTTTATGGATGATGTTGCAAAAGCAAAAACGCTCATAGAAGATGGCGAGGCATTGCAAATTGTGCTGAGCATGCGTGCACTCATCAATGAGGCGGTTGACCCATACCGCTTTTACCTGAAGCTCCGTCAGGTAAATCCATCACCGTATATGTTCTATATGAAATACAATGACCTTCATATTGCCGGCAGCTCACCGGAGATTCATGTCAAGGTGTGCAACAATACTGCAATGCTTCGCCCCATAGCAGGAACTATCGCCCAGAAAAAAACAAAAACGGGAAATGCCATGCAAAAAACATTGCTGCTCCATAACGAAAAGGAACGTGCTGAGCACCTGATGCTCGTTGATTTAGCACGCAACGATCTGAGCATTATTGCACAACCCGGTTCGGTGCGTGTTACCCAGTTTATGCAACCTGAAGATTATTCGCATGTGATCCATTTAGTATCAATGGTTGAAGCGCTGCTACATCATGACGCGAGCCTAACCGACGTTTTAAAACATACATTTCCCGCCGGGACGGTGAGCGGCGCGCCCAAGGTACGTGCCGTTGAAATAATTAACCAGATTGAAGATAGCCCTCGCGGCATCTATGCAGGATGTGTTGGCTACCTTGGTTTTAACAACACCATGGATACCTGCATTACCATCCGAACTGCTGTGTTTTCGCCTCAGGTGTCGTACATGCAGGCTGGTGCGGGGATTGTTTACGACAGCATACCGTTCAATGAATATAACGAAATCGTCAATAAACTTCAAGCGCTGGCAGTAAGTTTGCCATTTGCAAAAGTAAATTCACCGGTGAAGGAGATGGCATGATGTTCTGTATCATCGATAACTATGATTCGTTTACCTATAATCTGGTTGAATATCTGCGTGTTTTACAGCAGGAGGTTGTCATTTTTAAAAATGATGAACCAATCGATTCCATCCCTCTGGAACGCTATACCGGTATCATACTTTCGCCGGGTCCATCCTCGCCGCAAAATTCCGGCACTACCATCGCAGTCATTCAACAGGCAACCACCACACCGCTATTGGGCGTATGTCTGGGGATGCAGGCTATTGCCTATGTTTTTGGCGGTACGATAGTTCATGCTAAAACCATCATGCACGGCAAAACCGACATCATAGAACATGACGGCAGTAAACTTTTTGAAAACATCCCCAGGACATTTACAGCAGTACGGTATCATTCGCTTGCAGTCAGCAGCAAGGATTTTCCGCCATGCCTTTCAGTATGTGCCCGTTCAGGCGATGGCGAGATTATGGCGCTTTCACATAACCATAGATTTATCTGGGGTGTACAGTTTCATCCCGAATCATATGCATCAGAATACGGGATGCAGATAGTAAAAAATTTTATAGGAGGAGCTTATGAATACAAACGAGCTTATTACACAGACAATTGAAGGCAGTACCCTGTCCATGGACCAGTCAGAGTATCTCTTTGATGCTATATTTAATGGACAGATTTCAGAGATTTCATTAGCCGCAGTGGTTGCAGCAATGAAGGTGCGCAAAGAACAACCGGAGGAAATAGCAGGAGCAATAAAATCCATGCGCAAATATGCCGTGAGCCTTCCCATCACCGAGCATGTTTTTGATACATGCGGTACAGGCGGTGACCACTCACGATCGTTCAACATCTCCAGTGCAGTTGCAATTATACTCAATGCCATGGGGTATGCAATTGCAAAACATGGCAACCGATCAGTAACAAGCAAAAGCGGATCGGCTGATTTCTATGAAGCGCTCAATATCCCTGTCCATTTATCAGGAGAAGAAGCCACCCATTATTTCAATAAAACAAAATTCATCTTTTTATTTGCACCTGATTATCATCCTGCAATGAAACATGCTGCCCCGGTGCGCAAACAGCTGGGAGTAAGAACCATATTTAATTATTTAGGGCCATTGACCAACCCGCTTCAACCCAAAAAGCAGATGATTGGTGTATTCCATCCTTCGTTTCTGGAGGTTTATTCAAAAGCAGCCATTCCGTTAGGTTATGAGCGGCTTGTTTTGTATTCTTCAACCAACGGGATGGATGAAATCTCACCGGTGCACCCAACCACGGTTGTTGAGATACAGGACAATAACAGCACTACCATGGTTATCAATCCAGAGGATTTTATCACACCACAGGAAGCCAGCAGCATACCCTATGACAAAACGCCTCAGGAAAATGCAACGCTTTTCATTGATATCATACAGTCAAAAAAACCACAGGCGTTAAGCAAGCTGTTGGCGCTCAATACATCATTAGCGCTGTATGTTCTTGATCACAGCTCTTCAATTGAAAAAAATTATAAGGATGCGCTGGAAGCCATACACAGCGGTTGCGTTGCATCCGCGGTTAGCAAACTACAGGAGGTTTAATGCAATGCAGTTTTCACTGGCACTCATGAAGCAAAAAAAGCTGGAAGAAAAACAGTTGATTATTGCACTGTGTAAAGAACACACCATGCGAAAACGCCCCATGTATGATTGGAGTTTTAACAGTAAAATTGCTATTATTGCAGAGGTAAAGAAAGCTTCGCCATCAAAGGGGATCATTAAAATAGTAGACCCTGCTGAACAGGCAGTGCGCTATCAGCAGGCAGGAGCAAAAGCTATCAGTGTTCTTACGGATAGCCATTATTTTGGCGGAAGCTTTGATGACCTGTGCCATGTTGCCAATGCGGTAACCCTGCCTGTACTTTGCAAAGAATTTATATGCTATACCGAGCAGATTGATGCAGCATATCTATGCGGTGCCGACAGTGTTCTTTTAATCAATGCGATGCTTACCGCTTCAGAATTAAAAACACTGTATGATTACACTATTGCAAAACACCTGACCCCCCTTATTGAAATCCATGCACTCAGCGAATTAGATACCGTGCTTACACTGAAACCACAGTACATCATGGTCAATATGCGTAATCTCAACACTCTGGAGATTGACTACAAAACCGGCACCGAAGCATTACAGGCAATTCTATCACCTATTATAAAAATATGTGCAAGCAGCATTGATACCTCCCATCTGCTGCGACATATAAAAGAAAAAACAGGTGCAACGATATTTCTTGTTGGAACAGCCCTGATGCAAGCTGAAAACCCGCAAAGTTTTTTACAGGAGCTATCCAATGTTTGTTAAATTTTGCGGATTTACAAAACCAGAGGATGTGGAAGCTGCCTGTTCACTGGGTATAAGTGCATGTGGATTTATTTTTTATCAGCAATCAAAACGTTTTTGCAATCCATCAGATGCAGTACAATGTATAGCAACCTGTAAAAAGCATGGCGTTATGAGTGTGGGCGTTTTTGTGGACAATGATCCTCTTTCAATACTGTCACTGGCTGGTGCCATTAAACTGGATACCATTCAGATATATACCATAGACTTATACTATGAGCTATCGCCACACTATAGCATTATTTTTGCTTTGCGTATTGGCAAAAATTTTTCTTTTAATACTATCCCGATAATTCATACAAAGGATAGGTATCTATTTGATACGTATGACCTTGCATCATTCGGAGGAACCGGGAAACCATTTGACTGGAATAGCATTGCCGGATTTAATCAGATGGGAAGAACCATTATCGCAGGAGGGCTAAACAGCAGCACCATCCCGATGCTGTGCTCGGTGGTGCAACCGTTTGGCATTGACATCTCCACGGGCATAGAAGACAAACCTGGTATTAAAAATATTAATAAGATGCATGCAATTATACAAACAATCAAGGAGTTAGGCTATGACATATCCCGATAATAATGGTTATTTTGGAACATTTGGCGGAATGTTTGTGCCCGAAACTTTAGTCAACGCACTTACAGAGCTTGAAGAAGCATACAACTATTTTTTGCATAATGATACAATGCAGAACCAATTAAACGAGTTGCTTCATCACTATGCAGGCAGGCCAACACCGTTGTACTTTGCTCAAAGGCTTTCAAAACAAACTGGCATACAATTGTATTTTAAGCGTGAGGATTTACTCCATACCGGAGCTCACAAATTAAACAATACACTGGGTCAGGGATTGCTTACACAATTTATGGGGAAAAAACGCATTATTGCCGAAACAGGTGCCGGTCAGCATGGTGTTGCAACTGCAACGGTTGCAGCGCTTTTAGGGCTTGAATGCACCATCTATATGGGACAGATTGACATAGAGCGTCAGATGCCCAATGTCAAGCGCATGAAGCTTTTAGGTGCCGAGGTTATCCCCGTAACATCAGGAAGCCAGACGCTGAAAGACGCCATCAATGAAGCACTGCGCGATTGGGTACGTAATGTGAAAACCACCCACTATCTGTTAGGCTCGGTTACCGGTCCACACCCCTTCCCAGCAATTGTCAGGGACTTTCAAAAAGTTATAGGCTCTGAAACCAAACAGCAATTCCAGACGCTCTACGGAACCTTACCTGATTATTGTGTTGCCTGCGTTGGCGGCGGCAGTAACGCTGCTGGCTTTTTTTATAATTTTATTGGGTCGACAGTTAAGTGTATAGGTGTTGAAGCTGCAGGGAAAGGACTATTCCCCGGCGGGCATTGTGCATCACTGACCCTGGGCACCCCCGGAATCCTCCATGGTAGTTTAAGCTATCTACTGCAAACCAGCGATGGACAAATAATGGACGTTTATTCCATATCTGCCGGGCTTGATTACCCCGGAGTTGGCCCCGAACACAGCTTCTGGAAAGAAAGCAATGCAGTCCACTATGTTACCTGTACCGACGAACAGGCGCTTAAGGCATGCATCACATTAACACAAACAGAAGGCATTATCCCGGCATTGGAAAGCAGCCATGCATTGGGCTATGTTTTGTGTAATAGTCAAAAATTCAATGGCTCAAATGTCATAATAAACCTTTCAGGACGTGGCGACAAAGATCTTGATACCATATTAAAAGAGGTGAAGCTATGAAATACAACGGTTTTTATCTGGTTGGCAACTACCCCGATGAGGAAACATTTTTACAGGCTGCAACCATAGGGCTGCACTACTTTGATTTTATGGAAGTAGGACTGCCATTTAGCGACCCTATTGCCGACGGACCCGTACTGGCATCAGCCTCCCACAAAGCATTGCAGAATGGCGCTACTACCGATAATGTTTTAAAAAATATTACAAAGATCAAGGATTACATCATCAACAATAATTGTAATAAAAAAATATACATTATGACCTATGCAAATAAGGTATACCATACTACTATTGACCGTACTATTGCTCTGTTTGCAGATAGTGGCGTTGATGGAATAATTTTAGCTGACGTCCCCTATAAAGAATCTGCACGCTTTAAACAATATACTGATAGCTATCATTTAGATTACATCCATTTTATTACACCAGAATCAACACATACTCAAATACAACAGGTATGTGCTGATGCTAAGGGTTTTATCTATGCGATATCCATGCGTGGAACTACTGGGAATACCCTGACATTGGACAATACTATAATCGACATACTGCAATTAGCAAAGCAATACGCAAAGATACCGGTTGTACTGGGATTTGGAATACAGAACAACCATGACGTACAGCAGGCACTACACTATGCTGATGGTTTTATCATAGGAACTGCACTGGAAAAAAAATTAGAGGAAGGATTGGACGCATATAAACAGTTTATCTATCAATTACACATTCAGGATAAGACAAAAAATATTAGTTGACCTGTCAGATATAAAAATAATACATTATTAATTTGCATATATAGTGCTTTTGTAAAGGAACAGGTTTACTATGAGCAATGTAAAAAAAGCATATCTAAGCATTCTTATTTATACTATCATTAGTATTATTCTTTCTTCTATAGTATATTTATCAGGTGGGATCCCATATGGCAAGGGATTTGCAATTGGATGCCTTTTGAGTTTAATCTTAACACTACTATGGATTGCTGGTGCAATAAAAGGCATGAAGTCTAATACTCTGGTTTTGCTGTCAATAACCGCAGGCGGCTTTTTGCTACGGCTTACTCTTTTAGCGGTTTTTGCTGCAGGCGGTGTTTACATCTTCATGATGGATTTGCCAGCCTTTGCTATAGCATTTCTTATTGGCACTATTTACAGTTTAGTTCTGGAAGTATGGTTTTTTACCACGCTGAGCGGTCCGCAAAATCCTAAGTTCAGGTAAAAAAAGTGTTATGGATACAAAAACATTACAGCAACTTTCACAGGATGAATTAATCAAATTAATTCAGCAGCTTCAATTAAAAATTGATCTTTTGCAAAAGGGCGTAGAAGAAGAACCCGTTGACTATAAAAAGCTCATTGAAGCTGCGGATGACATCATCTTTGTGCTGGACAGCGAAGGCAATGTAGTCTATCGCAACAGAGCCATGGAAGACCTTTTCCCTGTTAACAGTAAAGACGCCGTCGGCATGCATTTTTCATTATACCTGCCTGCCATTGAATTAGACAGAGCCACCATGGTGTTTAATCAGATACTCTATGAGGGTAAATCCATCCATAATGAAAAGATGAAGACGTTTGATAAGGACGGAAATCCTGTTTACTTAATGGCAAACCTTGCTCCTATCAAAGATGATGACGGAAAAATTACCGGATTATTTGGCATACTGCGTAATATCACCGAAATGCACCTGATGGAAAAAAAACTGAAAGAAAGCTCCCGAAGGCTGGAAGAAAAGATTAAAGAGCAACTACGACAGGCAGAAGAATTAAAACGTCTATCAACTTTAAACGATGAGATCATTAATAATTCACCAATAGGTATATTTACCATAGACCCAACAGGGATAATATTGAGTGAAAATCCCGCGCTGAGACGCATAATAGGGTATGGGCAGGATGAAACCCGTGTTGGTATGAACCTAACCGAATTGCCAGGATTTAGTGTTGACTTAAAAAAGTATTTAGAAGAAATTTTATTACAAAAAAAACCTGTTTTTATTAAAAACCTTACCTATCGCCCGGTAGATCAGGATAAAGAGCTTACATTAAATGTCAGAGCAAATCCCATACTGGATTTTGATAAAAAGGTAAAAAGCATCTTAATAATGATCGAAGATGCCACCGAACAGGCTCAAATCCAAAAACGTATGCAACGTGCTGAAAAACTATCAGCCATGGGACTGTTAGCTGCTGGCGTTGCCTATGAACTGAAAGTTCCCATTAATCTATTAACTATCGACCTTAACTTTATTGAAAATAATATCCCTGAAACCAGCCCAATCCATGATTATGTCAAATCCATGAAGGACGAACTCAGCAGAATCAATCAGATTACTGAACAACTGCTGAATCTGGGCAAACCGGGAGATGATGATGTAGAAGTTTTTGAAATTCACAAGCTTATAACCAGTCATCCCATACAGATTACACTCAATCGTTTACAGAAAAGCGGCTTTATCATCAACACCGCTTATCCAAAAGAAAGTCCTAAAATTAAAGGCAGAAAAAATCAACTTATACAGGTATTGTTACACATTATCAGTAATGCAGAAGAAGCAATGCCTGATAAAGGCGAAATAAGAATCAATGTTGGATCGGTGATTAAAAATGGGGAAAAATTTGCAACCATTACCATAGAGGATACGGGAATTGGAATCCCATCTGAAAACCTTGCAAAGATATTTCAGCCATTTTTCACAACCAAAGGACCCAAATCAACTGGATTGGGACTGATGGTTACCTATACCATTATAAACAACCATGGCGGAGCAATAGGGGTAAAAAGCACCCCTGGTGAAGGCACATCATTTAAAATTTTACTTCCAGCTGTTGACTAATAGGGGGACCACATGAAATCACAAAACCCTTCTCATCGAAATTATCTCAGCGATGCAGAATCACTCCTTGATCAGGAGGGATATATCATCATCGCGCCTGACGAAGATAAACAGGAATTGCAGTCCGAGGATAAACCCACAACTAAAACCGAGCATGTCGTAACCCAACAGGTTGAAAAACTGCCCGGTAAAAAACCTGAAATTGTAACGAAAACAATTGAAGCAGAAGCTACTGATATTCCCAGCACCATTCAGTACCTGAAATGGCATATGGAGCGCATTGCTAAAAATGTAATCAACAGAGAAGAAATAATAAAACAGGCTATGTACGCTATCTTAACACGCGAGCATATGCTTTTATTATCACGCACCGGTATGGCAAAATCATATCTTGCAAATTATATCTTCAACACGTTTGATAATGTCAGAGTTTTTGCCTCACAAGCAAGTAAAGAACAAACACCTGATAACTATTTTGGCCCTTACAATATTGAAGAATTTAAAAAAGGGCGTATACGGCATAATATTCACGGATCAATTATTGAAGCCAACCTTGTTTTTCTGGATGAATTTTTTGATGCAAGTGATGTTGTATTACGCTCTCTTTTATCAGTTCTGAATGAGCGTAAATTCATAAATGGCCCTGAAATAATTGATGCAGCCATCCACACCGCTATTGCAACAGCAAACTACATGCGCATGAATGAAGTAACGGAAGCTATTTTAGACCGTTTTACCTATAAATCCATAATTCCCGAAGATGACAATGTATATCAACAACTTCTTATTGACCACACCTATGCGTTTAGTCGCGGTAAAGCGATAGAACCTGATAAAAAAATTCCATTTAATCAGATTATTTATCTTTCAGATATTGTTCGCAATAAAAGTAAAGAAGTAAAAATTGAAATCCCTGATTTTGTATATTTTATGAAAAATGTTATTACCAATAAATTTGTAAGCGATATGCGAAAATCAGATTATAAGTTTTTTGTAAGCCCCCGAAAACAGGCAAAGCTGCAGGATTTTTTACGAGCAAATGCTCTGTTAAATAACCGTTTTGAAGTTACCATGGATGATTTAAAAGAGATGTATTTAGCATCATGTACGCTGAATAGCTTTATTTCTGTTAAAGCAAAGGATAAATCGGAAAAGGATGTATTCCTTGATGCATATCAGCAGACCATGGTTCATTTTAATGCCACGGGGGCTATTCAACAAATTGAATTTTTACTGAACCTTAGACGAATTTTTCAGGAAATCATGGAAAACCCCGAAAAAAAAGAACGTCTGCTTGCTTCGTCCTCAGGCATACTCAGAGGTTTACGAAATCTTTTAAAGAAAATATTCCCATCACGATCATCTGATGAGGAAATTACACTTGAAACCTTAAAGCGAAGCTTAACCGATTTACAGCCCGCCGTTGAAGAAGTTCGCGAACTTAAAGAAGGAATAACAAGGGATTATTTTGCAATATTATAAAAGCTATGCCACAGATAATTGCAAACATACAGACGCCATCACGACCAAGTTTAGACTTTTTTGAATACTGGGATTCATTGGGTTTATTTGATGAGCTATCGGTATTATTGCCACCCGAATTTTTTATAATCTTTGAGATAGCTCAGGTTATATTTACTCCTGAATTGATATCCGAAGCGCTCAATGCCGTTGAAGATATATCCCGCGAAGAAAAAATAGAAGCCCCCAATCGTGATGAGTCTATTTTAATAAATCGTGTTGAGCGCATATCACCGTTAAGTGATATTATGGTCATTGACCGTTACCGAACCATTTACGATTTAAAAAAAGCGCTCCCCAGAGAATTAGCATGGGAAGATACAATTTTTGATATCAAGCTTTTTAAACACGAATTACTTGTACAAAAATTTTACGAAGAGAAAGCTGATACCTTTAAACCAATATCCACGCTACAGGATGAAAGTGGGAGACAGGCAAATAGGTTTGATCAAAAATTTTATTTGTTACTTGACCGTTCACGATCCATGGAAATCAGGATGCGATCGTTTTTTTCAAAATGTCTTGTGGCAGAATTTTTACGACGCAAGCTTAACAGCAATGCAAAAATATTTTACCGTCCTTTTGATTCAAAACCAGGTGACCTTTTTAAAATAGAAAAAAAAGAAGACTTCCCTTTTTTAATTGAAAGGGTTTTACTTACAACAACCGGTGGGACAAGCACCAACTTGCAGCAAGCTGTGTTTCAAGCCATCGATGACATTAATTTTGATAAAGATATGCTGAATTCAGAAATACTGGTTGTTACCGATGGTATCAGCAAAATTGACAAATATTTATTAAAGGAGAAGCTGGGCGATATTAAACTTAATATCTTGAAGGTTGGCCGTGATCTGGCTGAGCCTGATTATTTTGAAATGAAAAAAACATTTGATGCTAACAAAATGAAGTTTGATCCTACTGCTCTTAATATTAAAGAGATACAACAGAAGATGGAAAAATCTCAGGATGGTGAAGAAGCATTATCCCCATTGCAAAAGCGTGCTTACCGATATATCCTTGAATATTCTGAAACCATGTTTAAAGATTTAAAAGAGATATCACATCGTTTTGTTGAAATTCCCGATTTAGATCCTTCATCATTATTTGAGCTTACTGATGAAAAGTTAGATGCCATTGAAACAGCAGTAGATGATTTTACCCGAATAGATTACAACACTAAAACATTGGAAGAACGCAAAAAACTTTTTAAGCAAGCTTATTTCTTATCTCAGTACGTGACATTGTTGCTTGAAAATAAAAAAAATTCCAGTAATCCTATCCTTAAAAACTGTGCCTATAAGCTCAGGAAGATCACTCAAACTATATTAGCAGATCCATCGTTGTTGCAAATGGTAATGGAAACCGGACGCTTTACTGATAAAGATACATTAAAACTTTCAATGAAACAGTTAAAAGAAAAATTAAAAGATATGAAGATGTCACAAACACCACTTTCAGCCGAAGAAATAAAAAAAGCACAGATGTTACTAACATCCGATTTGGGCGAGGGCAATATAGGACAGTTTTTAAGAGTTCTTTTTATTAAATTATTGGAGTTCATTAAAAAACTAATGCAAAAAATAAAAAACGCTATCAAAAAGAATAATTAGAGTTTTTCTTTCCTATACCAATTCAAAGTTTCAACCCAGATTTCAATATTATCTTTTTTAGGAATCCATTTAAGTTCTTCTTTTATTTTATTACAATCCAATACAAAATTTGACAGGATGAACTGTACATGATCTTTTCGCAAATAATGAATATGCAGAGGTTTTAATAAAATTGATAATATCCTTGTAAATAAAGGTGTAATATGCTTAATCTGACAATCTAATTGAGCTATCTCTTTTACCTTGACAACCTGTTCCAATTGAGTTGGGACATTATCCGACCCAATATTGTACACTTTGCCTATGGAAATAGGATTACGGACAATTGATAGCAAAGCTTCAACCACATCATCAGGATGTACAAGTTGATATCGTGAATCACCGTCACCGGCAATATATAATCTGTTTGAATCACCCATTGCCATTGCCATATATAAAATAATAAGGATCATTGCATCGTCTACACCGGGTCCGGTAATTATTGTTGGACGTATAATAGTTACCGGCAAACCATCTTCAGCAAACTTTCTGCACAACTTTTCAGCTTTCACCTTATCCTTGCCATACGAGGTATTGGGTTTGCAAGGATCATCTTCTTTAATTGGCATAACGTCAGGGTTACCATATACCTTCCCACTTGACAAAAAAATAAAATGTTTTATAGTATTTTCAGCAGCAGCTCTTAAAAGATTTTCTGTACTTTTTATATTTATTTTTTTCATAAATCTGCGACCATAGTACGAAGCATCTTCAACATCCATCAAATGGAATATTATATCCACATCGCTGATAGCTTCATCAATAAAATCAGTATCAAGCAGGTTACCCTGAAAGAATGTCACCTCATCAGGTAATTTTGCATCCTTCCACATATCGATTGCCTTAACCTGATACCTCTCAGCAATAAGCCGTTTGATAAGAGTTTGGCCAATCAAACTATTACATCCTGTAACCAGAACCATAGTACCCTCCATAGGATGATCTACATGTCCAAGCATTTTATTTTGATTATTGATTTCGTCAAGCGTAAAATAGCGATGATAGTATTAAATAGAGAGCCATCACAGATTGCCTATCTACTATTCAAACTCGGTTGTGCATAATAAAGTTGCTATATTTGAACAATTGTCTAATCTTATTTGTTTTTTATTGATAGTTTGCTGAAGTGTATTTATAAAATTACTTTTTGGAATATTCCAGAAACGAATTATGCCATCAACTTTTTCAGGTGGAAGGCTATTAAAAATCATAATGAGCTCATCAATATCATTATCATTAAAATGATTAAATTCATGACTTTTTAATGTAAAAAGTATATGCTCAATAATTTCAACTGTTCGTGTGAAAAGTATATGGTTTTCAGGTATTGTATGTAATGCTATATTCATGAGACCCAGAATATCACCTGTTTTTGTATTAAACATTTCGGCCCAACGGCAATATAAAAATAACATATATTTATTCTGGTTATATGCACACAAATTACATTTATTAATATTAGTTGATGATACTATTGCAACCATTGCATCGTAATCCTTTTCACCTGTATATAATTTTTCCCAATTAGCAAACTTATTCCTATACAGTGATAATCCAACAATTGCACTGATTGCACTATCAACATCAGGAAGCAGTGCTATATCATAGAAAAAGGGTATGAGTGTTTCATCATGCATCGATAACAGTGCAGTGGTTATAGTGTATTGCAATGATTTCTGCTGGTGAAAGTCATTAATGCACCTTTCACGAAAATTGCTGAGAGAATGTCGCCATATCATGACAATATCATCATATATTAAATTATGAATAAGCAAAAATTTATTATAATAATCCAATCCTTCCATAAAAGCCAGATAACTCTCAGCTTTTCGGTAAAGGATATCAATGATATACTTATCATAATAGCTGGAACATTCCTGTATCTGGTAGGCAATCTGATCAAAAAGATGTGATAATTCTACGATGATAACAACATCATAATTAAACAATGAAACTATTTTTTCTCTGTTATTATAAAAAAAAAGCAAGCCATCAAACCTGGTTTCAATTTTATAAAATTGGTCTATCAAGTGGTCATAGTGAAACTGTTTATCATAAACACGATGCATCAACGGTAACTATCTCATCCATGTATCCTTAACGATTTAAACCATAATGAGATAGTTGAAAATCATGTCTACTATTTTTTAAAATTAATACGTCCTGAATATAGCAGCTAATGTGCCCAGTATTGAGATAGTATCAGCAGTTATAACACCGTATTTTTCATTTGCAGACAAAAGATGAACCTTCCGCTCAGTTTTTTTAAGTATCTTGAGCGTAGCTTCATCATCAAGGAGAGC
>Ga0209506_1000846_pt1 | contig 36398 bp, 29 predicted proteins | sample AD_JPNHG2_MetaG_FD_184409 | JGI IMG/M metagenome (GOLD analysis project Ga0209506, IMG submission 184409) | Active sludge microbial communities of municipal wastewater-treating anaerobic digesters from Japan - AD_JPNHG2_MetaG (SPAdes) (version 2) | ecosystem: Engineered > Bioreactor > Anaerobic...
AGTCCTGTGGGAGTTAAAATACCCCCTAAACCGGCTCCAAAAGCGCGAACTCTTTCCATAAGTGTCCCTTGAGGAACAAGTTCAATATCAATTTCGCCGGCATTCATTTGGGCTTGAATGGTCTTATTAGTTCCCATATGCGAGACCTGAGCACTTTTAACCATCTTATTTACAACAAGTTTACCCACACCTCTGTCTTCCCAGTCGGAAGCAATAACGATTATGTGGAGGTCTTTATTTCCGTTTTCTACCATTGCGTCAATGATTTTCTCCGGAGCTCCGACAGCTAAAAAACCGCCAATGGCAAGACGGTTTCCGGGTTTAATCATTGCAGCTGCCTCTGCGGCACTAATAATTTGTACCATTATAACTCCTTATATACTTTCTAATTATCTTTATAACATATCAAACAGCAGGTTCTGAATTGCGGGACTATCACTCACGGGCTCAACAATATGAGAATAATTATCAAAGAAGACCTTGCCATACTCAGGATCAAACTGAATTCCTGCATTATTAATCACTTCCTGTCTGGCAGATTTGGCATCCAGATTTTCGCGGTAAGCTCTTTTACTGGTCATAGCATCATAAGCATCTGCAATAGTAACAATTCTGGCTAAAGGAGAAATTTGGTTACCGGTTAAGCCATAAGGATAGCCCTTTCCGTTAAACCATTCGTGGTGTTGGAGAATTATTTCATACACGGGAGTTGGCAATCCAATGGGGCGAATAATTTTAGCACCGATAACCGGATGCTGTTTTACCATTTCATATTCACTGGAGGTTAAAGACCCTTTTTTATTGAGAAGGGTGTCGTAAATGCCAATTTTGCCTAAATCATGAAGGATAGCACCTATTCTTAAAAGTTTAAGGTCTTCCGCATCCAGCCCGATAATTTTACCCAGCATAATGCTTAAGACAGTAACTCTTTCGGAATGCCCACGAATATAAACATCATTGGCTTCCATTGCATTAACCATTGCATGAATGGTATTTAAATAATTCTTTTCCAGTTGACATTGGGCAATATAAAGTTCCTTTGTTCTTTTTTCCACCAGTTCTTCCAGATTTAAGCGATACATTTCATTTTGGAGAAGGAGGGAATTTTTCTGTAATGCCTGTTTAACTGAAATATGTAAATCGGATAATTCAAAGGGTTTATGGAGAATATCAAAGGCACCCAACTGAACAGCAGAGCGTATTTTTTCCGTGTCTACTTCACCTGTTATCAGAATAACAGGGATATTAGGATTCAGTTTATTGATATATTCCAAAAGCTGAAATCCGGAAAGATTGGGCATTCCAATATCGGAAATAATCACATTGAAAATATTGCTTTCCAGCAGTTCCAATGCTTCCCTGGAATCACTGCAGGTAGTTATCCTACAGGGAAAATCCTTTTGTAAGCTCATTCGGATGCAATCCAGAATAGCTAAATCGTCATCTACAATCAGAATTTGTTTTTTTAAGTTATCCATATTCGGTGCCTTATAAAAATGATTTTTGCCCTGCCTAAAGCGCAATCGGTTTTAAGCAATCGGCATCATTGTTTTCAGGTTTATTCACTCTTCTGCTGACTGGATACATTTCCAGTTCAATTTCCGAGGGAACTGTAAGCAGCAATTGGAGTTCTTGGGGATTTTGTGCTGCAGGATTCAGCCAGGTATCATATAATGAAGGATTTAGCAAAAGGGGCATTCTTTCGTGCAAGGGCTGAATAAAATCATTAGCAGAAGTAGTAATTATTCCCAAAGAAGGAATATAACTGCCGTCGGGTCCATACCAGGCATCATAAATCCCGGCAAGATAAAGCAAATTATCCCCTTTTGCCTTAATAAAAAAGGGTTGCTTATCTGTTTTACGCCATTCATAAAATCCATTGGCAGGAATTAAACATCGCCTGCGCAAAAAAGATGTCTTGAAACTCGGTTTTTCTAAGATGCTTTCACTGCGAACATTAATTAGTGCCTGTTCCGGAATTTTTTTGCTCCAGGAAGGAATTAAACCCCAACGGAAAAAACCCAGATAACGCCAATCATCTTTGGCAACTACAGCAGCCACAATATTTGTTGGAGCTACATTATAGTTCAATTCCAGCTGCTCTGAGCTCTCCTTAATTTTTAGTTCCTCTGTCATCTTTTTCAGGTCTTGATATTTAATAACCTGGGCAAAACGTCCACACATCCTTTTCTCCTTATTGATTGACAAGATTTATGAAAGCCATTTTTTAGGCAATAATTTTTTTTAATAGCTTACAGCTATTGATTTATATTACAGGAGACAGAATGCAAAATAGGGATATAAACACTGTGATGGAACGCCTAAAAAAACACTTTTACAGCGTGAAAACACCCGTAGTTGACCTTATTCAAATTAAAACCGAAGACCCTTTCAAAGTGCTTGTAGCTACCATTCTTAGCGCCAGAACCAAAGATGAAACTACAGCGAAAGTAGCAGAAAAATTATTCCCCAAAGTCCAAAAGATAGAAGACCTGGAAAAGATACCCTTGGCTGAATTGGATGCACTTATCACTCCGGTTGGTTTTCATAGAGTAAAAGCCAAACATTTGAAGGAATTGCCTAAAGTGCTGAAAGAAAAGTTTAACGGAAAAATACCCGAAGAAATAGACGATTTATTGGAACTTCCCGGAGTTGGAAGAAAAACGGCAAACCTGGTTCGTGCTGTAGCTTTTCAAAAACCTGCCATCTGTGTGGATGTTCATGTGCACAGAATTTGTAATCGTTGGGGCTATATTCAGACAAAAACACCCTTGGAAACGGAAATGACCCTGCGCCAAAAGTTGCCGGAAAAATACTGGCTGAATTTCAATTCCTATTTGGTTGCTTTTGGACAAAATCTGTGCACTCCGCGCAAACCCAAATGCGAAATATGCCCTGTAGCGGAATTTTGTAAGCGGGTTGGAGTATAAAAAATCCTCTCACAGATTTCACCGATTACACAGATAAAACAGGTTAGGGATGAACAGGATTATAGGGATTTTGGTGATGATGATATTGTATGGATTCCTGCTTACGCAAGAATAACAATGGAAGCAGGAATGACAATAAAAAACAGGAAAGAAAAGAAATCGGTTATGGGATTTTTCTAACGATAACCTTATTACCTTCAATACCTTCAACAACGACCTTGGCTCCAAGTTCTACTGCCTTATTTTCTACCTCAATAGCAGGCCATTCTTCTCCTCCGATTTTTACATAACCCTTTCCTTCGGCAGGAATCTCTTTGGTGACAAAGCCATTCTGCCCTTTTAAGGCATAAACATTGGTATTTCCACCTGGTTTGGATAAAAGCTTTTTGCCCAGCTTACGCATAAAAAGAAAAGAAATAAAACTGAGAACCGCAAAAATAAGAATCTGCAGAGGAACACTATTACCTAAAAAAGGTATCAAAGAAAGCAGAGAAGTTATGATAGCCCCTATCCCAAGGGAAATAAAGAAAAATGCAGGATCAAAGATCTCAATGATGATAAATCCGATTCCTAAAATCATCCATATCTGCCAAGGTAAAAGTTGCATTTATTGTTTTCCTTCTTCAGATTTTTCAGTGTCTTCATCTTCTGATACAGGAGTTGTTCTTTTATCTTTATATATGCGTTTAACTTTACGTCTTCCGTGACCATATCCATAGCGGTTATAATAACGATTGTAATAACCTCCATATCCTCCATAACGATAAGAACCACCTAAACCACCAGCTCCGATGCCTTTTACTCCTAAAGCGGCAAGAAAATACATTAGCAAACGAGTTCCATAATAAGCCAGAATTGCTCCCACAGCAAAAATAATAAGCCAACTGAAGAAATTGAGAGCTAAAGATTTAATGGTTACTTCTATGGTATTGGTTTTTTGTTGTGGAACCAAAGTAATAAAAAGAAGAACATTATTTGATTCCTTCAGTTTATCCAAATTGGAACGCGTGCTCTGGATCAGGGAATGTAATTCTTCTTTGCGCCTGTTTTGAGTATCGGTAGGAAAACGGACATTATTTAGCTCTGCCTGTTCTCTTTCATAACTCTGTAAGCGGACAAGTTCACTTTCATAATCAATATTCACCAAAGCAGTATCAATTTGTTCTGTTTGAGAGTTCACTGAACCAAAACTGCGTAATTTTTCTACAATAATAGGCAGGTCTTTTTGGGGAACACTAAAAATATAAGCACCAAAAGAGCCCTCACTTTGTTTTCTAATCTGTTTCGTAGAATGTTCGCTGATGATTTTTTCAATTTCGGTTTTGGCTTTGGCTACATTCGGAGAAGAAAATGATATTTGAGCTTTATTGAGAAATTTGAGGTCCCGATATTCATTTTGAGCCGGCTTAAAATTGTAGGTCTCGTGTTTTCCGGCTTTATTTTGCCACTGGACAATTGAGGCAGCTATCGCAAGGAATACTATAAAGATAGCTATTCCTCTAACTCTGCGTTTTTCTCTTTTCTTCACATTAACCTCTTCTTTTTATGTCTTTTAATATTTCTGCAGCATGTTCCAGAGCTTTGGCAGTTAAGGTTCCGGAAAGCATTCTGGCTATTTCCTGCAAGCGTTGTTCAGCTTCCACTTTGCGTATATTCACAAAACTTTTCTCACCTTGAGTAAATTTTTCTATTACCAAATGTTTTTCGGCTCTTCCTGCAATCTGAGCCAGGTGTGTAATACAAAGCACCTGTTGCCTTTCAGCCAGTTTGGCAATAAAATCAGCTACTATAGCAGCTGTTTTTCCACCAATTCCTGATTCTATTTCATCCAAAATAATCAGTTTGGGCTCCAAGCGGTCTGCCAGTACTTTTTTAATAGCCAGCAAAATTCTGGATAATTCACCTCCGCTGACAACTGCAGATAAGGGCTTTAATTCAAAACCCGGATTAGCGGAAAAAAGAAATTCCACACTATCCTGACCGCTTTCCGAGACGGCAGATAAATAATCAGAAATTACAAAATTATCCTCAGCTTTTTTGTCAATCATAATTTCTAATATTCCCTCGGGAATACTTAAGGCACGGATATTCTCCTGCAATTCCTTACTAAGTTCTACAGCGGATTTTTGTCTTTTGCGAGAAAGTTCCTCTCCTTTTTCCCTTAATCCAGCAAAGTTCTTTTCCAAGTGTTTTTCCAATTCTGCAATTGACTTTTCGTTATCGGCAAAAGCGGCAATTTGAGCAGACCTTTCGGCAAAAAGATTGAGCAGTTCTTCAATGCTGCGAACCTTATGTTTATGCACCAGAGAATTGATCAAATCCAGGCGAGCTTGAATATCCTGCAGATGTTGTGGTTCAAAGGAAACATTATCTTTGGAGCGGGAAAGATTGAGGGATGCTTCTTGCAGGTTTTCCAATGCCTGTTGCATATTGTTTACGGCATATCCGATTTCGGGATTAAGGTGTTCATAATGTTTCAGTTTGCTTAAGTAACCGCTGATTATATCAAAGACGCTGTTTTCCTGCTCTAAAAGTTCTGCAGTAATTTGGTTATATAGTTCAGTTATTTCCAAGGTATGGGAAAGCAGTTCATATTCATTTTGCAGTTCTACATCTTCATTTATGTGTAGTTTGGCATTTTCCAGTTCTTCATATTGAAAGCGATAGAGTTCATTTATTTCTTTTTGTCTTTCTGCTTCGTTTTTCAGTTCATCCAGTTTTTTCAGTCCTGCTTTCAGTTCTCTGTATAAATTGGCAAATTCCTCTCTAATGCTTGTCAAATCAGCATAAGCATCCAATAAATCAAGTTGATAGGAAGGAGAAAGCAAACGCTGTTGATCCCTTTGATGGTGAAAATCAATGAGATAACTTTTCAATTCTTTCAGTAAGCTTACTCCTACTTTGCGTCCATTTACATAATAGCTGGATTTGCCGTTAGGACTTATTTCCCGTGCCAAGATTAACTCTTCCTCTGTTTCTATTCCGTTTTGAGCAAGGAAGTTATTCAATTCTTCCGCTTCTTCAAGGTTATAGCTTACTTCCAGATAGATTGGCTGATCTTTGTCAAATGCTTCAATGCCGGCTAAGTTATCTCCGAAAATAAGAGAAATTGAACCTGCTACAATAGATTTACCGGCTCCCGTTTCTCCACTGATAACGGTTAAGCCCTTATCCAAAGATAAGCGCATTTCTGGAACCAGAAGATAATTCTTTATGTAAAGCTCGGATAACATTACTTGCCCAAATTGAGTTTCCTGCGCAGGATTTGATAGAAAGTCCGATTGGAAAGCTTGATGAAGGAAACGCTACGCTCGGAAGCAGTTACAAAAACCTCATCACCTTCTTGAATGGTCTGTGAATTTTGACCGTCAATTTGTAACATCGCTGGTTGACTTAAGCCATAAACCTTCATCGCCAAGCGTTCCGTTGCTGGAAAAACCATAGGTCTGATAGCTAAAATATGAGGATTGAGTGGAGCAAGAACAATTGCCTTCATTTCTGGAGCTAAAATCGGACCTCCTGCTGCAAGTGAATAGGCAGTTGAACCGGTAGGAGTAGCTGTTATAACTCCATCACAACGGGTATCAAATACATAGCGTCCACTGGCTTTAATCCGAATATGAATTAAGCCCGGACTTTCCGCTTTATGAATAACGGCATCATTTAATGCCAATGCTTCATAGATAATTTTTCCCTCCCTTTTCAGATGGCATTCTATTAACATTCTATGCAGTAAACGGTATTTTCCCTGTTTCAGGTTTTCAATGGATGAAGCAATTTCAGGAAGAACACTTTCGGAAAGGAAACCCAAATAACCAAGGTTAATTCCTAAAATGGGAGCTCCGGTTAACAGAGCCAAATCCTTAGCTTTTAAGATAGTTCCATCACCGCCAAAAACCAGGATGCAGTCAATGTGTTTACTGTTTGCCGGTTTAGGTAAGGGTTTAAATAGCTCTTTAGGTAAATCGGGAATGGATTCTATGCTGAAGAAATTGATGTCGGAATCGTTCCTTAATTTTTCCAGCAAGTTATAGATGCTTTTTTTGTCACTGAACTCAGGATTGATGTAAACCGCAAAATTCTGCATTATAAACTCGCATAAAGATATTGATAGCTATCGTAGCGTTCATAAGGAATAATTCCTTCTTCCATCGCTTCCAAAACGGCACAGCCATCTTCATTAATATGACGGCAATCGCTAAATTTGCATTTACTATACAAGCGTTCAAAACCAGGGAAGACCTTAGGAATATGTTCTTTATCTTCACTATGCAAAGTGATGGTTTTAATTCCTGGGGTATCTAAAAGATGACCTCCAAAACTCCAGGGAATTAATATTGATTGTGAAGTAGTATGTTTTCCTTTTTCATTGCGGTCGCTAACTTCTGCTGTAGGAAGGTTTAAGGAGGGTTCCAAATAGTTTATTAGCGAGGTCTTTCCGGTTCCGGAATGCCCTGTAAATACTGAATCTTTATTTTTCAACAATTCCTTCAATTCCTGCATACCGGTTCCGTTAACTGCAGAAGTACAAATAAGAGGATAGCCCATTGCTTCATAATAAGCAGTTTGTTCTTTTAGTTCTTGTTCATCTTCCAGTAGGTCTATTTTGTTGATAACGATGATGGGTTTCAATTTCTGGATGGCAACTATACAAAGGTAGCGGTCTATAAGTCCTGCCTTAAATCTTGGTTTTCTCCAGGAAGAGGTAATAATTACCTGATCTATATTGGCAGCCAGAATAATCTCTTTTTGAAAACTCCCTGTTCCGTAACGAATTAAAGCGGAACGACGGGGCAGAATTTTTTCAATGCGTCTATCTGAATTATTGGCAACATCTACGGCAACAAAATCTCCTACAGCAGCAATTGTATGGCTTTGATACAAGAACTGTTTCAGTCGTCCGCTCATTTTAGCTGTTACCAGTTCACCGTTAATTTCTACAATATAGCGGTAGTTGCTTTTAATTTCCATAATTCTGCCCTGCACCAATTTAAGCCCTTCCTTATAGGACTGGTTTGCTTTTGTGCTGATGCGTGATGCCTTAAATTCTGCCTTTTCTTTAATCTCATCCAGGATTTCAATATCTGGCAGATGGACATTTTTTATTTTACCTGTCCAGCGTTTTGTTTTCTTTTTATCTTTTTGTTTCATTTCCCTCCAGGGCAAAAGGGGGTCTATCTAATCGCGGGAGTTATAGCATCAAAGAGGTCTGCGGCTTCTTTCACTTTGCTTTCCGAACCGAAAACGGCATAGTGATTTTTACTCATAACCGCTTCAATCAGTTCGGCATAGTTTCTCATATCTTCTATTTTAGCGGAAAGCACTTCATCTCTAATTTGCTGTCTATCTTCAAAAGTGAAACCGGTGATATAATCCTCATCCGCTTTATCTCCTATTCCTTCAGGAGTTAAAGGAAAATCCAAAGACGAAATTTCACCGATGATATATTTATCAAATTCCCGCTTATCACAATCAAAGTTCCTTAAGAACTCGGGAATGGTGTTATAGACCTCCAGGGTTTCTCTTAAGTTAGGATCGCGGTAGGAAACAAAGTATAAATAACCGCCAAGGGTAAAATCACTCATATTTCCGTAAGCGCCACCTTTCACACGAAGTTCCTGATACAGATAACTACTCCGTAGAATGTTATTTAGAACTCTAAGTTTACCGCTGTAGGAAAAGCCCTTACGGAAAAAGTTACCGCCTTTAGCACAGAATTGAACTTGCACCGGAGCATAAATACCTTCGTTGAATTGCCGCACGGCAAAATGACTTTCTACGGGTGCAAATGCCTCGGTAGAAACATTATCGGCAAAAGTTCCCAGTTTTTCTATGGCAGAAGGTATTATATCTTCATCTGCCGTAATGCTGATAATCATATTATGGGTAGTAAAGAAGGTCTTTTTAATCCAGTTCAGTTCCTCCATTATTTCATCAATGGCAGAATCCATACTGCTCACAAGATCGCAGAGGAAATGATAGTAACCCAGTCCATTAGTTATATCTATCCAATGATATATTTGAGAAAGGGGTTTTAGCATTCTTTGAATGGCAATTGTGTGTCCTTTGAAGGGTAACATTGCTTCACTTTTGGCTTTTAATTCTGCCAGTAGTTTTTTTAAGCGTTCCGGTTCATCAAAAAGCGGCTTTAGGGCAAAATCGGAAGCAAGCTCCATTAGTTTACCGAATTTGTTTTTAACTGCTTTCCCGCGTAAAAGGATCTTGGGTAAAATATCATCCGGGGTTTGGTAACTGTTATAAAGAGCTATATCTAAATAAATTCCACCGGTATTACTATCAATTTCCGTAGAGCGTTTTGCATAGCTGTAATTTTCACTGTTCATCCATTCCACCAGTTGAGTGTAAAGCTTAATCCAGGGCAGGTCTTCTTCTTCTGCATGGGCAAGGTCAAAGTAGGATTTGAAATAGACAATACCGTTGGTGTTTGCAGGATGTTTCAGAAGTTTAATATCGTTCCAGATGTCTTCTTCGGTAGGATAGTGTTTTGCCTCAGGATTGAGGTCACTTAAGGAAAGCATAGGTATTTTTTCCAGATTTTCCTTGGTTTCGGGTTCCTGCTGCCATTGAATCAATTTTTTGTTGAATTCAATTAGTTTGGCAATTTCTTTTTTGGTCATTTTCTTTTTCAGAGCAGCTAATTTTTCCGCGGTTTCCTGTTCCATTTTTTGAATCAAACCTGGGACGGGAACAAAGGTAATTTGGCTGGAGTGTTTATTATTCAGGATTGCTTTTTCTATAAGTTCTTCAAAATAGGGTTCTTTCAGTCCTTTGCGTAGTTCTTTCAGCATTGGCTCAAAGGCAAGTTTATCTACAGGATTGCCGTTATGCATCCAAAGTCCTTGTGAATTAAGGGCATAAATCAAGCCCCTGGGATAAAATCTATATTGAGCTTCCCGCAAGTTAAATTCCATTTTATTGATAACCGCTTCAATCAGTTTTTTATCCAGACCTTCTTTCACTATCCTTTTTAGTTCCTGTTTGATCAGTTTGGTCAAGGGTTCAATATTTTCCTTTTTCACTTGTTTACAGAGCAGAAATACGGTTGGCTGCAGGATATCATCTTCAACAACGATTGTGCTGTCTTTAGCATAGCCAGAATCCTGAATTGCCTTTTTTAAGGGTGAAGCAGGAGTATCCATCAGCATTTCCGCTAATGCTTTTAATGTCTGCGACAGGTATTTATCGGTAATCTGTCCGTAAGTCCAGTTGAGGGCAAGATAATATTGATCCTCAATATCTTTGCCTTCTTCCACAGGGATTTCCATTTTCAGCACTTTGGTTTTGCCGAAGGGTTTTTGGAGAGGGATTTGCACTTTTTCGTTGTTATCTTCAAATTGGGAAAGGTATTCCTCATCTATTATTTTCAGTGTTTCCTCAATATCCATATCGCCATAAAGAGTTATTTTGCTGTTGGCAGGATGATAGTATTTTTGATGAAAAGCAATAAACTTTTCGTATGTTAGTTCCGGTATGGCTTCAGGATCACCTCCGCTTTCAAAACCGTAGGGCGTATCAGGAAACTGTGCTTGACGGGATTTTCTATTGATACTGTTTTCGGGAGAGGATAAAGCACCCTTCATTTCGTTATAAACAACACCCTTATATTTCAAAGGAGCATCTTCGGAGGTCAATTCCAAATGCCATCCCTCCTGATGTAAAATATTGGGTTCATTATAAATATTGGGGAAAAACACCGCATCCAGGTAAACCCGCATCAAGTTTATAAAATCCTTATTATTAGTGCTGGCTACAGGATAGCAGGTCATATCGGTAAAGGTCAAAGCATTCACAAAAGTGTTCATACTTCCTTTAACCAGTTCCATAAAAGTGCTTTTGGCAGGAAAGTTTTTACTCCCGTTTAGGACTGAGTGTTCCATAATATGAGGGCAACCGGTATTATCTTCTGGAACTGTTTTAAACCCGATCATAAAAACCTTGTTATCATCATCACATTCATAGTGCATAAGTTCTGCACCGCTTTGCAAATGCTGATAGCGATAGGCAGTTACCTTTATCTCTTTAATTTCTTTCTTGTCAATCAGCTGGAAGCCATAGAGCAACTTTTTTTGTTTCATTTATTACCTCTTATATCAGTTTATAGTCCTGCAGACATTGTTTTAGCAGAGCACGATTGTTTTCCATTAGAGGACACATCGGACTGCGAAATGCCAAAGTAATTTTTCCCATCATTGCCAGTGCCTCTTTCGCGGGAATAGGATTGGTTTCAATAAACATCATTTCATTTAAGCGAGCCAAATATTGATGCTGTTTGGCTGCTGTAATAAAATCACCCTTCAAACAGGTGGCAATATGTTCACTCATCAGTTTTGGAGCTACATTAGCAGTAACAGAAATAGTTCCTTTAGCTCCAATAGCAATTAAAGGAAGGTTCAAAGCATCTTCACCGCACATCACGGAAAAATTTTCCGGAGCATCACGCACAATTTGCGTTACCTGCACTAAATTTCCGCTGGCATCTTTAATACCGACAATATTGGGATAGGTCTTTGCCAATTCAACAGTGGTAGCAGCAGTAATATTTACTCCTGTTCTACCGGGGACATTATAAATCACAATGGGAATATCAATTTTGGAAGCAATGATGCCAAAGTATTCCAACATACCTTTTTGCGTGGGCTTGATGTAATAGGGAGTAATAACCAAAGCATAATCAGCTCCTAATTCTTTTGCTTTTTGCGTGGAAGCCAGGGTCTGATGTAGATTGTTTGTTCCGGTGCCAATTATTACAGGTAACTTTCCGTCAATTTTTTTCAGAGCAAAACGCAAAAGAGCATCTTTTTCATCGGAAGCCAGAGCGCTTGTTTCGGCAGTTGTTCCTAAAAGTAAAATACCTGTTGTTCCATTATCCAGATGAAACTGAATCAGGTCTTCTAAAGCAGTCCAGTCAATACTGCCATTTTTAAAGGGTGTAATGAGGGCAACATAAGTTCCTTGCAGCATTTTTTTAACCTCCAGGGTTATATATCCTTATCTATAAACATATTTTATTCCATAATAGCAAAAGAGACGATTTTCGTCAATCAAAAAAGATGAAAAGGTTATTTTTATAAGCAAGTTGCCTCCCCAAATAGCTTTTTATTGCTTCTCCTGCTTTTACCTAAAGAAAAAATAAGAAAACCCAAAAGACAACCAGCAAAATAGCAAAAAAGGTCAGTATAACGAAAACCAAAACCTAAAAGTAAACCACCGATAATAGTGGAACGGATTTTTTCCAGCCATACAGGATGCCACAATTGGCTAAGTTCAATTAAGCAGGAAAAATCAAAGGTTAACAAAGCAATCTCCCAATTCCTTTTACGGGAAAAAAGCATCCGGAATAAAGCATAAAAAGCTAATGCCCACATTGTGTCACCGGTATATTCTGCAATAAAATTCGGCAGATAATTTCCATATTTACGCGAGCCAATTCCCAAAATTGCGCTTAACACAATAACCACAAAAGGAAATCCCTTTTTCATAATCTCTGGCTTTTTTCTATCCACCTGCTGTATTGCCTTTTTTCTTTATCTAATTTCAAATAATATCTTTGCCATAATCTATACAAAAGATTTTAAGTCAAGCACTTTGTAGACGGAGCTTGCTAAAAGGGCAGAAGCCAATAGGGAAATGAAGAATGAAATTTAGAAGGAAAACAGAGAGTAATTGAGAAGGTTGAGAGGGTTGAGAAGGTTTAGAAGGTTTAGAAGGTTGAGAAGGTTGAGAAGGTTGAGAGGGTCGAGATGCATTAAAAGCTCGGAGAGCGAAACAATGATAGCGATGGTGGCGTAAGCCCCTCGTAAAAATGAAAGCCCCGAGTTTTTTTTCTTTTTTCCTTTCCTTTTTACAAAAGCCCGTCAGGGCGACACAATGATGTAAAAGGTGGCGTAAGCCCCTCATAAAAAAAAGGTTGAGAGGGTTTAGAGGGTTTAGAAGGTTGAGATACATTAAAAGCTCGGAGAGCGACACAATGATAGCGATGGTGGCGTAAGCCCCTCGTAAAAATGAAAACCCCGAGTTTTTTCTTTTTTCCTTTCCTTTTTACAAAAGCCCGTCAGGGTGACATAGCGCTGAGAGCAGAGGGCAGAGAACAAAAGCATAAATTCCGTTAGAAACCTTTTATTGCTGTGGCAAAGAAAGAATTTGCCAACCCTTTTTCCCGTAGCAGTATTCTTTGGCTTTAAGAATGTTCCGCTATTTTTAAAAACACCTCACCCAAATACCCGTATCTAAGTTATATTGTCTAAAATTCTGCGTTGAGGAGTTCATAGGACTTAACAAGAGGTAACAAACCTGCTTCTACTGCCTGTTTCACGCTTTTGCAGGGAAGGTTTTGGCTATAGATTTGGTCCCTTGTAAGAGTGCCGAGATTTACCGTCTCGGGAAACGCCTTTTGCAAAGCGAACATCAATGTTGTGTAAGCATTTGTCCAAGTGTGCAAGGGCTTTTTTCCCTCCGGCAGATTAGCGTTGAACAAGGCAATATATATTTTCAAATTTTGCTTATAACCCTCTGAAGGGGAAAGTGCATAAATGTTTTGGATATTTTTTGTAAATACCGGATGAGCGGGATGATTTTTGAATTTAAAGCGACGGCGCACATAAAGTTTGCCGTTTTTCTTGCTCCGGTAATAGATAAGTCCATCCAAGTGACCAGTAAATTCACCCAGAAGATTGGCGCGTGTTGCTTTCATTTCTTTTCTCCTTATAGCATTTTTTTGGGATAAGTTATTGGTCATTCCTGTGCAAGCGAGAATCAGCATAAAATAAAAAGTATGTATGCTTTTTAAATCTGCTATTTATATTGTTTGTATTATTTTCCGCATCTCGCACAGCAGAATTCGGTAGACCAATTATCTTGCTCCCATAATAATATAAGGTGACAAAAAGTTATTCTCGGTGACAAAAATGGGATTTATTTCCTACCTGAATTGCTGAAGCATTGCTTACCCATTACGGATGGCATTAGCAATGGGTAAGCAATGGGTAAGCAATGCAATCAAGGAAGAAGATGTAATTATATTTATTTAGTAGGAGTTAGGAAAATTCCGGAGAATAATGAACTATTGTATTGGTAAGTTCATATTTTATTAGAGGTTGACAAGGATTTCAACCTTCCGGTGTTTAATGACTCTCAAACTTTTTTACTCAATCGGAAAGGCATTGATGAAACCGGTAAAATTCAGGGTTGCCAGCAAAGTGCCAATCAACAATACAATTATAATTGTAGCTTTAAAATAATCCGATGCCTTCAGCATACTAACCAAGTCCGGATTGCGGGAAATATAGGCAGAAGCAGCATAAAATTCTTCTCCAATCAAGGTGTAAGAACAGGTAGTAATAAAGAACGGCACTTGGGTTATAGCATCGGTTCCGGCAATCTGAAAAGCGCCTGTTTGGTTTCCTGTTTCCGTTAAAAGCAGTGCTTCAGCATTAAAATATCCCATATAAAAAATAGTGGCAACTCTTTCCCTCACGGTTATTCCATTGATTCCTGCACAGTAAGGAAACTGATCATAAGAAATGAAGAAAATATCATTGGAATTAAAGGCATCCGGACGTCCAACTTCATTATACGCATTTTGAATAATTTCCTGGGCTAAAGGCAAAACCATATAGTCACAATGAGGTGAAATTAAACGGACATCAAATTCGGCGGCTTTTTTTGCTACCTGCCCTAAAATCAACATTGAAGCAACCGTATCGGGATCACCTAAAGTTCCCCAACCGGGAACAAACATTATAGGACGCCCCATTTCTGTAGCTCTGCCAACTGCTTCTTCAATAGATTCCAAACCGGCAATGGGTCTGATATAAGCATTTCCTTTCCGACTTTGAATGATGGCATAAATAAGGAATAAACACAATAAAATAGAAGCAGCAAGAGTAATATATTTGGTAGTATCAAACCAATCGCTCCGCGGATAAAATATGGTATTCCCTTTAGCATCAGCATAAATGGCAGTAGTTACAAAATTGGCTTTTCCATCTGTTTTAATAACCTTGTAGGAATAACTGCGCATATTTTTATTATGCGTAGCTAATAAGGTCTTCAGCCATTCCTTATTGGTCTTTGCCTTTTGAGCTTGCAGATAAGCAGGATGCTTCGTTATAAAGTTATAATTTCCTTCCGCTTCCTGAATTGCCGCCAATAAAGAATCGGGAATAGCATTAGCAGGATATTTGTTTTTTTCCGCCAATAAATTATCCAGTTCCTCTTTTTGTTTTTTCAGGTCTTGTTCAAATTTATTACGGAATAAGGGAACAGCAAAAGTATATCCGTTTACCTGATCAACAGCTATTGTTATTTGCGGGTCTAAAATCAGACGCTTACCCTTGTTATCATAATCCAGAATGCTTTTATACACAATACTTTCGTAGGGAATGGAATGGTCATAAGCCCGGGTTAAGCCATTAGTCCTCTCTCCAAACAAAAAATCAGGATCAAAACCATTGCGGGTAAGAATTTCATAATAGAGCTTATTCACCGGTTCATTCTGATAGTAGATATTTTCGCCCCTAAAAATTTTATTCCCTTCATCATAAACAATATGCTGTTCTGTATAATCTTCAAAGCTACCGTTGCCGTTAGTTTGAACGGCAATGCGGATTTTCATATTTTTAATAGCGATATACTGTTGCGGTAGTTTGAAATGAATTGTTTTATCCAAATAGTATTCGGAGACCTTGCCAATTTCTTTATTTAAGGAATCAAGAACGGTAAACCTCAATTCCTTAATTTTATAATGTTCATTATTGGAAATTTCGTAATTTATCCGTAAAGTTGTCTTTGCCTTATTCAAATAAAGCACTTGGCTGACAAAAACCAGGGGTTTTCCCATAGAAACGGATAAATAATCTCCTTTGTCGTTGGGTTTATCTTTAACCTCAATTTGGGGTATTTTAAGCAGTTGTGAAGAATTCAGGATACGAAAATTTTTAGCTGAAACGGCTGCACTTTGACCCATATAGTCGCTGTAAGAAAGCACAGGATAATAATCAGCCAAATTGGCAGGTAAATTTATCCCTTCTTCTTTGGTATCTACACTATAACAGGTATTTACGGCTCCGGAATAATTGGGAATCTGGAAAAGGGGAATAGCGCTATTTTGCCAATTTTCAGAAAGTAATTCACCATTATTCGGTTTTTGCGCTAAAGGAATCAGCCAACCCTCCCACATTGCAATATCTTCCGAAGAAGATGGTGGTAGCCATTCAAAATTGAAAACTCCCGTATCTTGGATGTAAGTGCTGGAAAGATTTGCGGATGGTTCTGGCGGATTATCTTCAGGAATTACTTTTTGAATATCCGCATAAGGCAAATATTTTCCTCTTTCGTTCACTGCCAGAACTGTGTAGTAATATTCCTGACCCGCTTTGGGAAAACCTAAAATGGTTTCAAACCGGTTTAATTTCAAGCCCGCCATAATATCTTCATCTTTTGTCACCGGTTTGGAACTATGATAAAGCTTGGAATTATTGATGGCTCCTATTATATTGTATCTGGTCAGCATTGTAGCAAGCAATTCCGGCTGTTGAGGAAACTTTTTGAAAAGTGGACTATTATGGCTTTGCTGTTTTTCCTTTTTCAGCTTTTGGGGAGCCGTTTCAAATTCTATAAAGGGTTCTTCTCCCTTATCGTAGAAATATAATTCCGGTGACAAAACACCTAATTTGGGATCAACTTCTATGCTGCCAATATAAAACAGGGAATCGGGACTAACGCCTCTATAGATATTATAATTAATAATGCGATACGATTTATCCAGAGGTTTCCATTTCAATACAATTCCGCTACCATCGTCAAAAGGCATATCGGAAGCGGAAAATTCTGTTATTTTGCCTTTCAGGGAAGCAGGTTTTGCATCATCCGTGGAAAGCAATGAAATCCCTATCAACAGAATAATTCCGATTACAATAAGATATTTTTTCATTTTTATATCCCTAAACCAAGGTTCCCTTATTTCTCTTCCCACAATACCAGTAACTTAAATCTATACAACTGTTATGCTAAAAGGGAACTTAAAGGTTCCTAAATTGAGCTATTTCATCAATCCAAAAACATCTATTACCAGGAATTGAATTCTTCCAATCAGCAAGGAAATACGCGCCATAACCGTTAAACCAAAAGAGGCACCAAAACCAATCATCATATACCATTTTCCCAACCCGACAAATTTTCCGTAAGCACCGGTATGTGCCTTGGAGAAAAAGAAGTATAACAGAACGGCAATTGTGCCTAAAAGAATAAGAATAAGATTGATATTTTCCAGGGGAACCATCGCCTGACGCATCTGCACTAAAATTCCGGCATGAATTCCCATCGGAACACCAAAACCGATTCCAATCATAGAAAAGGCAATAGGATAACGGGAAAGCCAACCCAGTTTGCGCGAAAAACGGAACAGATAAAGTATTCCCATCAGGCAGGGTAAAATAAGGACAAAATTATGTTTTAGAATAATCGGCTGCCACACATACGGAATAAATATCCGTTCATAAGTAAACACTAAAGTATAACCCAGGGAAACTCCCACCAGAAGTTGTTCCGCCATTCTATAAAAGGGATTTTCCTTATAAAGGAAGGAGAAAATACACAGGGTTAAAAATGCTGCTACGAGATTACTAAATAATTCAAAACTCATTGTTATCCTCCCTTTCTTACTTTTCTGCCGTTTTGGCTTTCTGAATGAAATAACCGATATTACCCAAAAGGATAAAGATGATGATCATAATATGGGCAACCGATTGAGCATTCATTCCAATTCTGGCTACTTTGAATTTATAACTGATATTATGTGTAAGCCGATTGATTTCCCGGTAAGCATTTTCTCCCATCTGATTTCTCAGTTCCGGAGTTATCTTCGTTACATCAATAATTATTGTGCCGTTTTGTTCTTCTTTCAATTGGTCAAAAATTGCTTTCTGCTCCGGATATTTGGCTACAAATGCAGTATATTCCTCGGGAGTAAATTCCGCCTTCGTTTGCGTGGTAATATTGATCAATTTCTTTGTGCTCTCATCATTTAGAACTTCCTTGCCAAAGGGACGCCCTGGCAGAATCTTGTTTCCTTCCGCATCTGTTTTAACACTATAGTCAATTGCCGGATCACGATAAGCAGCAAAAACATCAACCAGCTTTTCATATTCCGCTGCACCCTTAAGTCCTGTCAGCATACCTATCAATTGACCCGATTGCAAATAGGGATATTCATCGGCAGCCATAACTGCTGTAACTCCCAAAGCAACATTAACTCCAAATTTGGGTCGGGCATAATATATCCAGTAAACTCCTGGACTGCTACCGGAAAACTCTACTACCAGGTTCATTTCGTTGTAATTGGTTATTCCTTTCATAATCGGTAAGCTTTCCAGTTTACGCCCTTCAGCATCAGTATTTACAGCATTGGCAATATTATCTCCCATTCCCAAAACTACAGCCATTGGCTGAGGTTTATAGCCAAAATTGCAATAGTCCACCCCGCTTTTTATATCAGGATATTCTTCTTTTACCGAATTGAAAGCATAATCAATAATAGGAGCTCCCGAAGTTAAAAAAGTAAGAGCAAAAACCTTTATATTTCTTTCAAAACAATGCCGGATAATAGCTATTTCCATAGGATAAAGTTCAGGCATCGTAGCAGCATCGTGTAAAAAACTTAAAAGGACAGCTCTATCTTCTCTGCCGGCAAAGGAATCAATCATCTGATACAAGTTCTCTGTAGGCGGAGAAGTTACATTATCTGAATTGTAGGGTATAATTAACGGGATGATAATTGCCAGCGCTACTATAATGTAGATCCAGCGCCGGTCTAAACTTTGCATTCTTTCAAAAAAGTTCATTCTTCATCCTCCCTTTGCTTAATCCGTTCCACCCAAATAGGAACGCTCAATACCTAAAAGAATTTTCAGAGAAGTTGCTACACCACCAAGTCCAACACCGATGGCAATTCCTCTTTTGGAAGCAAGATTAGGGACATCCAAAATCCATTGTGATATAATTGGCAGATTCTTATAAATCTTAACTCCCAAAGGCACCTGCGCTAACATAACTACAATTGCGGCAAGAAGCAAAACGGTAGCTTCCACGGAACGCGCTCTAAATGCCTTATAAGCAGCTGAAGCCATATAAAATGCCAAAAGGGAAAACATTGTGGAACTCATTGGCATCTGCATATTCTCAAAAATCCACATCAAAACACTACCTTTTTGAGTTCCGCCGATAAAACCAGCAAGGGAAGTAATAATAAACCCGGCAAAAAAGAAATAACTGTATTGCCATTTGGGAGCTTTTCTTTTAATTTTACTGCTGTGCATCATACATAAACTGATAACTCCCAAAAGAGCAGCCCAAGGAGAAGATGCATAAACCCAGGGAAGATAGAACTTGTTATAAAAGTCATCCTGTAAAAGCTTATGGGGACTTAAGGCATAAAGCACAAAGATGATGCCCCCCACGATTACGATGATTAAAGGTATTGTCTTCTTCATTTAGAACCTCATTTATTTTAGGGGAAATAATTCACTAAGACCAGTCAACTGGAAAGTGGAAAGAACCGCTCCAGCAATTACAAAGGCAAAAATCAGGAATTTGTAATAGTCCTGCGCTTTCAAAGTTCCCAGTTGCATTGGTTCACGGTTTAAATAGGAAGAAGCGGCATAAAGCTCTTCTCCAATTAAAGTATAGTCACAGGTTGTTATAAAAAAGGGAATCTGCGTGATGGCATCAGTTCCGGCTATTTGATAAGCACCAATACCATTACCCGTTTCAGTCATCAATAATGCTTCTGCAGCAAAATAACCCATATAGAAATTAGTTGCAGCTCTTTCCCGAATCATAATTCCATTCACACCAGCTACATAAGCAAACTGGACATCGGTTAAAAAGAATACACTGTTTTTATCATAACTATCCGGACGACCTACGGAATAATGTGCATCTCTAACAATTTCCTGAACTACCGGCATAACGATATAATTATAAACGGGCACAATAAGTTTAATATCATATTCTGCAGCTTTTTTGGCTACCAAACTTAAAATTCCCATAGAGGCAATAGTAGCTACATCTCCTAAAGAACCATATCCCATCATATACATAATCGGACGTCCCATTTCCGTTGCTCTACCAACTGCTGTATCAATTTCTTCCAAACCGGCAATTGGCCTTATATACAAGTCCTTACCACGCTTGGCTAAATTGATAAAAATAACTACCATTAAGCCGAAAATAATCATTGCCACGAGGGTAGTATATTTATTGGTATCAAAAACATTGGAAACGGGCTTCATATAGAATATATCTTCTCCGTCTTTTAACAGGTCACTTTCCGTAAAAAGCCCTCTGCTATTAGTACGAACAACCTGATAAGTGCTGTATCGGGAATAGTCCTCTCGTACTTTAGCAATATAACGCATTCTGCTTTTCCGGTTTGTAATTTTATTGGCATTAACCAGATGTTCATTTTTACTGTAAGCATTTAACTGCTTTTGCAATTGCTCTATATTTTGATTTAACTGTTCAACTACAGCAGGATCGGTCTCACCGGTTATCTTGTCTTTTAGCTCTGCAATTTTTTTAGTTAGCTCCTCCACCTTTTCCTGTGCTTCTTTTCTGCCTAAATCGGGGAAAATATTGGTCTCAATGCGCGTTTCATTTTCTTTGTCATAAACCAAATCAATATTGGGAGAAATTAAAGCTAAAGGTGTTTTTATATCTCCCGGCTTTAATTTACGCGCTTGCCTCTCTCCATTGATATAGGTTATCAAAGTATCACCCTGGGCAAAAGTAAAACCGTTAACCGGCTTTTGAATCATAGTAGCATAAGGAATTGTAACATCTAAAGAATTATCATAAGAGGTATTGCGCTTAACCAAAGTTAACTGCTTGGAAGCCATATTTTTGCGGTAAACTACATTGCTGATCTTAGATACATCTTTGCCATTACGATAAAGTGCCTTGGTAGGTAAAATAGCCAGCATATTGGGGTCATATTCCAAATCCTGCTCTATACTATAGTCCTTAGGTATTTCTGGCTTACCTGCCAAAGTGATTTTTACCCGAAATCCCTTTTTGTAATCGTAATTATTGGGAACTTTTAAGATAACACTGTTATCCTGATAAAACTCGTTAATTTTGGCAAAGGGTTTTTCCTCACCCTTCTTATAGAACTCAAAATAGATGTTATCCACTTGCTGAGTTTCGGTTTTATTTAACTGATAATTTACCCTGAATTTATTGAATTTGTTGTTCAGAGCTGTGGTCTTAACTACAAAACAAATAGGATGATCCCAAACAACAGTTAAGCGGTCACCTTTGTCATTGGGCTTATCTTCCATTTTTATTATCGGTTTGGCAGGAAGGTCTTTACTATGCGTTATCCTGGGTTTAGAAAGAGCGGAAAAACTGCTGAAACCATCCGCATCTATTAATTCCAAAGTATAAGCTGAATTAATATATGCCTCCAGAGACGCCTCTTCAGGAATAGAAACCTGGCTATAATTTTTCCCGGAACCATAACCTACTAAACCGCTTTGCAGAACTACTGTTTTGGTCTGAAACAATTCAGGATGTAAGCGAAGAGAATCCCACTCCGTAGGTGTAAAAAGAGGTGTTTGATGAATACGATATTGAGCTATGTCCGAATTGTATAATGGAAGTTCCCATTCAAACCGTAATTCCCTGCTATCTTCTAAAACCACACTGTGTAATGCTGTTGCCGGTTCTGGAGCATTAGGTTCAGGGCTACCTGCTGTAATTTTAGCGTGCTTTTGAAACTGCCTTCTTTCATTCACCGCTACAATGGTATAATAGTATTTCTCGCCGGGATTTAAGAAACAATACACTGTCTGTTGATTGTCTTTCAATCCCGCATAGGTTTCTCCCTCTTCCTGTTTTTCATTTTCTGAACCTTGTTCTTGGGGTTTATCCAATGTAACTTTCTGACTGCTGTAATAGTATTTGTTCTTTTCGCTAACGGAAAGCAGAGAAAATTTACCGGATATTTCTGCTAAAAAAGGAATGTTACGAGGCATTTTTTGATATAAGGGGCTATTTTTACCCTGCTGCTTTTCTTTCTTTAACTTGCGAGGTGAAGAAATATCAAAAAATTCACTGCCAGAATTATCATAATAGAACATCCTTTCAGAAGCAACACCTGTTTTTACATTAACCGGAATGGCATCTAAAAAGAAAAGGGTATCAGGACTTACTCCCCTGTAAATGCGGTATTCAATAATTCTTTTGTCCCGCTCCAAGGGCTTCCACGAAAGCATTAATCCTGTTCCGTCATCTGCAGGAATATCTTCTACTTTGAAATCCTCTACTACATATCTTTCTGCGTCTGACTGCTTCTGTGCAATTATCACTGTGCTTAACAATAGGAGCAGAAACAGCAAGAGAAAGATTAGGCGACTTCTGAATAATCTCATACGCTTGGTCTCCTGTTTCTCTTTCTTAACAGTTATTTAAACCTTCTGTCCCACGCATAGAAAATGCCCATTTATGTCAATCTCTTTTTTTGCTATGCTGCAGCTCCTGATGTCTTGGAGTTTAAAACCGTCTACATTATTGTATCGCCCTTAGTTGTTTTTTTGAACACAAGAAAGAATGAGACACTGACTATTATTTCTTTCTTTTTTCAAGGGGCTTATGCACCCATCGCTATCATTGTTAAGCCCTTTGGGGCTTTTATATCTCGCTATTTTATCGCTACATACACCGGTATATCTTGCACCCAAAGTTTATGAATAGCTTCGGGACCCAGTTCTTGCCACAGGAATGTTTCACAGGAAACAATATGTTGTGAAAGATAGGCAGAAATGCCTCCAGGCATAACAAAATATATCGCTCCAAAGTCCATAATTGCTTTTTGGACTTCTATAGAGCGTTCACCTTTGCCAATCATAACTCTCAAGCCGTTTTGAATTAAAAGAGGGGTATAAATATCCATTCTGGAACTGGTGGTAGGTCCTATTGCTCCACAAATATTTCCTGGTCTGGCAGGGCTTGGTCCGCAGTAAAAAAGTGTTGTTTCTGCCAGGTTTAAAGGTAGTTTTTCACCTCTTTTCAGAATATCCACCATTCTTTTATGGGCTACATCTCTGGCTGTAAACAGACAGCCGGTAAGCAAAACCTTATCAGAAATATGCAGTTGAGCAATATCAGCAGGACAAAGAGGCAAGGTAAATCTATATGTTTTCATAAGTTAGATAACTATTTCTATATGCCGGTGGGAATGGCATTGTAAATTTACTGCTACCGGTAAGGAAGCAATATGACAGGGAGCGTTTAAAATATGCACAGCTAAGGCAGTTGTTTTTCCTCCTAAACCTTGCACCCCTATTCCTGTTTCATTAACGCCTTTCAGGATTTCCTGTTCTAAAAGGGCATATCGTTCAATTGGATTTTTAGCGGTCAGAGGTTGAAACAATGCCTTTTTAGCTAACAGAGCACAGGTCTCAAAATTGCCTCCGATTCCTATTCCAATGATTAAAGGTGGACAGGCATTTCCTTTAGCCAGAGTAACTGTCTCCACTACAAAGTTCTTAATCTCATCAGCTTTAGCAGAAGGAGTAAGCATCTTTAGTTGGCTCATATTTTCTGCACCACCGCCTTTTTGAGCAATCTGAAGTTTTAGTTTATCTCCTTCTACTATAGAAATATGAATTACGGCAGGGGCATTATTTCCCGTATTTTCTCTTTGCAAAAGGGGGTCTTTAAGTATTGACGGACGCAAATAGAGTTCTGCAGAGCTTTTAATTAGGGTTTCGTTAATAATTTCAGGTAAGGGAGGTCCGTTTATAATGCAATGATTACCTATTTCCGCAAAAACAACCAGAGAACCGGTATCTTGACATAAAGGAATTTCTATTTTAGGTGCCAATTCTATATTTTTCAACATACATTGAAGGATATCTTTACTTATTTCGCTTGTTTCATTGGCAAGGGCATTTTTCAGCAAGGCGGGTAATTCAGGATCAGGGTTAAAGGTTATATATTTTAAGGCGTTAGCAAGTTCAGACCGAATTGTTTCATGTGAAACATATCTGTAAGCCATTGTTTAACCCTTCTGTCGTTTAATTAGATACTTCAGCAGGAGGTCTTCAATAGGAGTATAGGTATCTACGGGATTGTATTCTATTTGATTTTTGTAGCATTCTCTTTTTAGATATTCCGCGAACTGATGAAAATTTTCTACATATTCCTTCCGTATTTGCCAGGGTGAGACAGTTATTTTTTCTCCTGTTTCGCTATCTATAAATTGTGCTTCTCTTTTGTAATCAAACTTTTCTTCCTTTGGGTCAATTATGTGAAAAACGAGTACTTCATGTTTTCGGGCACGGAAATGTTTCAATGCCTCCATAATTCTTTCCGGTTCATCCAAAAGGTCACTGATAATGATTATCAGGGAGCGTTTTTTGACGAGTTCAGCAATTTGATGCAAGGGAGTTAATAGGTCTGTTTGGTCTTCCGCTTTCAAATCCAAAAGAGCGGCAAATAACTGAGAAGTATAACTTCTAATAGCTTTTGGGGGATAGGCGGAAGTAATTTTATTGTTAAATGTATAAAGTCCGGCAGCATCCTTTTGGGAAATCATCAGCCACGCTAAAGCACCTGCCAATTGAGTTGCATATTCAATTTTAGTGCTTTTGCCAGAACTGAAGAACATTGATTTACTGTGGTCTAAGAGAATGTAACTGCGTAGATTGGTTTCTTCTTCATAGCGTTTTACATAGTAGCGTTCAGTTTTTGCCAAAATTTTCCAGTCCAGGTCTTTTAACGGTTCTCCGGGATTATATTGGCGGTGATCAGAAAATTCTGCACTGAAACCATGATAGGGGGATTTATGCAAGCCCACTAAAAAGCCCTCAACTATGCTTTTAGCAGTTAGCTGGAACTTATTCAGGCGAACTAATGCTTCTTCGGATAAAAGGGGCATCTTATTTCTTTTTAGGGTGATAGAGCAAGGCAAAAGGAACGATTACGGCATAAGCAATAACCAATAAAATTGGGGATATAGTAATCTCATTGAAGGACATAATTATGTAGCCAACAACTAATACAATTGCCGCTACCAGCAACAGGATAAAATTGGTGCGGTTTAATTGCAGTTTGTTTTTTTCATCGTCTTTATTGTTCATCTGTGCTCCTTCGCTGCAGAAAGCAATGATTTTTCATTTAAGAACCATAGATAAAGAATTGCTTTGTTTGTCAACTGAACTTTCTTGTTCCAAGTAGGAGGAAAGAATTTGCCCATAGACCTGATTAGCAAGTTCTTGTCTGGTTTTCCCTTCCTGATAGGGTATAATTGTTAAAATATCAATTTGCGCCTCAAGTGAATGTCCTATAATTTTTAGATAATGAGTAAGGAAAGGCATATCTCCATACCAGTAAATAAGGTCGCGATTTTTTTTATCTATCTTTTTGCCATCTATTGCCTTATATTTAATACAAACGGGCAATATAGGACATTTTGCTTCTATTGCTACTTGAAAAAGGGACCGGCGAAAGGGCTGAACTGTTATACCATTGGTGCTTGTTCCTTCAGGGAAAAGCACAACTTTAAAGCCCTGATGAATAGCAGAAGCAAATTTCTCAATTTCAGCAGGCAAGGATATATATCTTTTTCGGTTTGTATACAGGCATCCACCGCTTTTGGTTATTCTACCCAAAAAGGGATTTTTTCTCATTTCCACAGAGGTTATAAAGACAAAATTCTCAACCGCAGAAAGCAATATAATATCAAGGTAGGTTGTATGATTGGAAACAGCAAGATAAGGAATATCCTTCAATTTTTGTAAATTTTCGGAGTGATTTATAGTTAATTTAATGTTAAAAGCATGAATAAAGCGTTTGCTGATGCGAGTGTTATTTTTCAATAGCCGTTTTCTGCGTAATACGGGATCAGCACTAAAAATCCTAATTGCGGCAGAAACAAGGAAAAATTCACTTATCAGATAAATGTGCCAGAGAATACACTTTATTTTGCGTAATATCATAGTTTATGCAGGTGCTAAGTTATGATTTTTTTTCCCAGACAAAATGATTAACTCTCTGCATCCAGCTAATTTTCTGAAAAGATGATGTTATCATTTTTTGCCGTTTCGTCTTTGTTAATCCTTTTTTCATACCTGCTTTTCTCTACCTATAACAAATTTTTTATAATTCTTTAACAGAGCTAATATAGTGTTAAAGAGCCATAAACTAATCTATTAAGAAACAGATAATTACATATCTAATATTCTTATGTTCAGGTTTCTTTTACTGCCTATAAAGAATAATCACTATATCATTCTTGCATAGGTAGAATGTACTTTGTCCTTGCTGAGAAAGCAGGTATGACAGAGGACTTTTCCTTTAGGAAATAATATTACTATCTATCTCTTTAACCTTCTCGCCATCTTACCCTCTTTACTTGAAGAGCAACATTTTTTTTGTGATGTTCTTTTCCGGGGTAACAATTCTATAATAGTATACACCGCTGGAGCAATACCTGCCGTTATCATCTTTGCCATTCCAGGTAAATTGATAGTTACCACTTTTCAGTTCTGACCCGATTAAATCTTTCACTTTTTGTCCTTTAATATTGTAAATGGCAATAGAAACCGGTGCTGATTTAGTAAGATTAAAACTGATAGAAGAAGATTGAGAAGCAGGATTGGGATACACACTTACCGATTGGATTACAGGAACCATTATTGGATCGTTATTCCCTACTGGATTATAGTCCATAACATTCAGTTCCGAAAGGATAATACCAATCATATTGTTTAGGGTATATTCCCCTGATTCTATTTGTGTAGTTCTAAAAGAGGAAGTAATCACAGAGTAGTTATCTGTAGCATTCAAAATGCCTATAACTGGATTATTAGTATTACCGCTGGAGGCAAAAAATATTCCCTGAGCAGTTGTTTGAGCAGGAATTATGGGATATACAGAGGAATCAGCACCGTTATAATTCCAAGCCAAGTTGCTGGAAGGATAGAAGATAGATGTAATATTAAGAGGATTATTATCTGCCATCTGAACACCCATTTTGGTAAATAACTCACCGTAACTATCATCAATATAATTTTCGCAGTAGAGTTTACCTCCTGCTTCCAGATAGTTGTTTAAGTAACTATATTCATAAGAAGTTGGCTCAAGTTCCGTTTCCGGAAGAGAATTTCCTGCCAAGTAAAACACTGCCTCAAAGTTATTCAGATAATCATAATCCGGAATCAGTTTATCGGAATAAATCACATTAAAATTACTTATTTTCCTGAGAGCATTAACAACTGCAAGTCCTTCATTTCCTTCCGGTTCCCAAACTAAAATTTCACCTGCAGGGTTAATTTGATTGGGAGTCCAGCCCACCATAGGGTCTCCGAAAAGCATATAAGTATAAACATTTTGCAATTCGGGATAGATTATACCTCCATTATCAACAGGATCACCAAAAAGATAATATTGTGTATGCAAAAGATTTGCCCAAGAATGAGCAGACCCTAAGTCCAGTTTTGCCTGACGGAAGTTTTCCACAAAATGATAGTCATAACTGGCAAGCCCTCCCCAACCTGGATTTTGCCATCCGACTTTATACCAACCGGTTCTGGTAGCGGCAATAACTCCCACCGCTTTTTTAATTAAGGCATATTCTGCTAGGCAATAATTATTGGAATCCAGAGCTCCGTTATAGCAGGATGCAGCATAGATAATTGTCCCGCTGGTATTTTCCAAATTATCAAAACTTTGGCGGTTAACTAAATTCATCCATTGCATTTCATTTTCATCAGGAACATTATTTTGGTTATAATCGTTAATCCAAACTTTGCGTGAAGAGTTTGTAGAACTGCCATGTGCATCCCAATTGATAAAACCCCAGCTTTCAGAATTAAGCTTATTTATTAAATTATCATAATTTACCGGTAAGTCACAGGGAAAAGAAAGAACAACCCCTTCCTGTTCATACATAGTAAAGTTTTCCTGTTCTGCTAAACAGGTATTCCGCATAAATTCCATAAAAAGGGCTCCGTCGGTTTGTAAATATACTGGTTCCGGTTCCCCTTGATAATTCAAGAAAGCTGCGGGTAACAAGTTTTTTTCTTTCCAGGGTTCAGTTGACTGTTCATAGGCAACTATCCGACTTGCAATAGCGGAAACATTTGTAGGATTATTTGTAGAAATGCGTCCCACAAAGACCTCCGGGGTAAAGTCAATTCCATAATCCTCATTCATATAACCGGTAGAATATTCACCCCTTCTGCCATCATTATCGGTATCCCAATTACTGCTTAAATCCGCATAAAAGAAATCGGTAGGAACTGTTTCCTGCCCATTTGGCTCAGGAGTTACATAAGCCACGGGAACCGTATCATAGTCACCAACTAAAAGCAAATAGGAAAAGGGGGTTGAGGCATAAGTATTCTGCAGATAATTTCTCAATTTTTCAGCATTATCGGTTCCCGTTCCGGAAGCCAAAGCTAAAGCTATATCGCAAAAGGAAACATCTACACCTTGGGACTGGCGAAATGTAACAAGCCAATCCAAAGCTGTATACAATTCGGGAGTAGTAATAACTAAAAGACGGTTATTGCCCTCTTTGGAGGTTGTATACCATTGGGAAAGATTTTGCGGATTAGCAAAAAAACCTGCATCGGTATAAGTTGGAGGAATAATGCCTTTAGCTTTGGCAGAAGAAGTGTAATTAATAGTTATCTGACAGGATGGACTCCACAGCCAATGGGAACCGTTATATATAGCAGGTAATACATTGAAACAAGCATAATTAAGTTCACCCCATTTCTTTAAACCCATATACCTGTATCGGGAGTAAATATTTCTATTAACAGGAGATGTTAATATTTCCTCACCATTGGAAAAAGCAGAATTTATAGCCGGTGGCTCTTCTGTAAAAGTTGCTTCTGCCTCTAAAATTACCTGCCAATTATCTACAACGGCATCTTTAGGCAGAAGGATGTTTATTTGTTTAACGGGCAATTGTAGAGTTCCGGGAGCAATGGAAAATCCATAACCTTGTTTAAATAATGCAGATTGAGATAAGCCCTCTTGAGGAACAGGAAACTGAATTGTTGTCTTGAGAGTTGTTGCTAAAATAAGCAACGGCAAACATAGTAACACAAGACATAAGGTTCTTTTCATTTTTCTTCCTTTATAATATCTTTAAGTATCAGGGTTGCAAGGTCTTGAGGCGTTGGAACAGGAATTGTTTAGTTCAGAATTTTTTTTGTTCTCTTTTTTTTCCGAAGAGGAATTCGGCAATTCATAACCCAAACCCTTACCTGTAACTAATACATTAAACCGATTAAACATTTGCCTTAAGCGGTAGAGCATATTTTTATCGGGATTAAGTTGTGCCAGCATTTTAGCCAGAAATGCATCCCAATTTATAGTTTCCCTTCTTTGGAAAAAACCGCATTGGCGCATAACTTCCAAAATATAGTTGCGGATTTCATCCAGTTCTTTTCCGCTGGCAGAATTATAGTATTTTTCCCCTTTTTGTTTTTCTTCCCAAGGAAGGGAATAAATTTCCCAAAGTGCTAAAGCAACTGCCTGAGCCAAATTCAGAGAAGGAAAGGAAGGATTAGCCATAAAGTGACAGCGCAGAGGGCAAAGTTCTGCCTCAGAATCAGTTAAACCATAAGTTTCACGTCCAAAAACAAGTCCTATCTTGGAATCGGGTAAACTATGAACATATTTTGCCATTTGTCCGGGGGTAAAATCAACGGGTTTATTTTTACCCAGGCGACGGGAAAAGGCAATAACTCTATCCAATCCGTTAATTGCTTCTTCCAGGGTGCTATATGTATTTACATTTTCCAGAATTTCTTCGCTATGCATAGCCAGGTAAAAATCGTTTTTTTCAGGAACTTTACCTACAATACGCAGGTCTGAAAAACAGAAATTATGCATTATTCTGGCTATGGCACCTACATTTCCTCCATAGATTGGTTCCACCAAAATTACTGCAATGCGTGCAAAATCCTGCCTAATGTTCATATTTGTCTGGAATAATAATTGTTTTCGGAATTAGCTGCCTTCTGGTTTTGATTTTCTCTTTTCTTTTTCTTGGCTATAATGCCTGAAAGTTTTGCTCCCATTGTGGCAACTTTAGGATCGGGATCGTTTCGCCATTCGGCAATAGTTTTTTGTGTAACATTCATAAATTCGTTGGTTTTATCCCGACGACTGCGCTGCGCATAAATATTAGCAAGTTTTTTCATTGTTTGCCAGAGAATGCGGATCCTTGTGTCATCGCCTTCAATCAGCCAGCGCCGAATGCTATTATAACATTGTAAAGGTTTTTGTCTTCCTACCTGAGTGAGAATATGACAAACTTTTTTCTGAACTTCTTCACTTTCATCATCCAAAAGATTAGAAACGAAGGAAAGCACATATTGAGGATGGCGGGAGGCAATATTTTCCATCCCGTGCATACTGATAGCGCGTTTTTTTTCATTATCCGATTCAGCCCAGGCAGGCATATATTCCTGCATTACATTGGGAGCTTTTTTCCAAAGTTCAAAACAGATTGTTTCCGATTCCCAAGGCACGCTTTCAAAGGTCTTTTCCACTGTTTTAATAATGATTTCGGGATGATCCTGATGTTTGTAATAAAAATAGAAGAGTGCGGTTGCCCTTACACCATATATAAAATGGTCTAAAAGGCGTCCACAAATTGCATCCATTTCTCCATTACCGGAATATTGCGCTAAGCGTTTGCCTAATTCTTCTCGGACAAAGTAATTTGCCGTATTACCCAAATCAGTAATTTGTTTTTCTGCGAGTGCGTCTTTACCTTTTTCTATATTGCGGAAAATTTTTTCCACTTCGGTATCCAGGATTTTATAATCATCCAGATTCAGACGTCCAACTTCTTTTATCATTTACCCTGCTCCGTAACGGATATTTTTGTTCCGTCACTAAATTAAATAGTGTTTTTTTTTGTCACTTGTAAATTCATCTTGTTTGACCTAAACTAATTGATACCCTTCCCTTATTTACCCTTTATTTAAGGACCGGGAGATAAATGGGATTGAAGTGTATCTACAGCTGATACCCTTTTATTATAAGAGAGCTATCTGTCAAGGAAAAAGTCAGGAGTAATTAGCGTCTTCAAAACTTTGACCATAGAAATAACTTTAAAAGCGCTTATGACGACGACATAGATTATTATAAATTAATTTGGTGTTCTCGGTGGATAAAAATTTATGTGCTGCTATTTTTTTCTCTGTTTTCCCAGAGTTCTTTTGCCACGGGAGCCCATTTTTCCGCAGCGGGTTTTGTTTTAGCGCACAGTTCTTCTATACTTTCGGGAGCTTCAATATCTGTAGATTTGGCATTGGCTTCATTTACAATTTCCATAATCTTTTCCGGGTTATCCAGCATCGGGCAGGGTTGTAAAAGGTTTTGGTTGAAGGGGTGTCTTTTTTGGTATGCTTTAAAGATTGGTGATTGCAATGCTTCCAAAAGAGAGACCTCTTTAATATTTACATTGGAGTAATGAACAAAGGCACAGGGTTCAACTTCTCCGGCAGCATTGATATGAAAATAGCTGCGTCCACCGGCAATGCAACCATTAGCAAGTTCTCCATCATTCCAAAAATCCAAAGCCAGGATGGGCTTATGAGTTCTGATTTCATTAACCCTTTTATACATATAGGCGCGCTGTTCAGGAGTAGCAATCAAATCGGGCTGGGCATTTTTGCCGATAGGAATGTAGGTAAAGTTCCAGGCATAGAAACAGCCCCTTGCAATCATATCGTCTACAAATTCATCGGAAGCAACGCTTTCTGTATTATAGCGATGGTAGCAAGTGGAATAACCGAAAAATAAACGGTATTTTTTCATTAGTTCCATTGCTTCTATCACTCTTTTGTAGCTTCCTTTCCCTCTGCGCATATCGGTTGCTGGTTCATTTCCTTCAATGGAAAAGCAAAGTGTTAAATTTCCTGCATTTAGAACCTCTTCGCAGAATTTTTCATCCACCAGTGTGCCATTGGTAAAAGACAGGAAGAAACAATCCTGATGTTTTTTGCAGAGTTTAATAATGTCGTTTTTGCGGATTAAGGGTTCGCCTCCCGAAAAAAGATACCAGTAAATGCCCATTTTCTTGCCTTGCTTGCAGATAGAATCCATAACCTCAAAAGGCAGATTATGCTGTTTTCCATATAGAGCAGCCCAACAACCTGTGCAGGAAAGATTACAGGCACTTGTAGGGTCCATCAGAATAGCCCAGGGCACTTGTATTGAATATTTTGCTTTATACTTCTCCCGTATCGGTCTACCAACCAGTGTTGTATTGATTGCAAAACATTCTGCCAGTTTATGAATAACCTTGGAATCAACATTGTTAAACAAGTTTTCTACAAATTTGTGCCAATGGCTGGTTTCATCTGACAGAGCATCAGTGATTACAGTAAATAACTTTAAATAAGTTCCCTTACGGTCAAGTTTTTTAGCCAACTCCATTATTTTAGGCAACTTATTCAGAGGATCGTTGGCTATGTAATTGATTAATTGGTTTAGTGCAATTGTCTTTACATTCTTCATAGCAAATCACCCAAAGTCATACCTTTTTTTTTACTAATTAAAATTCTTCTTCTAAAATGTCAAGTATTTTTTTATAAGAGTATTGTAAAGGTTCACATTTTCAGTCAAAAACAGGAATTTTATCTTTTATTCCAGAGTTTAATTCTTCCTTTATTCTCCACAATGTCCGGTTGAAATCATTTATTTGAATGAGAAAAATGGTTGATCTTAATTAGTTTGTCATTCCGCACTTGATGTAGAATCTGTTTTAATGTATTTAATAGTATGGATTTCTGCTTTCACAAGAATGATAAGTATCAGGGACAAGTATGGTGATTCCTACCTTCTCAGGAATGACAATTATCGGGATTCCTTCCTTCTCAGGAATGACAAGTATCGGGATTCCTGCTTTCGTAGGAATGATAAGTATCGGGATTCCTACTTTCTCAGGAATGATAATAGAATATTTTACCAAAAAGATATGAGGAATTCCGTAGGAATGACAGATATTAACAACGGGTTTTAACCCGGTGAAAAAGAGTCCAGAATACTCTTTTCTTCATCTTCCAAAAAAAAGTTCCGTAGGAACGACAGATACTAACAACGGGTTTTAACCCGGTGATAAAGAACCAAGGATATTCATTTCTTCATCTTCCGAGAAAAAGTTCCGTAGGAACGACAGATAATAACAACGGGTTTTAACCCGGTGCAATATCAATATAACCTTTTTTCTTATTTTTCTGAATTTCTGCTTTCGTAGGAATGATAAAGGACTTTTCATTACAGAAATGATATTGAAAATCTCTGTGCCAGGTTCAAAACCCGTTGTTATTTTTCTACCAGTCCTACGGAACATATTCCATTATTTATGGTTTATGGATAAAAAAATAAAATAATCTACGGCAAATAGAAATTTGTCACCCTATTTTTTACATTTGCCATAATTAGGTTACTAATATATAAATTAAAGCATTAGCTGAACAATATATCTATCTCTTCCTGCGATATACAGATAGCTTATTATTTTGTTAATAAAAAAGACCTCTTCCCTAATAGCATTGCTTACTCATTGCTTACCCATTACGGATGGGATTAGCAATGAGTAAGTAATGCTAAGGCAATGCTCTAAGGAAAGATTGCTTCCCTAAAAAATATATGTCCCTGAAACTGGAAAATAAGCTAATGAAAAGAATTGATATAACTTATCACCGGGTTAAAACCCGTTGTTAGTATCTGTCGTTCCTCTGGAACTTATTCTAAAATTAAGAGATAAGATGTTGCCTTTTTCACTTTTCACCGGGTTGAAACCTGTTGTTAGTATCTGTCCTTCCTCTGGAACTTTTTCTCGGAAAATGAAGAAATGAATATCCTGGGTTCTTTTTCACCGGGTTAAAACCCGTTGTTAGTATCTGTCGTTCCTACGGAACTCATTCTCGGAAGATGAAGAAAAGAATATCCTGGGCTCGTTTGCACCGGGTTAAAACCCGTTGTTAGTATCTGCCGTTCCTACGGAACTTTTTCTCGGAAGATGAAGAAATAAATATCCTGGGTTCTTCTTCACCGGGTTAAAACCCGTTGTTAGTATCTGTCGTTCCTACGGAACTCATTCTTAACAAAAGAGATAAGATGTTTCATTTTGCCCTTATCACCGGGTTAAAACCCGTTGTTAGTATCTGTCGTTCCTACGGAACTTTTTCTCGGAAGATGAAGAAATGAATATTCTGGACTCTTTTTCACCGGGTTAAAACCCGTTGTTAGTATCTGTCGTTCCTGCGGAACTTATTCTAAAAAAAAGAGATAAGATGTTGCCTTTTTCACTTCTCACCGGGTTAAAACCCGTTGTTAGTATCTGTCGTTCCTACGGAACTCATTCTTAACAAAAGAGATAAGATGTTTCATTTTGCACTTTTCACCGGGTTGAAACCCGTTGTTAGTATCTGTCGTTCCTCTGGAACTTTTTTTCAAGATAAGGGATAATAATTCAGATATGTTCTTTTCGGTGTTTTCGGTGGCTGAAATAAATCAATCTATGAACATTATTGTGTTTAATCTTGACAGTTGTCCGCAATTTTAGAAGATAGACAAATGAGTAAATTTTATCCTTTCTGTTTTGCTGTGGTCTTGGTGCTAATGGCGGTTCCGTTATTTTCTGCAGAGGAAGATAACTTTTTGCAAGATTATTTTTTATCCTATCCTGAAACAATTTATGCCGGAGCTACGGCACCTTTTAGTTGGCAAAAGGATAATTGGTTGCAAGCAAGTGCAATAGTTATTACCGGAGGTTGTTTATATTTTCTGGATGATGATTTGCGGGATTGCTTTCAACGGAACAGAAATGAAGTTACGGATGATATTTTTACGGTTGCCAAACAATTCGGAGAAGTAAAAATTATGTTTCCGGTAATGGCGGTAACTGCCTTGGGAGGATATTTAACAAAAGATGAAAAGACAATAGATACTTCTCTGCTATGCCTGAAAAGTTCACTCCTCTCTTTGGCGGTTACCCAAACTTTGAAGCTGGCTTCCCAAAGGCAAAAACCCTATAAAGAAGAAGGAAAAGAATTTTGGAACGGCAACGGAATTTCTTTTTCCCGGGATAGTTTTCCTTCGGGACATACAACTTTGGTTTGGAGTTTGGCACCTGTTTTAGCAGAACAATACAAAAATTCCCGCTGGGTGCCTCCAACTGTTTATACAATTGCCACTTTAACTTCCCTTTCGCGTTTGAATGATGATCAGCATTGGAGCAGCGATGTTTTTGCCGGTGCCGTTATCGGTTATATAACAGCAAGATTAGTCCTGAAAAATACACCTCGTCTAATGCTGAATGCACAACCCGAAATAAACGGTCTTTCTTTTAAGTATAAATTTTGAAGCATAATTTTTGGGAGTGGTTTATCTACCCTTCTAAAGCATTTATTTCGCTCTTTGCTTTTCAAGGAATCAACCTTTTTTAAGAAGGATTGATGAAGATGACAACCTATCTGTATCCTTAATTTTCAAAACCCTCTAAACCTTCAAACCCTCTCAACCCTCTTTTCAGCTATAATGGCAATTCCTACAAAGCTTTAATATTTCTCCCTTTCTGTTGCGATGCGCATCCCGCATTTGTTTTAGCAAAGGTGCATTCCAGAGATCAAGAATTTCATCTTTTTGAATGTCTCCAATAAAAATACGGTCTTCAGGATTGATAGCGCATCCTTTTGCTGGACAAAGAGGAACCAAACCATCAGGTCTTATTTGGAGGTCTCTATAGGGAACAGTGCAAACAGGAAGTGAATTTTGCAGGATAGAATTTTGGATAAAAACATCTTCTTGGGAAGGTGTTTCGGGATGCTGTAAAATATGTTGTGGTAAAACACAATCGCAGAATTTGCGTAAAAAACGGCTATCTTCCTTTTCTTTATCCATAGTTGAAGGACGCACCATTAAACGAATGCGGATGATGAGGTCAACTTTATACTGATTTCTCAGTTTATAAAGCTGTTTCAGGTTTTGGAAGAAAAGGTCGTAATCGGCACCAGGACGACTTTTTTCGTAGATTTCTTTTCCGCCGGCATCCATAGAAAGTTCAATAAAGCTAAGTCCGCAATTAAGGAGTTGTTCATTCACTTCAGGATTTTGCCATTGCCCATTGGTGATGATAGATAAATATTTACAGTAATAGGACATTTCTTTCAGCATTGTATCAAATTGAGGATGCAGGGTTGGCTCACCTCCACTGATTCTGATTCTGCTTACAGGATGGCGTTTCAGGCGCTCAATTAAGGCCTTAAAAACATCCTGATTCATCATTGTTCTCGGATAAGGGAAAAAGGGATTATTACAATAAATGCAGCGTAAATTGCAGGCATCGGTAATATCTACGGAAAGCAGAGGAGGATTTTTGGCATCTTTGAACCAGAAAGGATATTTCAG